>Ga0265339_10003372_pt1 | contig 11183 bp, 3 predicted proteins | sample 4CB219metaG_FD_202085 | JGI IMG/M metagenome (GOLD analysis project Ga0265339, IMG submission 202085) | Rhizosphere microbial communities from Carex aquatilis grown in University of Washington, Seatle, WA, United States - 4-CB2-19 metaG | ecosystem: Host-associated > Plants > Roots > Rhizosphere...
CCAAGCCGGTGCGCTTGCCGTTGTCGATGGATTCCAGGACCTCCGATACGCGCTTGTCCGTATCGACGGTGAAGACGTTGTTGAGAGAGTGGTGATTCAAGAGATCGCGCAGCGATGCACCGGGCTTGGCGACATCCGGAGACAGGCCGTACATTTCGATGTAGCGCTGATTGCAAATCAGCAACCGCGCGTCGCCATCGAACATCGCGAGCCCCTGGCTCATGTTCGAGAGCGCGGCGTCAAGACGCAGATTCTGGGCGCGAAGCTGTTGCTCGCGCTCGTTCAGTGCGGCCGTTCGCTCGTCGACCTGCTGTTCGAGGCCACGATTGAGCTGATCGACTTCCTCGATCATGAGCGACATCGAGCGATCGGTGCGACGGCGGTCATTGTCGGCGTCGTCGTAGGCGGCCCCTACCATCACGGCGAGCTTCTCGATGTCGACCTTGCCCGAGGGCCCGGTCGCCTTGGCGAGCTGTTTGGCGAAGAGCTTGTGCATGGGCTGCTATCCCGCGCTCTCGGAGATCGCAGTGACCGTCATGGTTTGATTGTGCAGCTCGCAATGTCCGGATACCGCGTGCGGCGAGATCTCGCCGTAGGAATAGAACCCGAGGCGCGAGGTTCGCGCTCCGAGCTCGGCGCCGGCGGCTTCGACCTCGTCGGTGACGCGTTGTCCCATCAACAATCGGCGTCCGATGCAGCTGACCAGGATCGCCACCTGGTCGGATTCGCCGCGGTCGGTGGCGCGCAACTGGGACAGCCGCGCAGCGTCGGCGGCGCCTGCCGCCAGGCGGTCGAAATTTCCCCGCATCAGCCGCGCGTTCCATCCCTGCGGCACGTCGCCGGCGAAGGTCATCGAGCGCGCGGCGCGATCGACCGAGAGCACCGTGCGCACCAACTCGTGGTCGGGCCGTTCCGGATGACTGATTTGCAGCGGAAATAACAGCGCCGATCCCGGCAGGCCTTTTGAGTCATCGCCGAGATAGCGCTCGTAGAGGTCAAGTGCCGGTTCGCCGTCGAGTTCGTGCAGGATATTGCCATACGACCGGTTGATGCGTCGCCGCGGCCCGAATACGTCCCAGCCGCCGGCGCTGCCATGTCCGATGCGGATCGCCGAACCATAGAAGCCGAGCGCTGCGATGGTGTGGCTGCGCGGCGCGCAATCGGCGCCTACCAGGGTTTGCTCGAACAGGGCGCCGTCGCCGGCGAGGCCGCCGGTCAGCGGAACGCGGTCGCCGATGACGCCGGTGATGCCGGCGACCAGATGGCTGCCGTTGACGTTGAGCCCATCAGATAAGACGAAGATGCCGCTGAGGTCGTCCGCCTGGAGCGCCCGGCCGATCGCCTCGCCGCAGGTCCGGGAGGATTCCGGGCCGGCAATAGTCTCGATGGCGGACTTGATCTTGGTGGCGTCAAAGCTGAGAGCGATCCCTGCGACCATATCGTCGCCGACATCGTCGGTCTGGATCTGGCCTCCCGTGCTGCAGCCGATGATCCGCGCATTTGGATACAGCGTGCGCAGTTCGTTGTAGCGAGCGCCGTCCGCCAGAGTCTGGCGAGCGCCAAAATAGAGCACGACGCCCGCATCCGCCGCGGCGCCGGTCCTGCTCCATCCTTCGGTCTCGCGCCAGACGATCTCTTGCGCGCGCATCGCCCGTCCTTGCAAATAACTGGAATTCGACGGTTTTTCGTCGACAGGCTAGCGGTTCAGTCTGAAGATTTCGTTAGATGAGGAGGCTCACGGGACCGTAAAAAAAGTGCTAACCGGCGGGCGTCCGGACCACGTCCCGCGGCTGATCATCGGCGCTACGCGGCGCGGACGGTCGTGAGGAACTTGTCGACCTCGCGCTTGAGATGACCGCTTTCGGTTGAGAGCGATTTGGCGGAGGAAAGGACCTGGGCGGATGCGGTGCCGGTTTCGCTGGCGCCGCGGTTGACGTCGGTGATGTTGGTGGCGACCTGGGCGGTGCCTTGGGCGGCCTGCTGGACGTTGCGGGCGATCTCCTGGGTGGCGGCGCCTTGCTCCTCGACGGCGGCGGCAATGGTTGCGGCGATCTCGGAGATGCGGGCGATGGTGGTGCCGATCTCCTTGATGGCGGCGACGGAGTCCTGGGTTGCGGTCTGCATGCCGGCGATCTGATTGCCGATTTCGTCGGTGGCCTTGGCGGTCTGGGAGGCGAGCGCCTTGACCTCCTGGGCGACGACGGCGAAGCCCCTGCCGGCTTCGCCGGCGCGGGCGGCCTCGATGGTGGCGTTGAGGGCGAGCAGGTTGGTCTGTTCGGCGATCGCGGTAATCAGCTTGACGACGTCGCCGATGCGGCTGGCGGCCTGGGAGAGTTCGGTGATGCGGGCATCGGTCTTCTGCGCCTGCTTGACGGCTTCGGCGGCGATCTTGCTGGATTCGTGCACCTGGCGGGCGATCTCGTTGACCGAGGATGTCATCTCCTCGCTGGCGGTGGCGACGGACTGGACATTGGCGGAGGCTTCCTCGGAGGCGGAGGCGACCATTCCGGACAATTGCTGGGTGCTTTCGGCGGTGCGGGTGAGGGTGCCGGCGGCGGACTCCAATTGGGTCGAGGCGGTCGACACGGTGCCGATGATGTTGCCGACGGCGGCCTGGAATTCGTTGGCGAGCTTTTGCATGTCGGCTTTGCGTTCGGCCAGGGTGCGGGCCTCGGCCTGCTTCTGCTCGGCCTCCATCTTTTCGATGCGGAGCAGATTGTCCTTGAAGGTCTGGGCGGCGCGGGCGTTGTCACCGACTTCGTCATGCCGGGTGGCGTAGGGGATCTCGACCGCCTTGTTGCCGTGCGCAAGCTGGATCAGAACCTCGCCGATCCGGCTGATCGGGCGGGCGACGCTCAGACGGGCAAAGACCGCCGAGCCGAGTAATATCAACGCGACCACGACATCGAGCGAATAGCCAATGGCGGCACTGCGACTTTCCTCGGCGGCCACCCGAGCCTCGAGCTCGGCCACCGACTTGCCGAGATCGGCATTGGTCTCATCCAGAATCTTGTCGAGTTCGAGCCGCGCCGGTTCGGCGCGCTCCTTGGTCACGGCGCTCAGTCGATCGGCGGCCGCCAGCGTCGTCTCGATGGTTTCCTGGTAGCGCGGCGCGAACATCAGGAAATGATCGATACTTGCGCCGACCCCGGAATCGACGGTCATCTTGCGCGCTTCCTTCAGCAGCTGGCTGCAATTCTCGAAGGCGGATTTGATGCTTTTTTGGGTATCGGCGCCGCCGCGGGCGAAATAGGCCCAAAGCGACAGCCGTCCGGAGGCGGAGTAGAAGTCGGCGCGTTCAAGCGCGTGGGTGACATCGCGCGCGTTGGGCAACGCGGCGAGTTCGGGCGAGGCCTGAAGCGCGATCATTTCCTTGGCCCAGGTGCGGCCTTGTTCCGTCAGGCTGCCTTGAAATTCGAGCACCTGCCTGCGGATGGTTGCGGTTTCCGTAATGGCCGCGACGTATTGCTGGAAGGCTTCCTTCGCGTGTTCGATCCGTTGGCGTCCTTGACCGATCTGGGCCGCGGCAGCCGCCGTGGTGAGCGTTTGCGCGCCCTCGGATGCCAGAGCGGTTGTGCGTTTTGCCGCGTCGTCGATATCGGCCGGTGTCAATGCAAGCCTGATATCCCGGGCAGCAATGACAACACGCCGGATCGTCAGCGCCGCCATCAGCGCAGAGGTTCGAACGGTCGCTGCATTCTTCGCTTCGGTGGCCAGATCGGCGCGCGTGCTGCGGTCCCACATTTCGTTGACCGCGATGGCGCCGACCATCAGCAGACCGGCGCCCGCAGAGATGGCGAGTTTGGTGCCGATGCGAAATTTCATCTGGAACATCGTGAAGGGGCCCCTCTTGGAACGAACGTCCGCGGCCCTCTTTATGGATAATTGCTGGTAAAAATGTTATTGAGATCCGGAACGGGCCTGACGAAAGTTTGTCGCAGGCCAATTCCGCAGCAACACGGTGCCTTATTACAGGCTGCGCCCGTCGGCTTTGGACGGCGTGCGAGACATTCCCATGATGTTGGGGCGACTCATTCCGTCGGCAGAAAAAACCTGCTCCAGCAGCTGCCGGTCGATCGGCTTCTGAAGAATGGGCGTGCGGGCAAACCGGCCGTCGATGCTCTCCGCCCCGTAGCCGGTGGTAAAAACGAACGGTACACCGCGCGCGACAAGGGCGTCAGCCACGGGATATACGGATTCGCCGCCAAGGTTGACGTCGAGGACCGCGGCATGAATGTCATCGCCCTCGGCCGCGGCCAGGGCCTCGGCGGTTTTTGCGAACGGTCCGACGACCGACCAGCCAAACTCGACGGCCATGTCCTCCATCATGATCGCCACCAATGCCTCGTCCTCGGCGATCAGCATGCGGTTGCCGATGGCGGTCGGCGAGGATTGGGCGTCGCTTGAAGTGTCCGAGCCGTTGCCGTCGTTCAGACGGTGATCAGGCAATTCCATTCTTTCTCCGGGCGGTATCGACATCGTGCAGCGCAAACCCTCTGCGCGCCAATCGAACGCGGTCTGGCCGTCGAGCTGGCCCTCAATGCTCGCAGTCACGACGCGCGTGCCATAGCCGAAACTGGACGGCGCCTGGACGCGCGGACCGCCGTATTCCTCCCACTGCAGCTGCAATCCGTTCGCATCCAGCGTCCACGTCAGCCGGATCTTGCCTGCGCTCGACGAGAGCGCGCCGTATTTTGCGGCGTTGGTGGCGAGTTCGTGGATCGCGAGCGCAAGCGTTTGGGCGGAAGCGGGCTGAAGAATGACGTCAGGTCCGGCCATTAGTATCTTGTCGGCCTCTTCCGTGCGGTAGGGCGCGAGTTCATCCTCGATCAGTCGCTTGAGATCCGCACCCTGCCAGCGGAATTCGGACAGCAATCCATGGGCACGCGCCAATGCCCCCAGGCGGCCTTCGACCGCGGCTTTGTAGTTCTCCGTCGAATTCGCCTTGGTCAGGCGAACGATGGATTGCACGACGGCCAGTGCGTTTCTGGCGCGATGGTCCACCTCACGTGCCAGGATCGCTTGCCGCTCCTCGGCTTGTTTGCGCTCGGTGATATCGATGGTGACCCCGCTCACCCGTGCAACCTGATTGTTGGTGTCGGAACCGGCCGCGGTTCCAAGGCACCAGCGCAGGTCGCCGTTTGGGCGCACGATACGGAACTCGGTCTGATAGGATTCCGTCGCTCCCGACAGGACCTGCTGACCAAGTTGCTCCAATCGTGTCCAGTCCTCGGGATGGATCAACGATTTGATGATGTCCGGGGTTACCTTGAACGTCTTCGGGTCGACGCCGGCAATGCGATGTTGCCCCTCGTCCCAGACGCAATCGCCGGTCGCAATATCCCATTCCCAGGATCCCATACGTCCTGCCGTCAGCGCATGGGTTCGGCGCCGTTCACTTTCCATCAGCCGCGTCGTCGATTTCTCCAGCTCGGCCGTGCGCTCGGCGACCCGCCGCTCCAATTCGCGATTGAGCTGCTCGAGCTGGCGCGTCTTGCGATACAACTCGGCAAATACCTTGACCTTTGCGCGCAGAACCTCAGGAATGACCGGGACAGGCACATAGTCCACCGCACCCATTTCGTAACCGCGCAGCCGATCCACATCGGTGAGCAGAATCGCCGAAATGAAAATGATCGCGGTTTTCTGAAAACGCGGATGCTCCCGGATCATGGCCGCCAACTGGAAGCCGTCGAGCTCCGGCATGCAGACGTCGACGAGGACGACGGCGACCTCGTTTTTCAGCAGATGCTGCAGTGCCTCGGAGGCCGATTGTGCGGTGACGAGCCGCTCGCCCAACTCCTGCAAGATCACTTCGTAGCTCAGCAGCTTCGCGGGTTGGTCGTCGACCAGCAGGATGGTGACTTTATCGCTCGGGTTCATCTTGTTCTCTCGCGCCGAGGGCGGGGTCTGGAGTGCTTTTCTGGTGTCCGTGGCGCCCGACTTTCGTAATGGCAGCGACGAGGCTGGGTTACGAGCGCGGGGCCAAGGCGACTAGCGGTGGAGCCACATTCTTAACGCGGACAACAACTGCTCGGTATTGACCGGCTTGGCGAGGTAGTCGGACGCGCCGGCCTGCAGACATTTTTCGCGATCGCCCTTCATTGCCTTCGCCGTCAGCGCGATGATCGGCAATCGGCGAAACGCCGAATTTCCACGGATGCGTTCGATGGTCTGGTAGCCATCCATTTCCGGCATCATGATGTCCATCAGGACGATGGCGACCTCGGCATCCGATTCGATGTAGCCGATGGCCTCGGCGCCATTGGTCGCCGTCAGCACGCGCATGCCGCGGCGCTCGAGCACGCTGCTCAGCGCAAAGATATTGCGCGGATCGTCGTCGACCAGCAGCACGGTGCGACCGATCAGATCGTCGTCCGAGCTGTTCAGCCGCTCAAGCATGCGCTGCTTTTCCGGGGGCAGTTCGGTGATGATGCGGTGCAGGAAAAGCGAGGTCTCGTCGAGCAGCCGCTCAGGCGATTCGACGCCTTTCACCACGATGCTGCGCGCCATGGTGTGGAGGGCGGCATCCTCCTCCGCCGACAGTTCTCGTCCGGTGAAAACGACGACCGGAACGTCCGACAATGAATCGTCGTCGCGAATTTGCTCGAGCACCTCGAATCCGGTCATGTCGGGAAGGCTGAGGTCGAGCACCACGCAATCGCACGGATGCTGCCGCAGCGTCTCCAGAGCCTCGGTACCTGTCGCGGCACTCAGGATCTCGATGTCGTCGTGGCCGAGGAGTTCGGAAATGCTCATCTGCTCCGCAGCGTTGTCCTCGACCACCAGGAGGCGTTTGCGGCGAGGCTGCGCATATTCCTTGATCCGCGCGAGCGCGGCGTCGACGCCGTCGGTGGTGGCGGGCTTGGTGACGAAGGAGAAGGCGCCGCGCGCCAACCCGTGCTGGCGGTCTTCGTCAAGGGTGATGATCTGGACAGGAATATGCCGGGTCAAGGCGTTTTGCTTGAGCTGGCTGAGGACGGTCCAGCCGAGCATGTCCGGCAGGAAGACATCCAACGACACGGCCGTGGGCTGATATTGCTTGGCGAGATCGAGCGCATCGACGCCGCGCATTGCCACCAGCACCTTGAACCCCTTGTCGCGCGCCAGGTCGACCAGGATGCGCGCGTAGTGCGGGTCGTCCTCGACGATCAAGAGAATCGTGTCGCCCGCCTGCAGGCTCAGCCGGTCGTCGGGGATCTGCTCGACCGCGCGATCGGGCGCGGGGGCGAGGTGCAATGTCATCGATCGCGGCACGTTGGTTGCCGTTTCCGGCGAGCGGACTGCGGCGGGAGAGCCGATGTACTTCGACGGCAGATACAATGTGAAACTGGAGCCGACGCCCGAGGTGCTGCGCAGATGGATTTCGCCGCCGAGCAGGTTGGACAGTTCGCGGCTGATGGCGAGGCCGAGGCCGGTGCCGCCGTATTTGCGACTGGTACTGGCATCGGCCTGGTGGAATGCCTCGAAGATGATCTTCTGCTTTTCCAGCGGGATTCCGATGCCGGTATCCGAGACCTCGAATGCGATCACCGCCGGCGATTGCTTGAGCACCGGGTGTTCCAGGCTCCAGCCGCTCTTGGCGGCGTAGACGCTGAGGCGCACGCCGCCGCTTTCGGTGAATTTGAAGGCGTTCGACAGCAGGTTCTTCAGGACCTGCTGCAGGCGCTTGGAGTCGGTGGTGATGGTGCGGCCGACCAGCGGATCGACCTGCGCCTCGAACGCGAGCTGCCTGGTATCGGCTTCGTGGCGGAACGGCCGGGCGACCATGTCGACGAGATTGCTGAACAGGATCTCTTCGGCCTCCACGGTCACGGTGCCGGATTCGATCTTGGACAGATCCAGAATGTCGCTGATCAGATTCAACAGGTCGGTGCCGGCGCCGTGGATCGTGCGCGCGAATTCGACCTGCTTCGGCGACAGGTTGGTGTCCGGATTGTCGGCAAGCTGTTGACCGAGAATGAGGATGCTGTTTAGCGGCGTGCGCAGCTCGTGCGACATGTTCGCTAGGAACTCCGACTTGTATTTCGACGTCAGCGCGAGTTCGGTTGCCTTTTCCTCCAGAGCACGGCGCGCCTGCTCGATTTCCTGGTTCTTGCGCTCCACTTCGACGTTGCGTTCGGCAAGCTGAGCCGCCTTTTGTTCCAACTGCTCGTTGGTCTGCTGCAACTCGGCCTGCTGGGCCTGCAATTCGCCGGCCAGCTGCTGCGATTGCTTGAGCAGGCCTTCGGTTTGCATCGTCGCCTCGATGCTGTTGAGCACGATGCCGATGCTTGCGGTCAGCTGCTCGAGGAAGGCGACCTGCAGATTGGTGAAGGAGCCGACCGATGCGAGCTCGATCACGGCTTTGACGTCGCTCTCGAACAACACCGGCAGCACGATGACGTTTTTCGGCACCACCTTGAAGCTTGCCGAACCGATCGGAACCGCATGATCGGACAATTGCGTGATGAGCAGCCGCTGCTTATCGGCGGCACATTGTCCGACCAGACCCTCGCCGATCCGGAATGCCTGTGGATGACCGTTGGCGGCATCATCGGCATAGGAGGAGACGAGTTTCAACAGCGGCACATCTTCGTTTTCGGCCTGATAGATCACGCCCATCTGCGCGTTGACGAGCGGGGTGAGCTCGGTCAGCAGCAACCGGCCGACGGCGGTGAGATCGCGCTGGCCTTGCAGCATGTTGGTGAACTTGGCGAGATTGGTCTTGAGCCAATCCTGCTCGGTATTGCGATCGGTGGTCAGCCGCAGGTTGTCGATCATCGTGTTGATGTTGTCTTTGAGCTCCGCCACTTCGCCGCGCGCCTCGACCTGGATCGAGCGGGTGAGGTCGCCCTTGGTGACGGCGGTGGCCACCTCGGCGATCGCGCGCACCTGCGTCGTCAGATTGGCCGCGAGCAGATTGACGTTGCCGGTGAGATCCTTCCAGGTTCCGGCGGCGCCGGGCACGTTGGCCTGGCCGCCGAGGCGGCCTTCGACGCCGACTTCGCGCGCGACCGTCGTCACCTGGTCGGCGAAGATTGCCAGCGTGTCCGTCATGTTGTTGATGGTTTCGGCGAGCGCCGCCACTTCGCCCTTCGACTTCACCGTCAGGTTCTGCTTGAGATCGCCGTTGGCGACCGCGGTCACGACCTTGACGATGCCGCGCACCTGCTCGGTCAGGTTTGCCGCCATCACGTTGACGGTATCGGTCAAGTCCTTCCAGGTGCCGGCGACGCCCGGAACCTGCGCCTGGCCGCCGAGGCGGCCCTCGGTGCCGACCTCGCGGGCGACGCGGGTGACTTCCGAAGCGAAGCCGTTGAGCTGATCCACCATGGTATTGATGGTGTTTTTCAGTTCCAAGATTTCGCCCTTCACGTCGACGGTGATCTTGCGCGAAAGGTCGCCGCGGGCGACCGCGGTGGTCACCTCGGCGATGTTGCGCACCTGGGTGGTCAGATTGGCGGCCAGCAGGTTGACGTTGTCGGTGAGATCTTTCCAGGTGCCGGCGACGCCCGGCACCACGGCCTGTCCACCGAGGCGTCCGTCGGTCCCGACTTCGCGCGCGACGCGCGTGACTTCGGCGGCAAACGAGCGCAACTGCTCGACCATGGTGTTGAGCGTTTCCTTCAGCAGCAGGATCTCGCCGCGAACGTCCACGGTGATCTTCTTGGACAGATCGCCGCCGGCGATGGCGGTGGCGACCTCGGCGATATTGCGAACTTGCGCGGTCAGGTTGCTCGCCATGAAGTTCACGTTGTCGGTGAGGTCCTTCCAGGTGCCGGCGACGCCGGGCACCTGGGCCTGGCCGCCGAGCTTGCCTTCGGTGCCGACTTCGCGGGCGACGCGGGTGACTTCCGATGCGAAAGAGTTGAGCTGATCCACCATGGTGTTGATGGTGTTCTTGAGTTCGAGAATTTCGCCCTTCACGTCGACGGTGATTTTGCGCGAGAGGTCGCCGCGGGCGACCGCGGTCGTCACTTCGGCGATGTTGCGAACCTGGGCGGTCAGGTTGCCGGCCATGAAGTTGACGCTGTCGGTCAAGTCCTTCCAGGTCCCGGCGACGCCGGGCACATTGGCCTGGCCGCCCAGCCGGCCTTCGGTGCCGACCTCGCGCGCGACGCGCGTCACCTCACCGGCGAAGCGGTTGAGCTGATCGACCATGGTGTTGAGCGTTTCTTTCAGCTGCAGGATTTCGCCGCGCACATCGACGGTGATCTTGCGCGACAGGTCTCCGCCGGCGATGGCGGTGGCCACTTCGGCGATATTGCGGACCTGGGCGGTCAGATTGCCGGCCATCGAGTTGACCGAATCCGTCAGATCTTTCCAAGTGCCGGCGACGCCGGGAACTTCGGCCTGGCCGCCGAGCTTGCCGTCGGTGCCGACTTCGCGCGCCACCCGCGTCACTTCGGCGGCGAAGGCGTTGAGCTGATCGACCATGGTATTGATGGTCTCCTTCAGCTGCAGGATTTCGCCGCTGACATTGACGGTGATTTTCTTCGACAGGTCGCCTTGCGCCACCGCGGTCGCGACTTCAGCGATGTTGCGGACTTGCCCGGTCAGATTGCTCGCCATCGAATTGACCGAGTCGGTCAAATCCTTCCAGGTGCCGGCAACGCCGCGAACCACGGCCTGACCGCCGAGCTTGCCGTCGGTGCCGACCTCGCGCGCGACGCGCGTCACTTCGGCGGCGAAGGCGTTGAGCTGATCCACGGTCGTGTTGATGGTTTCCTTGAGCTGCAGAATTTCGCCGTGCACATCGACGGTAATCTTTTTGGACAAGTCACCATTGGCGATGGCGGTCGAGACTTCGGCAATGTTGCGGACTTGCGCCGTCAGATTGCTCGCCATCGAATTGACGGAGTCGGTCAGGTCCTTCCAGGTGCCGGCGACGCCGAGCACGTTCGCCTGGCCGCCGAGGCGGCCTTCGGTGCCGACTTCGCGCGCGACGCGCGTGACCTCGCCGGCGAAGGCGTTCAACTGGTCGACCATCGTGTTGATGGTTTCCTTCAGCTGCAGGATTTCGCCGCTGACGTTGACGGTGATCTTCTTGGACAGATCGCCGCCGGCGATGGCGGTGGCGACCTCGGCGATATTGCGGACCTGCGCCGTCAGGTTGCTCGCCATGAAGTTCACGTTGTCGGTGAGATCCTTCCAGGTGCCGGCGACGCCCGGCACCTGGGCCTGGCCGCCGAGCTTGCCTT
>Ga0265339_10003374_pt1 | contig 11182 bp, 9 predicted proteins | sample 4CB219metaG_FD_202085 | JGI IMG/M metagenome (GOLD analysis project Ga0265339, IMG submission 202085) | Rhizosphere microbial communities from Carex aquatilis grown in University of Washington, Seatle, WA, United States - 4-CB2-19 metaG | ecosystem: Host-associated > Plants > Roots > Rhizosphere...
AGTCGCTTCGATCAACTCGATCAGTTCGACGCCGTCGACAGGCTTGTCGAGCATGGCCGCTGCGCCGGCGTGCAAAGCTTCTTCCCGCAAGGCGGCACTGCCCTTGCCGGTAATGACAATGGCGGGGTGCGCAATGCCGCGCGCATTCAGATTCTGCAAAAGTTCGATCCCACTCATTTCGGGCATATGCTGATCGACAACGAGGAAACCGGTGGAACCCGGCCGAAGATCGGCCAGAAACTCTTTGGCCGAGCCATAATCGCGCACCGTAAAGTCTCTCGACTCCAGGACGGCGCGGATCGATTTGCGAACCGACGCGACGTCGTCCACGAGCCAAACAACGACGTCACCTTTCGCGGCCATATTCGGCTCCAGATCGACAACAAATTCAAAGCGAATTTTGGGTCGGTTCCGGCCCTTTTGATATAAGTAGCGTCTACTTACTCGCGGCGGCCAGATCGATCCCCGCGGCGCGCACGATACGGACAAGCTCCGACAGATCGCCTGCCTTCATTTTCTCCTGAATGCGGGCGCGGTGGATTTCGACGGTGCGAGGCGAAATGCCCAGTTCGTGGGCAACGATCTTGTTCGATTGTCCCAGAGCCAAGTGTTCAAGAACCTGATGTTCGCGGTCGGTGAGCAATCCGATCTTTTCGTCCGCGGCTTTGGCCTCGGCGACGTCGTTACGCGTCAACCGGCCGGACGCGAGGGCGCGCCGGATGCTGTCCAGAAGCGCTTTTTCGTCGAGCGGCTTTTCGATGAGATCGAAAGCGCCGGCCTTCATCGCGTGGACGGCCAGAGGCACGTCGGCATGCCCGGTCACGACGATCACGGGCACCGTGGAACCGCGCCGGACAAGTTCCTCTTGCAGCTCCAAACCGCTCATTTCCGGCATTCGCACGTCCACGATCAGACAATCGCCGTGCGGTCCGTCCGCCAGGAAGGATATTGCCGACGCATAATCGGTTACCGCGAAGTTCGACGACTCCAGAAGTGCGCGCAAGGAACGCCGCACGCCGTTATTGTCGTCGATCACGACGATGGTGGGTTCAGTTGCCATTGGCGCCTGCATGTTCTTCGGCCAAGGGCAATGTGAAGTGAAAACTCACGCCCCTCTCCGCGTTCGGCGTGGCCCAAATCCGCCCGCCATGCGCCTCGATGATGGATTGGCAAATCGTCAAGCCGATACCCATGCCATTTTCTTTCGTCGTCACGAACGGCTGAAACAGCCGGCTCATGATGTCCGGCGCAATTCCCGGTCCCGTATCCGAAAAGGTCGCGCTGACGAAGCCCGCTTCGTCGCAGACGGTAGAGATGTCGATTGCGGCATCGGAGCAGCCTTGCATCGCGTCGATACTGTTGCGGATCAGATTGAATACCACTTGCTGGACCTGCACCTTGTCGACCAGCACGGACGGCGCTTTCGCATCGAAAACCATATGCAGTTTGACCTTCACGTCGGGGCCGCGCAGGTGGCTGAGCGCGACGGCCTCTTCGACCACCTTGTTGAAGCTCTCGCAGCTGCGCTTGCTTTCCCGCTTCTCGATGAATTCGCGCAGCGTACGTATGATGGCGCCCGCGAGTTTCGTTTCCTCGATGGCATCGTTGAGGTAGGTTTGCGCACGGACGATTTGCGCGCCTTCCATGTCTTTGATGGTGTTCTGCGCCGCCCGAACAAAATTCACCACCGCGGTCATGGGCTGGTTGAGTTCGTGTGCGATCGTCGACGCCAGCATGCCCATCGTGTTCCAGCGCGAAAGATGGATCAGGTCGGCCTGAAGACCATGCAGCCGCTCTTCGGCGTGTTGGCGCTCCGTGATGTCCCGCACGATCATCGACACGCCGGTGGTGACCCCGGAGGAATTGCGGATCAGCGAAGCCGTTAACGACACCACCAGAGCGCTGCCGTCCTTGCGGATTTGCCTGGATTCGAATTGGTCGACACGCTCGCCATTTTCCAGGCGCTCCAGGATCTCCTCGTTCTCGTGCGCCAATTCTGCGGGGAGCAATATCCGCGACGAACGGCCGATAATTTCTTTCGGAGTGTAGCCGAACAATTGTTCGGCCGCCCAATTCCAGCTTATGACGACGCCATCGAGCGTTTTGGCGATGATGGCATCGTTCGAGGATTCGACGATGTCGGCGAGATAGAGCCGGTCGGTTTGCAGCCCGACATTCTCTTCCTGGGTTTCTGCCAGATCGGTTTCGGCACGCTCGCGCTTGACCGTCTGCTGTTCGACGATGACGGTCTGTTCGTCACGGGCGATTTGGTCACGCACCGCGCCCTCGCCCTTTATCCGTATCTGATCGGTGACGTCCTCGGCGTGAAGGATAATCCAGAGGACATTGCCGTCGTCGCCGAGAATAGGCGTGTTCAGAAGATTCCAGCTGCGCATCTCAAAACGGCCACCGGGCGCGCGAATGTCGTGCTTCTGCGTGGCCATGGCGTCCGGCCGGCGGAATTTGACAACACGGCCGAGCGAAGCGCGCATGTTGCTTATGCCGTCTGCTGCGGGATCGTCCGGATTGCCGGGAAACGCCTCAAACAACGAGCGGCCAACGATCTCGGACCGCTTCGTCATCAAGGCCCGGCAACAGGCGTCGTTCGCCTCGACGATCGTGAAATTGCGGTCGAGGACGAGCAACAAACTCGGCGTTGTGCTGAACAGAGCGCGATAATCGAGCCCCACATTGTCGCGTGAGTTCTCTAGCGACGGAGCATCCATGATGTCGCCTCGCTGCCGATTTCAGAAGAATCTGGCAATATTCGCAGTGTTGGCGCAAAAAAATTAAGAAATTCATAAAAAGTCAGACAAGCAGCAGTATTTCTATTCCTTATCGCCATCCGGTTATTTTGTCTTATTTGTATAGTACAAGGAAAAGAACGACTTACACTTCCTTTTGCCCAGTATTTAATAATGCCGTTGAGAGGAACATCTCGTGGACGCCTAAGCCGGACATTCGCGGAAGCGCTGTGTTTCGAACATCGCCGCGCCTACCAGAGCATCGGAGCAACGACGCGCTTTAACGAATCCTTAACCTGCGCGACGTTTGGGTACGACATACGGTGCCAAATAGCGGTCATCGCGGCGCGATTAATCCCACAGTAATCCTGAGTGCGGCACTCTGCGGTCTCAATCCGTACTGGTGGGATCGGTTCATGCATTCCCTATGGCGCCGTTTCATTCGCGAAGCGAAGGCGAATGTCGCGGTCATCTTCGGCCTGGCGGCAGTGCCCACGCTCTATCTCGTCGGGATGGGCATCGACTACGGCATGGCCGCGGACCGAGGGGCTCAACTCGATGCCTTTGCGGACGCCGCTGCGCTCGCAGCCGTCACTCCGACGATGATGGCCGGCAGCACCTCGGCCTCGACGACCGCCGCGCAGAACACATTCAATGCCCAGGCAAGCGCGCTTTCGGGCGTCACCTATAACGCAAATAATCTGACGGTCACGGTCACGACAAACGGCAGCGTGCGTACGGCGACCGTCAGCTATACGGCCGCATCGCAGAACTCGTTTCCGAACATCCTTGGACAGAACACGATTGCGCTCACCGGCAGCGCCACGGCGACGGCCGGGCTTGCGCCGAATATCGATTTCTACCTGCTGCTCGATGCTTCGCCGTCGATGGCGATCGCCGCGACCCAAGCCGGCATCAACACAATGGTCTCCAAAACGCCAACCCAAGGCGGTTGCGCTTTCGCCTGTCACGAAACCCATCCTTCTACGGACAATCTGGGCAACCCGGGCGGCATCGACAATTATCAGTATGCCAGGAATCTCGGCGTGACGCTGCGCATCGATATGCTCAATCAAGCTGCGCAAAACTTGATGACCTCGGCGCAAACGACCGAAAACACCTACAACTCCAGCTATCGCATGGCGATTTATACCTTCGATACCGGGTTGCACACCATCGGTGCGCTGACCTCGAATCTCAGCACGGCGAAAACCCAGGCCGCCGGCATCAGCATGCTTACCGTGTATTCCAACAACTATCTCACTTCGGGCAATTACAACAACGACACCGACACCAACTACGATGCTGCGATGAGCGGCATCAACGCCGCCATGCCCAATCCCGGCAGCGGAACCAATTCCGCCGGCGACAAACCGCAGGAGGTGCTGTTCTTCGTGACCGACGGTGTCGAAGACGAGAACGTCAGCGGCAGCCGCCAACAATCGGTGATGGACCCCGGCTGGTGCACGACGATCAAAAATCGCGGCATCCGCATTGCCGTGCTGTACACGACCTATTATCCGCTGCCCACCGATGCCTGGTACAACATGTACGTCTCGCCGTTCCAAGCCGATATCGGACCGACGCTGGAGAGTTGTGCATCGCCCGGCCTCTATTTCGAGGTCAGCACGGGCGGCGATATCTCGGCGGCCATGGTGGCGTTGTTCCAACTGGCCGTGCAATCCGCCTATCTGTCCAGATAGGAGCACGGCGATGCCTCAAACCGTCGCGGGAATGGCGAACGCTCCCAAGAAACGCAGAGGGAGGCTCTCGTTATGGCGCCTCCTGCAATGCCGGAAGGGCTCCGCTGCCGTGGAGTTCGCGATGGTCTCAATTCCGTTTTTTGCACTCCTGTTCGCCATCTTCGAGACCGCGCTCGTGTTTCTGGCTCAACAGGTATTGCAGACGGCAACCACAGAGTCCGCACGCGTGATCATGACCGGTCAAGCACAGACTCAGGGGATGAATGCAACGCAATTCCAGCAGGCCGTATGCGCAAAGGCATCGTCGTTGTTCACGTGTTCCGGCATCTATGTGAACGTCCAGAAATTCTCGTCGTTCTCGACCGTGTCGATGCTCAATCCGCTGCAGAGCGGCAATTTCAACAGCGCCAGCATGAATTATTCCACCGGAGGGCCGGGCGACATCGTGCTGGTCCAGGTTTTCTATCAATGGCCGGTCTTCACGGTGCCGCTGGGATTCAACCTGTCAAACATGAACGGCAACAACCGGCTGCTGATGGCGACGGCCGTTTTCCGCAACGAACCATACTGACAAGAGCGCGAGATCATGGTTCTAAACCGACGCAACGGACACCAGCCAGCAAAACGCGCTAGTTTTGGCCGTGACAAAGCCGGCATCGCTGCCGTGGAATTCGCCCTGATCCTGCCGTTCATGCTCCTGCTTTATTTCGGGAGCGTGGAGATCACACAGGCCATCTGCATCAACCGTCTCGTTACGCTTACTGCGAATACCGTCACAAATCTCGTCTCGCAGTACACGACAATCAGCGCCAGCACGCAGATGCCGGATATTCTCAGTGCTTCGGTTCAAGTGCTGGCCCCCAACCCCTCGTCGGGTGCAAAAATCGTCGTGTCCTGCATTACCATCGACAATCAGGGGAGGGCGACGGTGGCCTGGAGCCGGACGCTGAACGGCACGGCAAGAACGGCTGGACAATCCGTAACCGTCCCGGCCGCGCTCAATATCCCAAACTCGAACATCGTTCTTGGCGAGGCGACCTACGCCTATTCGCCTGTGTTCGATTTCCTGCACATCGGTCCGTTCAACCTGCATTCGTCCGTCTACATGGCGCCGCGAAACGCCACGACCATCAACCTCGTGTCTTAACGGCCGTCGCGGAATGAGCGGCGATTCTCCCCTGCCCTTCGTCGGGCACGAAATTACCGCGCCCCGTTCGGCGTCGAAAAAAAGCCGCATGGGCTTTGCTGATAATGAGAATGAATAACTGGTCTTTGGCTAACGCGAACCTGTGCCCTCGCTCGAATATAGCGCGGAACAAGAAATGCCCGAATGAAGTCGAAACCGTCCGATTTACTGGCCAGCGGAGCGACTTTTTTTTCGAGTCGCCGAATGAGAGCAACTCCTTGGGCCGACTTCCAATTTGTCCGTTGCGACACACGGGCGGCGCCGACGCAACTATCGGTTAATAGACCGAGGTTATTCTCGCCTCAAGCAGCGCGCTTATTTGTTGTCGTCCATTATGGCCCCCCATGGGTAGCACCCGAATTAATCTTCACGGCGTCACCTGCCTCCTGGCGGACAGCGAACGTTATACGCGCGATCTCGTCGCGCAGATGCTTCGCGGGTTCGGTATGAATCAGCCAATCCTTGCCGATACCGGAAAGGAAGCCAAGGAAATATTCAAGCATCAGTGCCCGGAGCTTTTTATCACCGAGGCGGTCCTGCCTGACATGAGCAGCGCGGATTTGATCCGCTGGATTCGCAGACTGAACGGTCCGATCCGTTTCGTGCCCACGATCGTTCTCACGGGCTACACGCAACTGAAGACGGTGGCCAGCGTCCGCGACGGCGGCGCGAATATCGTCGTCAAAAAGCCCGTATCGCCCAACGCCCTGTTCGAACGCATGCTGTGGATCGCACGCGTTGCCCGCCCCTTCGTTGAAACTGGCGACTATATCGGTCCCGACCGCCGCTTCAGAGCCATTGATCCGCCCGACGGCAGTTTCAAGCGAGACACGGACGATCCCGCGCTCAAACCCGAGTCCGATTTTGAACGAGCGGGCGAAAACTTCCTGCAAAAAGTGAAGGGACAAGCCTCGACATGGCTGGCAAAATGAAGAAAACCTACTTTCCGACGACTCGCTTCGTCGAACTCGCGGCCCGCGATGGCGGCATTACACAGGACGCAGCCGTCAAATCGGCGCTGCAAAGCATCGAGTCAAAACGCGCGGAAAGCGACGACGTGATCGTGAGTTCGATTGCCGCAATCGAATCGATCGTCTATGCGCCCGCCGTAACCGATCGCCTGTCAGAGCCGGAGATGCATTCTATACTGCGGCATGCGGATCAGATCGTTACGCTTGCGGGCATGTTCTGCTACGAGTGGCTTGATCTTGTGACGCGCAGCCTCTGCGACGTTACCGACGGCTTGTTGAGCGCGGGCATGTCCGATGCCGCACCCGTCACCGTACATGTGCAGGCCCTGAGAATGGTGGCGCCCGGCGCCGCAGCGCTCGCTCCGGACGAAGCGGACAGGGTTTTCGAGGGGCTCAAGAAGGTTCAAGCGCATTACCATTTCAGCTCGCTTTCGAACGCGCGCGACACCCAGGGGGACCCGTCCTTTGACGTCAACTGATTCCGCCGAATTGAGAGGGCAAATTTTGCCCAACGGTCCTTAACCGGGGTTGCACCGATGACGATGGTGAATCGGAATCTTGGCGAACATGAAAAGCCAGTCATCACGCGTGATGAACTCGAAGAAATCGTGAGTGCCCACGAATTGTCGATCAAGAATGCGCCGGGCGGTGTGCGTACGAAGCTTGTTTTGCACAATCTCGCCGGAGTCGACATCTCCCATCGCAATCTTGCGGAGGCGAATTTCTCCGGGTCGGTGTTTTACAGCGCCAATCTCAGATTCGTTAATCTGGCGCGTGCAAACCTTTACTGCACGGATTTGAGGAATGTGGATGGACGTTATGGCGATTTCAGCTACGCGGACATGCGCGGCGCGACGCTGAGCGGAAGCAATTTATCGCATGCCCGGCTCGATCATGCCGACTTTCGCCCCGGCCGGCTGGCACGGGCGGGATTATGGGGAATCGAGGAAATCATCGACCGCAACGGTTCGGCGGTTGGCGTTGATTTCAGCTATTGCTCTCTGTGCGGGACGTCGTTCGAAAATGCAAATCTCCGTGGCGCCAATCTCAAGGGCGCAGTCATTCACGGCACCAAATTCCGGGGCGCGCGCCTGGCCGACGTGACATTTGAAGACGCCGTTCTGACCGACATCAACATGAGCGAACTTCAGGTGCCGGCCGCGGCTCTCCAAAACTGCGTCCTTCCATCCTCTCCCGAGGCGGTGGACAAAGTACCCCATTTACTTGCCAAGCTTGGGGGCCACCAGCGTTGGGTCGATTTTAATGCGCGCGTTGGTACTGGCGCCGTTCTCGACGGCGAAGATTTGCGACCGTTGGGCAGCTATATCGGCAAGTACAAGTTGACGGCGATTTCGGCACGGCGTGTCATCGCCGCCGGCGTGGATTTCTCGGGGACGGAGCTTCAGGGCGTCGATTTCGAAGGAGCGGACCTGAGAGGCGCGAGCTTTGAAAGCGCCGATTTGCGCGGCGCCATTTTTCGCAATGCCCGTCTGGGGCACGCCAAATTCATCGGTGCCGACCTTCGGACTCTGGAGCTGAGATCCGGCGACCTGCAGCCGTGCGATTTCACGGGCGCCGATCTCAGCCCCGAACAGAGCGCAGCCGCGATCGTCGACTGAATTTGCCGCAGCGAGTCGATCACCAGCCTGGATACGTGAAAGCCCATGACATTTGGTTCTGCTGCGAGAGAACTGGCGCAGCCACGCCACGAGCCCGCTTTGGGGGCGCTTCGAGGTCCGGATCAATCTGGTCCACCCCGCGGACGCAGCGGAAAGGCGCGGCAAGCCAGTCATTTCGCGCCGCGGCTTGCCCAGCCATTGACTTGTCGCGGAAAGAAGCCGTGTATTAACGGATAGTTAACCAATTCTTACGCCTGACAACCCAAACGCGATTTGTTCGACGTCGGGTGTCTTTGGGCGTGGCTTCCAGGCGCAGCCGTTGCTGCGAAGTGCCTTCAAGGCAGGGCGGAAGCCGAACAGAGGTACAGATGCTTGCATATGACGAGTTACGCGGCTCAACCGGCCGCGAAATCTGGTATCGGCCGCCCCGCTACGAGAGCCACAAACTATTTTCGGGTACGCCGCCGCGCGTTCGCGCCGGCGCAAATTTCTATCAGATACACAATATCTGTTTGAGCGGCGTCGCGACGATGACGCGGCAGACGGAGGACGACTTCGAGGTCGGCCAAACGCTTCCGATCAGCATCCAGCAATCTGGTATCCCGATCTTCGAGTCGCAAGCCAACGTATGTCGGACCGAAAGAAACGTCTTCGGCGCGAAGATCGCGTTCAACTTCGTGGACGGGTTCATCGATTTCGACAAACTGCTCAATCGGAATCTTCAGGCGCAGATCCTGACCAGGACCTCGCTCACATCGCCGGAGATGTCGCAGCTTGTTCCTCGGGAATATCGCGTGTTGTGCGCGGACGTGCTCCAGTTGCTGCGGGCCTATCGCAGCATCCTGACCTCCGACGCTTCAAACGCTCCGGAATTCGCCAATCGTATCGACAACAACACCGCCTTCGAAGCCTGCGAAGACCGCCTCATGCAACATTGGCGTTCTCATTGGCGCACCGCCAACGACATCGTACGGACGGTGATGAACGACCGCGAGCGTCTCGAGGCGACGAAAGAATTTACCGAACTGGTGTTGACGCCCGAAATGCGGATGGGCGCGCTGATCGACCGAAGTTACGCCAAACCGCTCGGCTATCCGGGCGACTTCGAGATCATGAATCAGGTCTACGACTGGAAACGCGTCGGAAGCACGGCCTACGAAATGCTCGTGCATCGCATCGGCCTCGAGGTTTCCGAATTCGTAAAAACGCGCATGGAAGTCGTGCGCGGTCAAATAAAGGAGACTTGCCGGCGCGAACTTGGGCGCCCCGCCCGAATCCTCAGCCTTGGCAGCGGTCCGGCGCGTGAAGTGGAGTTGTATCTCGCAAGCAGCGATGCGCAAAACAGCCGAGCCGAGTTCACGCTGATCGACCAAGAGCAGTTGGCTCTGCGTTACGCGCATGAAAAAACCTACCCGCTGACGCTCAAGTCGCAGGGACGCCACAACGTGCGTGCGCTCAACATTTCCTTTACGGACATTATACGCGGCATCAGCGCGATGAATTCCCTGCCGCAGCAGGATCTGATCTACTCCGTCGGATTGTTCGACTATCTGACCGACCGGCGCGCCACCAGCCTGTTGCGGCGGCTCTATGACTTGCTGGCGCCCGGCGGCCTGCTCATCATCGGCAACATGAATGAAACGCCCCTGAGCGGCCTTTGGCCATTGGAGTTCATCACCGACTGGACGTTGAACTACCGCGACAATGCCCAGATGCTGGCCTGGACGGACGGCCTTGGAATGGCTCAGGCCTGGACGGAAACCGAACCCACCGAACGCGTTCGCCTGCTCTACCTACGCAAGCCGTGAGAGGCGACCACTCGGATCGGCGGTGGAACGGCCTGCGTCACGAGCCGGCTGCTCGGCAGAGAGATTGTCACGGTTGTTCCTTTGCCCGGCTCACTTGAGATGGCAAGCGTTCCGTCGTGCAGTTCAACAAGCCGTTTGGCGTAAGGAAGCCCGAGCCCGGCTCCACCATTCTTGCGCGCGAACGACGTCTCGACTTGTTCGAAAGGTATCAGAACGCGCTTCAGGTCCTCCGGAGCGATGCCGATGCCTGTATCGCGCACCTCGATCTTCACGCCATCCGATTCCGAAGACGCCAAAGCCAAAACGACCGTACCGCCAGCGGGCGTGAATTTGACGGAATTGACCACGACATTGAGAACCGCCTGGAAGATCAATCGCCGGTCGACGAGGGCATAGGTGGGCTTAGCGACTTCACCCAACATCAATCGCACTTCGCCGTCTTCGGCGCGTCCGCGACACATTCGGATGCAATCGTTCAAACACTCGGCCAAATCGCTTGGCTCGATTTGCGGTTCGATCTGGCCGGACTCCGCTTTGGCCAGATCCAGAATGTCGTTGATGATGGCGAGCAGATGCAGGCCGCTGTCGTTGATGTCCTTGACGTATTCGGGGTACCGGATGTTTCCCAGCGGACCGAACAACTGCTTCTTCAATATGTCGGAAAAGCCGATGATGGCATTCAGCGGCGTACGCAATTCGTGACTCATGTTTGCGAGGAACTCGCTCTTCGATTTGTTCGCCTTATCCGCTTCGACAAGAAGAAGGCTGAGCGTCTCGTTCTTGGCTTCAATGACCTTCTGACCAACATAAGTTCGCCGGATATAGAGTTCCTGCATGTAGCCGCAGAACAATCCGACCGCCGCCGACATGAGCAGGAAGAAATCGTTGCTGACGAATACGTCGCCCGACACCGGATTTATCCAAATGGCGACGACTTGGTAGCTGGCGACAATGAAGACCGAAATCGCCACCGAGGCATAGAACTGCAACCGGCTCAAAGCAGAGCAATAGGTCACTACCATAATCAGGCCCGCGTAATACTTGCCGTTGAACGGCTCCGGCATGACCGCGGTCATCAACACGATGCCAAAGCCGGACGCGAACATTCCGCTCGCCAGCACATACTGGCCGATACGGGGAAAAGAGGGAGA
>Ga0265339_10003376_pt1 | contig 11178 bp, 11 predicted proteins | sample 4CB219metaG_FD_202085 | JGI IMG/M metagenome (GOLD analysis project Ga0265339, IMG submission 202085) | Rhizosphere microbial communities from Carex aquatilis grown in University of Washington, Seatle, WA, United States - 4-CB2-19 metaG | ecosystem: Host-associated > Plants > Roots >...
ACTGGACACGCTCGGCGATCGTTTGATGTATCGCTTCGCGATCCGTCATTTTGCCGATCATGACCGCGCGGTCATCAACCACGCTGTCGGCAGCGGCAGCCAGGTTGCAGTTCGCTGGTATGAACTATATGACCCGGCCGGCTCGGTGACTCTCAACCAGCAGGGAACCTATGCACCGGATTCCACCTATCGCTGGATGGGCAGCATTGCAGAAGACAAGAACGCGGACATCGGGTTGGGCTACAGTGCATCGAGCAGCAGCCAGCATCCGGCGGTTCGCTTCACCGGCCGCGTGCCGGGAGACGCGATCAACTCACTGGAAACCGAAGCCAGCATCATCGAAGGCGCGGGATCCCAGACCAGCGGCCTGTCGCGTTGGGGTGACTACACAGCCATGCAGGTTGATCCCAGCGACGATTGCACTTTCTGGTATGTCGACCAGTACGAACAGACCAGCGGCACGTTCAACTGGCACACCAGCATCTCCTCCTTCGCGTTTGACGGTTGCGGCGGTGGCGGTGGTGGCGCAGCGGTCACTCTGACTCCGACGTCGTTGAAGTGGGGCAAGATTCCGGTGGGTACGACCGCCTCTGGCAAGAAGAAAGTGACGGTCACCAATTCCGGCAACGCCAGCCTCACGATCAGCACGATCGGTGTGACGGGCGACTTCGCTCTGGTAACGGTAAAGCAGACCAAGAAAATCACTCCTTGCGTGAACGGCAGCGTAGTTGCCGCTGGCGCCAGCTGCGTGGTCAAGGTCAGCTTCTCGCCCACACAGACCGGCGTCCGGACGGGCAGCTTGACGTTCACGGATAACGCTCCCGACAGCCCGCAAACGGTCAGCCTGACCGGCACGGGCAAGTAAGCAGCAGGTCAGTCGGAACGGACTAAACAGCGGGGCTGCGCAAGCAGCCCCGTTTTTTCTTGTCCGGCGATTGTGGTGCGCTGTCTCTCGCCGCCGGAATTCGTGTAAAATTCCTGTGGCGAGTACAGTGCACCGATTCCGCGTGTGTTGTTGAATCCTGCCGGCTGATAGGGCTGGCGTTCCTCGATACTCCCCAATTACCAGGTAGAACCGCAGCCAGAAGGCTGGCGGCACATTCCTGTCAGGAGAACCTGAATGGCGAAGATTGCAAAGACAGCCGACCGTAAGAAAGTCATGGATACCACGAAGTCAACCGCTTGCCCAAAGTGCGGCAAGGATACGCGTATCGTAAAACGCGTGAAAGACCGCGAACGCAATGTCCCAGGCGGTGTGTACATTTCGTGCTCGGGCTGCGAATTTTTCGAGAAGCTCTAGCGGAGTAAATTCAGAAAAGAAACAGAAAGTAAAAGGCACGGCCACTGGCCGTGCCTGTTCTTTTGATTTCAATAAATTTCAGGCAGCCAGCTGTCCCAGGATCGCGCGCGCCTCGGCTGCCGGATCCGTGGCTTCGGTGATGGGACGTCCTACGACGATGTGGGTGGCCCCGGCAGCGATGGCCTCCGCTGGCGTCACGACTCGCGCCTGGTCGTCATGGCCGCTTCCAGCCGGGCGCACGCCCGGGGTTACGATCGCAAAGTCGCGTCCAAATTCCTCGCGCAGCGCCGCGCATTCCTGCGCTGAAGAAACCACTCCCTTGCAGCCATTGGCCAGCGCCAGGGCGGCCATCCGCAGTACATGGTCCTGCACAGCTTCGCGAATTCCAATGGTTCCGAGGGCTGTGTCGTCGAGGCTCGTAAGCACCGTCACAGCCAGCACCAGGAGCTCAGGATTGAGCTTCTGGGCGGCTTCTGAGGCCGCCCTGAGCATCTTCCCTCCGCCCGCGGCGTGCACGGTCAACATGCTCACGCCGAGGCCTGCGGCCTCGCGGACGGCGGCTGCTACCGTATTGGGGATGTCGTGATATTTGAGGTCGAGGAACACCCGCCGCCCCGAGCCCACGAGCTCGCGGACCACGGCTGGACCCTCCGCCGTGTAGAGCTGCATGCCCACCTTGTAGGCCAAGGCAGAGTCGCCTACGGCCGCCACAATCTTCCGGGCGGCCGCAGCCGTCGAGACATCCAAGGCAACGATGAGTCGCTGGCGCGGGTCTGGAGTTTCGACCATCGTTGCCGAGTTTATCGGTTTTAGTTGAGGTTGGCTACGGGTTGCAGTCGCGCCACGGTCGTGGGCTGGTACAGGTCCAAGCGGACCTTCTGCAATCCTCGATCTTTGAAGCCCAGTGCCTGTGCGGCATTGTAGGAGACATCGATGATCCGGCCGTCCACAACAGGACCGCGGTCATTGATGCGCACGACGATAGCCTTCCCATTGTGCAGGTTCGTGACCCTGACGTAGGTTCCCAGCGGGAGGCTGGGGTGTGCGGCCGTTAGATCGTGCATGTTGTAGGGCTCACCGCTGGCTGTTTGCTTGCCCTGGAAATAGTCTCCATACCAGGACGCGGTTCCTACTTGATACGGCTGGGACTTCTTGGGTTTCTTGGTTGAGTTGTGACCGACAGTCGTAACGACCTGCGGCTGTGTGACCTTGGCGGCTTCCAGGCTGCTTGGCCCGGATGCGGCTCCGGCCCCCAGACTGGCGACTGATAAAACCACCGCCAGGCTTTCGGCTAAACGTCGTCGCATTCAGTTACCTCTCATCGTGGAAAGTCGATTTCTGGTCGCATGCTCCTTTGGTCAGACGATCTGCAAATGCTACGGGGATCGTCCAGGCATGTCAATCGGAAAAACCCTTACAAGAATTAACTAAGTAGTAATTAATCAATAGTTTACGCCCATGAAAACCTTGGATTTGACCTCTATGTCGTTGAAACCAGTCAGCGCCAAACATTAACTAATAAGTAACGTACGCCAATCATGCCGCCGCCACAATTTTTGAAGTGCCATTAAATGTTAGACTTACGAAAGAAACAGTTTAACATCAATGCAATCAATCGCTTACATTTCATATCGATTACTGATGAGTTAATGCTCTCCCTCATTTTCGTTGCACGATTCGCTAATCGTCCCAACCTTGGCCGTCGGCAGCTCACCCGCCGGAAAGTGGAGTTCCCCTCCATTGACCTTTCGTTTAGAGTGGCCTCATGGCTGTCTCACCTCCGGTCGTACTGACCATCGCCGGTTTTGACCCCTCTTCCGGCGCCGGCATCACTGCCGACATCAAGACCATTGCCGCCCACGAGTGCTTTGGAATCGCTTGTATTACCGCCCTGACGGTCCAATCCACCCAGGGAGTCCGCCAGGTGCAAGCGGTGGACCCCAAGATCATTTCCGAGACTCTCAGTGTGCTGGCGGAGGACATGGCTATTGAGGCGGTCCACGTGGGTATGTTGGGCAACGGGCAGGTTGTTCGTGCCGTGGCCGAATTCCTAACCCAAGCCCGGCTGCCCCACATCGTGCTGGATCCCATTCTCAAATCCAGTTCGGGAGCGGCCTTGCTCGATCCGGCCGGTACCCGCGAGATGATCGAGCGCCTGTTTCCCCTGGCGGAGTTGGTTACGCCCAATCTCGAAGAGGCCGCTGCTCTGACAGGGATGCCGCTGGCGAAGGCTGGCGATTCCAGCGCTGCCTCGCTGGAGCAAATGCGGGAGGCTGCCCGACGTCTCCATGCTTTTGGTGCCGCGAACGTTGTCGTCACCGGAGGCCACCTCGAAAAAGCTATCGATCTGCTAAGTTTCACCAGCGCCCGGGGGATCGAACAGGAAGTCTTTAAGGCTGAGCGCCAACGCTCGACTTCCACCCACGGCACCGGATGCGCCTTCGCAACGGCCCTGGCCTGCCATCTGGCGAATGGCCGGGGTCTGCCGGAAGCGGTTCTGCTCGCCAAGGCCTATGTTTCGGCCGCAATTGCGAATGCCCACCCCGTGGGCCAGGGCTCCGGGCCCCTGCACCATCTCTACCGGATGTTCCAGCAACGCCGGCCCAGCCAAGGGGTCACCGAGAACGAACACGTTCACTCCAGAAACTGACCTGGGAAGGCAACAGGAAGGGAAGCAGCAGTTCGAAAGCTTACGGTTACGCTGACTTCTTCAGCAAACAGCCTGCTCCAAAGCCCGCGATTGCAGCCAGGAGCCACTCGATTCGCCAAAGCTGAATCGCTTGCCAGTCCAGCGCGGTCCGGGCTGTGAACACGATGCCGACGCCCAAGGCCCCTACCAGGCAGAACATCCCAAATAAGAATGCGACGAGTGATGGCGTAGTAAGACCAAGGCGTTTGCCGAGGGCGATTAACTCCGTAACGCCAGGAATTTCAACGGCATGCGCAGCCAGGCCGTCCCGGCCGGTGCCACAGGTATGGCAAAAGCGAGAGCCTACGATGAACTCTGATCCGCACTCCCGGCAGGTCTCGCTTCGTTCCTGGCCAGCCACCATCTCGGTTGCGGGGGGCCGCCAAAAATCGTGGTGCGCCTGATTCACCACTTCTGCCATAAAGAAGATTCCTCGCTAATTTCCGTCGATCTCTAATCGCAAGCGGATCACCAAAGCAACCGGTTACAAAGACAGCAGTTACGGACCGGCCCGCGGGGGAGGCGGGTGGTTGGCGGGCAAGATTTACGCGATCAACCCCGAAATTCCCATCTATCCTTGCACGATCTCAGCATGGGCGGGAACGTACCGGTCTTGGTTCAGGCTGGTTGGGGGATGTCCCTCGTCGTAGCGAGCGTGCCCGACCGATTTGCGTTGGTAAGCGCTCCCGGCTTCGGGTCGGTTACACTGAATGGGCTTGGTTCCCGTCCCGTTCCGGTTCCGCCGTGTTCCAATCTTCGCTGTTCTGGCGAGCCTCGTCCTGCTGAGTTGGGAAATTGTGTCCCCCGTTCATATCGGGTGGGCCGGTCCCGCCACTCCGAGCGTACTTCGCCCTGCGGACCCTCTGAATCAGGCAGCCGTCGAGCATTACTACAACCTGGACCATGACGCCGCCATTCAGGACTTCGACAAGATCGTCGCGCGTCATCCCAACGACCCGTTTGCCTTGAATCACCTGCTGTCGGCCATTCTGATTCGCGAACTGTACCGCATGGGCGCGATCAATACGGGCGAGTACACCAATGACAGCTTTATTGGAAACGCGCACCGCCCCGCGGATCCAGCGCAGAAAGAGCGGATCAAACAACTTGTGCAACAGGCGGAGAAGATTGAAGACGCGCAATTGTCCCGCAACCCTGATGACATCGACATGCTTTATGCCCGTGGAGTGACCCGAGCACAGTTTGCGCTCTACACGGCGCTGATAGAACGCGCATGGTTTTCATCCCTGCGCAATGCCGTTGGCGCGCGCCACGATCACGAGCGGGTTCTGGAATTGAATCCGAACTACACCGACGCCAAGCTGGTGGTGGGAAGCCACAATTACGTGATGGGCAGCCTCTCATTTGGCGTGAAAATGGCCGTTGCGCTGGTGGGCTTGAGCGGCGACAAGGAGAAGGGGATTCATTACCTGTACGACGCGTACCAGTCCAGCGGTGAAACCAGCGTTGATGCGGGAATGGTGCTGCTGGTATTCCTGAGGCGGGAACATCGCTACAACGACGCTCTGGAGATTGCTACCGCTGTCGCTCCCCGGTTTCCGCGCAATTACCTGTTACCGCTTGAGCAGGGGAATTTGCTGCGGGCCTCTGGCAAGTTGGACCTGGCCGAGCAGCAATATCGCCGGGTCTGGCTAAATGGGCGCGATGGGAAATATGGCAACCTGCATTACGAGATGGCGGCGCTCGCACTCGGAGACCTGTTGCGGGGAGAGAAGAAGTATGCCGAGGCGGCCGCCGCTTATGACCAAGTCGGGGAAGTCACCGGAGCCGATCCCGAATTCCTGCAAAAGGCTGATCTGGGCGCGGGCGAGATGTATGACCAACTGCAAAAGCGGGACTTAGCCGTCAAAAAATACCAGGCTGTCGTGGCCGTAAATTCCGGCAACCCGGAAGCCGACAGAGCCCGCAAGCGGATGAAAGAAGCCTACCGGGAGTAGTCCAAGCCCTCGGGAACCTTTCCACGCCCCACTTCGTATAATTGAGCAAAGGGAGGCGATTATGTACTGCAACGCCTGCGGCAACTCTATCGCGGATCAAGCCCGTTTTTGCTCCCACTGCGGCCGTGCTATCGGGTACGCGAATTCTTCAGGCCGGTTGATGCGGTCGCGTTATGACCGCAAGATCGCCGGTGTTTGCGCGGGACTCTCGCAACACCTGGATCTCGACGCATCGCTGATTCGCATCCTGTGGGTATTTTTGGTCTTTGCTTCCGGGATCTTTCCCGGCGTGATTGCCTATGTTCTGGCCTGGATCATCATTCCCGAGGAGCCAGCGTTGCCGGCAGTCGCTGTGGGTCAATACCAGCAATCGGTTGCCGGGTAAGGTAGGCCCTAGATCTCTGTTGTCCTTTCGGAATTGCGCCGTCGCATGAACCGAAGCCGTGATACATGCAACCCCCGGCGTGGATTTTGATACCCTAATGCGCGATGCATAGTTTGCGCAGCGACGACGCCGAAATTTTCTACGACATTCGCGGCGACGGGCCCTCCGTTGTCCTGCTTCATCCATTTCCTGCGCACCATGAATTCTGGCTGCCCGTAATTCCAGCCTTAGAGTCCCGCTACCGTCTGATCCTTCCGGACCTGCGCGGGCATGGCGAATCCGGAATCGGCCAGGGCCCGGCCTTCATGGCGAAGCACGCTGCCGACATTGCCCGCATCATGGACGCAGCTGGGGCGGGCAAGGCCGCATTCATTGTCTGTTCGATTGGCGGCTATATCGTGTTTGAATTCCTGCGTCGTTTTCGGGAGCGCGTCTCCGCGCTTGCCCTCTGCGATACACGCCCGCAACCGGATAGCCCGGAAGCGCGGGCGAACCGCCTGAGAGGGGCCGAGACTGTGCTGGAGCAGGGGACGGAGCAGTTCCTGCAGAGCATGATTCCCAAATGGCTGGGTGCGACCACCGCATCCTCCCGCCCGGACCTGGTGGAGTGTGGCCTCCGCATGATGCGGAAGATGTCCCCCGAGAACATCAGCCTGGTGCAACGAGGGATGGCCGAGCGCCCCGATTCCGTGCCCGACCTCAAGCACATTAACCTGCCGACGCTGATCGTGATTGGCGAAGAAGACACGCTGTCAACCGCAGCCGACGGGGAACTCATGCGCCAGAATATTCCCGGCAGCCGGCTGAAGATGATCCCGAAAGCCGGCCACTATGCCCCATGGGAGCGCCCCGAAGCTGTCGCTCCGCTGTTGCGGCAGTTTCTCGACTTTGTTCCGCTGACCTAAGGACCACTCCAGAGCGCGCACTTACACTCCGATCGCAAACCGCGGTGGATCCGGGACAGTGTGATTCCCGTCATGTTCGGGGTTCTAAGGCTCTGCTAGAATCGGCCCGTCATGATTGAAGCCTTCCTCGTTCCCGAAAAAACCGTGGCTTCTGCCAAAGGCGATGGTCCCGCGGTTGCATTGAACTCCGCCGAAACCCGCGTGTTCCTGCTTACGCTCGCCATCACGGACATCATCGAGCAGGAGTCTCTCGACCTGAGCGTCCATGGTTCCGTCGACGGTACAACTTTTGATGTCAAGCCTGTCGCCGCGTTTCCGCAGAAGTTTTATCGGGGAGAATCCCCGTTGCTGGTCGATCTTTCGGCGAGACCCGAAGTGAAGTCGATCCGTGCCCACTGGGAAGTCAACCGCTGGGGTCGCGGCACGGAAACGCCAATGTTTGAATTCTGTGTCACGCTGCGGGAGGTTCCGCAGGAAATACTGGCCGAAGCTGCGGGCCGCGCTCGAATCCAGTAAGCACTAGAATTGGTCCTCCCTTTTCCTCGACTTTCTTTGACCCTTCCGCGGTGGAAGCCCGAACCTGACTGGCTTTAGTATGGGAAGCTCATGTCAGCGCCCTCCGCAACCGTACATCCTGCCCGCGCCGTTCAGGGCGTCGTCCGCATTCCCGGCGACAAGTCGATCTCTCATCGTTACGCCATGCTTGCTGCGATCGCGGAAGGGACAAGCCGCTTCCACAATTTTTCCGCTGCCCGCGACTGCTTCAGCACTCTGGGATGCGTCTCCGAACTTGGCGCGAAGTGGAGTCGCTCTGAGACCGATGGAGCCATCGAGGTCGTCGGAGTAGGACGCCAACTGAAAGCTCCCTTAAGATCGCTCGACTGCGGTAACTCCGGCTCTACCATGCGTATGCTGAGTGGCATTCTCGCTGGCCAACCGTTCGCCAGCGAGTTGTTCGGCGACGAATCGCTCTCCCGCCGTCCGATGGCGCGGATCATGAAGCCCCTTTCCGAAATGGGCGCCAAGATCTCCTCGAACGATGCGGGACGTCCTCCGCTCAAGATTCACGGCAGCTCGCTTCGGCCGATTCATTACAAGCCTGAAGTGGCCAGCGCGCAGGTGAAATCCTGCGTTCTTTTCGCCGGACTTTTTGCCGACGGCGAAACGATTGTCGAGGAGCCGATCCGCACGCGCGATCACGGCGAACTCGCATTGCGCGCCTTTGGCGTCGAAGTCGAGCGGAGCGGGAACTCCGCCAGCGTCCGCGGCGGACAGAAGCTCACAGCGATGGAAGCGCACGTTCCGGGGGATCTTTCGAGTGCCGCGTTTTTTCTTTGCGCGGCGCTGCTGTTTCCAGGGTCGCAGATTTCACTTCCGGGTATCCTGATGAACCCAACGCGCGCCCGGCTGCTGGACATCCTCATCATGATGGGGCTGAAGATTACCGTTACCCAGGTCGAGCAGCACCATGGCGAACTGATTGGTGCGATCGAGGCCCGTGGCAACCGGTGGTTGGGTGGAACCATTGCCGGTGCGGACACGGCTGCCCTGATTGATGAGATTCCAGTGCTCGCCGCGGCGGCTCCCTACTCTGAAGACGGCCTCGAGGTCCGCGACGGCAAGGAACTGAGGGTGAAAGAATCGGATCGCATTGCAGCGGTCGCCACGAACCTCCGCAAGATGGGCGCCGAAGTTGAGGAACGTCCCGATGGACTGCGGATCTCCGGTGGCCAACGTTTGCACGGGGCTGAGTTGGATTCCTTTGGGGACCACCGGATCGCCATGGCGTTTGCGGTGGCGGCCCTGCGGGCCGAGGGGGAGACTACGATTCTTGGTTCCGATGCGGCTGGCGTTTCCTATCCAACATTTTTCGAGGACCTGGGAGCCGTTGCCGCCGGGTGATGAAGTCAGTCGAGTTGACTTGAACCCGAATCGCGGTTTGTATCATCTACTACACAATTTAGAACCATTCCGATTTTGATTGGGGATACAGCATGTCTTCCTGGCCGACGCCCAGCGCGCTGGATTCGAATACGCAAACCTTCCCGACTTTGACTGAAACGCAGATTGCGCGCATCCGCCCGCTTGGGAAAGTGCGCAAGGTTGAGTTGGGCGATATTTTGTTCGAGCCTGACGACACCAACATCCCGTTTTTTGTGGTGCTTTCCGGCAACTTGGAGATCGTCCAGTCCGACATCAACGGTGCCGAGCGACCCATCGTGAAACATGGTCCCGGTGAATTCACCGGCGAGATGGCGATGATGTCGGGCAGTCGCAGTCTGGTACGCGGGCGCATTACCGAGAGCGGCGAGGTGCTGGAAGTGAGTCCGGAGGGGCTGCGGTCGCTGGTTGCGAAAGATGCCGAGCTCAGCGAGATTTTTATGCGCGCGTTTATCTTGCGCCGCATCGCCCTCGTCAATCGCGGCTGGGGTAACGTAATCCTCTTGGGTTCCCGCCACTCGGCGGACACGCTCCGCTTGCGTGAATTTCTTGGCCGCAACGCGCATCCCTATACAAATATCGATCTGGATACCGACAAGACTTCGCAAACTCTGCTGGATCGATTTGAAGTCAAGCTGTCGGAAATTCCTGTGGTCATTTGTAATGGTCGCACCATCCTGCGAAACCCATCCAACCATGAGCTGGCGGATTGCCTTGGATTCAATACGACGGTTGATGGCTCCCAGGTCCGTGACGTCATCATTGTAGGAGCCGGACCGTCGGGGCTGGCCGCAGCTGTCTACGCCGCGTCCGAAGGACTGGACGCACTGGTGGTCGAAACCGAATCGCCCGGCGGACAAGCCGGCTCCAGTTCGAAAATTGAGAACTATCTCGGCTTTCCCACCGGTGTTTCCGGGCTGGAACTCGCGAGCCGGGCGCTCGCGCAGGCTATGAAGTTTGGGGCGAAGATGATGGTAGGGCATGGGGTTGTGCAGCTTGATTGCAGCAAACGGCCCTATGAGCTCGTGCTCGACAATGACACCCGGTTGGCGTCGCGGGCCGTCATCATTTCCACCGGCGCCCAGTACAACAAACCCCAGATCTCAAATCTGCAACAGTTCGAAGGGCGGGGCATTTACTACGGGGCCACGTTCATCGAGTCGCAGCTGTGCGAGAACGAAGATGTCGTCGTAGTGGGTGGAGCGAATTCCGCCGGACAAGCCGCCGTGTATCTCTCGCAGACAGCGCGGAAGGTTCACATGCTTATACGCCGCAATGGTTTGGCGGAGACGATGTCGCGCTACCTGATCCAGCGTATCGCCGAGAATCCCGCCATCGAGTTGCATTGCAATACCGAAATCACCGGACTCGAAGGCGATGCGCAACTCGAACGCGTGACATGGCTGGACAAGAGTACGGGCGAGACCTCGACGCATGATATCGGCCACGTCTTCATCATGACCGGAGCATCCCCGCGCACGAACTGGCTCCAGGGATGCGTGGCGCTGGATGAAAAGGGCTTCATCATTACCGGCAGAGATCTGGATCCCCCTCACGATTCTTCCCCGGCGAAGCCATGGCCGCTGAAGCGTGCCCCGCAAATGCTGGAGACGAGCCTGCCATCTGTATTTGCGGTGGGCGACGTCCGCTCGGGCAATGTCAAGCGCGTCGCGTCTGCGGTCGGAGAAGGCGCCATCGCGGTTCACTTGGTCCATCGCGCGCTCGCCGAGGTGTAAAGCGCCGAGTTATAAAACATCGAGGTCCGCCGCGCCTACGGGTTTCCATTTTTAATTTCCACTGCAATCCCGTAGACTGCCCGGTTAGCATCTACCGCTCGAGGCAATCGCGATGGCCCGTTGTAACTCCTGTGGCACGGAACTCCCGCCCCTGGCTCGTTTCTGTTCTTCTTGCGGCAGGACCGTTTCCACGGACGACATACCCACGCTGCTCGATGACGCGACGACCGCGCTCAGCCCGGATGAAGTTCCCACGATGGTGGC
>Ga0265339_10003380_pt1 | contig 11170 bp, 7 predicted proteins | sample 4CB219metaG_FD_202085 | JGI IMG/M metagenome (GOLD analysis project Ga0265339, IMG submission 202085) | Rhizosphere microbial communities from Carex aquatilis grown in University of Washington, Seatle, WA, United States - 4-CB2-19 metaG | ecosystem: Host-associated > Plants > Roots > Rhizosphere...
GTAAACGCCAGCAAGCTGCGCGCCGAGCTCGGGGGTCGGCTGAATCGTGAGCACCTCGACGAACCGCACGCGGGCTTCGATGGGGGCGTGGTAGAGCGAGAAATCCGGATAGTAAAAGCGCGCCAGCGTTCCAAAGCCGGTTCCCCCACCTTTGCCATATTGAGCCACCAGTTTGTTGTCGCCGCCGAGAAGCTTGTGCACCCAGCGGGCGGTGAAACCGTACCCGCCATGCGTTATGGACACACCCGTGTTGGGATCGGGGTGGTTGCTGTAATCCGCGATGTACTGCGCCCCGAGCTGAAGCTCACCGCCGTCGTACAGCCTGATCCCGCGCAGTTGCAGATCGTTGCGAACGCCGAAGTCGATTTGCGCTGGCAACAGCGGCGACGTCGCGGTCGACGGCGCCGCGGGCTCTCCGTCCACGGCGAACACGGCGTAGCTGAGCCGCACGTCACCGCCCAGGTTGATATCCTCGACGCCGCCGCCGACACCGGAGGGGTTCCAATAGAAGAAATCGCTGATGTAGACCGATTCGCGCTTGTAGTACCGCGTCCCGATCCAGGGCGTCCCTCCGGCCATCCCCGAGATGCCCTTGATGTCGACGTACAGGTTGGGGAACGACACGGTCGCGCCGGTCGATGTCGTGAAGATGGACGGCGAGTTGACCGTGCCGTTCGGAGAATAGCCTATGTTGGTTGTCGGGATATAGATGGTCGGCATGAAGTGCAGGCTCGCAACCGCGCCGTCGTCGCCGACGTACGTCACCATAGTGAAATGGGTCTCGGACCAGACTTCGCACTCATTGCCGAGCCGGTACTTGGACACCAGCCCGGATGGGTTGGCGAGCGCGAAGCAAGTCATGCGGCCCTTTTGGTTGCTTGCGCCGAAGCCGCCGCGGAGGTATCCGCTCACCGATACGTCGCCGACTTTCGGCTTGGCGACGGGTGGAGCGTTCGCAATGGGTGGCGTCACTACCGCTGCGGGCACACCCGGTGCCGTCTGCTCTGCGGCTGTCGGCTCTTCCGTGTGGTGCTCTGCCTCGGCGCCGGTGGATTCCTGGGCATGGGCGTGGGTCGACGGTACCCCGAGCACCAATAGTGTCGTCAGACCCGTTAGCCGCATTACTCGTCGCATGATTGACTCCACCTACTAAACAAAGAGCGGCTCGCCACCAGACGACGCCGCTCATCAAGACCATTTCAGCGCGGAACTCTCGACGCCGGGCGTGCGCTACTGTCCATAGACGGAGACGATGTCGGCCTGGACGGCGTCGTCGGCCGAGGACGACGAATAGGCGGCGGTCATGACGCCTTCGAAGAAGTTCCCCTGGGCGGCGTTGCTGTTGTCGCCGCCGGTTCCCAGGCCGATCGCGCCTTCTTTTCTCATGGGATTGTATCGTGAGCTCGGGCGCGGACCGTCGAACGGCATCGCTAGACCGCCCGCCTGCGCATTCCCGACCTTGATGGTCCAGTGGTTCTTACCGGCCGCATCACCTTTCACCATGCCGGTGACGTACTTGTAATTCACGGGCACGTTGTCGTTGAAGGGGCTCACGTTGCCGGCCCAGAGTCCGTTCTCCAGATCACCCATGACCCACGGGCCGCCGGCAGCTCCTCGGCCCCAGATGGTGCACGTTCCAAAGTAGACGGCCTCCATCGTGCCCTCGCTGTCGTCCCGGCTGGTTGTCTCCATGTTCCCGTAGTCAAAGCAACACCCGCCGTTGTAGAACGTTCCGCCAGCGACCATGTACTCCGTCTCGGGGTTGTCGCCGGTCGCGGTACCGGCTGGCATGTTGTTCCGATAACCGACCCCCGGCACTATGTGAACTCCGTAGACGTTGTGGCCGCTGATTGTGGCCGGGAGCGCCTTCGCGTTGGCTTCGTTGTCGGGCGTCGTCTTCGCGCCACCCGCCGGCGCCTTGGTCAGGTTGTTCCCCTTGCCTGTCTGGTCGTAGATGATCGAGATCGTGCAGGCGCCGGCGCCGCAGAACGTGTCCTGGTCCGCGGCGTTTGCGAACCCACCCGGTTCCAGCGCCCCGATGTCCATGGTCGTGCCATCAGCCGTCTTTCTGACCTGGTATAGGGGACCGCTGTACGCGCTGTAGAGGGCCCGGACAGTGCTGTGGGCCGCGACACAGGGGCCTCCATCGGCTGCGAAGGCGTCGCAAGGCCACACAATCGGCCCCATCCAGCCACCCGCGCCGCTCGTTCCAGCGGCGCCGCTCGCGCTCCCAGTCGACGAGGTCATACCTGGATCCTGGCTCGACGAGAGCGTGCAACCCCAGCCGCACAGGCCGAGCAGGATAACCAGCGAGATCTGATTCCAAGGGCTTCTTCTTCTCATCCGGGCACATCCTCCGAGCGCACGTGTAGCCAATTGATCCACAGATGCAATTGTCCGAACGCCGGTACCTTTGTGACGGAATCGACCGCTCGGCCGGTCGCGGCGCCGCTGCTCAGCGGTGGGGCAGCACAGCGCGGATGGCCGCGTACCAGGCGTCGCCCATGGTGGCGTAGCCGGTCGTGTTCGGATGCAAGTTGTCGGACATGAGCGCGGTCTTGTAGCTCGCGTTCGCCGTGAAGACGCCGTACAGGTCCAGCAGCGTGACGTGCTTGCCTGCAGCCGCGCGCCGCTCAACCTGCGCGGCAATCGCCGCATTGTAGGCGCTGACGCGAATGTTGGTACCGTCGTTGGTCGTCGGAATGATCTGCGCGACGACCAGCAGCGCATTCGGCGCATCGTTGGTGATACGGTCGACGAGCGCGCCCAAGCGCGTGGGCGCGTTGGCGACGTCGACATTCCCATTGATGTCGTTGGTGCCGATGTGGAGGAGGACGATGTGCGGGTGGAACATCGCGATCGCTGCGTCGACCAGCGGAGAGATGCCGCTGTGGGTCGCGTCGGTGTCGATCGTGAACCCGGAGTAGCCCTCATGGCCGCGCGGAAACGGCTGGTTGTCGACGGTCTGCGGCCCATTCATGTTGCGACCGACGAAGGTAATCGGGGTCGAGCCCTGCACCGCCTGGTGGAACAACTCGACGCGGTAGCCTCCATTCTCGTACGGAAACCCGTCCGTGATCGAGTCGCCGAGCGGCATCACGATGCAAGCTGAGCCGTTGCTCGGACAAGGCGAGTACTCCGCCAAGGCATCGCCGCCCGCGTCAGCGCTGGCGTCGAGACTCGCGTCCCTCCGGTTGGCTGCGTCGACCGCATCGGCATCGGCTCGGGCGTCGGCACGCGCTCCGTCCGAGATGCTGGCGTCGCTGGAGCCACCCACGCCGCCGCCACTGCCCGTCGCGCCGCCGGTGCCGGGTAAGCCGCCGCTGCCGGCGTCGGCCGGACCGCTCATACCGGCGGTGCCTCCTGCACCATGAGCGCCTCCGCTACCCGAGCCACCCGTTCCAGCGCCGCCCGAACCGTTGTTTTGGGCGCTTCCGCAGGCGCTGAGAACCAGTCCGAGCGTTGCGAGCAAACAGAGCGTTCGCATACGCTCGTTAATGCCCCTCGCTCACGACCGAGTCAATCGCCAATCGCACTCTTCTGCCTCGCGCGGTTTCAATGACAATATCGGCAAGGCTCAGACAGTAAGGCCAATCGGCAGGGCGACGCAGTGTCATTACGCGACAGCGTTGTGGCAGTCGACTCGTTTGTTCCGATCGGACCTGGGACGGAGTTCTTCTGACAACATAGAGGCTGCCGCGACAATCTATATGGCGGGTGTCGTGACTCATCTTCGGCTCGTCCCACGGATTGCGCGAGAGATGACGTCGGACGACGCCTGCCTGGACGCGTTCCAGCGGGAGCTGGACTATGTGTTCCGGACGCTGCGGCGGCTCGGCACCTCTCCTTCGGAGATGGAGGATCTCGCGCAGGAAGTGTTCCTGGCCCTGCACCGGTCTTGGTGCAAGTACGATTCGCGCCGCCCGTTGCGGCCGTACCTTTTCGGAATCGCCTTCCGGCTCGCGTCGGCGCACTACCGCAAACGGAGCCGCGAGGTTGCCTTCGGGGTCGTCGAGCTCCGCGATTCGCGCCCGGCACCGGACGAGGCGCTGCAGAGCAGGCAACTGCGGACGATGATGCTTGCCGCCCTCGAGAGGATTCCATTGCCGAGGCGCGCCGTGCTGGTGATGCGCGACCTCGACGATGTTCCGGTCGGAGAGGTGGCCTCCGTGCTCGGCATTCCGCTCTTCACTGCTTACTCGCGGCTGCGCAAGGCGCGCCGGGAGCTCGAGGCCGGTGTACGGCGAATGCTCAAGGAGGTGGATGGGCGATGAATCCCTTGCCAATCAAGCTACCGCCCGAGGCCCAGGCGCTCCTGGACCGGGAGCGCTCGATCCCGGTCATTCCAGCGCCGGTTCGCGCGCGAGCGATCGCCCGAGCGCGGGAGGCGCTCGCGGCGGGTAATTGGGGGTCAACCAAACCGCCTCGCGCTGCGGTGAGGACGCTGTGGGCCGCCGCGGTGGTGCTGGCTTGCTTCGCCAGCGCCGTGGTGGGAGCGATGGCATACGGGCTCCGCGCGCACAGTGAGGCGGCGCGTAGCAGCGGTCCCGTTGTGGTCCCCGTCGAGATGGGCGCGCCCGCGCCGGTTCCTTCCGGTCGTCGTCATCGATGGTCGACTAGCCTTCGACCGAGGTGGCCGCCGCCGCGCCCTGTAGCCCATCACGGTTCGGCGCCGCCCGCGACGAGCCCCTGCAGCGGCGGGCGCGCGACGCAGTGGCGCGGAAGGATTTTGCCGCCGCCTTGCCGCCCATCGTCGAGCACGCCCGTCGGTTCAAGAACGGCCGGCTGGCGGAAGAGCGCGAGGCCCTGCGCTTGAAGGCGCTGGTCGGCCTCGGCCGGACAGAAGATGCGCGGCGCGCGGCGCGCGGCCGCGGCATTCGAGGCGCGCCTCCAGCGCGGTGAGCTCTTGCCGGCGGTCCGTCACCGTCTGCGACCCGTGGCCGAAACACGCTAACGACCTGGAGGTTCTCCATGATGCGCGCCCTATCGGTCTCTCATATCGTCATCTGGTCAGCCGGGGCGATACTGTCATTCTGCGGGTGCGGTGCAACCGGGGCCGACACCACCGGTAGCGCTGGACGGACGGGGACCGGCGGTCTCGGTCAAGCCGGGTCCGACGGAGTAGGCGGCTCGACTGGCGCTGGCGGTTCGGCCGGCGCCACCGGCACCGGCATCGGGGGCAGCGCGACCGGCGGGCAGGGAGGGAGTGGCGGCTCAGCCGCCGGCGGCGCGGGGGCTGGTGGAGCCGGGGCCACCGGAACAGGCGGGCGGGCAGCAGGGGGAGACACCGGTATGTCTGCCGGCTGCGGCAAGGCGCCCACCATCCCGAGCGGTGAATACAACAACGGCCATCACATCGCGATTACGGCGGCCAACATGCAGCGCGAATACATTCTCAACGTCCCGGCCAGCTACGACAATACGCATCCATACAGGCTCGTTATCGCTTATCACGAGCTCAACGGTAACGATGATGAGATGTACAGAAACAATTACTATCACTTGCTCCCCTTGTCCAACGACAGCGCGATCTTCGTTGCCCCCAACGGGCAGCAAAATAACGCCAACTGCACGCAAGCGGGGGGATGCGGATGGCCTAACCCGAACAATACGGACCTGGCGCTCGCCGATGCCCTCGTGGCGCAGGTCGAGCAGAATTTCTGCGTCGACACGAACCGGATCTTCGCGACTGGCTGGAGCTTCGGGGGAAGCATGTCCTACAAGACCGCGTGTGAAAGACCCCTTGGCGGGACGGCGAACGGCTTCGTCCGTGCCATCGCCGTCTACTCCGGCTCTCAGCTGAGCGGAAACTGCACACCCACAAAGCCCGTGGCCTACTATGCATCGCACGGAACCAGCGATAGCGTTCTGTGCTACGACAGCACGCGTACGAGCGGCTGCACGGTTGGCAATGGCGTGATGCTGGCGCAGAACTTCGCCATGGCGAACGGCTGCACCTGGATGACGCCAACGAAGGTTACGAGCGGCAACCACGTTTGTACCAGCTTGACGGGCTGCACGACCGGGTACCCATTGGAGTTTTGCTCCTTCAATGGTCCGCACACCCCTGACCCGACCGATCCCGGCCAGCGAACGAGCTGGGAATATCAAAACGTCTGGACGTTCCTTAGCCAGTTCTAAGAGCGTCGACGGGAGGTCGGCGGTCGGCCGTACTGCGCCGACGAGGAGATGCCGCTGTCGGATGCGCCGCCATCCGACGATCCCGCGAGCAGATGGTCGCGGTGCGCCCCCGCGTGAGAATGACGTCAACCAAGACCAGACGTCCCGGGCCCCCGCCTGCGCCGCCTGTCCGGCGCGCCGCAGGCCGCGGTGTCAGGGATTGGCCTTCAGATCGGCGTAGGCAGCCTCGAGGCCTGCGGCGTTGACGATCGCTTGGGCATCCGCCGGGAAGGTGTCCCCTGTGATGGCGATGTTGCCCGAGACGACGTTGCCGGGGCCAGCCAGCCCCGGACCGGCCGAGGGCCCCCAGTTGTTGGTGAAAGTGAGGTGGCCGGTGTCGTTCGAGGCGTTCCAGTTTGCGGTCACGTACGCTCCGAAATTCGCGTAGACGTTCTTCGTCATCGTGACGTAGGCCGACCCCTCATCCTCGTACTCGCCCCAGATGACGCCCGCCAGCCCGGAGCCCTTGCCCTCGCAATAGTTCTGCGTGACGATCGTGCCGGGGCTCGCCGAAAGGTTGTAGTGGCAGCCGCCATCGTTCATCTGGAGCTGCATCTGATGCACGTAGTTCGCAGAGATCGTGTTGTTCTTGGCGACCGTCGCAGATACGTAAAGCGGTTGGTAAAGGTAAAGATCACCCGTGGCGCGCGACTTGTAATCGTTGTTGCCGCCGGCGTCGTTCGTGCCCCACCCGAGCCCGCTGCTGATCCCCGAATACGGCAAGTTGTAAACTTCGTTGTGGGTCACGACGACGTTCTGCGTGTACGTGAGCATCAAGCCGGCGAAGTCTCGATAGTCGACGTGCCGCCGGCGCCCCCTGTCGCCGTCGCCATCCCACCACCGGTCCCTCCCGTCGAGCTCAAAGTGCCCGACCCACCACACGCACCGAGCAAGAGCGCCAGCAAGATGCTGGACGCCAGCCTCCTACCGCCTCGGATTGACGCGACGGCCGCCACAGAGAACGCTGGTCGCGCGCTCGGTGCGAACCAGGCGAGAGAAATCCTCGACGGCGACCGTTCGGAAGTCTTCACGGGGACGTCTCCACCTCAACCTCGACAAGACCGGCTCGTCATCGGGTGCGACGGAAGCGCTTTCGTCGGCGGGGGCGGACGAGCGGGGCCGCCACGAACGCGAAGGCGAGAACGGCGGCCGCCGAAAACTCGTTCGGTTTGGATGCGCCGAAGGCACAGCTGCATCCGCCTGATCCTTCTCTGGCCCCCGTTGGGTTCCCGCCAGCATCGTCGTGGCCGAACGCTCCGCCTGTGCCGGTTCCAGACCCGCCGCCGCTCGCCATACCGCCACCGCCGCCGCTGCCTTGATCGCCTCCGCGTCCCTGCGTGCCCCCCTCGCTGCCGGCCCCGCTGCTACCAGCGCTGCCGGAACCTCCGTTGCCGCCTGGACCACCGCCGCCGACACCGCCGCCGCCGCGTCCTCCCGCGCCAGCAGCGCCACCCGCGCCAGCGCCGCCCCCAGCCCCGCCGTTCCCACACTGCGCGATCTCAGGATCGACGGCCCCCGTCTTGTCCAGGCCGAGGAACGGGATGACGTATTGAGCCTCGAACAGCGCGTCGGATGGGCCGTGATCGCCGCCGATCGACGTGAACCCATCGAGCACCAGATAACCGCATGAGTTGAGCCACTGCTGCCGGGTCGCCTGGTGGTTCCCGAGTGGCAGGTTCATGATCGTCGATGTCGGGTTCGAGCTGAGGCTCAGCACGTCCGTCCATTCCGTTTCGGCCTCGGTGAAGTTCTTGTAGTTGATGGTCATGTCGGCGTTGCCGTGGAACATCTGCACGCGTGGGCGACGGCCCATGTACCCGGGGTCCATGTTACGAACGATGTCCCCCCACTCCTGAGCAGTGTGCGTGACGTTGCCGCCGGCGCACGCGCCGCTGTACCCCATGCTGGCCGCGGATTCGTTCGAGCCTCGGCACCCCGCCGGCATCCCGGCGAACGCCGAGCCCGCTTTGAAGATGTCCGGATAGAGAGCGAGCAGCAGCTCCGTCATCATGCCGCCCGACGAGTCTCCGGTCGAGTAAACGCGATTGGCGTTCGCGCCGTACTTGCCAATGGCATAGGTGACCATCTGCTTGATGGCATCGCTGTCGCCGCCGCCGCTCCGCGTCCAGGCCTTGTTCGACTCGACGTCCCAGCATCGCCCGCTACTGGGCACGACCATGATGAATCCGTACTGGTCGGCCGCGCTGACGACGCCACCGCCCTGTGCCTGGCCAAACACGGCCGCCGCGGTGCCACCGCAATAGTGAATGAGCGTCAGGACGGGCGGGTTCGACGCCACCCTGTCCGGCACGTAAACATACATGGTCACGTCCGTGGGAAGGCCAGGTCCGCCCCAATTGCTGACCTGCTGCAACGACGCCGCTCTCGCCCTTGGAGCGGCAGTCAACACCAAAGCAGCGGTCACCAGAACACAGCCGTTCGCCAGTCTTCGTATCACAAAGAGTCTCCGCATCTAGCTGTCGCGACGACGTCAGGATTGTTCGAGTCTTTTGGGCTCACGATTCCTGTGAACATTTTTCGGCCATCTCGCAGGTTTGACGGAGACCAGATGCTGTCCAGTCGTGACTCGCCTCCTTTCGTAGCGCGCCGCCGTACTTGGCTCGCGACAGTGGTGTTTGTGACCTGTTTCTCATTGCCGGGTCTGGCGGGTGCCAAGACCCTGATCGACTATTTTCAACCTGCGCCGACCACGTGCGCCCTGACGTCGAATACTTGGGGCGCGTCGGGCGTGCTCCCGCGCGACACTTGCAACGGCATGGAAGATCCGAAGAATCCGCCCGGACTTCTCTATTGGGACGGCAAGATCATCCGGGCGTCCGATGGCCAGTATCACCTGCTCGCCAGCCGTTGGCCCGATTCTCCGTCCGGGCACAATGGATGGTTTGGTTCCGACGCCATCCACGCCGTGAGCGCGAGCTCACCGCTCGGCCCTTACGTGGACAAGGGGTTCGCTTATACCAACGGACCGGACTCGGGTGACCGCAGTAAGGGCCACAACGTCTCCGCGTGCCAGATGAACGACGGGACCTACTGCTTGATCGTCAGCGAGATCGTGCCGTTCACGATCTTCACCTCCCCGTCTCTTAACGGCCCCTGGACGCGCTGTCCGGCGACCGGCGATCTGATCCAGACGAACGGAGTCCCCGCCGGCTCGGATACCCACTATGACTCGAACGTGAGTCTGGTCGTTCGCCCGGACGGTAACTTCGAGATCGTTCAACGCCACGGACTCATCGCGCTGAGCACGACCGGAATCTGCGGTCCCTACAAGCTGCAGCAGCCGACGAACACATATCCCTCGTCCGAGGCCGTTCCTGCGAACATCGCGAGCATCTATCCCAATCGAACCCGGCACGCCGATTCGATGGCACCGGCCACCGTCGAATCAACGTACGCCCTGGCGGAGGATCCCGTGATCTGGTACAGCGGCGGCCAGTACCACGTCGTCTACGACTACCCGGACGACCGCGTCGGGTACCATCTCACGTCGCCAGACGGCATTCACGGCTGGAGCGACCAGGGGCTGGCCTACGATCCGCGATTGGCGCAGCAGCTCTTCAGTTACAACGAAGGGACCGTAGACCACTGGTTCAAGATGGAGCGGCCCGGCGTGCTGATCGAGGGCGGCCACATCACGCACTTCACTTTCGCGGTGACCGACGTCGACAAGGGGCAAATCACGGCTGGTTCGAATCACGGGAACAAAGTTATCGTCGTTGCATTCGACGGCGCGACATTTGACGCCGAGACGGGAATCGGCGTTGGAGGAGCTGGAGGTGGCGGCGGGCAAGCGGGCAGCGGAGGAGCAGGTGGTGCCGCCGGAATGGGCGGCGCGGGGGCCAGCACTGGCTTCGACGGCGGTGCTTCTGGTGCGGGAGGCATCGAGGCGTCGGGCGGAGCAAGCGGTCGAGGCGGAGCCGGCGGCTCCATCGGGGCTGGAGGTCTCACCGGTGGCGGCGGTTCGGGAGGGGGAGGCGCCCATGTGGGGAGCGCGGGAGGCGCCTCCGGACCGAGCGGGACAGGCACCGGCGGTCAGACGCCCCGCGCGGCGGGAGGGGCGAGTGGCGCAGTCAATGGATCGGCCGCGGGTTGTTCTTGCGCGACCCTTCGGACTGGCCCCGGTAGCAACGGTGGATGGCTAGCGCTGATGGCTCTCCTGGTGACGATTCGCCGACGCCGCCGTCTCTGAGTCGAAGCCGGTTCCGGAGGCGAGACAGTCGCTCGCCGTATCACGGGCGCCGGTGCCACGACGCTGGTCGCTGCCGCGCCGGCAACATCCATCAGCCTATCTAGTCAGGAGAAGACCCCTGTGACATCCGAACTTGTTCTCTGGCCCATCATTGCGCTGTGGGTCGTCGCGGGATGTGGCAAGCCCACTCCCGGCAGCGAAACGTCGGGGGCCGGCGGTGGAATCGGTGCCGGCGGCTCCATCAGTAGCGTCGGCGGGGCAGGCGGGATCCCATCGTCGCGCGGCTCGGGAGGGATCGCATCGTCGGGCGGGGCGGGTGGCAGCGGAGTGGCTTGCTCTCCCAATTGCAGCGGGAAGACCTGCGGCGACGACGGTTGCGGGCACACTTGCGGGGGCTGCCCACCGTCGCAGCTCTGCGGGGCGTCACAGACCTGTGTCGCGTCCCCGAGCGCGACCAGCGTCGTGGTTGACGCGAATTCGCAGCTGACCCCCATCTCCTCCGACATCTACGGCGTGGCGTTCTCCAGCGACGACTCGATGCAGATCGCGGCGCTCAATCGATGGGGCGGCGATGCCACGAGCTCGTACAACTGGAAAATCGATGTTGCCAACGCCGGCAATGACTGGAACTGCGCGAACTACAAGGGGAGGTTCACGTCACCAACGCCCGATCCCTCGCTGATGACCAGCTCGGACCAGTTCATTCACTACAACATCACGAGACTCGCCGATACGCTGATGACGATCCCCATCACCGGTTGGGTGTCCAGTATGGCGACG
>Ga0265339_10003391_pt1 | contig 11150 bp, 11 predicted proteins | sample 4CB219metaG_FD_202085 | JGI IMG/M metagenome (GOLD analysis project Ga0265339, IMG submission 202085) | Rhizosphere microbial communities from Carex aquatilis grown in University of Washington, Seatle, WA, United States - 4-CB2-19 metaG | ecosystem: Host-associated > Plants > Roots >...
CTTGCCGAATTGCCCAAGAATAACTACGGCAAGATATTGAAGACCGAGCTTCGGGCGCGATCGGTGGAGCCGCAGGGAGTGATCCGCGATTAGTGCCAACGGCGACGGCCAAGATGATAAGGCGGGCGTCGGACCAATGACTCCGCACGAATCAAAATTGCGCGTCGCGCTGGTGGTGGTCGCTATCGCTCTCGGCTGCTATGGCGCTCTTGCCTATGTCGTGCTGCCATTCGTTTGGACCCATTACGAACATCAAAAAGGGCTGGCCGGCCTTCCGACGTTGACGCAGACCGCGCAGGGCATTCACGGCGATCCCATCAATGTCGGTTTGGTTGGAACGAAGGACGATGTGTTGTGCGCCATGCATGCGGCGGGTTGGGATCCCGCCGATCCCATCACTTTTCGCTCCAGTCTCAAAATCGTCGGCAGCGTGGTGCTGGATCGGCCTTATCGGGATGCACCGGTGAGCAACCTTTTCTATCAGGGCAAACGGGAGGATCTGGCGTTCGAAAAGCCAAGCGGCAACAGCGCGGATCGCCGTCACCACGTCAGATTCTGGGAAGCCCTCGCCCAAGGGGAGGAAGGCAGGCCGGTGTGGCTCGGCGCCGTGACGTTCGATCGCGGCGTCGGCGTGAGCCATTACACCGCGCAGGTTACCCATCATATTGCGCCGGATATCGACACGGAACGGGACCGTTTGTTGGATGATCTTAAAACGGCTTACGTCGTTGACACCGTTTATGAGGTTTCCGGCATCGGTCCGACGTTGAACGGCCGGAACGGGGAGGGCGATCTCTACTACACCGACGGTGAGATCAAGATCTCCCGGCTGGTCGCGGGCTGTGGCGTGAAAGCACAGCAGGTCGTGGTGTTGGATAATCCACCGCTGGTGCACATCAAGAATTTGGCGTGGAAGGCGGTTACGGACTTGCTTCAGGCTGGGGATGGGGCGGCGCCGGTGAAGTGAGATCGGAGAGCGCTGACGAGGCCGTTGTCGACTTCTTGCCAATAAGGTCTGCTGGGCCCAAGACGTCGACCTGCAAAACGGAGTACGACCCGGACATGGTATCAACTGCGCCATTCGATCACGTACGAGAGTTCGAGCGCGCTTGGGCCGACCCACGCCACACGCGCATCGAACGACCTCCCGTCGACATCAACCGGGTCCTCGCCGAACATTATAAAACGAGCGAGCCGCTCACCTTCACGCGCACGATGTTGTGGGACGTCGAGGCGCGAAAGGCTTGGCAACCTGATGTGTACATTCCGTCGGTCGTTCGTGAAGGGAGCGCCAGAAGTTGGGGCCGGTTGCCGGCGGGCGATGGCGCTGAATCTTTCCAACGGACATCGGAGCAGCGCCAATGGCTCGCGCGTGACGTCTATCGGCCGGTCCTGGAATTGGTTCGCCTCGATCACAAGCAGCAGAAGGTCACGTTCATCGGAGCAATCGAGTTTTCGGATAGCGCAGGCAATGTGCTTCATGCCGGCACACATCAGCCGCTCTTTCACGTTGAACATTCCGTTGGCGGCAGCGAAACGCGGCCGGTGAACCTGTGGCGCATCGTCCACCTGACGGATCGGCCGAATGACGTGTTGCGTGAGCAGGACAACATGCGCGCGAATGAATTCGTGCTGCCGGAATTTGTCGAGATTTATATCCGTGATGTCCTGGGGCTCTGTCTTACCAGGCTTTGACTCGTACCTTCCTGTCCGCCTATTGCATCGGCGCCAGCGAGTGCAGCAGCAGCGGGTGTTCTGCGATCATCTCGGCGACGCGTGTCGCCGATCGCTGCAATTCCGGCAGGCGCGATTGGATGAGGCCCTCCGGCGTGACCTGGCCGGTATAGCCCGACGTATTGATTGCGGCGATCACCCGGTTGGGCGCAATGATGATGGGGACCGAGAGTGAGGTGACGCCGTAAAACAACTGATCGACGATCGTGGCGTAACCTTTGCGTCGCGCCTCCTCGATCAGGGCGCGCAGTTTCTTCGGGTCGCTTTCGGTGACATTGGTATGCTGCTCGAACTTGGCAGTGCGAAAATATTGGTCGAGCTCGGGTTTTTGCAGGGCGGATAGCAGCACGCGGCCGAGCGAGGTTGGATAGGCGGGATAGCTGACGCCAGTGCCGGCGACCGGCCGCACCCCGCGCTGCTCGGAATAGTGCGCGATGTAGAGGATCTCGGTCCCGGTCAGAATCGCAACGCCCGCGGTATCGCCGCAGCGCGACACGATGCGATGTAGTTCCGGCAAGAGCGCGCCTTCGATTCCCGCCGAACGCAGATAGGACGAACCGAGCGCGAGAATGCGCGCACTCAGGGTGAAGCGCTTGTTCACCGCGCGCACGTAGCCGAGCGAGGCCAACGTATGCAGGCTGCGACGCGCGGTCGCCGGCGTGAGCTTGGTGCGGGCGGCAACCTCGCTCAAGGTCATTTCCGGATGCTTTTCGTTGAAGGCTTCAATCACCGACAATCCGTGCGCAAGGCCGCCGACAAACTCGCGATCGGTTCGTTCTCTTGACTCCGGCTTCTTCATCGACATACCGTGGTTCTTGCGAAAAAGATTTCGCTAAGCGAAAAATATCTCAATTGGGCACTGATGGGAAGAAGAAAAAACTCTGAAAGAGGCGCATCGGCGCACAAAGCGTTTTGCAGCGCGGCGAGCCGCGGTCGCGGCAGCAGCAGGGGAGGACGAGTATGACGATCGAACAGCCGGGAATGTCGTCGCGCCGAGGCTTTGCGGGGAACGCCGGCCCCAACCGGCGGGATGTGATTATCGGCGGCGCGGCAAGTGCCGCCTTTGCGGTTGCGCCCGGAATGGCACGACCCGCGTTGGCCCAGAGCGGGCCGATCAAAATCGGCGTGCTCGCGCCGATCTCGGGCGTCTATGCCAGTCTCGGTACCCACAAGGTCAACGGCATCAAGATGCTGTTCGACCAGAACGGGATGAAAATCGCCGGCCGCCCGGTTGAACTGCTGGTCGAGGATACCGAGGCCAAGCCGCAGGAAGGTCTGCGCAAGGCGCGCAAGCTGGTGGAGTCGGATCAGGTCGATGTCCTGCTCGGTGTGCTGAGCAGCGCGGTCGGCAATGCCATCAAGGAATACGTCGCTCGCGCCAACAAGGTCTGGATCACCACCGGCGCGGCTGCCGACGGCATCTTTAAAAAGAAGAACAACAATCCCTATGCGTTTCGCGCGAGCCTGAGCACCTGGCAGGCCAATCATCCGATGGGTACCTGGCTCGCCGGCAAAGGCTTCAAGCGCGTCCTGCTCACCGGTCCTGATTATGCGATGGGGCGGGAAGCGGATGAAGCGTTCCGCGCCACCTTCGAGGTCAACGGTGCGCAGAAGGTCGGCGAAGTTTTCGTGCCGCTCGGTACCAGCGACTACGCGCCGTACCTGTCGCAGATCAAAAAGGCCGAACCGGACCTGATCTACGCTTCTTATGCCGGGGCCGATGCGGTGCGTTTCGTCCAGCAATATGCCGCGTTCGGGCTGGCGCCGTCGATCAAGCTCGCCGGCTACGGCTATCTTGTCGAAGAGGACGTGTTGGTGGCGCAGGGGGATGCGGCGCTGGGCGTACAGTCCGGGATCAACTGGGCCTACGGCCTCGATACGCCGGAGAACCGGCAATTCGTCGAGGACTATCGCAAGCGAACCGATTCAACCGCGACCGTCGACGCGGTTGCCGGCTATGTCGGCGCGCAGGTGGTGTTGGAGGCGATCAAGAGCCTGGGCGGCAATGTTCCGAGCCAGCTCGAACTCAGCCAGGCGGTCGGGAAGGTGAAACTTGCGAAAACGCCGCGCGGTCCGCTGAGCTTCGACCCCGAAACCAACAACGTGATCCAGAATGTCTACATTCGCGAAGTCGCCAATATGGGTGGCCAGCTGCACAACAAGGTGGTGGCGACCTACGAGAACGTCAAAGATCCAGGAGAGTAGCATCCGGCGCGCAAGCGCGCCGACCTCTCCGCAACGGGCAGGGGTGAGAAGAGACTAAGCAAGGAAAGAGTAACGGCGTGGCCGAATTCATTGTGATCCAGACGCTGAATGGACTGGTCTACAGCATGCTGCTGTTCATTCTGGCGCTCGGGTTGAGCATGACGTTCGGCCTGCTTGGATTCGTCAATCTCGCCCACGGCTCGTTCTTTCTGCTCGGCGCCTATGCCGGGCTGACGGCGTTCGGTCAGACTGCGAGCTTCACGCTTGCGGCCCTGGCCGGGGCGCTGACTGCCGGCGCCACCGGCTATTTGCTGGAACGCCTGTTCCTGAAAAATTTTTACAGCCGTACCGCGCTCGATCAGGTGGTGCTCAGTTTCGGCTTCGCACTGGTGTTCATTGACGTCGGCAAGATGATCTGGGGCAAGGATATCCGCAGCCTGGCAGCGCCCGGGTTGTTCAAGGGTGCGGTCGAGATCGGCAGCACGACATTTCCGAGTTACCGCCTGCTGTTGATCGCCATCGGCGTGCTGCTGTTCGTCGCAACCTGGCTCGCGGTCGAGCGCACCCGCATGGGCGCGCTGATCCGCGCGGCGGTGTCCGATCGCGATATGGTGCGCGGCCTCGGTTACGACGTGCGAGCGCTGTTCGCTCTGGTATTTGCCGCCGGCGCTCTGCTCGCAGGTCTCGGCGGCGTTCTCGCCGCCCCGATCACCAGCGTCTATCCGGGGCTCGACTTCGAGGTTCTGATCACGACCTTGATCGTGGTGGTGGTCGGTGGCCTCGGCAATATCACCGGTGCGTTCTGGGCGAGCCTGTTGATCGGCGTGTCCGACACGTTCGGCCGCGCGCTGATGCCGGAATCCGCGAGCTTCCTGATTTTCGGGGTGATGGCGCTGGTTCTGCTCGCCCGCTCGTGGGGCCGCACCGAGGAGGAGATCGGGTGAGCGCGGACGAGACCGTCACCCCGACGGCGAGATTTGCCAAGCTCGGCCCGCTGGCCGGTCTTGCCGTCGTCGCCCTGCTTGCGGCCGCGCCGGCGCTCGGCCTGTCGGATTTCCATCGCTCGCTGGCGATCGAAGCCATGATGTTTTCGATTCTCGCCATGAGCCTTAATCTCATTCTTGGCTACGCCGGCCTGGTGTCGTTCGGGCACGCGGCGTTTTTCGCGATCGGAGCCTATGCCGCCGGGCTCGCCGCCAATGCCGGCGGCACCGACATGTTGATCTCGTTTCCGATTGCGATCCTCACCGGCGTGCTGCTGGCGATCCCGATCGGTTGGCTGTCGATCCGGTTGTCCGGCTTCTACTTTCTCATGATCACCTTCGCCTTTGCGCAGATGGTGCATTCGGTCGCGTTCCGCTGGAACTGGCTGACCGGCGGATCGGACGGATTGCTGATGGCCGGTCCGACCCTGTTGGGATCTCCGGTTCTGCAATCGCGTAATCAACTCTATTTCTTCACGCTGATCTGCTGCGTGGTGACCTTTGTGGCGATGGCGACGATCGTGGCCTCGCCGTTCGGGCAGGTGCTGGTCGGCATTCGCGAAAACACCATGCGCATGCGCGCGCTCGGCTACAATATTCGCGCCTACAAGCTGGCCGCCTTCGTGATCGCGGCCGGTTTCGGGGCGCTCGCCGGCTACATCAATGCCCAATTCAGTCTGTTCGTAGCGCCCGATGCCGCCGACTGGACCCAGTCCGCCTCGGTGCTGGTCATGGTCCTGATCGGAGGTGCCGGCACCCTGACCGGACCGATCATCGGCGCCACCGTGGTTCTGCTGCTGCAGCATTGGCTCAGTTCCTACACCCAATATTGGAGTCTCGTGCTGGGCCTGATCTTCATCGGTCTGATCACGGTCGCGCGCGACGGCCTGCAGGGCGTCGCGGTGCGCGCGTGGGGTCTGGGGATGACGCGATGACGGTGTTGTCGGTCGTCGACCTCGCCAAGTCCTTTGACGGCTTTCGCGCGGTCAAGGGCGTCAGCTTCACGGTCGGCACCGGCGAACGGCGTGCGGTAATCGGGCCGAACGGCGCCGGCAAATCGACGCTGTTCAACCTCATCGGCGGCCAGGCGCGTCCGACCGAGGGCCGGGTGGCCATCGATGGACGCAACGTCACCGGATTGCCGCCGCACCGGATGTGGCGGGCCGGCCTGACGCGTACCTTCCAGCGTAATCAGCTGTTTCCGGGCCTGTCGGTGCGCGACAACATGCGGCTCGCGGTCATTGCGACGAGACGGATCGGCGGCCGGCTGCTGGCCCGGGCCGCGCACAGCGCCGCGGTCGAAGACGACGTGATTGCCGCGCTTGCCAAAGTGAAGCTGCTCGAGCGTCAGCACGTCGCGGTTCAAGGACTGGCGTACGGCGAACAGCGGCAATTGGAACTCGGTCTCGCGCTCGCGGGCAATCCGAAAATCCTGTTGCTGGACGAGCCGACCGCGGGAATGTCCCCGGCCGAGACCGCGGCGATGATCACTTTGCTGGCGGAGCTGCCGCGCACGATCACGCTGTTGATTGTCGAGCACGACATGGATGTCGTATTCGCTCTCGCAGATATCATCACTGTGCTGCACCTCGGCGAAGTCCTGGCCGAAGGCAATGCCGCCGCCATTCAAAGCAATTCCGCCGTCCTCGCAGTCTACCTCGGCCAACAGGCGAGCGCCGCATGACGCTGCTCGCCGTCAACGATATCCATACCTATTACGGCGACAGCCACGTGCTGCAAGGCGTGACGTTTTCGGTCGAACCGGGACGGGTGGTGGCGTTGCTCGGCCGCAATGGCGTCGGCAAGACCACGACCATTCAAAGCATTCTCGGACTGCCGGCACCGCGCAGCGGAGACATCCTGCTGCGCGACAAGAAAATCTCCGGCCTGCCGACCTATGCGATTGTTCGCAGCGGCATCGCCTGGGTTCCGCAGGGCCATCGCATCTTTCCGACTTTGACGGTGCGCGAGAATCTGACGTTGGCAGCGAAACATTCCAGGTCCGGAACCTGGACGATCGAGCGGGTGTTCGCGCTGTTCCCAAGCCTTGCCGAGCGGCGGGGCTTGCGTGGCAGTCATTTGTCCGGGGGCGAGCAGCAGATGCTCGCGATCGGACGCGCCCTGGTGCAGAACCCCGATCTCATTTTGATGGATGAACCCTCGGAAGGGCTCAGTCCGCGTCTGGTCGAAGAGATCGGCGATGTGGTGCTGAAACTGAACGGGGAAGGCTGTGCGGTGTTTCTGGTCGAGCAGAATCTGGCGTTCGGCTTGCGCGTCGCGCATTCGGTTCTGGTCATGAACAAGGGGCGGATCGTGTTTTCCGGCACGCCCGACGTGCTCGCTGCCGATGATGAGATCTGTCAGCAATATCTTGGTTTGACGCAAGCCAAGGCGCGCAGCGCGCAACCCGCGCTCGCCGCGCAACCGCAACCCTAGGAGTTTTGATGGCACCCAAGTCCAAGCACGTCATAGTGACCGGCGCGGCGAGCGGAGTCGGGCTTGCCTGCGTGCGGCGGCTGCTTAGCCAGCCGGTCAGGATTTCCGCCATGGATATTCGCCGCGATCCCATCGCGGCCGCGTTTGCGAACGAATCCGATCGGGTGATTCCGATCGCGCTTGATCTCGCCGATGGCGCATCCTGTCGCCGCGCGGTGGACGAAGCGGTGGACAGGATGGGACCGATCGATGCCTTGCTGCACTTTGCTGCGGTGTGGACGGGATCGAGCTGGGAGGAGTCCGGCGTTTCGGAGTGGGAGAGGGTGCTCCGTGTCAACCTGACCGGGACCTTCTTGTTGGCCCAGGCGGTTGCGGAACAAATGGTCGCGCGGGGGTCCGGCAGCATCGTATTGACTGCGTCGGATTCGGCCAAGGTCGGCGGCGTTGCCGGCGGTCCGGCCTACGTCGCCTCCAAGGGTGGCGTCATCGGTTTGACACGATCGCTCGCGCGCGCACTGGGGCCATGCGGCGTGCGCGTCAATGCCATCAATCCGGGGGTTGTTGAGACACCGATGACCAGCGGATGGTCAGCCGAAGTCAAGCAATCTGCAATTGATCGCACGCCGCTCGGCCGCATCGCCCAGCCCGACGATATCGCCGATGTCGCCTGTTTTCTCGCCTTCGAGCAATCGCGCTTCATCACCGGCGAAGTCGTCGAGGTCAATGGCGGCTTTTATTTCGATTAGAGCGCGCGCAACAGACAAGCATCCGAATTCCCATCATCAGAGGACGCCATGGCCAAGCCGCCGAAAGAACACAAGACCCGGATCGGGACCCCGACCACCGACGTCGATCGCCTGCTGCTTCGCGGCAAAGACACGCTGAGGGATCTCGTCGGCAAGGTCAGCTTCACCGAGTGCACGTTCCTGGCAGTGACCGGTCGCCTGCCGAGCCCGCAGCAGACCCGGATTCTGGACGCCTGCCTGGTGATCCTGATGGATCACGGCATCACCCCGAGCGCGCTGGTGTCGCGGCTTGTCGCCGACACGGTGCCCGACGACATCCAGATCCCGATCGCGGCGGGGCTTCTGACCATCGGCAACAAATTCATGGGCACGATCGCCGGCGCCGGTGCGCTGCTGACCCGTGGGGTCGCGAGCGGTGCCGCGCCCGCGGCCTGGGCGGCGGAGATCGTCGCTGAATATCTCAAGAGCAACCGCCGGTTTCCGGGCTATGGGCATCCGGCCTATACCGGGCAAGATCCGCGCTCGGCGCGGTTGTTCGCCGTCGCCGAAGAGGTCGGGGTTCCCGGCAAGCACGTGGCGCTGGCGCGCCTGGTCGAAACCGAGATCGAGCGGCAGGGCGGCCGCCGGCTGGTGCTCAACGCCACCGGTGCGATCGGCGCCTTGTTGTGCGAAATCGACTTTCCGGTCGCGGCCATGCGGGGCGTTGCGGTGATTTCGCGCACCTCGGGATTGCTCGCGCACGCGATCGAGGAATTGGAAACCGGATCGGCCGGACTGGCGCTCTCGGTGGTGCAGAAGGCGATCCCCTACGCGGACGACAATTGACGGCCGGAGCATCCAGGACAAACCCCATGCTGATCCAAATCACCGAATATCTCGGCATCGATCTCGCGACCGAACGTTGGATGTGTCACCGCTGCGGGCACGATCTCGGGTCGGCGCATGACTGCTACAAGCGCGGCTGCCTGGTGCGCGACCGCGATCCGCGCGAGATGCATGCCCCGCTCGGCGCCGACCCCGAGTTCAACTTCTCCTTTGATCCGCGCTGGATGCGGCTGATCGAATTCTATTGTCCGGGCTGTGCGACGTTGGTCGAGATCGAATATTTGCCGCCCGGACATCCGCTGACCTGGGATATCCAGATCGACCTCGCGGCGCTCAAGCGCAAACACGGGTTCGAAGGCCAAGAGTCCAAATCCCAGGACTCTGAATCCAAAAAACCTGTTTTGGCATCAACGGACGGAAGCCCATGACGTTGCGATTCGGGATCGACGTCGGCGGGACCTTCACCGACGTCGTGTGTTTGCGGGACGGCAATCTGGTGCGCGGCAAGGCCGACACCACGCACTATGATTTGAAGGTCGGCTTCTTCAATGCAGCGCGCATCGCCGCCGAGAAGGTCGGGCTGACGCTGGACACTGCACTGCGCGATGCCGACGCCATCGTCTATTCCACCACCGTCGGCACCAATGCGCTGATCGAGCGCCGCGGCACCCGGCTCGGCCTCATCACCACCAAGGGCTTCGAGCACACCGTCAAAGTCGGCCGCGCGCGCAATTGGGGCGACGGGCTGCCGACCGAGCGCAAATATGATCGCGGTCGCGCGGTGCGTCCGGAGCCGCTGATCGGGCAATCGCTCGTCGTCGGGGTGCAGGAACGCATCGACAATCTCGGTCAGGTGCTGATCCCGCTGCGCGACGACGAAGTGTTGGAAAAGGTGCAGTACCTGGTCGATCAGGGCGTGCGCGGCATCGTGGTGGTGACGCTCAATTCCTTCATCAATCCGCGGCACGAGCAGCGGATCGGCGAACTGATCCGCGAACAATATCCGGAATGCTTTCTCGGCCACCTGCCGGTCTATCTCTCGCATGAGATCTCGCCGAAGGCCGGCGAATACCGCCGCTCGATGACCGTCATCATCGACGCCTATCTGCGCGATCTGACCGAAGGCCATCTGTTGCGGCTGGCGGAGGACCTGCGCCGGCGCGGCTATCAGCGGCCGCTGTTTGTCGCCAAGAATACCGGCGGGCTCTCCTCGCTGTCGCGTTCGCAGGCGCTGCACCTGCTCGGCAGCAGCCCGTCGGCAACGGTGATCGGCGCCGACCACATCGGGCAGATCATCGGCGAAAAGAACGTCATCATCTCCGACATGGGGGGGACGAGCTTCGACGTCGGCCTCGTGGTCGAGGGCCGCGAGCGGGTCTATGAGGTCGACCCGATCATCGATCGCTTCCGCGTGCAGATTCCCTATGTGGCGCATTGGTCGATCGGTGCCGGCGGGGGCTCGATCGCCCGCGTGGTCAATGGCCAGCTCAAGGTCGGCCCCGACAGCGCCGGCTCCAATCCGGGCCCCGCCTGTTACGATCGCGGCGGCACCGAGCCGACAGTCACCGACGCCGACGTGGTGCTCGGCTATATCGACCCGAGCCGGTTTCTCGGCGGCAAGGCCAAACTGCAGCCGCAGCGCGCGATCGAAGCGCTCGAGCGCCGAATAGCCGGCCCACTCGAAATTTCCGTGCTGGACGCAGCCTGGCAGATCAAACGCCTGATCGACGGCATCATGGGCCAGGAAATGTACCGGATCTGCTCGCTCACGTCAGGGCACGATCCACGCGACTTCGTGCTGTTCTCGATGGGCGGCGCCGGCGCCGTGCACGCTGCCGGCTATGCCGAGGGTGCCGATGTCGGCCGCATCGCTACCTTTCCGTTCTCCAGCGTGTTCGGCGCCTTCAGCACCCTGGCGCTCGATATCCTGCAGACCTATGAGCGCACGTTTCATCTCACCTTGTTCCAGGGCAACAGCCAGACCTATCTGCTGGAGAACCTCGAGGCCTTCAACGCCGCGGTCGCCGATCTCAAGGCGTTCGCCGAGCGCGACATGGTGGAGGAGGGCTTCCGCCTCGATGAGGTCCAACTCGTCGTCGACGTCAGTCTCTGCTACGGCCAGCAGCGCAAGGTGCTGCCGATCCGGCTCGCCGGCTTTGCGTTGCGCGGCCACGACGACGTCAAGCGCCTGTGCGAGCAGTTCAACGCCGAATATATCGAG
>Ga0265339_10003396_pt1 | contig 11139 bp, 9 predicted proteins | sample 4CB219metaG_FD_202085 | JGI IMG/M metagenome (GOLD analysis project Ga0265339, IMG submission 202085) | Rhizosphere microbial communities from Carex aquatilis grown in University of Washington, Seatle, WA, United States - 4-CB2-19 metaG | ecosystem: Host-associated > Plants > Roots > Rhizosphere...
CTCGTGCGCGTGGTGGCTCACGAGTCGTGAGTTTCGTCGATGGACGACTGCCTGAAATGTCAAACTTCTGCTGCCTCCCCGGCAGAGCCGGGGGGCCTCCCTTGGTAGGCTAGGAATCTTAAGATTCTAGTGTGGTTTGGTTCAGAAATTCGCTTGACACATGCGCCGATAAAATGAAGCGAATTTCTGAACCACCACACTAGGGCATCGCATGGCGCGGGCGTTGATGATCCAGGGAGCGGGCTCCAACGTCGGCAAATCGCTGATCGTTGCGGGGCTTGCGCGCGCCGCCACGCGACGCGGCATCCGTGTGCGGCCTTTCAAGCCGCAGAACATGTCGAACAACGCGGCGGTGACCGCCGATGGCGGCGAGATCGGCCGCGCGCAGGCGCTGCAGGCGCAGGCCGCAGGCGTCGCTGCGCATACCGACATGAATCCGGTGCTACTCAAGCCGGAGACCGACGTGGGCGCGCAAGTGGTCGTGCAGGGCAAGCGGGTCGCGACCTTGCGCGCGCGCGACTATGGCGCGATGAAACTCTCGCTGATGCCGGCAGTGCTGGAAAGTTTCGCCCGGCTGAAAGCGGATGCCGATCTGGTCCTGGTCGAAGGCGCCGGCAGTCCCGCGGAAGTCAACCTGCGTGCCAACGACATCGCCAATATGGGATTTGCGCGCCGCGCCGACGTTCCCGTCGTGCTGGTCGGCGACATCGACCGCGGCGGCGTGATCGCCCAACTCGTCGGCACCAAGGCGGTGATCGATCCGGATGACGCGGCCATGGTCAGCGGCTTCGTCATCAACAAGTTCCGCGGCGACCCCTCGCTGTTCGACGACGGCTACCGGCTGATCGAGGCCCGTACCGGCTGGCGCGGTTTCGGGGTCCTGCCCTTCTTTCCGCGCGCTGGCGAGCTTCCGGCGGAGGATGCGCTGGGACTTGGCGAGGCGCGCAAGCCCGGCCGCTGCAAGATCGCGTTTCTCGCGCTGTCGCGCATCGCCAATTTCGACGACCTCGATCCGCTCAAACTCGAGCCGGACGTCGATCTCGTGCTGGTCGCCCCGGGCGAAGCCATCCCGGGCGATGCGAAGCTCGTCATCCTGCCCGGCGCAAAGTCGACGCGCGGCGATCTCGGTTTCCTGCGCGCGCAAGGCTGGGACATCGATATTCTGGCGCATCATCGCCGCGGCGGGCAGGTGCTCGGCATCTGCGGCGGCTACCAGATGCTCGGACGAAGCGTCGCCGATCCCGACGGGATCGAAGGGCCGGCGGGCGAGACGCCGGGGCTGGGGCTGCTCGACGTCACGACGGTCATGACTCCCGAAAAGAGCCTCACTCGCGTCAAGGCGGTTCACACCGACACGGGTCAGGCCTTCGAAGCCTACGAAATCCATATCGGACGCACCGAGGGCAAAGATCTTGCGCGCCCGTTCGCCTTCGTCGATGGCGCGGCGGAAGGCGCAGTGTCCAGCGACGGACGGGTGCAGGGCACTTACCTTCACGGCCTGTTCGGCTCGGACGCGTTCCGCGGCGCCTACCTCGCGCGGCTCGGAATTTCCGCCTCCGGCGAACGCTATCGCGACAGGGTCGAGAGCGCGCTTGACGCGCTGGCCGCTCACATCGAACAGCATCTCGACGTCGACGGCCTGCTTGCGCTGGCGCGATAAAGCGCGATGGCTCTTGGTTGCGCATGATCGCTTTTCGTTGAAGCGAGGAAACTTCCCCCTCGCCCCGCTTGCGGGGAGAGGTCAACAATCGAGTCCCCGGACGAAAAGGTGGTAGGGCGACAGCGCCGTGCTTAGCCGCCGCCATTCCGTCTCATCGCCCGGCAGACCGAGCCGCAGCCACGAAGGTTGCCCGGCAAAGATGCGCGACCAGATATGTGCGCGCGCAAGCCGTTCCTGCGCGGCGGCCGCATCGCCGGTGTCATAGAGCCGGAACAGCGGCGTGCCGCCGGCCAGCATCCACCCTGCCCGCTGCGCCAATTCATCGAGTCGCTCGGCGTCGCAGGCAAGGCGCGCCGTCGTTTCACGCGCCCAATCGCGGTCGAGCAGAGCGCGCCGCCCGATCGCAATCGCCGCGCCCGAGATCGGCCATGGGCCCGCCAGGCGCGCGAGCGCGGCGATATCGGTTTCGCAGCCGAGCACGAAACCGAGCCGCAATCCGGCAAGCCCATAAAACTTTCCGAAACTGCGCAGGATCAACAGCCCCGGCCGTCCCGCTTCAGGCGCCAGCGAAAGATCAGGAAGCGCGTCGGCGAAGCTCTCATCGACGATGAGGCGGCCGACTCGCGGCAGCAGTGCAAGCAGCTGTTGCGGCGCGTGGCGCCGTCCGTCCGGATTGTTGGGATTGACGACGACGGCGAGATCGGCTCCGGCCAGCGCGGCGGCATCGGCAACCCGCTCCACCTGCCAATCGGCCGCTTTCAGCACCGCGCCGAACTCGTCGTAGGTCGGCGCGAGAATTTTGGCGCCGCTGCGCGGCATCAGCTGCGGCAACAGCTGGATCGCTCCTTGCGCGCCGGCGGTCGCCAGAATTGGCGCCCCCGTCGCGTAAGCCTGTCGGGCCGCACCGTGCAGGGATGCGATATCGGAACGCGACGGCAGGGCGTTCCAGTGTCGCGGCTGCAATTCGTCGACCGGATAGGGACGCCGGTTGATACCGGTGGAGAGATCGATCCAATCCTCCAAAGGGCCGCCGAAGCGGTTCAGCGCGACATCGAGATTTCCGCCGTGGTCAATCATCATCCCGACTTACACGAAGGCAAGCGCCACCAGAAGCCCGGCGAGGCCGATCATCGCGCGCACATAGAGCTTGAGCGCCCGCGTGACGTCGGAGGCAACGGGATCGCGGGCGGTTGCGTTCAACCAGGGTTCGTCGGCTGGCACGCCGCCATAGAGGCGTGGCCCGCAGAGCCGTACACCGATGCCGCCGGCCATGGCCGCTTCCGGCCAGCCGGCATTGATCGAGCGATGGTGGCGCGCGTCCTTTGCCATGCATGCCAGCGCGTCCGTACGGCCGGCGGCGAGCAATGCGAACAACAAGGCGGTCAGCCGCGCCGGCACAAAATTCGCCAGATCATCGATGCGCGCGGCGGCCCAGCCGAACGCCTCGTGTCGCTCGTTGCGGTGCCCGATCATGGAATCCAGCGTATTGATCGCCTTGTAGCCGACAATGCCGGGCAGTCCGAACAGCACGCCGCAGACAATGGGCGCCACCACGCCGTCGGAGGTGTTCTCGGCCAGGCTCTCGATGGCGGCGCGGGCGACGCCGGCTTCGTCCAGCCTGGCCGGATCGCGCCCGACGATCATCGAGACCGCCTGCCGCGCCGCCGCAAGATCGCCCGCCGCCAGCGGCCGCGCGACCGCCGCGACGTGGTCATGGAGCGAGCGCACCGCGACGAAAGGCCAGGCGAAAACGCCTAGGAGAACGACACGGCTCCAGGCCGGCTCCAGCGCGATCTGCACGGCCCAGCCGAGGCTAGCTGCCAGCGCGATCACGAAAACCGCCGCGGCCGCGCCGGCCGTGCGCCTCATCCACGGCGCATCACCGGCGCGGTTGAAACGCCGATCCAGGGCATCGATCAGCCGTCCCAGCCAGGTCACGGGATGACCGATGCGCGTGTAAAGCCCACCAGGCCAGCCCACAAGACCGTCCAACGCCAGTGCAACCGCCATCGCTCCGGCAAACTCCACGCACGACCCTCCGCGATCTAGTGGAGCGGATTTGACGTTCGCTACCCACTCGCAGCGAATCTTTCATGCGAACGTCAAATCCAAAGCTCCACTAGCGACAATAATTTGCTAGTGGTCCTTTGATTCTAACATTCGCAAACGTGCCTCCTTAGACGGGATGCGAATGTTAGAATCGGACCACTAGCGTCCCTGATGCGCAAGAATGCGCGCCACGCGCAAGCCCCCCGCTCTCTGATTTAGCGCTTTGTCGCGGGCCGGGATTGGACTACTGCGGGGTTGGGATCGGGGAGCGCCATGCCAATCATCCTCATTACCGGGGGAGCGAGGTCAGGAAAGAGCGTGCGGGCGGAGGCGCGGGCGCGCGGCTTTCCGGGCCGGCCCGTCTATATCGCGACCGCCGAAGCGCTGGATGAAGAGATGAGCGAGCGGATCGCCAGGCATCGCGCCCGGCGCGGAACGGACTGGCTGGAGCGCGAGGCCCCGCTGGAGCTTGTCGCAGCCCTGGCCGACACGGACGACGCGGGCGCGCGGCTGGTCGATTGCCTGACGCTCTGGCTCTCCAACCTCTTGCTGGCGGGGCGCGACTGGGCGAAGGAAGCCTCTTCGCTGGCGGACGCGTTGAGCCGGCAGAAAGCTCCGGTCGTGCTGGTCACCAATGAAGTGGGATCGGGCATCGTGCCCGACAACGCGCTGGCCCGCGAGTTTCGCGATGCCGCCGGCCTGTTGAACCAGACCATCGCGCGCGCGGCCGACGAAGTTGAGTTCGTCGTGGCCGGCTTGCCGATGCGGGTCAAATAGTCTCGTCGGGGGCATCGAGAGATGGATTACCGGGACGTTCTGCGCAGGATTTTTGCCGATCTCAGGATCGCCGTCGCGCTTTGCACGCGCGTGCCGCTTGCGCCCGCCGAGCCGGTCGGCGACGGCGAGCTGGCGCGCGCGAGCTGGGGTTTTCCGGTCGCGGGCCTCGTGGTCGGGCTGGCGGGCGCTGTGGTTTACTGGCTCGCCTGGCGCACGCACGTTCCGCCGCCGGCAGCGGCGGCACTAACCCTCGCCGCCACAATCCTGCTGACCGGCGCGATGCACGAGGATGGGCTTGCCGATGCCGCCGACGGTCTTGGCGGCGGCAAGACCCGCGAGCAGAAACTTCAGATCATGCGCGACAGCCGCATCGGCACCTATGGAGCCTGCGCGCTCGCATTGTCGCTGATGCTCCGCTGGAGCGCGATTGCCGCGATCGAAGAGCCGCGCCTCGTCGCCGCCGCGCTGCTGGCCGCGCATGCCGCGGCCCGCGCCACCGTGCCGGCGTTCATGCGGTTCGTTCCGCCGGCGCGGGCGGAGGGGCTTTCGGCCGGCGTCGGGCAGCCGCCGCCGTCGAGCGTCGCTATTGCGCTGGCGCTCGGCATCGCTTGCCTGATTTTCTGCCTCGGCGTGCACGCGGCCGTGCTTGGGGTCACGACGGTTCTGGTGGTTGGGCTGTTGCTGGCATGGTTGGCCCGCAGCCAGATCGGCGGCCAGACCGGCGATGTGCTGGGAGCCATGGAGCAGATCGGCGAGGCCGCGGTCCTCCTGATCGCAGCGTCGGTGCTATAAGCGCGGCGGGCACAATCTGATGCCTTGGACCAGTCACCCTCCGCTCGCCTCTTTCCTGCTGCCGAGAACGAGCGTGTTGAGGTGGCCGCCACCGGAAATGTCGATCTCCGCGCCCGTGATATAGCCCGCTTCGTCGCCGCACAGGAATGCGACGAGCGCCGCGATCTCCTCCGGCTCGCCGAAGCGGCGCACGGGCGTGGCGGCCATCGCATGCTTGCGAATTTCCTCCGGCATGGCCTTGACGTTTTCCGTCTCCACCATGCCCGGCAGCACGGCATTGCAGGTGACGCCCTTTCGCGCATATTCGAGCGCGACCGTGTGCGTAAGGCCGAGCAGACCGGCCTTGGTTGCGGAATAGCCGACCTGGCGGGCGAGGCCGCCGCGCGCGGCGGACGACGAAATGTTGACGATGCGGCCGAAGCCGCGCGCCGCCATGGAGGCGACGCAGGCGCGCACAAGGTTGAAGGCGCCGGTCAGATTGACGCCGACCTCCTTCTGCCAGGCCTCGTCGCTCATCGTCTCGACGGATGCAATGTTGTTCACGATGCCCGCATTGTTGACGAGGAGGTCGACGGGTGCGAGTTCGGCGGCGACCCTTTCGGCCGCTTCACGAGCCTGCTTCGCATCGGAAATGTCGGCCATGGCGACAGACGCCTGGCGGCCTGTTTCGCGAACCAGTCTCGCCGTCTCCTCGACCGCGGGATTGACGTCGACAAGCCCGACGCCGGCGCCGTCGCGCGCGAGCCTGAGAGCGATGGCGCGGCCGATGCCGCGGGCAGCGCCGGAGACGAGGGCAGTTCGGTTTGCGAGAGACATGCGGGCTACGTCCGAAAAGGTGAATTCCAAAGCGGGATGAATTTCGGTTGTATCAGTCCGTCAGCGGATGCGGTTCACCTCTCCCGCTTGCGGGGGAGCGTAGGCCGCCTTCGGCGGCCGTCTTTTAGAAGACGCCGAAGCGAAGCTTCGGCTACGGCGCTCGAAGGAGCGCGGCGGGTGGGGGCGCTGTACAAATTTCCTATAGTCACGCTCAAGAGCCTCCTCCCCAACCCTCCCCCGCAAGCGGTGAAGGGAGCGCACTTCCGATGCCGTTCCAGTTCAACCTAATCTCGTCATGCTTCAATGGCTGGCGATGCTCAATCCGCCATCCACCACCAGGCTCGCGCCGGTGACGAATGCTCCGCTTGGTGCGCAGAGATAGAGGACGGCGTAGCCGATCTCCTCGGGCCTGCCGATGCGATGCAGCGGCGTACCATTGAGGATTGTCGCGCGCGCGGCATCGTCGAAAGCCTGCGCCAGCCTGGTTTCGATCACACCGGGCAATATGGTGTTCACGCGGATGTTGTGCTCGCCATATTCGAGCGCGAACGAGCGGCTCATGCCGATCATCGCCGTCTTCAGCGTCGAATAGAGGGCGAGCATCTTGTCGGGATGCAGCGCCGCGACCGAGGAGATATTGACGATCGAGCCGCCGCCGCGAAGCCTCATCAGCTTCGTCGCCTCGACCGACAGATACCAGTTGCCGCGCATGTTGACGTCGAGCGCCTTGGCGAAGAGGCCGGGGTCGGTCTCATCGATCGTGCGCCAGGGCGAGAGCACGGCGTTATTGACGAGAATGTCGAGGCCGCCGTGCTGTTCCCGGCAATGCGCGGCCATCGCGGAAATATCCTCCATTCTGCCGATATGGCAGACCCGCGGCTCGGCGCTCAGTCCTTCCTTCGCGAAGGCGCCTGCGACGCGTGCGCAGTCCTCCGCCTTGCGGCTCGATATGATCACATGCGCGCCGGCGTGCGCTAGCACGCGGGCGATGCCTTCGCCGATTCCCATGGTCGAGCCGGTGACGAGAGCGACCTTGCCGGTGAGGTCGAACGGATTGGATACACTCACGCGTTTTTCTCCCCGGGCGGCGTCAGACCGATTTGCCGGAACAGCTCGGGGTCGACGTTCTCCCGCACCGCGCTCGTCTTGTAGACGAAACAGCCGCAGGGCACGCCGGGTTTCGACTGGCGGCGGCCATCGATGACAAAGAACAACGGCGTTTCCGGCGACAGCGCGCCTTTGAGCTGCGCGCGGTTCGAGGCGGCGCAGTGCGTGCAATAGGTCGGCGCGTTGCTGCGATTAAAATTGACGTCGTGCGGCTCGGCCATGATCGGCGCCAGCGGCGTGCCGTAGCGGAACATGTCGCGCCACATCTCTCCCCGGAACAGACGCCCTCCCGAGCCACAGGGATCGAGGCGGAAGACGAACCGCTCGTCCTCCTCGACGATGATGAAGTCGGCGCAATGATAGTTCCAGGTCCGCGCGATCTCGCGCACCAGCTCCTCGTCACCCATGGCGGCGTAGCGCGGAAAGCCGGCATGAAACGCCGGCTCGTAGGTCTGGGCCAGCACCTCCTGGAGATAGTCCGCGCCACCCTTCTCGAGCGCGATCGCGTAGAAATACTCCAGCAGGACGACGCCGAAGTCGTGCCAGGGCTTCCAGTCCTTGCGCTGGCCCTTGAGAAGGTCCGCGATGTCGGTTTCGCCGGCGTCGAGCTTTTCAAGCGCGCGGTCGACGCGGGTTTGCGTCAGCGTCTTGCATTCGTCGGCGGACAACAACGTCCGGCCGCGCGTCGCGCGCTTGGCGAAGGTCGCGCGGCAGGCGCCGTTCGCGCCCTTGTCGGTGGTCCAGACCTCCGCGCCCACGGAGTCGTTCAGCGCCTTCTGGCAGGCCTTGCAGATCTGGCAGAACGAGCTCACGCCGTCGCTCCAGCCGCCGTACCAGTCCGGGTGCTTCTGCGGCAACCCGGCCTTTTCGAGCTTGCCGCCCGAGCCGCACAGGTGCATGTCGAGCACGATCTTGTCGTCGTCCTCGACGAGCGGCGCGAGCCTTGCGCCGCACTGCTCGCGGAATATCGCAATCAGATCGGCGATGGCCGCGCGTTCGTCGCCCTCGAGATATTGCTGTGTCCATGTCCGCATCAGCTGACGGCCGATGCGCGCGAGCGCGCGACGTGCTTCGTCCTCACCGAAATCGCGGCGCAACTTGGCCGCCTTGCGCGCCAGCGTGTGGCCGGAGAGCCCGTCGAGACCGGCCGGACCGTTCTTCATGTCGAGCAGAAGCTCGCGCACGCGCGCGAGATCACCGCGGTTGAGCGCCTCGAGCGCGTGTTCCTCAAACGGCTTTGCGATCTCGGCGAGCTGGTCGTCGGTAAAGAGGCGGGTCATCAAACGTTCTCCTGGCCCCCGTGCCGGCTTTCTCAGGCCGCGGCGACGCCGCCGCGCTTGATCAGTTCCTTTCCGATCGCCGCCAGGTGCACCTGGTCGGGCCCGTCGCCGATCCGGATGAAGCGGGCGTAGACATAGGCGCGCGCAAGAAAAGTGTCCTGCGATACGCCTGCGGCGCCGTGGATCTGGATCGCACGATCGATCACGCGTGCGGCCATGCTGGGCACCACGACCTTGGCCGCGGCGATCAGGTCCCGCGCGGCCTTGTTGCCTTCACGATCCATCTTATCGGCCGCCTGCAGCGTCAGGAGGCGCGCCTGCGCGATCTCGCAGAAGGAATGCGCGATGTCTTCCCGCACTGAACCCTGTTCAGCCAGCGCCTTGCCGAAGGCGACCCGCTTGACGGCGCGCTCGCACATCAGTTCCAGCGCGCGCTGCGCGCAGCCGATCAGCCGCATGCAGTGATGGATGCGGCCCGGACCGAGCCGGCCCTGCGCAATCTCGAACCCGCGCCCTTCGCCGAGCAGGATGTTGGAGGCGGGCACGCGGACGTTCTCGTAGACGATTTCCGGATGGCCGACCGGGGCTTCGTCATAGCCATAGGCGGTCATGTCGCGCACGATGTGCACGCCCGGCGTGTTCTTCGGCACCAGGATCATCGACTGCTGGCGATGCCGGTCGGGGTGATCGGGACTGGTCTTGCCCATGACGATCAGGAGCTCGCAATCCTCGTTCATCGCGCCCGAGGAGAACCATTTGCGGCCGTTGATGACATAGTGCTCGCCGTCGCGACGGATGTCGCACTGGATGTTGGTCGCATCGCTCGATGCCACGGCAGGCTCCGTCATCGAGAAGGCCGAGCGAATGCGGCCCTCCATCAACGGACGCAGCCAGCGCTCCTGCTGCTGCGGAGTGCCGTAATGGGCGAGCACCTCCATGTTGCCGGTGTCCGGCGCCGAACAGTTGAAAACCTCGGGCGCCCACAGCACGCGGCCCATGATCTCCTTGACCGGCGCATATTCCAGATTGGTGAGGCCGCTGCCCTGCGGGCCGGACAGGAACAAATTCCACAGGCCCTGTTCGCGCGCCAGGCTCTTCAGCTCCTGCAACACCGGAGGCGTTCGGTAGCGATACCCCTCGGGCTTCACCTGATCGTAATAGAGGTCTTCGACCGGCTCGACATGCCGGCGCATGAACTGGCGCACCCGCTCCTGCAACGCAAGCGAACGATCCGAATGCTGGAAATCCATTGCGTCTCCCGGCCCAGGTCGAGGTCATGATTTCGAAGCGGCCAGCCTGACCTTGAGGACTTTGCCGGCAGGGTTGCGCGGCAGCGCGTCGATCAGCCCATTATCCCTTCACGGAACCGCCGGCAGTCTTGCGTCGAGCGGCTGCCTCCGCGGCGAATGGCTCGTTTTCCGGGCTGCTCCGGCAAACGGCCGGCCTACCCCGCATCGGCCGGACCAGGTCGGACAGACGATCCGATTGGGTCAGAAGGATGGACCAACCTGCGGCACAAGCAAGGCTTTCGTTGAGTTACATCAATATTGGCCTGCTCCGTCGCGCCGAGGAATCGGCGCAACTCGCTCGGAGTGGATGACCATGAACCCCCTGCTCAAGGAAATTCGCCACAGCCCGGTGCTCTGGATGCTGGTCTTTGTACCCGCCGTGCTCGTCGCCGAATCGATGGCGCCGACGGCTCACACGGCCCTGTTTATTCTTGCCATCCTGGCGATCGTGCCGCTTGCCGCCCTTCTGAGTCTCGCGACCGAGAGCGTGGCCGAGAAAACCGGTGATGCGATCGGCGGCCTGCTCAACGCAACCTTGGGAAATCTGACGGAGTTGATTATCGCCGTCGCGGCGCTTCACGCCGGAGAGTACATGCTGGTGAAAGCGTCGATTGCCGGCGCCATCGTTACCAATTCGCTGTTCATGCTGGGAGCATGCTTTCTGCTTGGCGGGTTCAGGTATCACATCCAGGAATACAATCACGCCACGGGACGACTGTATTCGGCATTGCTCCTGATGGCCACGATCGCGCTGATCGCACCGGCCGCAGTCGCCGATCTCGATCTGGCGCGGGGCGATCCGGCGACACAGAAGCTCAGCACCGGCCTCGCCATCCTGCTGATAGCCGCATACGGACTGGGCCTGTTGTTCTCGCTCAAGACACACAAGGAGTTGTTTGCAGGCGAGGCTCATGGCGAGAAGGACGCGGCGGCGACCTGGCCGATCGCGCTGGCAGTCGGAACGCTTGTTGGCGTCACGGTGCTCGTTGCGCTGGTCAGCGAGATATTCGTCGGCTCCGTGCAAAAAGCAGGAGAGACGCTGGGACTGAGCCCGGCATTCGTCGGGTTCATCATCGTGGCGCTCGTGGGCGCCGCTGCCGAAATGGCCGTCGCGTTTTCTGCGGCTCGCAAGAACCGTCTTGATTTGAGCGTCAGCATAGCGCTGGGAAGCGCTTCCCAGATCGCCCTGTTCGTTGCGCCGGTCCTCGTTCTCCTCAGCTACCTTGTCGGCCCGAAACCGATGGATTTGCAGTTCTGGCCCGGCGCAGTCACCATGGTGATGATCGCAGCCGTCACATCTTGCTTCATAACGTACAGTGGGCGCTCTGCCTGGTTCATCGGCGCCCTGCTTATATTCATCTATGCAATA
>Ga0265339_10003405_pt1 | contig 11127 bp, 8 predicted proteins | sample 4CB219metaG_FD_202085 | JGI IMG/M metagenome (GOLD analysis project Ga0265339, IMG submission 202085) | Rhizosphere microbial communities from Carex aquatilis grown in University of Washington, Seatle, WA, United States - 4-CB2-19 metaG | ecosystem: Host-associated > Plants > Roots > Rhizosphere...
GGCGTTCCTGTTCCTGCGCTACCGGCTGGTCGCGGGCGACATCGATCGCGACCACTACCGGCGCGCCGCCACCGGCCTTCTGGCGACGCTCGAGACCGACGGCCGCTTCGGGCGCCTGCTCGACGGCGTCGACCGGCGACGGCTGCTGCTGGAGGAGGCGTGACCGCGGCCGCCCTCGACGGCGACGCCCTGCCCGACCCGCTGCCGCGCGCTTTCTACGCGCGCCCCACGGTGAAGGTCGCACGCGACCTGCTCGGCAAGTTGCTGGTGCGCCGCTGGCCGGACGCGCCGGCGCAGATCGCGCGCATCGTCGAGGTCGAGGCCTACCTCGGCGAGCGCGACGCCGCTTCGCACGCACGGCGAGGGCCGACGCCACGCTCGGCGATCATGTTCGGGCCACCAGGGTTCCTGTACGTCTACCTGATCTACGGCATGTACAACTGCATGAACTTCGTCACCGAGGCCGACGGGCGCGCGGGGGCGGTGTTGATCCGTGCCGCCGAACCGCTGCTGTCACCGGGGCACGCGGGCGTGCGCCATCCGCTGAGCGGCCCGGGCAAGCTGTGCCGCGGCCTGGGCATCACGCTCGCGCACAAGGGCCTCGACCTCACGACCGGGGGCGAGCTCTACGTCGCCGACGGTGGTGGCGGGCGGCCCCGCAAGGCGGCCTCGCCGCGCATCGGCGTCGACTACGCCGGCGATTGGGCAGCCCGCGAGCTGCGCTTCTACATTCCCGGCAACCCGCACGTCTCGGGCAAGCCGAGATAACCGCCAAGACGCCAAGGACGCCAAGTCCGGACTTCAATAATCCGGATCTTGGCGATCTTGGCGCCTTGGCGGTTTCTCATCCGACCGGGATTGATGGCGCCGCCACCCGCTCGGCGCGGCGGCGGCGCACCTCGGACTCAATCGATGTGAACATGCGCGGCAGCGACGCCGACACCAGGCCGTCGGTGATCTTGCGCAGGATGATGCCCGGCACCGGGGCCCGTACGTCGAGCGCTGCGCGGTAGTCGACGCGCGTGCCTTCTCCTTCGGCCGCGAAACGCCAGCTACCGGTCGAATCGGTGACGATCTCGCCCTCGACGAAACGCCAGTCGACCGACGGCACATCAGGCTGGCAAGTCAGGTCGAGCACGTAGCGCACGGGCAGGACCATCTGCGCGCGGAACTCGACGCGGACGACCGAGTCCTGCGTCGAGATCACGCGCGCTCCCTTGAGCTCGGGGAAGAGGCGCGGATAGGCCGCGAAGTCCACGACGATGTCGTACACCTCGCGCGGCGTCGCCGAGGTGACCAGATGGCTGCGGTGAACCGGCTCGCGCGCGCTCATGAGGGATATTTCAGCACAGCGACGGGTCGGAGGCCAATGCGGCGGCGGGGACGAGGACGGCGACGAGGACGAGGACGGCGACGAGGACGAGGACGGGGACGGCGGGGCAAAGCGAGATCGCAGTGAGTTGACCGGCACACGTAGACCTGCGTAGAGTCTTGCGGCCCTTTCGCGATGCCACGCCCATTTGCCCCGCCGGGGACGAAGACCCATTTTCAAGGTGACCGCCCCGTCCGGGTGAAACACGTTCGCCTTGAGCTCGATATCGATCTCACGGGCGCGCGCCTGGCCGGACTCGCGCGGCTCTCGCTCACCGCGCGACGGAGCGATCTCGCCGCGTTCGAGCTCGACGCCGTCGAGATGTCGATCGACGAGGTGACCGTCGACGGGCGCGCCGACGCCGGCTTCGAGTACGACGGTGAGAAGCTGCGCATACGCCTGCCGAAGCCGGTCGCCGTCGGCACGGAGCTCGAGGTCGCCGTGCGCTATCGCTGCTCGCCTCGGCGCGGTCTCTACTTCATGGGCCCCGACGCCGCGCACCCGGAGCGCCCGCTGCAGTGCTGGACGCAGGGGCAGGACGACGATTCGCGCTACTACTGGCCCTGCCTCGACACGCCGATCGAAAAGGCGACGACAGAGATAGTCTGCACCGCTCCCGCCGGTAACTTCGTGCTGTCGAACGGCGAGCTGCGCGAGCGCGTCGAGCTGCCGGACGGGAAGCAGGTTCGCTGGCACTATGCGCTCGACTTCCCGCACCCGCCCTACCTGGTGACGCTGGTGTGCGGTCCGTTCGTCGAGATCAAGGACCGCGCGCGCCGCACCGGCGTCGACGTCTACTACTTCGTGCCTCCGGGGCGCGAGGCCGACGCGCGCCGTAGCTTCGGCCGCACGCCGGAGATCATCGACGTCTTCTCGGAGAAGATCGGCATCCGCTACCCGCACTCGCGCTACAGCCAGATCGCCGTGCCCGACTTCATCTTCGGCGGCATGGAGAACACGTCGGCGACCACGCTGACCGATCTCGCGCTGCTCGACGAACGCGCGGCCATCGACCACGACGTCGAGGGGCTGGTTGCCCACGAGCTGGCGCACCAGTGGTGGGGCGACCTGGTTACCTGCCGCGAGTGGTCCGAAGCGTGGCTCAACGAAGGATTCGCGACTTACTTCGAGTACGTCTGGCGCGAGCACGAGAAGGGGCGCGACGAGGCCGACGTCGAGCTGCTCGCCGACGCCGAGGGCTACTTGAACGAGGCGGGCCGCTACCAGCGCCCGGTGGTCTGCCGGCAGTACGAAGAACCGATCCACATCTTCGACAGCCACCTCTACGAAAAGGGTGGGCGCGTTCTGCACATGCTGCGGAATGAGCTGGGCGACGACCTGTTCTGGCGCGCGCTCAAATTCTACGCCGAGCGCCACGCGCGCGGGTCGGTCGAGACGCGTGATCTGGCGCGCGCGATCGAAGAGGTCTCGGGCCGCAACGTCGACGAGTTCTTCGACCGCTGGATTGGCCGCGCCGGTCACCCGGAGCTGGAGGCGAGCTGGGATTGGGACGCCGAGCGACAGGTCGGCACGCTGCGCCTGGACCAGAAACAGACCATCAGCGCCGAGGCGCCGCTCTTTCGCTTCTCGACGCGCGTGCGTTTCGAGGTGGACGGCCAGGAGCGCGACGAGACGGTGACCGTCGACGCCGCGACCCACGCCTTCGAGTTCCACCTACCCTCGCGACCGACGCAGGTGATCTTCGATCCCGGCGACGTCGTGTTGAAGTCGCTGCGGATCGAGAAACCGCGCCCGCTGTGGCGCCGGCAGCTCGCGGGGGCGCGCCTGGGAATCGACCGCGTGATCGCGGTCGGCGGCGTCGCCAAGAGCGTCGAGCCGGACTCGGTGCGCGCGCTCGGCGAGGCGCTACGCGGTGATAGCTTCTGGGCGGTGCGCGCGGCGGCGGCCCGCGCGCTCGGGCACACCCGGCGCGACGACGCGCTCGAGCTCTTGCTGGCCAACATCGGTGACTCACACCCGCGCGTGCGGCGCGCGGTGGCGGCCGGGCTCGGCGAGTACCGCGGCGACGAGCGCGCCGGCGAGGCGCTGGCGGCGCTGCTGCAGCGGGGTGACCGCAGCTACTTCGTGGAAGCCGAGGCGGCGCTGAGCCTGGGCCGCACGCGCACATCGCGCGCGCTGACCACGCTGCCAACCTTGCTCGGGCGGCCGTCGTTCCAGGACGTGATCCGCACCCGCGCCATCGAAGCGCTGGGTGCCACCGGCGACGAGCACGCCATTCCGATCGTCAAAGGCGAGTGGCGACCGGGCGGCTCGTTCTTCGCGCGGCGCGCCGTGGTCATGGCGATGGCCGAGCTCGGCACCGGCACGGCGCATGCGCGCCAGGCGCGCGAGTTCATCGAGGGCTGCTTCTCCGATCCCGACTTCCGCGTGCGCGGCGAAGCGGCATCGTCGCTGGCGCGCGTGGGCCTGCCGGAGGCGGTGCCGGCCATCGAGCGCGCGCTGGCGGCGGAGCTCGACGGCCGCGCGCGGCGGCGCATGGCGGAAGCGATCCGTGAGCTGCACGAAAGCGGCCGCCCAGCCGAGCAAGTGAAGAAGCTGCAGGAGGAAGTCGACCGCCTGCGCACCGAGACCGCGAAGCTACGCGAGCGGCTGGATCGGCTGGAAACGAAGGAGCCCGCGGCGGCGCCGCCAGCGCCTCCGTCTTCGCCGCCGCCGTCCGGCGAAAAGCCACCCGCGAAGGCGCGCCGGCCGCGGCCGGTGGCGAGGCGGGGCGGCCGCCCGCACCGGCCAGTGCGGCGGTAGCGGCGTCGCGTTCAATCGCGGGCCTCCTCACCCAACCCTCTCCTCCACGATCGTAACGACTATCCCCGAGCGGGCGTTGGGGTCGTGGAGGAGAGGGCTTCGGACTTCTCAACTCCCTCTCCTCCACGTCTGCGTGGAGGAGAGGCCTTCGGACTTCTCAACTCCCTCTCCTCCAACGTCTGCGTGGAGGAGAGGGTCGGGGTGAGGAGGTCCGGATCGGCTGAGGCCGACCGACCGCTACTTCACCGCGCTCGGTGCCGTCCCCGGCCCCTGCAGCTCCGCGATGATCTCCGCGTAGATCTGCCGCGCGCGCGCCAGCTGATCCCGCGGCACCGACACCGCGCCGACCACCGGGTGTCCGCCGCCGCCGTAGCGCTCGCAGATCGCGCTTATGTCGTGCGTGCGCGGAATCTTCGTCCATGGGTTCGAGCCCACCGAGATCTTGAAGCGCCCGGGAGCGGTCAAGCCGACCGAATAGCGCGCCTCGGGGAACAGGTAGTAGGTGATGAACTTGTTGAACGGGCCGATGTTCTGCTCGGCGACGTCGAAGAACACCACGCCCCCCTCCACCTTCGCCGCCGTGCGGATCGCGTCGATGTTCGTCTGGTGCTGCGCCAGCACCGGACCCAGGGCCTGCACCACGTAGTCGCTGGCCGCGATGTCGCCCAGCGGCCGCGAGATCAAGTCGCCGATGAACCGATCGGCGAGCGCCGGATCGCGGTTGTTCTCGATGAACGTCATCAGCTGCAGCGCCGGCTCCTTGAGCTCGACCGCCATCTTCGCGTCGGGGAAGAGCGCGCCGTCGATGATCTCCGCCCAGTCGACCAGCTCGCGCAGCGGCGCCACATCGAAGCCGAACTTGGCCGCCGCGGTCGTCGCGATGAACTTGGTGCAGCTCTTGGCCGCCGGGTCGTAGAACTTGCGCCCGGTCGCGTCGGCGCGGAAGTGCGCCTCGTCGCCGGGCTGCTGGAACGCGGACGCGTGGTGGTCGAACCACCAGGTCAGCCGCGGATCCTGCGAGTACCGGAAATCGACGCACGCATTCTCGTCGCCGTCGAACGCATCGGTGGGGAACGCCTGCGCGTCGCCCTTGTGCTCGAGCGGCCGGTACACGACGTCGATCGATCCGGTGGCGATGCGCTCGCGGTAGAAGCGCGTGAACACTCCCGCCGAGCTGCATCCGTCAAAGCAGTTGCCGTGATACAAAACGCGGAGGCGCACACTGCCAAGGTAGCGGTAGCCCCGACATCAGGGCAAGCAGGATTTGCGTTGAGAAAAAGACACGTGGGCTCGCAGTCGGACGCGCGAACATGTAACTTCTCGCCATGCCCGAGTTCCTCACCGATCTGAAGCGGACCCACGACTGTGGCGCGCTGCGCGCCGTCCACGCCGGACAGCGCGTGGTGTTGTTTGGCTGGGTCCAGGCGCGCCGTGATCACGGCGGCTGCGTGTTCATCGATCTGCGCGATCGCGCCGGACTGACCCAGGTGGTGTTCGAGCCGCACCAGGACGCGCAGGCGCACACCACCGCGGGCGAGCTGCGCCACGAATACTGCGTCGGCATCACCGGCCTGGTGGTCGAGCGCGGCGGCAAGAAGAATCCAAACCTCGCCACCGGCGACATCGAGGTCAAGGCCGACAAGATCACGATCTTCTCCAGCGCGGAGACGCCTCCGTTCGAGATCTCGGACGACACGCTCGCCGGCGAATCGATCCGCCTCAAGCACCGCTACCTCGACCTGCGGCGCCCCGCGCTGCAGAAGAACTTCCTCGTGCGCTCGACGATCTATCAGACCACGCGCCGCTACCTGGCCGGCGAGGGCTTCGCCGAGATCGAAACGCCGTTCATGGTCAAGTACACGCCGGGCGGCGCGCGAAACTTCCTGGTGCCGTCGCGGCTCAACCCCGGCCAGTTCTACGCGCTGGCCGAGTCGCCGCAGATCTTCAAGCAGCTGTTCATGGTCTCGGGGTTCGACCGCTACTTCCAGATCGTGCGCTGCTTCCGCGACGAGGACCTGCGCCTCGACCGCCAGCCCGAGTTCACCCAGATCGACCTCGAGATGAGCTTCGTCGTCGAGGAGGATATTCAAAAACTGATCGAGGGGCTCGTCGGCGCGCTGTGGAAGGACATCCTCGGCATCCAGATCCCGCTGCCCCTGCCGCGCCTGACCTATGCGCAGGCGATGTCGCTCTACGGCTCCGACAAGCCCGACCTGCGGTTCGAGCTGCCGCTCACCGACCTGACCGCGGCCGTGCGCAAGCACGAGGGCGGCGGCGTGCCGCTCTTGCAGGCGGCGCTCGCGCAGCCGAACGGCATCGTCAAGGGCTGGCGCCTGCCGGCCGCCGAGGCGAGCAAGCTGTCGCGCGCCGACCTCGACAAGCTCGAAGAGTTCGCCAAGGGCTTCGGCGCGCGCGGCCTCGCACGCGCGCGCATCGGCGCGGGCGGCGCCTGGACGCAGACGCCGATGAAGACCCTCTCCGACAGCCTGCGCGACGAGATCAACGCCGCCGCCGGCGCCGCCGAAGGTGACCTCCTCTTCCTGCAGTTCGGCGCGCCCAAGATGGTGAACGCCGTGCTCGGCGGCCTGCGCCTGCACCTGGCGTCAAAGTTGGACCTCATCCCCAAGGGCCTCTGGCGCTTCTGCTGGATCACCGAGTTCCCGCTCTTCGAGCAGAGCGACGACGGCCACCTGGCCGCCGCGCACCATCCGTTCACCTCGCCGGATCCCGCCGACATCGAGCGGCTCGAGTCGAATCCGGCGTCGGTGCGCGCACGGGCGTACGACCTCGTGCTCAACGGCAACGAGATCGCGGGCGGCTCGATCCGGATCCATCGCCCCGACGTACAGGCCCGCGTCTTCCGCGCGCTCGGCCTCAGCGACGAGGACGCGCAGGCCAAGTTCGGCTTCCTGCTCGAGGCGTTCAAGTATGGTCCACCGCCCCACGGCGGCATCGCCGCCGGCGTCGATCGCCTGTCGATGCTCCTCTGCGGGGCCGAATCGCTGCGGGACGTGATCGCCTTCCCGAAGACTCAAAAAGGCACCGACCTCCTCACCGACGCGCCTTCTAGCGTGTCGGCCCGGCAGTTGGACGAGCTGCACATCAGCATCAAGTGACCGCGCGCGCCGGCCAACAGGCGCTGCGACGAGCAGCGCTCAAACGGCTCGGCGAGGAAGAGGTCGACCTTCTGGTTGTAGGCGGCGGTGCGACCGGCGCCGGCATCGCGCGCGACGCCGTGCTGCGCGGCCTCACGGTCGCGCTCGCCGAGGCGGGTGACTTCGCCGGGCAGACGTCGAGCCGGTCGTCGCAGCTGATCCATGGCGGCCTTCGCTACTTGCAGTACGGCGACCTCGCGCTGGTGTTCGAGGGGCTGTCGGAGCGGCGGCGCCTGATGTCGACGGCGCCGCACCTCTGCCGCCCGATCGAGTTCCTATTCCCCGCCTACCGCGGCGAGCGTCCCGGCCTGCGCACCATCGGCGCCGGCATCGCGCTCTACAACGCGCTCGCGCTCTGGCGGCCGCCCGCGCAGAGCCGGCGCCTGGGCCCGAGCGCGACGTTCGAGGCGAGCCCGTCGCTGCGCGCGGCCGGGCTCGAAGGCGCGCAGCTCTACACCGACTGCCAGACCGACGACGCGCGCCTCGTGCTGGAGACCGTCCTCGACGCCGAGCGCGCCGGCGCAGCGGTGCTGTCGCACCTGCGCGTGCTGTCGCTGCGGCGCGACCGCGCCGGCCGCGCGCGCGCCGCCATCGTGCGCGACCAGCTCACCGACGAGCTGCACGAGATCCGCGCGCGCATCATCGTCAACGCCACCGGCCCCTTCTCCGACGCCTTTGACCGCGGACGGCACAACCTGCGTCCGACGCTGGGTGTGCACCTGGTGTTCGACGCCGCTCGCCTGGATCTCGGCGGGCGTGCGGTGGTTCTGCGCGCGCCGCGCGACGGGCGCATCTTCTTCGCGCTGCCGCGCGGCCAGCGCAGCGTGATCGGCACTACCGACACCGACTGGAGCTCCGAGGCGCGCCCTGGCGTCGACACCACCTCAGGCAACGGAGCGCCCACACTCGACGCCGAGATCCGCGCTTCGCGCCGCGACGTCGACTACCTGCTCGAAGCGGCGGCGCACGCCTTCCCCGCGGCGCGTCTCGGCCCCGAGGACGTGATCGCGACCTACGCGGGCCTGCGTCCGCTCATTGCCGAGCGGGCGCACACCGTGTCGTCGACCTCGCGCGAGCACGAGATCCTGCGCGAGCCCGACGGCGTGGTCACCGTCGTCGGCGGCAAGCTGACCACCTTCCGCCGCATGGCCGAGCAGACCACCGACCTCTGCGTCGAGCTGCTGCGCGACCGCGGCGTCGAGCGCGCCATCGGCCCGTGCCTCACGCGCGAACGACCCCTGCCGGGCGCCGGCGCCCCGCCCTCCCCCTTCGGCGACCACGAGCTCGGGTCCGACGTGAGCACGCACCTTCTGGCGACGTACGGTGCGCGCGCCGCCGACGTGCTTGCCGAGATCGACGACGCGCCCGAGCTGGCTCGGCGGATCGATCCCGAGCTGCCCTATCTCTGGGCCGAGGTGGTGCACGCCGCGCGCGCGGAGCACGCGCTCGACGTCGACGACACGCTCTCGCGCCGCGTACCGTTGCTTCGCGACGCACGCGACCAGGGGCTCGGCGCCGTCGAGCACGCCGCCGATCTGATGGCGCGCGTGCTCGACTGGACGCCCGAACGCCGCGCCCGCGGCGTCGAGCGCTACCGCGCGGCAGTCGCCTCGTCCCGCCGCTGGCGCGACTAAACGGATGGAGAAACCGCCAAGGCGCCAAGATCGCCAAGATCCCACTATTCAAAGTCCGGACTTGGCGTGCTTGGCGTCTTGGCGGTTTCCTCATCCGCTTTTCAGCCGTCGGCGGTCGCGGGCGATCGCGGCAGCGTCACCAGGAACTCGGCGCCGCCGGTCGAGCGGTTTTGCGCGGTGATGCGGCCGCCGTGCTCCTGGACGATCGCATAGCTCACCGCCAGGCCCAGGCCCGCTCCCTTGCCCTCTTCCTTCGTCGTGAAGAACGGATCGAACAGGCTCGGCATGTGCTCGCTGGCGATGCCCGAGCCGGAGTCGGCGATACGCAGGTTCACGTTGCCCTCGCACCCGGCGGTGGCGACCTCGATCTCGCCCGCGCCGACCACGCTGTCGAACGCGTTGCCGATCAGGTTGACCACGACCTGGAGCAATTGATTCGCGTCGCCGAGCACGGACGCCAGATCGGTCTCGAGATCGAGCCGCACGCGCACGTCGGCGCGCGCGCTTTGCTTCTGCCCGGTCAGGCGGACCGCGTCGCGCACGACGTCGTTGAGCGACAGCACGCGGCGCTTGACCTGCGGCGCCTGGCGCGAGAAGCGCAGCAGCGATTCGACGATCGCCTTGCAGCGAAGCGCGCTGCGCTCGATCTCGCCGAGGTAGTCGCGCCGCTCCTCGGGCGTGACGTCCTCGCGCTGCAGGATCTGCGCGAACGCCAGGATGCCGCCCAGGGGGTTGTTGATCTCGTGCGCGACGCCGCCCGCGAGCCGCCCGATCGCCGCCAGCTTCTCGGCGCTCGCGAGCTGGCGGGTCATCTCCCGCTCCTCGGTGACGTCGTGGTAGCTGCACACCGTGAGCGGCACTTCCTCGTCGAGCAGCGGGAACGCGCGCAGCATCAGCGTGCGCCCGTTCTTGGATCGCACCTCGCCGTCCTTCGCCGCGCGCGCGTGCTGCGCGTCGGACACCGGGCAGCCGTCGCACGGCCGCCCTGTCGCGCCCACCAGGGCCTGCGGCGACTGCGAGCGCACGTCGAAGCAGCGCCGTCCGACCACACGCTGGATCGCGGTGCCGAGCTCGTCGGCCAGCGCCAGGTTCGCGCGCCGGATCACGTAGTCCTCGTCGAGGATCATCAGCGATTCGGAGATCGCGTCGAAGGTCCGTTCCCACTGACGCTTCGCGACCGAGACCCGGACCACGGTCTCGCCGTCGAGCTTTTCGTCGTCTCCTTGGTCGCTTCTCATCGTCGTCGCCGGTCGCCGGATCATCGGCCGGCCGCCCGATCATTCAGAGCACCGTCACCACGCCCTCGACGCGCCGGACGCGCGCGTACAGGCGAATGACGTCGGCCGCCGATGCGCAGGGGACGCGCAGGCGGTGGCTCAGGTACTTCCCGCCCGAAGACGAGCGGGTCTCGCGCGCCGCCTCGCCGAGCGGGGCGGCCAGCCCCTCCTCCACGGACTGGATCAGGGCCGCGGTCACGGTCTCGCTGTTGAGCGCGATGACCGTGAGCGGGAAATCACCTGGAAATTCATGGTTGGCCTCGAGCAGATCGAGGGACCGCTTCTCGTCATCGCTCACCATCAGATCCTGACCGACGCACCCGCGAGGCGCGACGATCCTGGCGGCACAAAAGTCATTCCGTGGCGAAGCGCCCAAAATCCGGGGCCGCCGGCGCAACCGATGGCACCGTGGGCAAGATCGGCGCACCGGGCAACGACGCGACCTCGGAGCGAACCAGGGGCTTGTCAGTACGCAGGACCTGGACCGGAAGCACGATCTGCATCGACTCCGGCAGAGGCTCGAAGAACCAACCGGCCGCGACCTCGGCCATGCACTGCTCGACCGGGCACTCCTTGCCGAACGTCGACCGCGCGATCCAGTTCGACCGGATCTCGCCCTCCTTCGACAGCGAAAGCCCGATGCCGACGTAGCCGGGGCGCTGGCACTCGAGCGGCATGACGTCGAAGCAGCGATGCAGCGTGCGCGCCTGAGCCTGCGCCTGGGCGCGCAGCGCCTTCTCGGTCTCCCACGGGGTCGCGGTCGCCGGGATCGACGACTTCATATCGGCCTCGCCCAGCGCAGCGCCGACGGGCACCGCGTAGAGAAAGCTCGCGACCGCCATCAGCTGCACGACCGTGAGCGTGGGACGCGCGAATCGCTTCACCAGCGCGCGTGACACCGGCTCCTCGCGGCCCGCCGCCGCACC
>Ga0265339_10003406_pt1 | contig 11127 bp, 9 predicted proteins | sample 4CB219metaG_FD_202085 | JGI IMG/M metagenome (GOLD analysis project Ga0265339, IMG submission 202085) | Rhizosphere microbial communities from Carex aquatilis grown in University of Washington, Seatle, WA, United States - 4-CB2-19 metaG | ecosystem: Host-associated > Plants > Roots > Rhizosphere...
AGCGAGGCCGTCGTCGTGGGGCCGATCGGATGGCGGAGCGGGCCCTCGAGGGTCGTGATCGAGCTCGGGATCGTGCCCCGGCAGGTCATCGGTTTGGGCTTGGGCATGGGCGTCGGCCTGGGCGTCGGCTTGGGCGTCCTGACCGGCTTCGCGCTCTGGATGACGGCCACCGGTCCGTTGGACGGAGCCTCGCTGCCCGGCGCCTGGCTCGTCGTCGAGCGATCGCTGCCGGCGCTCGGAGCCGTCGTCGGGCTGCTCGAGCCGCAGGCCGCGGCGACTAGGATCGCGGCCATCGCCACGATCAGAATCCGAGCGGGCCGTGCCCCCGATGTGCCCATCAGCGCCCATCATGCGCCCGATCTCGCGACAGGTCGGGTGACGCGGCCAGCGGGCCGCGCTCCGGGGCCCAATCGGAAAGCTCCGACACCATGGCACGGATCCAAACGGCCCTGGGGGATGGCTGGGATGCCGCGATTTGTCCCATTCGTGTCGGAGCTTTGGTCAGCAATCTAGGCGTGGACCGTCGAGTCGAACAGGGCCAAATGGCCCATTTTGGTGCGTCTGGCCCGGCTGGCCGTGCGGACGTGGCCGCGCGAATCCGGACTGGCTAGACTCGGACCGATGTCCGCCCTCGACGATGCGCCCCAGGTCCACGCCGACGATCGCGTCACCTGGCGCGCCTGGCTCGAGGCGAACCACGCCAGCGCGTCCGGCGCCTGGCTGGTCACCTGGCGCCAGAGCTCGGGCCGGGCCGGACTCGACTACGAGGCGGCCGTCGAGGAGGCGCTGTGCTTCGGCTGGGTCGACAGCACCGGCGGCCGGGTCGACGACGAACGGGGCAAGCTGTATTTCGCCCCGCGCAAGGTCCGCAGCGCCTGGGCCGCGACCAACAAGGCCCGGGTCGAGCGCCTGATCGCCGCGGGGCGGATGGCGCCGGCCGGCCTCGCGGCGATCGAACGAGCCAAGGCGAACGGCTCCTGGGAAGTCCTCGACTCGGCCGAGCGGCTCGAGATTCCAGCTGACCTGGCCGCCGCGCTCGATCGCCAGCCGCCGGCCGCGGCCAATTTCGCCGCGTTCCCGGCCTCGGCTCGCAAGCTGCTCCTGACCCGGATCGCCCTGGCCCTTCGACCCGAGACGCGGGCCGAGCGGATCGCCAAGGTTGCCGAGGCGGCCGCCCGCAACGAGCGGGCCTTCAGCTAGCCGCTCTCGTTCGCCAGGACGAGTAGACCGGCGGCCAATCGTCGGCCGTCGCGCGCTCGCCGAGGACTGCCTGCTCGATCGAGAACTCGAACAACCGGTACGAGTCGTCGGCCTCGAAGCGCCAGCTCGCGACGGCCGCCGCCCGGAGCGCCCTGTCGGTCACCTCGAGGGCCCGGCCGCGGACCTGGAACTCGTTTGGCTCCGCGGGATCCTGGTAGGCGTGGAGGGCATAGCGCCCATCGGCGGTCAGGTCGCCGAACTTCGCCGAATCGACGATCACGAACGAGACCAGCCGGCCCTCGACGATCTCGACCGTGACCGGGTTGATCCGGGGCAGGCCGTCGCCCCGGACGGTGGCCAGGAACGCGGTGCCGCCCTCGGCTCGGCCGATCAGGCGTCGGCCGGCGGCCTCAAGGCGTGGAGCACTGTCGGCGAATTCAGCCCAGCTGGCCATGGCGGCCTCCTTCCAGGGTCAAGCCTAATGACTGCCGATCAGGAGGACTGGGCGTTACCAGTCGCCGCCGCGAACCTCGCCGATCCGGCCGGCCAGGCGTTGCCGGTCCACGATCACCGAGCTTCGGTCCGTCGGCTCGACCCAGGCGGCCGGCCCGATCGTGCCCTGCCCGGCGAGCGCATTTGTCGCGCGGGCAGCATCGACGGGCCCTGGCGACCGGCCGAGGCGGGCCGTCAGCTGGCCCAGGATCCGACTCCAGCTCGCGGCGATGCTCGGACCGACGCCGGCCTCCGCCCGCCGGCCGGATGCAGACTGGGCGACCGAGCGGCGGTTCGCCTCGGCGTCGAGATCGTTCCGGTGCAGCGCTCCGAGCGCCGCGAGGGTGTCTGGGTGCATCGTCGCTCTCCTGTCCGCGCCGGCTTCTCCGACGGGTCCAAGCTGACGGCAGATCCCGGGATCCACATCGGGCGAACGGCCCATCGGCCCTCGTTCCCGGTCGCCCGGCTCAGAGGGATTCGGGTCCCTTGGCGTCCGGATATCGGTCATTCGACCGATGCGGCCCGACCGGAGCGATGTAGATTTTTCTCATGTCGCACTTCGGGCAGGTCGTATCACCGGTCCTCGTCGGGCGCGAGGAGCTGATCGAGCGGGCCGACCAGCACATTGCGGAGGCGGCGGCGGGCCGGGGCACACTCCTGCTCCTGGCGGGCGAGGCCGGAATCGGCAAGTCGCGCCTGATGGACGCCATCGCGTTGCGGGCCAAGGCAGCAGGGTTCAAGACGGCCGGTGGGTTCGTCGCTCCGCAGGACCACGATGTCCCGGCCGCATCGCTCCTCGACCTGGCCCGTTCGCTGACCCGGATGCCGGCGTTTGGCGCGCTCGGCAGCGAGCTGCTCGCGATTGCCGAGGCCGCGATCAACGCTCCGAACACCAGCCGCCGGCTGCTGGTTCGCAGCGTCGCCGACCGGATTGCGACCGCGAGCGGCGAGCCGACGCTGTTGTCGTTCGATGATCTCCAGTGGACCGACGACCTGAGCCTGGAGATCCTGACCGAGCTCGCTCGGGTGGCCCGCGATCGTCGGCTGCTGATCGTCGCCGCGTACCGCAACGACGCCCTGCGGGCCGGTTCGCTCCTGCGTGAGTGGCGATCACGGTTGTTGACCCAGCGCCTCGGCGAGGAAGCCCGGCTCGAGCCGCTGAATCTCGAAGAAACCGGGCGGATCGCGGACCTGATCCTCGCGTCCGGCCAGCCAGCGCCGCTGGCGGTCGTCCGGGCGCTCCACGAGCGCACCGACGGCGTCCCGCTCCATATCGAGGAGCTGCTCGGTGCGCTCCCGCTCGAGCAGCGTGCCGACAGCCGGGCGATCCTCGATGTCGCCGTCCCCGACACGCTCGAGGATGCGATCCTGCAGCGAGTGGCTCAGCTCTCGCGCGACGCCCAGGCCGTGGCCCGAGCCGGCTCGGTCATCGGACGCTGCTTCGTGCCCGAGGTCCTGGCCGCGATCATGGACATTGAGCCCGAAACCCTGGATGGGCCGCTCCAGGAGCTGATCGAGTGCGACGTCCTCAGTCCCCCGGGACTTCGGGGACTCTTCGACTATCGCCACCAAGTGCTGCGGGACGCCCTCTATTCGAGCCTGACGATGCGGGAACGGCGGCGGCTGCATGCCCGGGCCGCGGAATTCGGGCGCAAGCTCGAAGGCGCCTCGTCCATCCACGCGTCGCTCCATTTTGAGCGTGCCGGCATGCGCGGTGAGGCGTTTCAATCGGCGCTGCAGGGCGCCCGAGAAGCGGCTGGACTCTCGTCCCATCGGGAGGCCGTGGAGCTTTTTCGGCGCTCGGTCGACAACATGCCCGCTGACCTGCCCATCGCGAAACAGGCAGCGATCCGCGCGGAATACGCGGTCGAGGCCGCAGCGATCGAGGAGAACGAGCTGGCGGTCGCGGCGGCCAACGCGGCTCGCGCCGGATACCTGGAGGCCGGTGATTCCCTTGGCGCGGCCCGGATCCTGCACGTCCTGATCGGGATCGACCGGCGCGAGGCGCGGCCGCTCGATGAACGGCTCGCCGCGATCGAGATGGCCCTCGCCGAGGTGGAGAGCCTGCCCGAAGGACGCCCAACCGAGCAGGTTCGCGGCGCGATCCTTGCCGAGCTCGCCCAGGCGGCCCTCGACGGCCTCGATCTCGTTCGGGCTGATTTCGCGCTGACCCTCGCGCAGCGGGCGGTGGAGCTCGCCGGGGATGCGGCGCTGCGCCTCGACGTGGCGTCGGTGGCGGGCATGTTCGAAGCGATTTCGGGGGGGGTCGAGTCGGGCCTGGATCGGATGGGCGCCGCGGCACTCGAGGCTCGTACGCACGGGTTCGAGGACGCCGGCGTGACGGCTTACCGCAACGCGTCGGTGATGGCGGGCCGGCTGATGGAGCAGCGCCGGGCCAAGGCCTGGATCGACGAGGGATTGCGCTATGCCGACGGGATCGAGCAGTCCCATTGCGCCCACGTGATGCGTTCGACAGGCGGCCTCGTTGCCTGGGCCGAAGGTCGCTGGGAGGACGCCCTCCGGCTGGGCCAGCAGTCGGTGGTCGAGCGCGGCTGTGCGCAGGGCACCGGGATGGGCCATTGGCCGATCGGCTACGTGGCTCTCGGCCGGGGCGACTTCGACGAAGCCCGTGAGCACCTCGGGAAGGCCCTGGACTTCGGCTCGCGCAGTGGGGTCGCCGATTTCGAGCTGGCTGCCCTGTGGGGCCTGGCGGAGCTGGGACTGGTCGCCGACCGATCCGATGACGCGGTCGGGTCCACTCAGCGCGGGCTCGACCTTGCCGTCGCCCGTGGCGAGCGTGCCCGCTTCGTCCCGTTCGTGGTGACGGGCGTCCGCGCTCGACTCGAGTCGGGCTTGCCGGACGACGCCGTCCACTTTGCCCACGACGCCACGGAGCACCTGGCCGGGACGGGGGCCCTCGCCGCGCCGACCATCGAGCACGCCAATGGGCTGCTGGCCCTCGCCGCCGGTTCGCTGACCTCGGCCCGGGCGAGCTTCGAACGCGCGATGCGCGGCTGGGACGCCCGGGATCGCGCCTGGGAGGGTGCCTGGGTCCGGCTCGACCTGGCTGGCGCGCTGCTCCGCTCCAATCGCCACAGCGATGCGGCCGGCGTGCTGGCCGATGCCCGCCGCCGGGCCCAGGACCTGCTCAGCCGCCCGCTCCTCGAGCGCGTCGCCGGGCTCGAACGGCAGGCGCTGGGTCACGCCAGCGCCGACGAGCCATGGCGGCCCCTGACCATCCGTGAGTTCGAGGTGGCTCGGCTGATCGGCGCCGGGCGGACCAACGCCGAGATCGCGGCCGAGCTGACGATCGCACCAAAGACCGTGTCGGCCCATGTCGAGCACGTCCTGGCGAAGCTCGACATGCGCCGCCGGGCGGAGGTCGCGACGTGGGTCGCCTCGGTCAGGCGTCCCGGTCGCCCGCCGATCGCCCCGGTTAGTCGTTCGGTTGACCAGCCGGCGTCAGCTCGAAGACTGGTCGCGTCGTAGCAGCGAGCCGCGGGTCGTCGAGGACCTCCTTGCCGACGAGGCCGAAGAGGAACCGGGCGAACGCCCGCCCGAACCACGGGAAATGGGCCACGTAGCCGCGCAGGGTGACGGCGAAGAACTCGACCGCCTCGGCGCCTTCGAGCTCGCGCGCCGCCACGGTCACGGTCTGGCCGTGCTCGCGGATCGTGCCCTCCCCGGCGGCTCGCAGGTTGCGCACCCACTGCACGTCGCCGTAGGCACCGATCACGTAGCGGCGCCCGTCGGCCTGGACGATCGCGACCGGCGCAGAACGTGGCTCGCCGCTCGTCCGGCCACGGACCGTGAGCAGGGTGTTGGGACCCATCGGCATCCCGGCGCGCAGCAGGCGCCGGGTGAGCGGATTCGAGCCGCGCACGATCAGGGGGGCGCGGACGCCGGCATGGGCTGCGTCGCGTTCGGCGCCATGATGATCGGCATGTGGGACGGTTGGGGTCATGGTGGGAACCTCGGTCAGGCGTCGCTCGGTCACGTGTGGTGCCGTGGGTACGTCGTATGAGTGACGGACCCCATCAAGGCAACGTGACCGACCAGTGACCGCCACACCGCCCAACCCCACCACCGCTGATGGCGCCGACGCCCTGGCCGGCCGCTTCGAGACCCATCGCGGACACCTGCGCAGCACGGCCTACCGCTTGCTCGGCTCGCTAACCGAGGCCGACGACGTGGTCCAGGATGCCTGGCTTCGGGCGAGCCGGGCGGACGCGACTGCAGTCGACAACTTCGGCGCGTGGCTGACGACGATCGTCGCCCGGCTGTGCCTGGATCGGCTGCGGACCCGGACCTCCCGTCGCGAGGATTCGCTCGACGTTGTCGCCCCCGATCCGGTCATCTCGGACCCGGCCGGATCGAGCCCGGAACAGGAGGCGCTCCTGGCCGACAGCGTCGGACTGGCGATGCTGATCGTGCTCGAGGCGCTGACTCCCGCCGAGCGACTGGCGTTCGTGCTCCACGACACGCTTGGGCTGCCGTTCGAGCAGATCGCCCCGATCGTCCAGCGCAACGTCGAGGCGACACGGCAGCTCGCGAGCCGGGCGCGGCGGCGAATCCGCGGCGCCCGGGCATCGATCGACGTGCCGCTCGCGCGGCAGTGGGAGCTGGTCGATGCGTTCCTGGCCGCTGCCCGGGAGGGCGATCTCGAGGCGCTCGTCCGGGTCCTGGATCCGAACGTGGTCGCCCGGGCGGATTTCGGCCCGGGGCGGGCACCCGCCGGCCGGAGCCAGGTGTCGCACGGCGTCCGCGAGGTGGGCCAGCAGGCGATGTCGTTCCGCAATCTCGCGCCCGGTGCCCGGCTGGTCCTGGTGAACGGCGCGCCCGGCTTCTTCGTGACCACCGGCGGCAAGCCGTACGCGGTCATCGAGCTGGCCTTCGGCCCTGGCGGGATCACCGAGATTGACATCCTCCTCGACCCTGACCGCCTGGCGAGATTGGAGCTGCCGGCTGAGTGGTAGCCGGGTGGCGCACTGCCCCGGTTCGGTGCCGGCTCTTGGACCCCCACAGGTTGGTCTTCCTCACGCAACAAATGGGCCAAAACACAGTCGATTTGGCCGACAGTGGGCCGGATTCGGCGCCCGCGGCGATTCCGGCGTCGCGTCGAGCGATGGATTCGTCCCGCGACGAGCGTGGGACGGGACAGATCCCCTGGCACGGACCGGCGCGGCGCTAGGCCAGGGGCGAGAACGAGCGATTTGTTGCGTGGGAAAGACCATACGTAGCGCGCGCCGAAAGGCGCCGCGAGCGCTGGCGATGGCACATGCCGCCGTGTATATCCGATGGATATACCGCAGTGAACGTGTCGTTCTGGGCGGGAGCTGCCGGGCGAGTTGTGGCAGGGTGGCACACCGGCCTGGTTCGGTGCCGGCTCTCGGCCCGTGTGGCATTCGTCGCACCAAGGTCGGCCGCCACCCGGCCCGCGCCCTATCCTGCGGTCATGCCGCTGACCAATCTCACGCCGCTCCTGGCCGATGCGCGCGAAGGCCGCCACGCGATCGTGGCCTTCAACGTGATCCTCCTCGAGTACGCCGAGGCGATCGTGGCCGCGGCCGACGAGACCGGCCTGCCGGTGATCCTCCAGGTCAGCCAGAACGCGGTCCGCTACCACGGCTCGCTCGAGCCGCTCGGGCTTGGCTGCGTGGCCCTGGCGCGGAACGCGCGGGCCAGCGTGGCCGTCCACCTGGACCACGCGACGAGCCTGGAGATCTGCCAACGAGCCGCGGCGATCGGCTTCGGCTCGGTGATGTTCGACGGCTCGGTCCTGCCCGACGACGAGAACATCGCGCGGACCGCAGCGGTCGTGAAGTGGGCCCACGGCGCCGACCTCGCCGTCGAGGCTGAGATCGGCATCGTCGGCGGCAAGGACGGCCGGCACGAGGCCCTCGCGCCGACCACGCCCGACGAGGCCTGCCAATTCGCCGCGGCGACTGGCGTCGATGCCCTCGCTGTCCAGGTCGGCACCTCCCACGCGATGACCACCCAGTCCGCGGTCCTCGACCTGGCCCGGATCAGCGAGCTGCGCGCGGCGGTCGAGATTCCGCTCGTCCTCCACGGCTCGTCCGGTGTTCCCGATGCGGAGCTGGCCGCGGCCGCCCGCGCGGGAATCGCCAAGATCAACATCGGCACCCGCCTGAACGTTGCCTTCAGCACCACCCTCCGGGCCGAGTTCGCCCGGGATGAACGGGCCGTGGACCCCCGGCCGGCGCTGAGCGCCGCACGAACCGTCGTCCAGGCCCAGGCGGCGCAGCTGATCGAAATGGTCGGCCGCCCCGCTCGCTAGGGTCATTTCCAACCGCGCTGTCGACGGCGCAGACCGGAATTGGGGGTTGCATCCCGGTACCAGACCTGTTTCAATCGCGGCAATGCCACGCAAACGTGCGCGCACAAATGTGCATGCCACCCAGAGCGATGACTTCCTGGCCGACGTTGCCCGGGCGTACTACGAACGCCACCTGACCCAGGAAGAAGTGGCGGTCCAGTTCGGTGTCTCCCGCTCGCAGGTGTCGCGCTACCTCCAGGAGGCCCACGCCCGGGACATCGTCCAGATCCGGATCGTGCCGGCCGGCGCCCGCGATGCGGCTGCCGAAGAGGCGCTCAAGGACGCCTTCCCGCACCTGATCGAGGTAGTCGTTGCGCGGGTCTTCGGCGATGGGCCCGAGACGGTCCGCTGGACCGTGGCTCGCGCCGCGGCCCGGCTCCTCGACCGCACGGTGACGACCGGGATGACGGTCTGTTTCGGGGCCGGAAGAACCCTGGCCAACACGGTCGAGCTGCTGTCGCCCGACCGGGTCAGCAACGTGACCGTGGCCCAGGCGATGGGCAACGCCGGCCATGAAGGGCTGTCGATCGACTACAACGCGATCGCCTCGGTTGCCGCCTCGGCCTTCGGCGGCCGGGCCTACCAGATCAACGCCCCGGCAATCCTCGGTCCGGGGATGCGCGCCGGCGAGCTGGAGGCGTCCAACCCCCAGATCCGTGAGTCGCTCCGGCTGGCCCGGACGGCCGACCTGTACGTGCTCGGCATCGGCTCGATCGTCGGCGACGTGATCTATGTCCAGACCGGCTTGCTCACGTTCGAAGACCTGGCCTCGCTCAAAGCGGCCGGGGCGGTGGGGGATATCTGCGGCAACTTCTTCGATGGCCGGGGCAAGGCCTGCCCGGGGCCGTTCCAGGACCGCCTGGTCGGCATCCGGCTCCAGGACCTGCGCCGCGCTCCGACCGTCATCGCCTGCGCCGCGGGACCGGAGAAGGTGCCCGCCCTGGCCGGAGCGTTGGCCGGCCGCCTGATCAACGTGCTGGTAACCGATGAGCAGACCGCCCGAGGCATGCTCGACACGATGGGACCGAAGCGCCGCGAACTGATCGCGGCGCAGTCATAGGTTCGCCCCGGTGAGAGACCCACGAGGAGGAGTCAGCGTGCGAAAGCGCATCTACGTCGTCTGGGCCGTGATCGCCCTGGTGGCATCGGCCTGTAGCTCCGCGGCGACCGCGGCGCCCCCGTCGGCGCCGGCCGCCACGCCGACGGCCCCGCCCACGGCCGCCCCGACCGCTTCGCCGCCGGCGATGGGCAAGGTCCTCAAGAGCGGCAGCGTCACCGCGACCGACCTGGCCCTGAGCCCCACCCAGGAAGCGACCGTCACTGGCCAGTCGTCGGGCAAGCTGATCGGAATCGTCGCCCTGACGATGGACACCCAGTACCACCAGAACCTCAACAACGCGGCGATGGCTGAGGCCAAGCGCCTGGGCTACAACGCCGAGATCTGCAACGCGAACACGGACCCGGCCCAGGAGGTCTCCTGCCTCGAGGGCTTCATCTCCAAGGGCGCCGTGGCGATCGTCACGACCAGCGCCGCGGCGACGGTCGGGCCGGAAGTCCAGACGGCGATCAGCAAGGGCATCACCGTCATCCAGGTGACCGGCACCGACATGACCGACTTCGGCGCGATCGCCGTCTCGGTCAACAACATCACGATCGGTACCGCCGAAGGCACGGCCGCCGGCCAGTACGCGGCCACGACCTTCCCGGGCGCCACGGTCGAGGTCGGCATCCTCGACTACCCCTCGATCCCCGACCTCGTGGCCCGGGCCGACGCGATCCAGGCGGGCATGCTCGCCGCCGATCCCAAGATCAAGGTTGACGGCCGCTTCCTCGGCGGCCTGCCCAACAACGCGGTGACCTCGGTCGAGACCGCGCTGCAGAAGTTCCCCAACCTCCAGGGCCTCGTCGGGATCAACGACGGCGGTGACCTGGGCGGCTACCAGGCCTTCGTCACGGCGGGCAAGACCGCCGACAAGAACTTCGTGTTCGGCATCGACTGCGACCCGCAGGCCGTGACCCTGATCGACCAGGGCACGATGTACAAGGGCTGCGTCGACACGAACCCGACAGGCACCGGCACGATCGCCGTCGACGCCTTCGCCCGCCTCGTCGCGGGTTCGGACGTTCCGGCCTCGATCGAGGTTCCGGTCAGCATCCACAACAAGTCCTAGCCAGAAGCCACGGGCGCCGGACCAATGGACCGCTGGGTCGAGATCGACATCGATTGGTTCGGCGCGCCGCCGTGGACCGACAAGCTGGCAACGTTCGTGGAGCGCACCCGGCCCCTCTTCCAGGGTGCCGACGGGCTCCGAGGAATCTGCTTCAACATCGGCTGGCTGGCCGATCTCGTGACCGAGTGGACCGGGACGTCCAGCCAGCCGTTGCCCCTCCGCTCACGCCGCTTCGCGACGTGGGCGGCGCTCAGCTATGACGACCTGCGCCGCTTCCTGGCCGAGCTCCGAGCGGCCGAGGCCGGGGCGGGCATCGCCGACATCAAGCTCGGGGTCCTGATCGCCGGCCTGGGCCAGGTCGTCGCGCCGCCGGTCACCGGGGCGATGTACGACCTGTTCTCGAACTGGCACGACCGCCATCCCGAGCTCTATCCGCTCGACATCTCGCCGCTGCCCGGGCCCGATCTTGACCCGCGGGTAGCGATGGTTGCCGACACGTATCCCTACGCGACCCGGCCGGCCGGCATCGTCGCCGGCGACCCGTTCCCGGAGTTCTTCGGGGCCCAGTGGGGGAGCGTGGCGACATTCCTGGGCCTGGACCTGATCCATCTCCGCGACGGCATGCTCGGACCGCTGCTCTACACCCGGGTCGGTCCCTACGGCACGACCGCCTCGGCCGATCCCGACGAGAACCGGACCTGGACCGATGCCGTCCGGCGCCTGTTCCGGGCCTGCAAGGAGGCCCATCCGAGCGGCCTGGTGATGGCCTACTCGAGCGGCCTGAGCGGTACTGCGGAGTGGCTGGCCGGCTGCGTCGACCTCGAGGCGATCGTCGCCGACGGCGCCCTGGACATCTTCATCGACCAGACCTGGGGCGGCGCCTGGCAGGACTGGTGGGACGACACCTGGAAAGGCTGGACGTTCCAG
>Ga0265339_10003408_pt1 | contig 11120 bp, 8 predicted proteins | sample 4CB219metaG_FD_202085 | JGI IMG/M metagenome (GOLD analysis project Ga0265339, IMG submission 202085) | Rhizosphere microbial communities from Carex aquatilis grown in University of Washington, Seatle, WA, United States - 4-CB2-19 metaG | ecosystem: Host-associated > Plants > Roots > Rhizosphere...
CGCGGAAACGCAACGCACTTCGCGGCGCGACGCGAAATGGAACAGCGACTCGTGCACCACCGTCGTCGATCTGTCGACGAGTGCCGGCAGGTTGCTCCGCGTCGGGGATGCCCCTATCATCCGGCGGCTTCGAGCCGCCGATGACGATTTGTGCCGAGACTTATGAGCGCCTGCTCGCCAGGGTTGAGAAACCCGGCCGCTATCTCGGCAACGAGCTCGGCGCCGTGCGCAAGGATCCGGCAGCCGTGGAATTGCGCTTCGCCCTCGCTTTTCCAGAGGTCTACGAGATCGCGCAGTCGCACCCCGGTCTGCAGCTGCTGTACGATTTGTTGAACCGCCGGCCGGAGATCTGCGCCGAGCGCGTCTACGCGCCGTGGATCGACCTCGAAGCCGTGCTGCGCGAAGCTGGGCATCCGCTGGTCTCGCTCGAGACTTACACGCCGCTGAGCGAGTTCCACATCGTCGGCTTCAGCCTTCAGTACGAGCTGACCTACACCAATCTGTTGGCGATGCTCGATCTCGGCGGCATTCCGCTGCGCGCCGCAGAGCGCAACGCTGCGCATCCGCTGGTCGTCGCCGGTGGGCCCTGTGCTTTCAATCCGGAGCCGCTCGCCGACTTCCTCGACGCGGTGCTGCTCGGCGACGGCGAAGAAGCCATCCACGATCTGTGCGATGTGTACCGAGCCTGGGATCGACGCGACCGCGACGCGCTGCTCGACGCCGTGGCGAAAATCCCCGGCATCTACGTGCCGGCCTTCTACGCGCCGCGCTATGACGACAGCGGTCGCCTGCTGGCCGTCGAGCCGACGCGCCCCGGCCTGCCGAAGGTGATTGAGAAGCGCATCCTGCGCGATCTCGACAGCGTGCCGCTCACCGAGACGCACGTCGTGCCGAACATTCGCGTCGTCCACGGTCGCCCGAGCCTCGAAGTGATGCGCGGCTGCGTCAAAGGGTGCCGCTTCTGTCAGGCGGGCTACATCTACCGCCCGCTGCGCGAACGCGACCCGCGCCGCGTGCTGGCGCAGGCGGAGCGCGCCGTGGCGGCGACCGGTACCGATGAGCTGTCGCTGCTCAGCCTCAGCACCGGCGACTACTCGTGCGTCAACCCGGTGCTCACCGAGCTGATGAACAAGTTCGCCGGCGATCGCGTCGCGGTATCGTTGCCGTCGACGCGCGTCGACGCCCTGGCGCCGTCGCTGCTCGAGCAGATTCGCCGCGTGCGCAAGACCGGCTTCACGCTGGCGCCGGAAGCCGGCTCGCAGCGCATGCGCGACATCATTCAGAAAGAATACGACGAGGACGAGCTGATCGAGGCGGCGCGCCAGATCTTCGGCCTCGGCTGGCGCGCGCTGAAGCTCTATTTCATGCTTGGGTTACCGGGTGAGCGCGACGAAGACCTCGTCGCCATCGCCGAGCTGGCGGCGCGCGTCGCCGCCGCCGGCAAGGGCAAAGCGGAAGTCACCGCAAGCGTCTCCACCTTCGTCCCCAAGCCGCACACGCCGTTGCAGTGGGCGGCGCAGGTCGACGTGCGCGAGACCGACGCGCGCCAATCGCTGCTGCGCTACGAGCTCGGCAGACGTCGCATCAAGTTCAAATGGCACGACGCGCAGACGTCGTATCTCGAAGGCATCTTCTCGCGCGGCGATCGCCGCCTGGGGGCGCTGCTGCTCGCCGCCTATCGGCGCGGCTGCCGCTTCGACGGCTGGACCGAGCAGTGTCGTTGGGACGCCTGGGAAGCGGCGCTGGCGGAGACGGGGATCGATCCGGCGCAGTACCTGCGCCGCCGCTTTCTCAACGAAGTGTTGCCGTGGGATCACCTCAGCTGCGGCGTCACCAAGGAATACCTGCAGCGCGAGCTGGCCTACGCGGTCGAAGGCAAGCTGACGCCCGACTGCAGCATCGAGCGCTGCACCTACTGCGGCGCCTGCGATTTCACTCAAGTGCGCAACGTCACCTACCACGTGCGCGGCGCCAAAGGCGGCGAGCACCGCGGCAGCGTGATCGACAACTGGGCGCAGATCACGGTGAACGACGTCGAGTCCTCCGGCAGCTGGGAACCGCGCGGGTGGCAGAAGATTCAAGACGAGCTCGAGCGCGGCCCGGCACGCGCACGCGGCGACACGGTCCGCGGCGACTCCAGACCGAGCCCGGCGCCATCGGCGTCGCCGCGCGCGCCGGGTGACGCCGCGCCGGCGCGCGGTCTGGGCAATGCCGAGGAGTGGCTCAACGCCGGCACCGAAGCGTTGGCGCCGGCCGTCGCCATCCTGCCGACGGCGATGCGCGCACGGCTGACCTACAGCAAGCGCGACAAGGCGCGCTTCATCTCGCATCTCGAGCTCATCGAGATCTTCGCCCGCGCCTGCCGGCGCGCCAAGCTGCCGCTCGCCTTCTCGCAGGGGTTTCGCCCGGCGCCCAAGCTGCGCTTCAGCCCGGGCTTGCCGGTCGGCGCCGAGAGCGACTGTGAAGTGCTCGACGTCGATCTCTCGGAAGCGTTGCCGATCGCCGAGGTGGCGGCGCGCTTCGGCGCCCATCTGCCGGATGGGCTGCGCGTCATCGGCGCCGAGTCGATCGCCCTGCGCGCTCCAAGCCTGGAGCACGACTTGGTCGGCTTCCGCTATCGCGTCGATCTGCGTGACGTCGACGCCGGCAGCGACCAGATCGATTCCCAGCTGGCGGCGTTTCTCGCCGCCGAGGCCTTCCCGCTGCGCAAACGCACCGGGCACGGTGAGAAGACGATCGACGCGCGCCAGTTGGTCAGCCGTATGACCCGGGTCGCGCCCCAGGTGATCGAGCTCGACGTGCGCTTCTCGCCGGCCGGCTCGCTGAAGCCGACCGAGCTGGTGGGCGCGCTCTTCGAGCTCTCCGCCGAAGCGGCGCGCGCCCTGCCCTTGCACAAGACGCACGCATTCTACGCGGCGCCGCCCGGTCCGCATTCGCCCGACGCCGCGGCGGCGGGAGCGTAAGGCGCGCGCCGTGCCGCGGCAGATCATCATCAACTCGACGCCGCAGGAAGCGCGCGTTGCGACGATGGAGAACGCGCGCCTGCTCGAGATCCAGATCGAGCGCGTGCGCGAGCGCAGCCTGGCCGGCAGCATCTGCAAGGGCCGCGTGCTGCGCGTGTTGCCCGGTATGCAGGCGGCGTTCGTCGACATCGGCTTGGAAAAGGCGGCATTCCTGCCCGGCGCCGACTTCTTTCCGCTCAGCGCCGACGAGTACGCCGACGCGACACCGGAAGACGCGCACGAACCGCCGCCACCCGACGCGCCGGCAGCGGAGGGCGAGGACGGCGCCGACGCCAAGCGCCGCCAGCGCGTGCTGCCGCCGATCGAAGAGCGCCTGCAGAAGGGCCAAGACGTCATCGTGCAGATCAGCAAAGAGCCGATCGGCACCAAGGGCGCGCGCGTCACCTCCAACATCTCGCTGCCCGGCCGCTACCTCGTCTACCTGCCGTACAGCGGACAGATCGGCGTCTCGCGCCGTATCGCCAGCGACGAAGAGCGCCAGCGCTTGCGCGAAGCGGTCGAAGCCGTCGCGCCCGACAGCGGCGGTATCATCATTCGCACCGCCTGCGAGGGCGTGTCGAAGAAGGAGATTCAGTCGGACTTGCGCCTGCTGCGCCGCCAGTGGCAGCACTTGTCGAAGAAGGCGGAGAGCTTCCCCGCGCCGGCGATCCTGCATCAAGAGCTCGACGTCATCTTGCGCACCATGCGCGACCTCTCGGCGCCCGACGTGACGCGCATCGTCGTCGACAATCGTCGCGACTATCAGCGCATCCTCGACTTCATCGACGAGGTGATGCCGCGCTGGCGGCCGCGCGTCGAGCTGTACGAGTTGGTCGAGCCGATCTTCGAGCGCTACGGCATCGAGGCGCAGATCAACAAAGCGCTGGAACGCAAGGTGTGGCTCAAGTCGGGCGGCTACATCGTCATCGACCACACCGAGGCGCTGACCGCGATCGACGTCAACACCGGCCGCTTCGTCGGCAAGACCGACCAGCACGACACGATGCTGCGCACCAATCTCGAGGCGGCGCGCGTCATCGTCGACCAGCTGCGGCTGCGCAACATCGGCGGCCTGATCATCATCGACTTCATCGACATGGAGAGCGCTGAGGATCGCAAAGCGGTCTTGGCGGCGCTCAATGAGGCGCTGAAAGGCGACAAGGCGCGCGCCACGATCCTCGGTCTTTCCGAGCTCGGCTTGGTCGAGATGACGCGCCAGCGGACGCGCGAGAGCCTGACGCAACGCCTGTGCGAGCCGTGCCCGACCTGCGGCGAGCGCGGCCACGTCAAAGCCGTGGCGACCACCGCCTATGAAGTTCTGCGCCGCGTGCGCCGCGAGGCGACGATGAACGCCGCCGTACAGCGCATCGAGCTGACCGTGCATCCGCAGATCGCCGCATTCCTCGCCCAACACGAACCGGCGGCGCTGCGCGAGATCGAGCGCGAGCTGGGAATGCCGGTGGCGATGCGCCAGGCGGACAGCGGCAACAGCGCCGAGTATGCGGTCCTGGCGGTCGTCGCGCAGGGCGCCGCGCAGTAGAACCGATCCCCGCAAGCACGGCCCTGCCGCCGCTTCGTCGGCGCGCGTGCTGGTCGGCCGGACCACGTGCCAGAAACGCGCCGGGCGCGCTTTGCGCGGCGCGCTAGTGCTGCGCAGGCGGCGCGCCGGATTGCTCCACCCGGCGCAGTGCCCGGCTCGGTTGGACGGCCCCGTGGCCGGCGCCCCGAAAGGGCGCCTCGCATCGCACCGCGGCAGCCTCGAACAGGCGCCACGAGCCCGCCGCAGAACCGCCGTTGAATCTCCTCTAGGGCGCCGATATAGCCCTGAGGTGGTGCGGCGGTTGCGCGGCACCGACCCGGGGGGATTCGGCGGGCGGAGCGGTTGCGGGAGAGAACGGAGAGCACGATGGAACCAGAGAGCGCCACCGCGTCGGTGGCAGGCGCGGGCACGCCGAAGCGATTCGAGGAACGCGACGAAGTCGTGATCCGTTTCGCCGGTGACTCGGGCGACGGCATGCAGCTCGCCGGCCAGCATTTCACCAATGAAACGGCGCTGGCCGGCAACGATCTCAGCACACTGCCCGACTTCCCGGCCGAGATCCGCGCGCCGACCGGCACGCTGGCCGGGGTCAGCGGTTTCCAGCTGCACTTCTCCAGCCGCGATGTGTTCACGCCGGGCGACGCGCCCGACGTGCTGGTGGCGATGAACCCCGCCGCGCTCAAAGTGAACATCGGCGACCTGCAGGCCAACGGCATCCTCATCGTCGACAAGGAACAGTTCAACGAGCAGAACCTGAAGAAAGCGGAGTTCGCCTCGAACCCGTTGACCGACGGCTCGCTCGACAAGTTCCAGGTCTTCGAAGTCGACATCACCAAGCTGACGATCAACGCGCTCAAAGATCTCGGCTTGGCGACGCGCGCCATGATGCGGTCGCGCAACTTCTTCGCGCTCGGCCTCACCTCCTGGCTGTTCCAGCGTCCGATCGAGCCGACGCTCAAGTGGATCGATCAGAAGTTCAAGAAGAACGCCGCGCTCGGCGACGCCAACGCGCGCGTCATCAAAGCCGGCTGGAACTTCGGCGAGACAGCGGAAATGTTCCGCACCGCCTACACGGTCAAGCCGGCGACCATCGCGCCGGGCCGCTACCGCAACATCACCGGCAATCAGGCCGCCGCGCTCGGCTTCGTCGCCGCGGCGCGCCGCGCCGGTCTGCCGCTGTTCCTCGGCAGCTATCCGATCACGCCGGCCAGCGACATCCTGCACGAGCTGTCGACCTACAAGAACTTCAACGTCCTGACCTTCCAGGCCGAAGACGAGATCGCCGGCATCGGCTCGGCGCTCGGCGCGGCGTTCGGCGGCGCCGTCGCGCTGACCAGCACCAGCGGTCCCGGCGTCTGCCTCAAGGCGGAGACGATCAACCTGGCGATCTGCACCGAGCTGCCGCTGATCATCGCCGACATTCAACGCGGCGGCCCGAGCACCGGCCTGCCGACCAAGACCGAGCAGGCCGATCTGCTGCTCGCCATGTTCGGCCGCAACAGCGATTCGCCGATCCCGATCATCGCGCCGGCGACGCCGGCCGAATGCTTCTCGATGGCGTTCGAGGCGGTGCGCATCGCGCTCACCTACATGACGCCGGTGTTCTTCTTGTCCGACGGCTACCTGGCCAACGGCGCCGAGCCGTGGTCGATCCCCAAGGCCGCCGACCTGCCGGAGATCAAGGTCGAGTACCGCACCGATCCGAGCGGCTACTTCCCGTATCTGCGCGATGCCGAGACGCTGGCGCGTCCGTGGGCCGTACCCGGCACGCCGGGCTTGGAGCATCGCATCGGCGGTTTGGAGAAAGACTATCTCACCGGCAACGTCAGCTACGCACCGGCCAACCACGAGCAGATGGTGCGCGTGCGCTTCCGCAAGATCGCCGGCATCGCGCGCGAGATCCCGCCGACGCCGATCAACGGCGAGCCGGGCGGCGAGCTGCTGCTGCTCGGCTGGGGCAGCACCTACGGCGCGCTCGAAGCGGCGACGCGCGCGCTCAACGCCGACGGCCACCGGGTCGGCCATGTGCACCTGCGCTATCTCAATCCGATGCCGCAGGACCTGGTCGAGATCATGCACCGCTTCCGGCGTGTGCTGGTGCCGGAGCTCAACATGGGCCAGCTGGTGAAGCTGATCCGCGCCGAGCACCTGATCGACGCCATCGGCCTCAACAAGATCCAAGGCCAGCCCTTCAAGGTCAGTGAGATCGTCGCCAAGGCGAAGAAGATGATGGAGACCGCGCAATGAGCACCATCGCCGCGACCCCGACCCTGTCACGCAAGGATTTCGTCACCGATCAGGACGTCCGCTGGTGCCCCGGCTGTGGCGACTACTCGATCCTGGCGCAGGTGCAGAAAGTGATGCCGGAGCTCGGCATCGCACGCGAGAACATCGTCTTCGTCTCCGGCATCGGCTGCTCGAGCCGCTTCCCGTACTACATGAACACGTACGGCTTTCACTCCATCCACGGCCGCGCGCCGGCGATCGCCACCGGACTGAAGGCGACGCGGCCGGAGCTGTCGGTGTGGGTGGTGACGGGCGACGGCGACGGCCTCAGCATCGGCGGCAACCACCTGCTGCATGTGCTGCGGCGCAACGTCGACGTCAATCTGCTGCTGTTCAACAACCGCATTTACGGCCTCACCAAGGGGCAGTACTCGCCGACCTCTGAGATGGGCAAGGTCACGAAGTCGACACCGCTCGGCTCGATCGACTACCCACTCAACCCGATCTCGGTGGCGCTCGGCGCCGAGGCCTCGTTCGTCGCGCGCACCGTCGACGTCGACGCCAAGCACCTGCAGGAGATGATCCGCCGCGCCAGCGACCACCGCGGCGCCGCCTTCGTCGAGATCCTGCAGAACTGCAACATCTTCAACGACGGCGCCTGGTCGGCGGTGTCGGAGAAGGAAAGCAAGCTCGACAGCGCGCTGCTGCTCGAGCACGGCAAGCCGATGATCTTCGGCAAGCAGCGCGACAAGGGCATCCGCATGAACGGCCACAAGCTCGAAGTCGTGAGCTTGGGCAACGGTGTCAGCGACAGCGACCTGTTGGTGCACGACGAGCAGGATCCAGTGCTCGCCTTCCTGCTCGGCGCCATGAACGGGCCGGCGTTCCCCATTCCGCTCGGCGTGCTGCGCGCCACCAGCCGCCCAACTTACGACGAGGCGCTCAACGCCCAGGTCGCATCGGCAACGGAAAAGCAGGGCCCGGGCGACCTCGACGAGCTGTTTGCGCGCGGCGATACGTGGGAAGTCTGAGCGAAGAATCGGCCTGAGCGGCAACCAGTAACCGGTAGGAACCTACTGGTCACCGGTCACTCACGCAGTTTTTCCTAGCTGAACAGCATCAACCCGATCAGGTCGACGGCAAAGTAGGCCGCGACCACCGCCGCCCCGGCGTAATCCTTTGCGAAGCGCTGGCCGGTGACCAGCGCCAGCAGCGCGACGCCCGACACGCCCAAGCCGAGCGACGCGACGTTCATCCCCGGGTGGCGGAAGCGCAAGAACAGCACGCCAAGGCCACACAGGATGCCGGCCGACGCCTCCAGCGCCGTCAGCGTCCAGAACAGCAGATTCACGCTGTCGGGCGGGAACGGGCTCTGCTTGAAGTGCTCGCGCATGAAGCCGAGGTTGCCCTCGCTGTCGGTGAGCTTGTCGAGCGCCGACTGCAGAAAGACCACTGCGAAGAACGACGTGGCGAGGAAGCGCGCAAAAATCACTGGACCCATGCGGCCGGCGAGTACCACCTGCGCCCGCAACCGACAAGCCACGTTCGCTTGCTCACTCCGACGAAACGTTTCACCACAGAGGCACGGAATGCATAGAGAAGGCCTGCATTTGCGGTGCTGGCCTGCGGGCATTCAAACCGCATAACCGATGGCCTTTGAAACAACGCCGGTCGCCGCATTCCCCTCTGCTCTCTGTGCGCCCTGTCTCTCTGTGGTCAGGTAGTTGCGTCCTCAATCACCCGCCGAACCAGCAGATCGTCGAGCTCATCGAGCGACCCGATCACCGCCGCCGCCGAGCCGACGTCGTTGTCGGCGGTGTAGTCGTGCGGGAAGGCAATGCACGGACACCCCGCGGCGGCGGCAGCGCGCACACCTTTGGCGGCGTCTTCAATGACCACGCAACGCGCCGGCGGCAGGCCGAGGTGTGCGGCGGCGGTGAGGAACGCGTCCGGTAACGGCTTGGCGCCGACGTAGTCTTCGCGCGTGACGACGGCGCGAAAGAATTGGCGCAAGCCGAAGCGCTCCATCACAAAGCCGACGTCGGTGGCGTGCGAATTGGTCGCCACCGCCAGCGGTAAGGTCGTCGAGAGGCGTTCGATCGCAGCGTGTGCCCCGGGCACGAGCTCGATCTCGCTGCGCATGAGGTCGTGGTAGACCGGATCCTTCATGCGGCGCAGCTCGGTCGGCGAAATCGCCAGGCCGAAGTGCTGCACGGCGTATTCCGGACCGCGGCCTGCGGCGATCCATTCGCGGCCGTAGACGGCCGCGTCGACCTCAATCCCGAAGCGCTGCAGCACCAGGTTGTAGGCCCGGTGCTGCAGCGCCTCGGAGTCGATGATGACGCCGTCGAGGTCGAAGATGACGCCGGCGGCGTCGCGCATCACTTGCCGACGACAGTGACGCTTTCGATCACCACCGGCGTCACCGGCACGTTCTGAAACGGGCCCTTGGTAGCGGTCTGCACCGCCTCGATCTTCTTCACCACGTCCATACCGTCCACCACCTTGCCGAACACCGCGTAGCCGAATCCCGCCTGCGAGTCGTCGCGGTGGTCGAGGAAGGCATTGTCCTTGGTATTGATGAAGAACTGCGCCGTGGCGCTGTTCGGATCGCTGGTGCGCGCCATGGCGATGGTGCCGTTGACGTTCTTCAGCCCGTTGCCCGCCTCGTTCTTGATCGGCGGCTTGGTGGGCTTTTGGTTCATGTCTTTGTCGAAGCCGCCGCCCTGAATCATGAACTGCGGGATGACGCGATGGAAAATCGTCCCGTCGTAGAACTTCCCATTGGCGTACATGAGGAAGTTCTCGGTCGAGATCGGCGCCTTGGCCTTGTCGAGCTCGATCTTGATGTCGCCCTGCGACGTTTTCATCAGCACCACCGGATTGTCTCCGGCCTCGGCGACGACACTCGTCGCAGCCAATACGCATCCGAAAATGCCAACCATCAGTGCCCGCATTGCACGCTCCTCGCTGGGTGAAGTGATCGGCGGGTCATACCAGCTTGCCGACTCGGCGCAACCCGGCGGCGCCCCGTTTCAGCGCCAGCCGCCGCCTGCTAGAGGCGCCGCATGATCGCGGTGGCGCGCCTCGACGAGTTGCCGGTCGGCACGACGAAGAAGTTCACCTTGGTACGCGACGGCCGCGAGCTCGAGGCGTTCGTCCTACATGGCGACGGCGGCGTCGTCGCTTTTCTGAACCGCTGCTGCCACATCCCGATGACCATGGACTGGGTCGAGAATCAGTTCCTCAGCGACGACGGCCGCCACATCCTCTGCGCAACGCACGGCGCGCTCTATGAGCCAGACAGCGGCGAGTGCGTCGCCGGCCCGCCGCTCGGACGATGCCTGACGCGCGTGCCGCTCGACGTGCGCGACGGCGTCGTCTTCGCCGACTGGCCGGAAGGAGAGTAGGAGCAACCTGACAACCTCTCCCCTCATTCCTCGCCCAAACGCTTGCCGGCCTGCGCCCGTGCGCGCGCTTCGGTGAGCAGCTCCGGCGGGACCGGCTCGGTCTTGCCCATGCCGAAGCGCAGCACCGACGGCAGGAACAAGCGCAGGAAGCGCGCGGTGATGAGCATCGGATTGCGGCGCGGAATGGTGAGCTCGTAGCGGCGCTTGTCGATCGCTTCGAAGATGGCGTCGACGACGATGTCGGGTGGATACTTCGGGCCGTTGTACGATGGCGGCTCATCTTCTTTCAGCCAGATCTCGGTGTCGATCGGGCCCGGATTGACGATCGCCACGTGAATGTTCGATCCGGCGAGGTCGTTCCACAGACCTTCGCTGAAAGCGTTCATCGCCGCCTTCGACGCGGCGTACAGCCCTTCGCGCGGCGGCGAAACCTTGGCGGCGAAGGACGACACGTTGACGATGAAGCCGCCGCCCTGGCGCAGCATCGGCGGCAGCGCGGCGTAGGTCGTCCACACGCACGACATGAAGTTGACGCGCATGACGAGATCCGCTTCCTCCGCCGACGTGTGGTAGGTGTGCTTGTGCTTCGAGATGGCGGCGTTGTTGATCAGCACGTCGAGGCGGCCATGCTGCGCGACGGTATCGCTGACGACGCGCTCGGCGACGTCGCGCTCGCCCAAATCGCCGACGATGTACTGCGAGGCCGGCGAATCGTGCTGGCACGCGGCGATCAGCTCGCGCAGCTGCGGCTCGCGCCGCGCCACGGCGACGACGGTCGCCCCGCGCTTGGCAAAGGCGCGCGCCGTCGCGTGGCCGATGCCCGACGATGCGCCGGTGACGATGACGACTTTGCCTCGATAGTCCACGCGACTCTCCTCCCGCTGCACCGCTGTGTGTAGGTCTTGAGGTCGCAGCCGCACAAGCCCGCGCGGCTTCCCGACC
>Ga0265339_10003411_pt1 | contig 11107 bp, 8 predicted proteins | sample 4CB219metaG_FD_202085 | JGI IMG/M metagenome (GOLD analysis project Ga0265339, IMG submission 202085) | Rhizosphere microbial communities from Carex aquatilis grown in University of Washington, Seatle, WA, United States - 4-CB2-19 metaG | ecosystem: Host-associated > Plants > Roots > Rhizosphere...
TCACGTCGAGCGGCCCTGGCTCGCCCAGCCCGTCGACGAGCGGCCCCATGGTCCCCTGCGCCGCGCGGAACATCGGTTCGATGTCGATCACCCGGTAGTCGATGCCCAGGTTCTTCGCGAGCGCCCGCGCGTCCGTCAGGGAGCCCTCGGACGAGTAGCGCGTCGGCATCGACACCCCGAGCACGCGGGTCGCTCCCAGGGCGTCGGCGGCGATGGTCGCCGTGAGCGCAGAGTCGATGCCACCGCTCAGACCGATGACGACGCGCGAGAACCCGCACTTCAGCGCGTAGTCGCGCACGCCCATGACGAGGGCCCGGTAAGCGGCCTCCGTGCGAGTCGCGGGCTCCGGACTCTGCACGCCGGGGTGCTCGAGCTCGGTGACGAAGCACGACTCTTCGAACATGGGCGCGCGCGCGAGCAGCTCGCCCTGCGCGTTCCATACGCTGCTCCGTCCGTCGAAGAGCAGCTCGTCGTTGCCACCGATCTGGTTGACGAGCACCACGCCCACCTGGTGCCGCCGCGCGAGCTCGCCGAAGAGCCTCGGGCGAAACTCGAGCTTGCTCAGCGTGAAGGGGCTCGCCGACAGGTTCACGAACACGTCCGTCGTCTCCGGGCGGACGTCCCGGAGCGGATTGTCGCGATAGCGCGCGCCGATACCGGGGACCTCCGCCCATGCGTCCTCGCAGATCGCGATCGTGAGACGAACTCCCGCCACGGTGATCGTGGTCGCGGCCTGCCCCGGCTCGAAGTAGCGCGCGTCGTCGAACACGTCGTACGTGGGCAGGAGCCGCTTCTGCGCGGTCGTCACCACGGCGCCGTCGCGCGCGACCACGCCTGCGTTCGCGGTGAGGCCGGCGTGGCCGTCACCGACCACAGTTCCGAAGACGAGCGTCATGCCTCGAGGCGCCTCGCGGACGACCCTTTCTGTTTCGCGCGCCACCTCGCGGAGCAGCGAGGGGCGGTCGAGCAGGTCCCTGGGCGGATACCCCACGATGGAAAGCTCCGAGCCGACGGCGATTTCCGCTCCGGCGCGGGCGGCCGTTCGAGCGAAGTCGAGGAGGCGGTCGGCGTTTTGCCGGATGGCGCCAATCGTGGGATCGAGCTGCAGCAGGGCGACTTTCATGGGTGGCAACGCAGGGTTTGCGGTAGAACGCGAGCCGCCTTGGCGAAGACGGTTCCCCTCGACCAGCGTCGCTTTCTTTTCATCACCGGCAAGGGGGGCACGGGCAAGACGACCGTGACGGCCGCGCTCGCACTCGCGCTCGCATCGCGCGGCAAGCGCGTGCTGGTGGCGGTCTCGGAGCCGAAGGAGCGGATTTCCGAGCTCCTCGGCGTTTCGCCGCTCGGGCCCGACGTCGTGGAGGTCATTCCGAACATCTTCGCCGTGAAGATTAACCCGGAAGCGGCGATGCGCGAGTACGGCGAGATGATCTTGCGCAGTAGCACGCTGTCGAACGCCGTCTTCGGGAACAAGTACGTGCGCGGCTTCTTCGCGGCGGTGCCTGGCCTCCACCAGTGGGCGATGCTCGGAAAAGCCTGGTTTCACTCGACGGAAGAGGTCCCGGGTGGGGGCCACCGGTTCGACGTCGTCCTCTTCGACGCGCCCGCCACCGGACACGGCCTCGACATGCTGCGGGTGCCGAAGATCATCGTGGACGTCGTGCCGCCGGGGCTCCTGCGGCGCGACGCCGAGCGCGCCTGGACGATGTTCAAGGATCCGCAGAAGAGCGGCGTGCTCATCGTCACGCTGCCGGAAGACATGCCGGCGAACGAGTCGCTCGAGCTGGCGAGCGCAGTCACCGGCGAGCTCGGCTTACCCATCGCCAACGTGATCGTGAATCAGGTCGTGGATCTGCTCCTTCACGACGCCGAGCGCGCGGCGCTGTCGCGGCCTCTCGCCCTGGTTCCCGGTGACCCCGGCGACGAGGGCATCGCAGCCGCGGTACGGCGCGCCCTGAGCGAGCGCGCACAGATCGACAGCGTGCGGAAGATGGCAGAAGGCATCGCCGCACCGCTGGTGACCCTGCCACGGCTGCTGGAAGATCCGAGCACGCCGGAGGCGATCCGCGAACTCGCGAAGGTGCTCGAGTGGCGTCTCCTGCGAACCATGCCGTGAATCTCGGCGCGCACGGCGTCATTCGGGAGGCGTCACGCTCTGCCGCGACAGGAACGCGGTCACGTCGAAGACGCGCTCGTCCGGATCGCCGTCGAAGGTTATCCCGACCAGTGACACGGCCAGACCGCTCGGCAAGAATGCCTTTGGGCGGACCCACGACACGACGCCGTCGACCTCCATCGTCTCGTTCTGCGAGCGCCTGAGGCGGACGTGTACGGCGTCGGCGCGCTTCACGGGCGGCAGCTTGTTCGCGACCAGCTGAGGGCGCACCACGACGATGACGCCGTTCGGCCGCAGGTGATGCGTCGTGCAGCGCCCGGCGAGCAGCGGTCGTTCCTCACCCTGAGGCGTGCGGAGCATCATCTGCACGTCCACGGCGCTGTGAGCCATGAGCCTGCCGGGCTCCTCGGGCATCCGGATCTCGTCGACGTCGGCCATTCGCGCTCGGAATTCTCACTTATCATGACATCGTCTCCGATTCCGCCGTGGGTAGCGGCCACCGTTGGAGCACCGTGATTTCGCGGCGCTTCGAGGCAGGAAGAGCGGTCATTCCAGGAAGGATCTCGGGTTCCCTGGTGACCACCTGCACTCGCGGACCGCTCGCGACCCTTGCGCCGCATGGGGGATGAGCGGCAACATGAACCGATGTCCCGGGGTCCGCGCCTCCGCGTCGCGCACGCGCGGCTCGCCGCAGCGCTCGGTGCGCTCGGCGTCGCCTGCAGCTCCGGTCTCGGCGACTACCACCTCGTCCACGAGCGGGGCGACGGCTCTGCTGGGGTCACCGTGACCGGCAGCGGCGGCAACGACACCGTCGGCGGCGCGCCGTCAGAGGACGGCGGCAGCGGCAACCAGGGTGGCCAGAGCGACGGCGGTGGCAACCAGGGTGGCCAGAGCGACGGCGGCGGCGGAGGCACAGGCAACCGTGGCGCCGGCGGAACGGCGGGAGCGAGCGGCGGGCGGCCGATGGGCGGCAGTGTGAGCGCGGGTGGCCTGGGCGCGGGCGGCGTGGGCGCGGGCGGCGTCGGCAACGGTGGCATGGGGACGGGCGGCGTGGGCATGGGCGGCGGAAGTGGAGGAAGGGGCGGAACCGCTGGCGTCGGTGCGGGCGGCCTGGTGAGTACCGGCGGCGCAGGGGGCATGGGGACCGGCGGGACGGGCGGCATCGGCGATCCCGTGCTGGTCACCCTGAACAAGCCACTGTCGAACATCACCGCGGCCGCATGGTCCGCACCGAGCTTCTATATGCTCGAGGGCCCCTCGAGCCGGTACTGGAGGGTGGACCCGGAAGGGGCGACCGTCGCGGGGCCGTACCCACTGCCCACTGACATCTACTCGGCGGCGTTCGGCGTGTCGCCGACCTCGGTATACGCAGCCTCGAAGACAAAGGTGTATCGAGTGCCTGCCGCTACGGGATCATCGACGGCGGCCGGCGTCGCTCTCACGACGAAGCTGAACCAGCCGAGCGGTGCCTACGCCGGCGGGTACTTCCTGATCGGGGATATGGCGAGCTCCGGGGCGACCGGGCAGGCATTCAGCGACGCCACGAACGGCATGTACGCTGGCGCGGCCAGCATGGGCACCATCTATCAGGTCGCGAGCGACGCGACGAACTTCGCCTTCTACACGTTCGATACCGGCCTCAACGTCCTGCGGGTGAACCGCGTCGCAGCCGGGTCCTTCAGCCGCAACTCCTCGCCTTGCCGGGCTGGCATCTTCGGCTCGCAAGACGATGCCATCAGCGTCGCCGGAACGAGCGTCGCGTGGGTCGTTCTCGCCGGAGGGATGCAGAAGCTCAGCATCGCAGACATGCCGGCTACCGGCGTCTGCCCGACCAATGTGACCGTCACCCCCTTCGGCAGCATGAGCGGGCCCAACGTGGTCGGCCTCATCGACGCGAACGACGCGATGGTCTTCGATTCCTTCAGCACCGGCTACGGCAAGGTCGTGATCCTCGGTGGTGTCAATGGTCGGAGCGCCCTGGCGTCGATCAACCCCACGAACAACGCTCTGAACCCGCAGTCGATCATCATCGGCGCCGGTCACTACGCGGCCATCACGACCGGTGACGTGCCGAGCGTTTTCAAGTTCTAGAGCGACGAAGCGCGGAAAACTCACCGCCCGCTCCTCGCTCCGTGACCGCTCGCGCCTCACGAACATCGGGAAGAGCGGCGCCATACGGCGCTCCCACCCCCGCGGTTACATCGATTCTCCCGTCGTGAACTCCCCGTGATCCCCGCGGATTCGCGCGGGTCGCGCCGCAACGCGATCCAAATCCGCGACGCGGTCGGGCGCGTATGCGCTCACGTGGGACGAACCCACACCTAGAAGGGACAGCAACGTGACAAAGAGAAAACGCGCGGGGGGGCGCGAAGGCGGAAGTCTGCTCGCCGTCGCCCTCATTCCTCTCGCACTCGGCGCGTGCTCGACGGACAGCGCACCGGCGCAGCACGGGTCGACGAAACCGATGGCGACCGCCGATCCGGCGATCGGCTCGACGCTTCCGGCGGCACCGTCCGTCGCGATCAGCGCCGCGGCGAACGACATGGACCGGAGCTTTCCGCTCGACGCCACACCGAGCCCCGACGGAGCCTCCGTCTACTACACGGCGCTCTCGACCGACGCCGACGGCAACCGCATCGCAGGCATCTTCCAGGTGCCCGCGGACGGCGGCCAGGTGACGCCGCTCTCGTCGGGAGATCCGCTAGCGGCGCCCGTCGGCATCACGACGAGCATCGACGGCGCGACGCTGTTCGTCGCAGATCCGGGGGCGGAATCCGGCGGCGGCATCGTCACCGCAGCCTCGAGCGGCGGCACGGCGTCCGTCCTGAGCGGCACCACGGGGTATCGCCCGCAGGGCGTCGCCGTCGCCGACGTGAAGGGCAAGACGATGCTCTACTTCACCGGCGTCGATCCATCGAGCGGCGAGGTGGGCGTGTTCAGCGTCGATCCCGCCGGCGGCACCGTGACCGCGCTCGCGACCGGCGCACCGTTCGGCGAGCCCGGAGGCGTCACCGTGACGTCGAAGGGCGACGTCTTCGTCGCGGACGCGCTCGGCGCGAGCGGCGTGCCGGCGGTGATCGAGGTCAAGGCCGGCGCCGCGTCGGTGTTCGTCGATCGCATCGGCGTGGGATTCCCCGCGGGGATCACGCTGACTCACGACGAATCGAAGCTCGTCGTTTCCGGTCTCGATCCGGCGACGCGCACGGACATCGTCTACTTCATCGACGTCGGGTCGCGCGAGCTCTCGGCGATGACCGACACGGTCGGCGCCTTTCACGATCCGGCGGGCCTGCATCGCGCGCACGACGCCGACGTCTTCGCGTGGGCCGACTCGCGCGCCAACGACACGGGAACCGTCTACGTCCTGCGCCCGTGATCCCACTCCCAGCAACCCATCCACAATTTCCCTCGGAAACGAACGAAACATGACCACCAAACGAAGACTCATTCATACTGGACTTTCGCTCCTCTCGCTCCTCGCGACGAGCGCGCTCGCCGGCGCTTCCAGCCATCGTGAAGCGCCTGCCATCTCGCTGGATCCCGCCGCCGACAACACCGACCTCTACGCCTGGGTCACGCCGGGCTCGCACGACAACCTGTACGTCGTCGCGAACTACATCCCGCTGGAGGAGCCCAGCGGCGGTCCGAACTTCCACAAGTTCGACGACGACGTGCGCTACGAGGTCCACGTCGCGCGCGGCCCCGACAGCCTCGACGACGCTGTGACGTACGAGGTCTACTTCAAGACCAAGCCGCTCACGAAGGTGCCGATGAAGAACATCGCGACGAGCGAGGACCTCTTCAACGGCATCCAGTTCTTCAGCCAGATCGCTGCACCACCGCCCCAGCAGACCTACACGATCATCAAGCGTGAGGGAGGCCGCTCCACGACGCTGGTGCAGGATGCGCCAGTGGCCCCGCCGAACATCGGTCCGCGCACCGACGCCGTCGTATACAAGCCTGCGTCAGGCAAGTACGACGACGACTTCGCGGCGACGTTCACGCGCGATCTCACCGGCGGCGGCCGAGTGTGGGCCGGGCCGCGCGACGACGGCTTTTATGTCGATCTCGGGGGCATCTTCGATCTCGCGAACATCACTTCGGGGCGAAAGAAGCCGGTGGACGGCGTCGCCGGGTACAACGTGCACTCCATCGTCCTCGAGATCCCGACGAAGGCACTCACCGGCACCGGCCGCGCACCGACAGCGGGGGCCAGCGACAAACAGACGCTCGGCATCTGGGCCTCGGCGAGCCGCCGCAAGTTCAACATCATAGAGACAGACGGCAGCGTCGACTTCGGCGGGTGGGTGCAGGTGTCGCGCCTGGGCCTGCCGCTCGTGAACGAGGCGCTCATCGGCCTCGAGGACAAGGACCGCTGGAACCGCATGCGCCCGAAGGACGACCTCGAGTACTTCGCGCCCTACTTCCTGAACCCGGTGATCGTCCGCAATGCCGCGGCGGTCGGCATCTACAAGGAGCTCGGCGTCGACGACGCGACCGTCGAGGCGCTGAAGCACGGCGCGGACGGCAACGGCCGCACCGACATCATCGACGCCATCAACCTGAAGAATTTCGGCGGCAAGGACACGCACGCCATCACCTCCATCGGTGACGTGCTGCGCGTGGATCTCGGCATCGACTCGGGCTTCCCGAACGGGCGCCCGCTCGTCGGCGGCGCGCAGCCGAACCAGGAGCAGGCCGACGTGACCGACGTGCTGCTGACGCTCCTCCTGAGTGGCGGCGCGATCCCGATCACGGACAACGTGCAATCGAACGACAAGCCGTTCCTGACGAGCATGCCGTTCCTCGCGCTGCCCTGGCAGGGGTTCGATCAGGGTCACGGCAAGGCGGCGATGTGATCGTCATGAAGACCACGACCCTCGAAACGCCGGTTCGTCCGACCGCTCGCCGTGTCGTGGCAGCGCTCGGCGTCGCACTCACCCTCGCAGGGTGCGACGCCGCCCGGGGCGCGCCCGCGTCCCCGGTGTCGCACGCCGTCCCGGAAGCAATGCCCGCCGCCGGCATGGCCAGCGGAACCGGGCCGCGCGCGCTGTGTGCCGCCGCACCCGCCGGAGCGACCTCCCTCGACGTCGCTCTGCGAGACCAGGTTCGACGCTCCGCCCAGGCTCCAGAGTCCATCGAGCCGTGGCTCGCGCTCGGCGGGATTTGGGTGCAAAAGGCCCGCGCCACGAGCGATCCGGGCTTCTACGTGAACGCGAACGCTTGCGCCGACGCCGTGCTCGCGCTGTCACCCGGCAACCGGCTCGCGGAAGATCTCCGCGGGTTCTCCTACCTCAACGACCACCGATTTCGCGACGCGCGCGAGCTCGCGACGGCCGTGCTCGCTCGCGAGCCGGACGACGCGACGGCGTGGGGCACTCTCTCCGACGCGGAGCTCGAGCTCGGCAACGTCGCGGGGGCGGAGCACGCCGCGCAGCGGATGCTCGATCTCAAGCCGAGCCTTGCTTCCTACGGTCGCGCCGCGTATCTCCGCTGGCTGCGCGGCGACGTCGCCTCCGCCAAGCGGCTCGGCGGGAGCGCGATCCGCGCCGGGCGCGAGGCGAAGGACCGCGAGCCGCTCGCCTGGGCCATCGTGCAGGCCGCGCTCGTCTTCTGGCACGAAGGCGACTACGACGGCGCGCGCGCGGGCTTCGACCTCGCCCTCGGCGAGTCGCCCGGCTATGCGCCGGCCCTCGTCGGCAAGGCCCGCGTCGCGCTCGCGTCCGGTCGCTACGCGGAGGCGGCGACGGACCTCGAGCACGCCTTCGCGACGGCACCCCTGGTCGAAACGGCCTGGCTGCTCGGCGACGCGAAGCGGCTCGCGGGCGACACCGCCGGCGCGGAGGTGGCGTACGCCACCGTGGTGACGCGCGGCCGCCTCCACGACCCGCGCACGCTCTCGCTGTTCCTCTCCGCGCATCACCGCGGCGCCGCCGAAGCGGTGAGCCTCGCGCGCGCCGAGCTCGCCCGTCGGCCAGGGCCCTACACGTCCGACGCGCTCGCGTGGGCGCTCTACCGCGCGGGCGAGCTCGTCGAAGCGCGAAGGCTCGCCGACCCGATCGTCGAGCTCGGCGTGCACGACGCGCGGCTCCTGTTTCACGCCGGCGCGATCCGCATGGCCAGCGGTGACGCCAGCGGCAAGAAGCTCGTGGAGCGCGCCCTCTCCCTCAACCCGGCCTTCGACGTGGTCGAGGCGGAAGAAGCTCGACGGCTGGTCCCCCATGACGCCTAGACATCTATTTTCGACCATACCGCTGGTCGTCGTACTCGCCACCCTGACCCTCTCTGCTCACGCTCACCAGGTCGGGTTGTCGCGCGGCGAGTACTCGCTCGATGGTGAGCGCGTGACGAGCACCCTGACGTTCGCCAGGGCGGAGCTCGGTTCGACGCCGGCTCCAGCCGTCGCGGAGGCGTTGCACGTCACCGCCGGCGGGGTCCCATGCCGCACGGAGCAGACGTCGACCGGGCCCGTCGCGCCGGACGGCGTCCGCGTCTCGCTTCGTCATCTCTGTCCGCCCGCGGGCGACGTGTCGCTCCGCTTCGGCTTCGTCGACGGCTTCGAGCCCGGGCATCGTCACATCGCCGAGCTCACCAGCAGAGGTCGCGTGACGACCTTCGTCGCCTACCGCGGTAACACCTCGGTGGCAGTCTCGCGTTCTGCCGCCGATACGAGCCGAGCGCACGGGCTCCTAGGGTTCTTCCGACTCGGTGTCGAGCACGTCCTCACCGGCTGGGACCACCTCGCGTTCCTGCTCGGCATCGCGCTTGCGTCCTTCGGTGCGCGGAGCGTAACGGGAGGCTCGACGCGCCGGCGAGCTCACGCGCTCTTGCTCGCCGTGACCGCGTTCACCGCCGCCCACTCCATCACCCTCGCCGCCGGCGCGTTCGGGCTCGTCCTCGGGAGCCCCTCGTGGGTCGAGCCGGCAATCGCGCTCTCCATTGCCTACGTCGGCGTCGAGGGTCTCGTCCGCCGGAGGCCCACGGCGCCGTATCGCATGACGTTCGCCTTCGGCCTGGTCCACGGCATGGGTTTCGCTGGGGCGCTGCGCGAAATCGCGATTCCGCGGTCGGAGCTCCCGGGCGCGCTCGCGCTCTTCAACGTCGGCGTGGAGGGCGGACAGCTCGTGGCGCTCGTCCCCGTCGTGGTCGTGCTCGCCTGGCTCGTGCGTCACCCTGCGGCCCTGGCCCACGCCGTTCGAACCGTCAGCGTCGCGCTGGCTTGCGTCGGCTCCGTCGTCTTCGTGACGCGCACTTCCGCGTCGGTGCGCGCCGCGAAAGCTGCGAGCGCGTCACATGCGCAACAGACAAGTCAGATGGCCACATCCGCGCCCTCAACGAGCTCCCGCGGCTGCGGCGCGCCGAGTGCGAGGGCACCAGGCCCAGCGTCGTCCTCACTGCGAGCTGCACGCGCAAGCTCGAGTCCGCCGTCTCGTCGGGAGCCGTCTCGCTGTCGTCCGACGAGGTCACCGCCTGCGTCACCGAGCTCGCGCGCCGGTACGACACGTGCGACTTCGTGAGCGAACGCGCCGCGCCGCGCGTTGCCGCGTGCGAGCACGTCCTTCACGGCACCCGCCAGTCCGGCCAGTCGTGCCGCTCCTCGCTCGAGTGTCGCTCGGGGCTCTTCTGCGACGGTTCGGGGGCACTCGATGCCGGCGTGTGCCACCCACCGCGAAGCGAAGGCGACGCCTGCGGTCTCTCGATCGACCCCCTCGCGTCGTACGTGCAATCCGCCGCTCCGAGCGACCACCGCGAATGCCAGGGTGATTGCATCGGCTACCGCTGCCGCGCACCCCGCGTTGCAACTCGCTGAGCGAGCGTGACGCAGGGGTTGAGACCGGATTTCGGGCCGAGAGTTCAGGGGGGCCTCGATGGGACGGGGCGCGGCGTCAGTCGTGGTCGGTCCATGGGTCCCGTACCGCGCCCCGGCGCAACCCTGCAGCCGCGCCGGCCGCCCGCGCAAACGGACGCCAGCCGGACACCGCGGGGCTTCCCCCATCGCGACCGTCGTGCTCGGATTCGCCGCTGTGAACCCGGAACAGCTCGCTCAGCTCGCACTCCGCGTCGCCCGCGAGGCGGCGCAGGTCTTGATGGGCGGCTACCGCGCATCGCTCGAGGTGCGCGAGAAGGGCCGGCGTGATCTCGTCACCGAGTTCGACACGCGGAGCGAGGAGCTCATCCGGGAACGGCTCTCGCACGAGACGCCGGGCATCGCGATCGTCGGCGAAGAAGGTGGCGGCACGCCGGGCGGCGTCACGTGGTACTGCGATCCGCTCGACGGGACGATGAACTTCGTCCACGGTCACCCGGTGTTCTGCGCGTCCATCGGCGCGGTGGACGAGCGCGGACCGCTGTGCGGCGCCGTGGTCGCGCCGGCGATGGGCATCGAATGGTGGGGCGCTCGCGGCGTGGGTGCGTTTCGTAATGGCGCCGCGTGCAGCGTCAGTCCGACGGAGCGGCTCGCGGAGAGCCTCCTCGCCACGGGCTTCCCCGCGGATCGCTCGAAACACCCGGAGAGCAACCTGCCTACCTTCAACGAGGTGATGCAGCACGTGCAGGGCGTGCGGCGTTGCGGCTCGGCAGCCATGGACTGCTGCTTCGTCGCCGACGGCACCTACGACGGCTACTGGGAGCGCGCGCTCCACGCCTGGGACATCGCCGCCGGCTCTGCGATCGCGCTCGCCGCCGGCGGACGTCTGACGGCCCTCGACGGAGGCCTTGCCGAGCTGGAGCGCGGCCACATCGTCCTCACGAACGGCCGCATCCACGACGAGCTGGTGAGGCTCGTGGCGCGCTAGCCGATAGCTGGACGCCACGCATCGCGGCCGAGGCTTCACTGACCACGCCTTGGCGCGACGGCTCTGCTAGGCGCCGCGCACCGGCCGGCCAACGCCGCGATAGATGAGCCCGGCCTCGACGATGTCCTCGGGGACCAGCGCGTTTCTGCCGTCGAACACGTGCCGACCGCGCATCAGCTGCTTCACCCGCTCCGCA
>Ga0265339_10003412_pt1 | contig 11106 bp, 8 predicted proteins | sample 4CB219metaG_FD_202085 | JGI IMG/M metagenome (GOLD analysis project Ga0265339, IMG submission 202085) | Rhizosphere microbial communities from Carex aquatilis grown in University of Washington, Seatle, WA, United States - 4-CB2-19 metaG | ecosystem: Host-associated > Plants > Roots > Rhizosphere...
ACACGAACGGGAGCAAGCCGCACCTATCCTCGTCGGTTTCGAGCCAGATCGCCGCGCGCTGGCTCTTGTAGCCGTTGGGCTTGCCGTCGGTGAGTGGCGACGCGGCGTAGAGCGCGGTCACGATCGACGTCACGCCCATCGCGGTGCGGATCTTGTCGGTGGCGTTCTGCTCGTCGGAGAAGTCGAAGTTCGCCTGCACGGTCGCGGTGCGCTTCATCATCTCGTGCGCGAGCCGCCCGCGCGTGGGCAGGTAGGTCCGCATGACCGCATAGCGCCGCTTGGGCAGCCAGGGGATGTCGTCGATCCGTCCGAAGGGGCGCGCGCCGCAGCCGATGAACCGGATGCCGAGGGGGCTCGCCACCGCGCTCACCTCGGCGACGTGGGCCAGCAACGCATCTCGACAGGCGCTGGCGTTGCCGAGGGCGGCGCCCGAGAGCTCGACCTGCCCGCCCGGCTCGATGGTGATCCGCTCCTCGCCCCGTTCGAGCGCGATGATGTGCCCATCCTCGCGGTTCGCGGTGAAGCCGCGCGCTATCAGCCCCTCGAGAATCCGCGAGATGCTGGGGCCGCCAGGGTCATCGTAGGGGACCGGCCGCCCATCGCTGAGCACACCGATCTTTTCTTGCTCGAGGCCGATGAGCCAGCGTTCGCGCGGCTTGGCCGCTGCGCGGAAATATCCTACCAGGTCGACCGCCGAAGGGGCCACGGAGGGGGCAATGCCCGGTTCTACATCGCGATGAGATGGCATTCGTTTGCTGACGGTGCGGGGGGCGAAGGGGGGGCGGGGGCGCGGCTGCGGTGGTGAGGCTTCGAACCGAGCGAAGCGCCGCAAGGCTACTATGCCGCCGGTCGGGGTCAAATCAACGTTTCCGTCGAATTGGTATCTACGCGCGACTGGTACGGCGGGCGTATACTCTGGCGACCCTTTCGTAACCTGGCACGCGGCACTCGCGGAAGGGCTCGCCGGCATGAACCTGTCACCGCTCGTCACGCTCATCGACCCGGATCCCAAGGGCCTCGCAACGCTCGCCTACTCGTTCGAGAAAGAGCGGTTCACGGTGACCGGGACCTCGGAGGTGAACCGCGCCAAGCAGCTCATCAGCGCGACGGGGAGCCGCGTGGTGCTGATCGCCGTGCGGTCCCCCGAGCAGGCGGCGCTGGAGATGATCTCCGAGCTGCGCGGCGCGCTCGCGACACGGACGCTACCCATCGTCGCATTTGGCGCCCCTGGCCTGCGCAACGCCGCGATCGCAGCCGGCGCCTTCGATTACCTCGACGCGCCGTTGCTCGTGCGCGACGCCAGCGTCGTCTGCCGCCTGTGGTTGTATGCGCGCGGCCCGACATCCGACCGCGACACTGTGCCCGACATGGTCGGCTCGCTCGATCAGTTGCATGGATTGTTTTTCCTGATGCGCGCCATGGGCTCGACCGGCCGGTCCGGCGTACTGCAGCTGGCGCGGGGCAACCGCAAGGCCGAGGTGAAGTTCACCGACGGCGCCGTCACCTCCGCCGAGGTGCGTGGGCTGCAGGCGTTCCCCGCGCTGCACCAGTTGCTGCTCTGGGCCGGGGCGGAGATCTCGCTCAAGCTCCGGCACGTCCCGCGCCGCGCGCAGTTCTCGGCCAAGGGCAGCGAGATCCTCGAGGAGTGCGAGCGGTTCTTGCGCGACGTCGGCCACGCCGCGCGCCAGATGGGCTCGCTGCAGACTGTGTTCGCGATCGACGCGCGCCAGGGCGGCGCGTTCCAGTTCGGTGTGCCCGAGGAGGTGGCGCCGGTGGCGCGCTTCTTCGACGGCGCGCGCACGCTGGGCGGGGTGATCGAGGAGAGCCCCTTCCGGGTCTTCGACACCCTGCGCGTGGTCAAGCGATTGATCGAATCGGGTGCGCTGGTTCCACGGACCGCGACGGCGCCTGCGACCGGTTCTCATCCCGCCGCGCCGGCGCAAAGCAACCAGTCCGCGGTGCCGCGTGCGCGTACGCGCAGCGGCGCGCAAATTCCGGTGTCGCGCGCCACACAGCCCCGCGGGATGGAGGCGCTGGCCTCCGAGCGCCGCGGGGCGCCGCACACGGAGCGCCGAAAGAGCGCGCGCCGGACGCCGGTGCCGTTCGAGAAGCCGGCGGCCAAGCCGGCGCCCGCGCCGATTCCGCTGGTCACGAAGAAGAGTCCGTCGGGAGGATTCGCGGCTGGCGAGATCCGCGCGGCGGCCAAGCCTCGCCTGACGCCGCAGAAACCGGTCGCCCCGGTCAAGCGCGAGCCGTCGGTCGAGGTCAAGCTCGACGCCGTGCCGCTGCCGATGTCGCTCGACGCATCGTTGCCGGCGTCAGTCCCGGCCGCGGTAGCGCCCGCTCGAGCCGCCGCGCCCGCTCCTGCGCCGTTGGCGGCGAAGCCTGCCGCCGCGTCGGGGCCAATCGCGATCGCCGGCGTGATCGAGCCGGCGGCGGCTGCGCCGATTGCGGCGCGCGCCAACGCCCCTGCGGCGAGCCCGGCCGCGGGGCCGGTGAGCGCACGGCAGTCTTCGACATCGGCCAAGGTTCACAAGAAGAACGTCAGGACCAAGACGCCGGTTCCCGGCGCGCCCGCGTTCAGCGACCTCGAGGCCGACTTCTTCGCGCGCGAGGCCGATCTCTACAAGAGCGACGGCAGCGACAGCTTCGAAGACTTGGACGGCGGCGGAAAGCCGCGGCCGGTGCGCGCCGAGGGCTCGCGCGGCATCCGAACCCGGAAGAAGTAAGCTTAGGGTTCGAGACTAGATAGACAACCACGTCAGCTCGAGGCGGCCGACGGGGCTGGCGATTCGTAACGTCAGGCTGCCGGTGCGCGCGCCGACGAAGTCCGGCTCCTTGCCTTCGGCGGCCGCGGGCTTCACGAAGCGGATCGCGTAGCTGCGCGTGAATGGGCCCTTCGCGGGGAAGAATTCGATCTCGTACGGGTCGGGCAGCTTCTCCAGACGCACCGATTCGGGCGCGAGCTCGTGCCCTGCCCCATCGACCAGCGTCACGCGCCACGCCGAGCTGCGCTTTTCGAGATCGTTCCACTTGTAGTTGGTGCTCTGCGCGGTGACGTGGAACTCGTAGGCGTCGCGCGAGCTCTCGAGCTGGGCCGCCCGCAACGCCCCCTTGTCGGCATCAGACAGGTTGTAGACCGTCGCGTAGTGCTCGACGTATGCCTCGCGGAAGTCCCAGGCCTTCAACGTGGCCCAGGCCTCGAGCGCATCGTCGGCAATCTCGTAGCGGACGACCTGGTGGCGCGTCCAGCGTCGGTAGACCTCGGCGTAGTCGCGTGACTCGTATTCGTGCTGCGCCTCGGAGAAGTCGACGACGATCGGCTTCGGCGCGGCGCAGCCCACGGTCGCCGAGCCGATCGCCGAGCTGGCCAAGAACCCGAAGCGCAACAACCTCCCCAGCAACACGACCGACCGCGCGCGCGCGTTCATCATCTGAAATCCTGTCGGCGGAACAACGTGATGAGCGGCGCCTCGCGCTCCAGCGCCTCGCGCCCGCCCTCCTCGCGGTCGACCAGGCCCAGCACCACGCTGACCTTGAGGCCGAACTCGCGCACGCGCGCGATGGCCTTCAGCGCCGAGCCGCCGGTCGTCACCACGTCTTCGAGCACAGCGACCGGCATCCCGGGCCGCAGCGACTTCGTCCCCTCGAGCCATTGGCCAGTACCGTGTCCTTTGGGTTCCTTGCGCACGTAGAAAGCGGCCAGCGGGCGGCCCGCGAGGAAGCTCACCGTCGACACCGCGGAGGCCAGAGGGTCGGCGCCCATGGTCAAACCACCGATCGCCTCCACGTCGCGCGCCTCTGTACTGAGGATCCGGTTGAACAGCGACCCGACCAGAAAGTGCCCTTCGGCGGTCAGTACCGTCTGCTTGCAGTCAATGTAGAAGTTGCTCTTCATGCCCGAGGCCAGGGTAACCTCGCGCTGCTCATAAGACAGCTGAGCGAGCAATGCGAGCAGGCGGCTCCGGTATTGGTCGTGAAGCTCGTCGCCGATCATCTCGTCCGCGACGAATCTAGCAGAAGCGACGCCGTGCGAAAACTAAACGCGGATCATGTCGTCGACGTCGCCGATCACCACCGGGTTTCCATCCGAGCCGCTGACCCGGCACTGCAGCGGGGTCCCGCGCGGGTTCTCGCGGTGGCCGTACGGATGCGGTTCGACCGAGACGCGGCCAAGCACCGACACCCGATCGCCCGCGCGCAGGAGCGCCTCGCGGAAGCGGAACTCCTTGTCGCGGCCAAAGTGGCCGGTCAGCGGGATGCGCGCCTCTTCGAGCATCGCGAAGAGCGTGGGTGGCAGGTTCGACCAGACGTCGCCGCGATCATCGGGATCGAGCCCGAGGTCGAAAGGCCCCTCGACCACCGCCTCGGCATCGCCGTCGACGAGGCCGAACGGTAGGCAGTGCGACCGCACGAGCAGTGTGTGCCAGTTCGCGCCCGCGCCGCCCGAGGTCTTCTCCTCGACGACCACGTGAAATCCGATGCACGAGCGCTGGCCGATGGGCGACGTGGTGGTCTCGTCAGTGGCGCGCGCGATTCCGGTCACGCGCGCGCGATCACCGTCACGCAGATCCGCAAGCCGGGCCTCTTGCACGCGCGTGAGCGCACGCCGCGCCCGCCGCCGCGGCTCGAACCACCAGCCGATTGCGTATCCGGTCAACGCCATCGCGCCGGCGCCCAGTTGCAACAAAAGTCCCACCGTCATGACGCCCTCTAGAAATACTAGCGCGGGCGGTGGCGGGTGCGAGAGGGGGAATTCTCACATTCAGCGCTTTTGTCGCTGGCGCGCTGCTTCGTAGAGCGCGATCGCGCCCGCTACCGACGCGTTGAGTGACGCGACCGCGCCGCGCTGAGGGATGTGGAACAAGGCGTCGCACCGACGCGCCACGGCCTCGCGCATCCCCTTCCCTTCCGCGCCGACGACCAGCGCCACGGGGCCCGCGAGATCCACCTCGTCCAGACGCTGGCCGCCATCGGTATCGGCACCGAGCACGCGCACGCCGCGCTCGCGCAGCGAGTCGATCGTCTTCAATAGATTTCCGACGCGCGCGATCTTGGAGCGTTCGGTCGCGCCCGCGGACGACTTGACCACCACCGGCGTCACCGGCGCCGCGCCGCGATCCGGCACGACGACGCCGTGCGCGCCCAGCACCTCGGCGCTGCGCACCAGCGCACCGAAGTTGTGCGGATCGGTGATCCCGTCGAGCAGCAACAGCAGCAGGGGCTCGGCGTCAGCGTCGGTCGCGACCGGCGCCGCGGTCGCGAGGATCGCGCCCAGCTCGGCGTACGCGTACTCGCCGGTCAGCGCCACCACGCCCTGATGGACCGCTTCGCCCGCCAGCTCCGCCACCATCTGGCGCGGGCGAAACTCGAGGTTCACCGCGCGATCGCGCGCCACCGTCACCAGTCGATCGATTTCGGCAGAGCGATAGCCGTCGGCCACATAGACAACTGACACCTCGCGTGGCCGCGCGCGCAAAAGCTCCTCGACCGGGCGGACGCCGAAGACGACGCGTTCGCTCACACCGCGGCTTCGACTTCGGCGACCAGCGCCTCGAACGCCTTGGCCGGGTCGGCGGCGTCACGCACCGGACGCCCGACGACCAGGTAGTCGGCGCCGCTCTCGATCGCCTGCCCCGCGGTCGCCACACGCTTCTGGTCGCCGTGCGCAGCGCCGGCGCCCTCGCTGGGGCGGATACCGGGCACGACGATGAACAGGCCGGGCGCCGCCGAGCGCGCGTGCTCGATCTCGTGCGGCGAGCAGACCAGGCCGGCGATGCCGGCGCGCGCCGCGACGCGCGCCCGCGCACGCACCATCTCGGGGATCGTGGTTTCGATCCCCTCGGCGCGCAGATCGTCCTCGAGCAGGCTGGTCAGCACGGTGACGCCGAGGATCTTGAGCCCCGCCCCGGCGGCGGCGGCGGCGCGGCTCAACATCTCATAGCCGCCCGACGTGTGGACGGTCAGGAACTGCGCATCGACGCGCGCCGCCGAGCTCACCGCGCGCGCCACCGTCTCGGGGATGTCGTGCAGCTTGAGGTCGAGGAAGATCCGCCCGCCGCGCTTCTGCACGAGCTCGATGGCGCGCTCGCCCTCGGCGATGAACAGCTCGAGGCCGATCTTGAAGAACGAAGGCCGTCCGTCGAGCCGGTCGAGCAGGTCGGCGAGCCGCGCGCGATCCGGGACGTCGAGCGCGACGATGACGCGGTCGCGCGCCGGGATGGTGTGCGCGGGCGGGTGCTTCGGCGAATGCGAGCTCGTCATCACAGGCGCTCCTTTCGGACTTCACCGGCCACCAACGCGGCGACCTCTTCGATCTTGATCTTGCGAACCTCGGGGCCGCGGCGCAGCTTCACCTCGGCGATTCCTTCGGCCAGGCCCTTCTTGCCGACAGCGATGCGGTAGGGGATGCCGACGAGATCGGCGTCCTTGAACTTCACGCCCGGGCGCTCGTCGCGATCGTCGTAGAGCACCTCGATGCCGGCCTGAGTGAGCTCGGCGTAGATGCGATCGCACGCCTCGAGCAGCTTCGGGTCGTCGGCCTGCAGCGCCACCAGCTCGACCTCGTACGGCGCGATCGGCACCGGCCACACGATGCCGTCCTTGTCATGATTCTGCTCGATCGCTGCGGCCACGATGCGGGTCACGCCGATGCCGTAGCAGCCCATCTGCATCGGCTTCTCCATGCCGTCGGTGTCGAGGAAGTTGCAACCCATCGGCTTCGAGTACTTCGTGCCCAGGAAGAAGACCTGGCCGACCTCGACGCCGCGGTGGCCGTGCAGAGTGCCGCCCTCGCAGCGCGCGCAGCGATCGCCGGGCGCCGCCTGGCGATAGTCGCCGGTCGCCGCCGGCGTGAAGTCGCGGCCAACGTTGACGCCGGTCAGGTGCAGGTCGGCCTGGTTGGCGCCGGTGACGAAGTCGGTCATCGCCGCGATCTCGGTGTCGATGTAGACCGGTGCTTTCAGACCAACGGGGCCGGCGAAGCCGGTCGGCGCGCCGGTGACCTCGCGGACCGCGGCGTCGGCCGCGAGCAACAGGTCGCCGGCCTTGAGCGCCTTCTTGAGCTTGATCTCGTTGACCTGACGGTCGCCGCGCACCATGACGGCGATCGGCTTGCCGTCGGCGAGGTAGATCAGCGTCTTTGCCAGCGTCGCCGGCGCGACCTTCAAGAACTGCGATACGTCCTCGATGCTGTGCTTGCCGGGCGTCGGCACCTTGGCCAGCGCGGCGCGCGGGGCGTCGGCTCGGGGCGCACTGTCCGCCGCGACGCCGCGGCTCACCGCCTGCTCGACGTTGGCGGCGTAGTCGCACTTGTCGCAAGCGACCAGCGAGTCCTCGCCGGTCTCGGTCAGCACCTGGAACTCGTGCGACAGCGAGCCACCGATGTTGCCGGTGTCGGCTTCGACGGCGCGGAACTTGAGACCGCAGCGCTGGAAGATGCGCGTGTACGCGTCGTACATCACGCGGTACTCGCGCGTGGCGTCCTTCTCGTCGACGTGGAACGAGTAGGCGTCCTTCATGATGAACTCGCGGCCGCGCATGAGCCCGGCGCGCGGGCGCAGCTCGTCGCGGAACTTGGTCTGGATTTGATACAGGTTGAGCGGCAGCTGGCGGTAGCTGCGCACGTCGCCGCGAACCAACGCGGTGATCACCTCTTCGTGGGTCGGGCCGATCACGAAGTCGCCGCCCTTGCGGTCTTTCAGGCGCAAGAGCTGCGCGCCGTACTGATCCCAGCGGCCGGACTCTTGCCACAGCTCAGCGGGGATCACCGCCGGAAGGAAGACCTCCGATGCGCCGGTGCGGTTCATCTCCTCGCGGATGATGCGGCTGATCTTCTGCACCACGCGCCAGCCGAGCGGTAGGAATGAGTAGATGCCGGCCGCCACCTTGCGCAGGTAGCCGCCCCTCATCATGAGAATATGGGACGGAACCTCTGCCTCGGCCGGGGCCTCCTTCAGCGTCGGAACCAGGGTCTTGGATAGGCGCATGGAGTGCCCGTCTTAACACCTGGCGGGGCCGGCGCAAAGGGGACACGGGGCGCCCCGCGCGGACTCGCGAGCATTACAATCCCGCCATGGGCCTCGACGAGTACAACCGCAAGCGCGACTTCAAGGTCACCAGCGAGCCGCCCGGTGAGTTGGGGGCGAAGCGGCGAGAGGGCGAGCCGCGCACGTACGTGATCCAGAAGCACGCGGCGTCGCGGTTGCACTACGACTTCCGACTGGAGCTGGGCGGCGTGCTCAAGAGCTGGTCGGTGCCCAAGGGGCCGAGCCTCGACCCGGCGGTGAAGCGCCTCGCTGTCGAGGTCGAGGACCACCCGATGGAATACGGCGGCTTCGAGGGGATCATCCCCAAGGGGCAATACGGCGGCGGCACGGTGCTGCTCTGGGACCGCGGCGTCTGGGCACCGCAGGGGGACGCAGAGAAGGATCTGCGTAAGGGAGAGCTGAAGTTCGTGCTGCAGGGCGAGAAGCTGTCGGGCGGCTTCGCGCTCATCAAGCTCAAGGGCAAGCCGAATAGGCGCCCCGGCTCGTCGGCGCAGGCGTACCCGGACGACCGGGGCTGGCTGCTGATCAAGGAGAAGGATCCCGGGGCGCGGCCCGAGGCGGAGATCGACATCACCGCGGCGCGCCCCGAGAGCGTCGCCACGCAGCGCACGCTCGAAGAAATCGCGGCCGACCGCAGCTACGTCTGGCACTCCAACCGAGAACGGCTGGACGCGGCGGCGGTCGAGGGCGCGCGCGCGGCGAGCCTGCCGGAGTCGATCACGCCGCAGAGTGCGCACCTGGTGCGCACCGTGCCCGACGGCGACGAGTGGCTGCACGAGATCGAGCTCGAGGGTGAGCGCATCATCTGCCGCGGCGAGAAGGGCCGCATGCGGCTCCTCGACCGCGCCGGCGAGGACTGGACCAAGCGTGCGCCCGCTATCGCCGGCGCGGCCAACCTGCTTCCCGCGACCAGCCTGATCGTCGACGGCGTGCTCGCGGCGCTTCTGCCCGACGGTACCACGCGGCGCGGGGTGCTCGACGAGGCGTTGCGCGGCCGCGGGCCGGGCAAGCTGGCGTATTTCGCGTTCGACCTGCTCTTCTTCGACGGGCACGATCTCTCGGGCGTGGCGCTCGAGAAGCGGAAAGAGCTGCTCAAGGCGCTGCTCGCGCGCGTTGCCGAGCCCGGGCCGCTGCGCTTCACCGATCACGTCGCCGGCAACGGCGCGGCGTTCTTCGAGGGAGCGTGCCGCCTGGGCGCGCCGGGCGTGGTGTCGAAGCGGAGGGATGCGACGATTGCGGCTCGTTCGAAGAAGAAGGCCGCCGGCACGCGAGGCAAGGGACAGAAGGTGCCTGCGAAGGACGCGACCTGGAGGGTCGTGCGCTGCGGGTGAGGAGATCCGCGGCGCGCCGTTCAGCGCAGCGTGCGGATCTGATCGCCGTCGACGACGTAGATCATCGGCGCGTCGACTCGGCCGTGGTCGGGGCCGAAGCGCACAGTGCCGGTCAACCCAGGGAACGCGCCGCTGGCGAGCGCCTTCAGCACTTCGGAACGCGTGCGCGCGCCGGTCTCGGTCGCGCCGCGCAGCAGGCGCACGCCGTCGTACGCGTACGCTTCCGTGGCATGCGGGTCCTGGCCGTAGGCGGTGCGATACGCCTCGACGAAGGCGTGCGCGCTGTCGTCGTTCTCGTCGGCGAAGAACCCTGGCGACAGCAGCGCGCCCTGCACGTAGCGCCCGGCGTTCTGGATCAGCTTGGGCGACAAGTCGTTGGCTGTCGACAGGAGCAAAATCTTCCGCGGCGACTTGGCGCCCGCCCCCCCCTTGCCGTGCGCCACCGGGAACGGCTGCGGCCACAGGTCGGCGAACGCCAGCGCGGGGGCGATGAGCTCCAGCCGATCGGCCGCGTCAGGCACGAATACCGCCTGGAACGACGCCTTCTTCAGAGCCGCCACCGCGGTCGAGAAGGTGTTCACGCCGGCGACGTAGGTCGCCTCGACGGTGATCTTGCCGCCGCCCGCCGTGAACTGCTTGCGGAACGCGTCGCGCAGCTTCTTTCCCGCCGCGCTGTCGGGCGCGAGGATCGCCGCCTCACGCACACCTAGCTTCAGTGCCCGGCGCGCGAGCTCGGCGACGCGTGCCTCGGGCGCATGGATCAGCTGGAACCCGGTGCTGAGCGCGCCTGGCGGCTGGTCGTCGAGGGTCAGCAGCGGGATCCCGTCCTGCGTCGCCTCGCTGAGCGCCGCCGCCGTCGCGCGCTTCTCGGCGCTGACGATGCCGATCACCGCCTCCTCGCGGGTCAACTCCATCACACCGTCGCGTGCGCGGTCGGGATCGGCCGCGGTATCGCGGATCACCAGCTGCGCCGCCGGACCACCCGCAGTCTCGCGTGCCGTGGCTGGCGCGTTGGCGACCGAGCCGAGCGCCAGCATCGCCGCCCGGAGCGCCGCCTCTCCGATCGGCTGGAACTTGCCCGACAGCGGCAGCGCCAGGCCGACGCGCGTCGGATCGCCGGGCCCCACGCGCTGGCCCGACTCGTCGAAGCCCAGCGCGCGCCGCGCCTTCGCGCTCTCGGTCTCGATGAACGCCGCGCCCGAGGGATCGTTCTGGCCACGCAGGTAAATCGCCGCCTTGGGCCCCAGCACCGCGCGCGCGAGGCCTCCCTGCCCGGCCGCGCTGAACGCGCGCCAGGCCGCCTCGCCCGGCAGCTGTCCCGCCAGTTGCTCGGCGCGCATGCGCGCGAAGGCGCGCTCGGGCTCACGGGCCCCGCGGAGGTAACCGTCCCAGAGCGCGATCGCGCCCGCGGGATCGCCGGTCGCGGCATCTGCCTCCGCCATTGCGCCGTAGAGCTCGAGCGTCGAGTCGTCGGCCGCGGCCCCCGACGTCGCCGCGGTCTTGGAGAGAAACGGCAGCAAAAGCTCCTTGGCACGCGCTGCCTTGCCGAGGCGCAGCTCGGCCAGGCCGAGGTAGTAGCGCGCCGACGTCCCCAGCGTCGCGTCGCCGGCCAGCGGCTCGAGGCGCATCTTGGCCGCCGCCGCGTCACCGCGGCCGAGCGCGAGGCGCGCCAGCAAGAGATCCGCCGATGGGCGCGCCGGATCGGTCGGGTGCTGGGCGACGAAGCC
>Ga0265339_10003413_pt1 | contig 11105 bp, 10 predicted proteins | sample 4CB219metaG_FD_202085 | JGI IMG/M metagenome (GOLD analysis project Ga0265339, IMG submission 202085) | Rhizosphere microbial communities from Carex aquatilis grown in University of Washington, Seatle, WA, United States - 4-CB2-19 metaG | ecosystem: Host-associated > Plants > Roots >...
ATCATCAAGGTCTGGGCCGACAAGGTCATGAAGAAGATGAAGACGCCGGACCCGCTGCTCGACATCGCCAAGGCCCTCGAAGAGGCGGCGCTGTCGGACCCGTACTTCGTCGAGCGGAAGCTCTACCCGAACGTCGACTTCTACAGCGGCATCATCTACCGCGCGCTCGGCATCCCGACGAACATGTTCACCGTCATGTTCGCGATCGGGCGCACGCCCGGCTGGATCGCGCACTGGAAAGAGATGAACGAGGATCCGACGACGAAGATCTTCCGGCCCCGGCAGGTGTACACGGGGCCGGCGCTCACGCACTACGTGAGCATGGACCAGCGGAAGTAGCTCGTTCGTTTGGACCGCGACCGAAGGGTCGCCGTCCTGCTACCTGGCCCGGCTCGCCGTCTCGGCGGGCGGGCCCACGCGGCGGAGCTTCCGCTGCAGCGAGCGGCGGTGGAGCCCGAGCACGCGCGCGGCCTCCGAGATGTTCCCGCCACAGTCGAGCAGCACGGTGTGAATGTGCTCCCACTCGACGCGCGCGAGCGAGGCGGGCTCGTCGTCGGCCTCGAAGACGTCGTTCGCGGCGCCTTCGCGCCGGCCGAGATCGGGCGCCGCGCCGAACAGGGCGGCGACGCGCCGGGGCTCGATCGGCTTGGCCAGATAATCCTGGAACCCCATGCGGATGGCGTGCACGGCCGCGGCCACCGACGGGTAGCGCGTGAGCACGATCGCCGCGACCTCGGAATTGACCGCGCGGACCTTCGAGAGCAGGTCGAAGCCCGTGCCGTCGGCGAGCTTCTGCTCGACGATCAGGTAGTTCGGAGCCTGAAGGCCGGCCATCGCCACGGCCTGCGCACAGCGCTCGGCCGTTCGGACAGACCAGCGGGCGTCGCGGAACCACTGCGCCAGCGACGCGCGGACGCAGGCGTCGTCGTCGACGATCAGGATGCTCAAGCAGGGCTGAGGGCTGAGGTTTGTCACGGCCCCCTCTAAGGCAAGCAGTGTGCCACCAGCTTCCTAGGGCGCTGGCCGCATCGCGCCGAGGGTTTTCCCTCTCCCAGCGGTTAGGCGAGTCACATGTCAGATCTAACTGTCATAGATCGGACGCTGGCGGAGGCCGGGGTCCGTGGTGTATGTGATGGCCGTGGACGGGCTCGGCGACGCTTCGGTAACACTTCGGCAAGACGGCGTCCAGGGTGCCCCCAAGGACACGGTCCCCGTCCTGCTGATGATCGGCAGCGCCCAGCGGGCCGGGGGCCTCGAGTTGCCGCGCGTGGTCAGGCTGCCGCGAACCCTGGAGATCGGCCGCGCCCGCGGGGAGTCGGGGGACGAGTCGGACGGGCGGCTGGGCGTCCCGGACAAGCTCCTGTCCCGCTCCCACCTGCGCATCGAGCGCGTCCCCGGCGGCGTCGACGCCGAGGACACGGGGAGCCTCAACGGGACCTTCGTCGACGGCCGTCGCCTCGCGGGCCGGGTCCGGCTCTCGGACGGGAACCTGCTCCTCTTCGGAGGCCACGCCGCGCTCTTCCGCCGCGTGAGCGAGGAGGCCCTCACGGCGATCGCCGAGGACCTGACCACGCCCTTCGGCCCGGTGCCCACCGCCTCGCCCGCGCTGGCGACGACGTTGTGGCGGCTGCGCCGGCTCGCGCGCTCCGGCACCGAGGTGCTCATCACGGGCGAGACGGGCGCCGGCAAGGAGGTCTACGCGCGCGCCGTCCACGCCGCCTCGAAGCGCGCGGGACGGCTGGTCGCGATCAACTGCGCCGCCATCCCCGGCGAGCTCGCCGAGAGCGAGCTGTTTGGTTTCATACGCGGCGCCCACTCGACCGCCAACGAGGCGAAGACAGGGCTCATCCAGGCGGCCGACGGCGGGACGCTGTTCCTCGACGAGATCGGCGACATGAACCCGCGGCTGCAGGCGAAGCTGCTCCGCTTCCTCCAGGACCGCGAGGTCACGCCGCTCGGCTCGACGACCCCGAGGCGTGTCGACGTGCAGGTCGTCGCGGCGACCAACAACGCGGGCGAGACGGGCGAGCTGCGCTCCGACCTCGCGGCGCGCCTCGGCGCGCAGGCGATCCGGATCCCGGCGCTGCGTGAGCGGATCGAGGACCTCGGCGTGCTCATTCGTTTCTTCCTCACGGCGGGCGAGACGCGGCCCGCGCCCGAGATCGAGCCGGCCGCGTTTCACGCGCTGTGCCACTACGGGTGGCCGCGGAACGTGCGAGAGCTGCAGAAGGTCGTCCATGAGGCGCTCGCCGTCTCGGAGGGCGCGACGACGCTGCGCCTCAGCCACCTGCCCGACGTCGTCACGGCCGTCATGGAGCCGTCGGCCCGCCCCGGGGCGCCCGCGGCGCCGGCCCGGCGCAGCTCGCCTTCGCGCGCAGAGCTCGAAGAGCTCCTCAAGCAACATGACGGCAACGTCGCCCAGGTCGCGCGCACGCTCGACCGGCAGTGGGCCGTCGTGTGGCGCTGGATAGTAAAGTTCGGAATCGATCCGGTCCGCTATCGAAAGTAGACGTCGCCCCTCGTCGCGGCGCGGCCGTCTCGATTCCCTACTTACTACAAAGAAGGTACGCTACCGCGCAGATGGGAGTCCCTCCATCAGCGCGGGCACGCGACGAGTCGGGCGCGTCGGATGACGCCGAGCCGAGCGTGACGGCCGTCGGCGAGGCGGTGCTCGTGCGCGCGAGCACCCCGGACATCGTGCGCGGCACCGTCCTCGCGGGCCGCTACCAGGTCGAGGCCACGCTCGGAAGGGGCGGCAGCGGCATCGTCCTGCGCGCGTTCGATCGCGTCGCCCAGATCCCGGTCGCGCTCAAGATCCTGAAGCCCGAGCTGGCCGCCGATCCGCGCTGGATCGACCGCTTCTCGCGCGAGCTCCGGCTGGCCCGCCAGCTCCAGCACCCGAACGTCTGCCGCGTGTTCGACATCGGCCAGGCCGACGGGCACTGGTTCATCTCGATGGAGCTCGCGTCGGCAGGGACTCTGCGGGAGCACGTCAAGCCGAGAGGGAAGGGTCCTTCGCTGGCCGAGCGTCTCGCCGACCTCCGCGCCGTCGTGGCTGGCCTCGAGGCGATCCACGACGCGGGGATCGTCCACCGCGACGTCAAACCGGACAACTTCCTGCGCATGGCGGACGCGCGCCTCGTGCTCTCCGACTTCGGCCTCGCGACGAACCCGGCCGAGGGCTCGGTGGTGAGCATCCTCGTGGGGACGCCGTCGTACATGGCGCCCGAGATCGTCATGGGGGATCAGGCGTCGTTCGCGTCGGACGTCTGGTCGCTGGGCATCGTCGCGCACGAGATCGTCTTCGGGCAGCGCCCGGAGTGGGCGCCCGGGACGTATCGCCGCGTCTCCCTTCCGGCGACGAGCTCGCTCGCGCCCGAGGAGCTCGCGCTCATCCCCGTCATCGAGGAGTGCATCCACGCCGAGCCGGCCGCGCGGCCGGCCAACGGCCGTGAGGCGCGGCGGCGCTTCGAAGAGGCGCTCTCGGGGCGCGGCGGTCGATCGTCCTGGCGCTCGCGCCGGGCGCGCGCGCGCTGGGCGTGGCTCGGCGTCGCCGTCGCGACGGCCGGGGCTGCCGCGCTCTCGAGGGGACACCTGTGGCGCCGCGCCTCGGCCATCAGCGAGCCGTCCGCTATCAAATCCGTGATGACGCCCGTGCACGGAGAGGCGGCCGACCTCTCCGCGCGCTTGAAGGTCGTGGCGTCCTTCAAAGGTACGGTCCATTGCATGTCGTGGCTGGTCCCCGACCGGACGTTGCAGATCGTCGCGGGAACGCCCCGGCGCGCCGTCGACGTCGACGTCATGACCGGAGAGCAAACACCGGCCGACCTCCCCGGGGCGGCGTTCGCGCTGGGCTGCCCGGAGCGGTCCGTGCGTGGCGATCTCCTCTACGAGCGCCTCGACGACAGCGGACGCCACGAGATCATGCTCGCGCCCGCCTCGGGCGGCGTGGAGAAGGCCAAGGCGATGACGACGGGCAGCGAGCCCGTGTGGCTGCCCTCCGGCGCTGAGTTCGTCTACACGGCTGACGACGCGCACGCTGCGATCTTCTCCGTGCCCGTCATGACGACGAGGATCCTCCCCGGCGCCGACGACGGCGGGATGCTCGTCCAGAAGGTGGTCTCGCCTGACGGGCGCTCGCTCGCGCTCCGCTATGTCGACCGCTCTTACAACCGCCGCGTCGTCCTGCACGAGCTGCCGTCGCTGGCGATCCGCAGCTCGATGCTGTTCGAGGAGTCGGCGACCAACCTGGCGTTCGAAGGCGACGACCACCTCTTGTTCTCGGTCGGCAGCGCGAAGGGGAACGTTCTCGCCAGCCTCGACCTCGGCTCTGGGATCGGCACGCGTCTGGGGGGCGTGCCCGGGCGCGACATCCTCGTCCCTCGTGCGACCAGGGACAACGTCGCCGTCGTGTCGACGCTCACCGAGCGGAACGTCTGGCGCTACGAGGGTGGCAAGCGAACGAAACAGCTGACGAGCGACGGTCTGTGCGACTATCCCGACCTCTCCACGCGCGGAGATCTCGTCCTCGCGCACCGAAGCCTGGACAAGACGGCCACGATCCAGATCATTCCGGCGACTGGTCCCGCGCGGACGGTGACGGCCGGTCCCCACGACTGGACGCCGCGGTTCCTGCCCGACGGAACGGGATGGCTCTACGTCGACGGCGTCAGGCACGTGATCAGAAGGTGCTCACTCGCGGGCGCGTGCGAGGACGTGCTCGCGACCGTCGAGTCGCCGTTCAACCCGGTGGCCTCGCCGGACCAGCGCCACATCGCGTATTTCACGGTCCTCGGCCGCGAGCGCCTGAAGGTCGCCGACGCGCACGGCGCGATCCGAGATCTCGGGCCCGCGCGCCCGGAGTGCCCGCCACACTGGAGCTCGCCGACGCGCCTGTGGGCGCTGCAGGGGACCGATGATGTGCCCGCGTGGAGGGAGTACGACGCCGAAACGGGCGCTCAGGAACGGACGTTGAACGTTGACAAATCAGCGGCCACGGGCGCGGACGAATGCCCGTTCATGTTTCCGATGCCGGGCGCGGCCGACGCCCCGAGTGTGGGTGTCTGGAGCTCGGCCAGCGCCGACATCGGCCTCCTTCCCGCTCAGCACTCTTTACCAGGGCAAAGGCCCTGAGGCGCGGGCGCGGTGGGCGCGGGGACGGTCACCGCGCTCTTCGTCCTCTTGGAAGACGCGTTGACCGAGGGGACGACCGCGGAAGTGAAGATGAAGACACCGGCGAGCGCGATGGCCTTGAGCATTGACGTTCTCCTGAGTTGTTTTGTCCGCTCCCGAATGACGCGGACCCGTCAACGCGACGAGCACCGCTCGGGAGCAATTCCTCCTTTCAGCAAGGCGCGCACCGAGCGCGACGCCGCGAAAACTCGCGGCGTTTCATGTGCGAGACGCGCGCGCAGGCGTTTTAGCTGTAGAACTCGAAATGGATCCTCGATTACATTCGGCTGCGAAGGTGATCTGGGGTGATCACACCAAACGACAGCATCACGCTCGTGCCGCGGAAGCGGCACAAAGAGGACAAGCGTCAGGTCCCTGTCCTGCTCATCGTTGGCAACAACGAGGGCCGGACGCCGCCCGCCAACGGGCGCCTCGTCGTTTTCGAGCGTTCGTTGGTGCTGGGCCGAAAACCGGTCACGCCCGCCGAGCCCGGGATCGCGAGCCTCGTGCTGCGCGATCGCATGGTTTCGGGCCGCCACGCGACAATCTCGCGTGATGGCGACAAGTTCGAGCTGACCGACCTCGGCAGCACGAATGGCACGGTGGTGGACGGTGTCGTCGCGCATCCCACCGTCAAGCTCCACGACGGATCGTTGCTATTTTTCGGCGGGCACGCCGCCGTCTTTCGTTTGATCTCGCTCAACGAGCTGGGCGCGATCGCAAGCGAGCTCGAGCGTCCGCTCGGCCCCGTGGCGACGATCAACCCGACGTTGGCGGTGCTGTGCGGAAAGCTGCGCAAGCTCGCCGAGGCGGGCGAGGAGATCCTGCTGACCGGTGAGACCGGTGTGGGCAAGGAGATCTACGCCAACGCGATCCATCGGGCGAGCGGGCGCACCGGCAAGTTCGTGGCCATCAACTGCGCCGCCATCCCGCGCGAGCTCGTCGAGAGCGAGCTGTTCGGCTACGTGCGCGGCGCGCACTCGCAGGCGGCGGCGTCGAAGCCCGGTATCATCGAGGAGGCCGAGGGCGGCACGCTCTTCCTCGACGAGATCGGAGAGATGGCGCCCGAGCTTCAGACCAAGCTCCTGCGCTTCACGCAGGACCGGATCCTCGCGCCCGTGGGCGGCGTGCGCCCGCGCCGCATCGACACGCGGCTCATCGCCGCGACGAGCCGTACGACGGCGCCCGGAAAGTCGACCAACGTCGGACTGCGCGCCGATCTCTCAGCGCGCCTCGGCGCCGAGCCGATCCGCATCCCGCCGCTGCGCGAGCGCGTCGAGGACATCGGTGCGCTCGTGTCGTACCTCATGGGCGAGCGCGCCAAGCCCTTCGAGCTGGCCGCGTTCCACTCGCTTTGCCTCCATCCGTGGCCGGGCAACGTGCGCGAGCTCGGCAAGGTCGTCACCTCGGCCGAGGCCCTGGCGCGCGGCGGCGAGCGCATCATGACGGAGCATTTGCCCGCCGTGATCGCGGGGGCGCCCGGGCGCGTCCGCTCGTCGCCCGGCCGCCGCGCGTCGCGTCCACCGCCCAAGGCCGTCGAGCTCGAGGAGCTCATGCGGCGCTTCAACGGCAACATGCTGCGCGTCGCGCGTGAGCTGGATCGCAAGCCCGCGCTCGTGTACCGCTGGGCGAAGCGGTTTCGCCTCAACGCGGACGACTTCCGCCCCAAGGACGAGTAAAGACGAGTAACGAGCGCCCCAAACGCGCCTTTCCCGACATTGGATCGGGCCGGTTACGAAACCAAAACAGTTACAGCGAGACGCTCCGACGGTGATGAAAGCTCCCACCCCTGATTCGGCCGCTGTTTCCGAGCTCGCGCGCTACCTGAGGCCGGCGGGTGGCGGCCTCTACACGGTCAGCACGGGGCGCGCGGAGCAGCTCGCGCTGCAGAGGACGTTGTACGGCGCGGCAAACGAAGCCGAGGTCGACGCGCGCTGGCGCGCGGCGCTCGCCGCGATCCCGACGGCGCGCGTCGCGATCCTCGGCATCCCCTCCGACTGCGGCGCGGGGCTGATGCGCGGCGCCGCGTACGGCCCCCAGGGCGTGCGCGAGGCGCTGCTGCGGGTCTGCCCGGGATGGCAGGGCGTCGCGTCGCGCGAGGGCATCGTCGACGTCGGCGACGTCTTCGTGATCCCGCACCTCCTGCACGACGAGATGCTGAGCGACGGCCAGCGCCGCACCGCCGCCGCCGCCCTCTACGGCGCCGCGGCGGCGCCGGACCTGCCCGTCGCGCCGCTCTCCATCGCCGAGCGGGTCGTCGATCGGCTGCTCGCGCTCAACCCCAAGCTGCGCGTGTTCGTGCTCGGCGGCGATCACTCGGTGGCGTGGCCCGTCGTCGCGGCGCTCGCGCGGCACACGCGCGAGCCGTGGGCCATCGTTCATCCGGATGCGCACACGGATCTGCTGCCCGAGCGCCTGGGCGTGAAGTACTGCTTCGCGACGTGGGCGTACCACGCCAACGAGCTCCTCGGCCGGGGAGGGCGGCTGGTCCAGATCGGCATCCGCGCCTCGGGGCGCGACAAGGCGCACTGGGAGAGCACGCTCGGCGTGCGGCAGTTCTGGGCCGATGAGGTGCGCGCGCGCGGCGAGGGCGTCATCGACGAGGTGCTCGCCCACCTGCGCGCCGTCGGCGTTCGCCGCGTGTACCTGTCGAACGACATCGACGCGACGGACGCCGCGGCGGCGCCCGCGACGGGCGCGCCCGCGGCGGACGGGCTGCCGGTCGCGTTCGTGCGCGCGCTCATCGGACGCGTCGGCGCGGAGTTCCCGCTGCTCGGCGCGGACGTGGTAGAGGTCGCGCCGCCGCTCGGCCCCCCTGACGACGCGAGGAGGACCGCGGACGTCGGCGCTTGGTATATGCTCGACTCCATCGCGGCGATGCTCGGCGTCGCCGCGCTCACCCCGTAACCCCATGCGCGACAGCGAGACCACCATTCAAGAGCCAGGCGGCGCCCTCGACGCGGCCTGGGAGGCGCTCGAGGCGGGCGACGTCGCGGACGCGCGTCGCCGCGCGGCGAGCCTCGAGCCCGAGGCGCCCGACACGCTGCTGCTGCTGGCGGCGTGCGCGCGCGAGGAGGGCGACGGGCAGGCCGCGCTCGTGCTCCTGCGCCGCACCACCAAGGCCGATCCGGAGTGGGCGACCCCGGAGCTCTGGATCGCCGAGCTGCTCGCGATGCAGCCCGAGACCATGGAAGAGGCCCAGCAGCACGCCGAGCGGGCCCTCGACCTGGCCGAGGAGGAGGACGAGTACCTCTCGGCCCTCACGCTCAAGGCCGGCCTCGAGGCCGAGCTCGGCGAGCTCGACGAGGCCAAGCGCACGCTGTCCGATCTGCCGCCGCCCGACGTCGTGCTCGGCGACCTGCCGCTCGCGCTGGAGATCGCCGAGCTGCACCAGGCGGTCGGAGAGGCTGACATCGCCGTCGCGCGCCTCAAGACGCTCACGGCCGCGCACCCCGACGACGCCGACGCGTGGTACGCCCTCGGCTGCGCCGCCGCCGAGCTCGACGACGAGGAGCAGATGCGCGCGGCATGGAAGCGCACCTGGGCGCTCGACTCCGCGCCCCGTGACGGTGAGGACGACGACGCGGACGGCGGCGCCCCGCGCCTCGACGACGACAAGGTGTCGGCGGTCGCCGAGCAGGCGCTGGCCGAGCTGCCCGATCGCGCGCGGGCGCTGCTGCGCGACGTCCCCATCATCGTCGCCGAGCTGCCCGCCGAGGAGGACGTCGCGACGGGGCTCGACCCGCGCGCCCTCGGCCTCTTCACGGGCACGGCCTACCCGGACATGCCCCACGTGGGCGGCCAGCCGGGCCTCACGCAGATCGTGCTCTTTCGCCGCAACATCGAGCGCGTCGCCGAGGACGAGGAGGAGCTCCGCGAGGAGCTGCGCGTGACCCTGCTCCACGAAACCGGGCACTTCTTCGGCCTGGACGAGTCCGAGCTCGAGGGCGCCGGCCTCGGATAGACCGCACGCGCCTTGACAGGACGCCAGCGCCTGATCATGATGCCGCGCAGCTCGCCGCCCCCTGTAGATTCGAGGAGATAGTCAGAGTGGCAAACATCAAGTCGTCCCAGAAAGCCGCCCGCCAGCGCATCACGCGCACGGCGCGCAACGTCGCGCGCAAGACGGCCATGCGCACCGCCGTCAAGAAGGTCCGCGCCGCCATCGCATCGAAGGACGGGAAGGCCGCCAAGGCCGCGCTGCCCAGCGCCGTCCGCGCCATCGACATGGCCGCCTCGAAGGGCGTCATCAAGCGCGGCACGGCGTCGCGCTCGGTTTCGCGCCTGACCGTCGCGGTCAACGCGCTCGCGTAAGCGAACTGAACTAAGGTCGCGCCGCCGCCGACTCGAACGCCCGCGCTACGCGCGAGCTTTGGCGGCGGCGTCTTCCGTCAGCGCCTGGACGAGCCGCGAGATCAGCAGCTCCTCGTCGACCCGCGACGACTTGAGCGCGACGTCCGACTGGTACAGGCGCTCGAACGCGCGCGCCAGAGTCGCGCGCGACATCCGCTTGGCCGGGACGAGGACGTCGTCGAGGAAGTAGGGGCTGATGCCCACGGCCGAGGCGATCTCGCCGCGCGCCGCGCCGGCGCCGAGCAGCTCCTTGGCGCGCCAGATCTGCCGCATCTGCCGCGCGAGCATGTACTGGATGCGCAGCGCCGGCTCGCGGTTGCGCAGCATGTTCGCCAGCAGGGCCAGCGCCCGCGGGACGTCGCCCGCGCCGATCGTCTTCGTCAGCTCGAAGACGTTGCGCTGGCGCGTCTCGGCGACGAGCTCCTCGACGTCGTCGAGGGTGATGGGCTTGCCGTTCGTGTAGAGGGCGAGCTGGTCGAGCGCCTGTGACAGGCGCCCGAGCTCGGGCCCGGCCAGATCGGCGAGCGTGCTGGCGGCGTCGGGCTGCAGGTCGATCTTGCGCGCGCGCGCCTCGCCGCGCAGCCAGCCCGCGAGGGCGTTGTCGCGCAGCGGCTGAAAGACGTGCAGGTAGCCCGCCTTGCGCAGCGCCACGAAGGCCTTGAAGCGGACGTCGACCTTGTCGCCGATCAGGATGAGGCAGGTCGACGGGTTGGGGTCGGCGACGTACTCGACGAGCGGCTCGAGCAGGTCGGCCTTGACCTGGTCGACGCCCTTGCCGACCACGAGCCGGCGCTTGGCCATCATCGGCAAGGTGCGCGCCGTCGCGAGGCAGGTGTCGATCCCCGACTCCTTGAGCTCGAAGGCGTCGTGGTTGAAGCCGGCGGCGGCGCCGGCCTGACCGAGCACGGCGGCGCGGATGGCGGCGTGCGCCGCGTCGACGAGGTAGCGTTCGCCGGAGAGGCAATAGATCGGCGCGATCTTGCCGCGCGCGACGTCGGCCGCGATGTCCTCGTCGCGATCGTCTGCCGGAGCCACGTCTCGGTTGTACTACACTCGGCCCGCCATGCAGCTCGATGATCGCGTCAAGGCGGGGTTGCTCCTGCTCGCGTCGAACTCGTTCATGACCATCGCCTGGTACGGGCACCTCAAGTTCAAGAAGGCGCCGCTCGTGCTGGCCATCCTCGCGAGCTGGGGCATCGCGGGCTTCGAGTACATGCTCCAGGTGCCCGCGAACCGCGTCGGCTACCGCGTGCTCTCGGCCTACCAGCTCAAGGTGCTGCAGGAGGCGATCACGCTCGTCGTGTTCATGGTCTTCGCGGCGCTGTGGCTCGGCGAGGGGTTGCAGCCGCGCTACCTCCTGTCGTTCGCGCTCGTGTTCGCGGCGGTGGTCGTGGCCTTTCGATGAGCGCGCGGCTCGGGCTCGCGCGGCCGCTGCTGGCCTGGTACGACCGCGCGCGGCGCGACCTGCCGTGGCGGCGCGCGCCGAGTCCCTACAAGACGCTCGTCTCGGAGTTCATGCTGCAGCAGACGGTGGTCGCCACCGTCGAGCCTTACTTCCAGCGGTTTCTGGAGCGTTTTCC
>Ga0265339_10003414_pt1 | contig 11103 bp, 5 predicted proteins | sample 4CB219metaG_FD_202085 | JGI IMG/M metagenome (GOLD analysis project Ga0265339, IMG submission 202085) | Rhizosphere microbial communities from Carex aquatilis grown in University of Washington, Seatle, WA, United States - 4-CB2-19 metaG | ecosystem: Host-associated > Plants > Roots > Rhizosphere...
CCAGCAATCGCCACCCGGGCCTGTATGAAGCCACCAGCACCATGACCTTCCAGCAATCGCCGTTCCCGGCGGGGATGCAAATGCCCGCAAACAGTCCTTTTGGCGGCGGACCGCACACCAGCCAGGTCTGCGTCACGCAGGAGATGATTGACCGCTACGACGGAGCGCCGCCGCAGTCGCGCGGCGATTGCCGCATGTCAAACATGAACCGGACGGCCAACGGCATGACCGCCGACTGGACCTGCACCGGGCAGATGGATGGCTCGGGCAAGGTGACTACCAGTTGGACGGGAGATGGGACCTCGAACACCAAGGTGCATTTCACCGGAACCATGCACATGGGTCAGCGTGCCATGCCGGTTGAGTGGACGATGGAGTCCACCTCGGTCTTCAAGGGAGCGGATTGCGGCAGCGTGAAGCCGATCCCGATGCCGGCGCAGTAAGCCTTCCGCATTTGTAGCGCCGGCCGCCCGGCCGGCTGTAGCGGGGACCTCCTGGTCCCCGCCGCTATCCCCCCGCAGGTAAATCGCTTTTGGTTGCGCTCCGCAGCTTGGCCGACTACACTGTTCGGCAGCATAACGGACTCGCATTCTGCCGCTCCCGGAAAATTGCGCCCGAGAGTCCGTCCGCAAGGGCCACAAGCCGCACCAACCATTCGCACTCTTATATGGAACGGATCGCATGAAGACCAAAATCGCCAAAGCCGCAAAGAAGCCCGCTGCAACTCCCGCCTACAAAAACTCCAGCCTTCCATCGGCACGCCGCGTCAAGGATCTGATGGCGCGCATGACGCTTGAGGAAAAGGCCGCGCAGATGCTCTGCATCTGGCAAAAGAAGCCTGAAACGCTGGTCGACGCCGACGGCAACTTCGACCTCGCCAAGGCCAAAAAATCATTCAAGGATCGCCGCGGCCTGGGCCAGGTGGGCCGCCCCAGCGATGCCGGCGGCGGCCTCAACGCGCGCCGCATGGCGGAGCTCACCAACGCCATTCAAAAATTCTTCCTTGAGAACAGCCGCCTCGGCATTCCCGTCATGTTTCATGAGGAGTGCCTCCATGGCCACGCCGCGGTAGACGGCACCAGCTTCCCCCAGCCCATCGCGCTCGGCGCCACATTCAATCCCGAGCTTGTGGAGCGCATCTTTACCGCCACCGCCGCTGAAGCCGGACTGCGCGGCACCCACCAGGCGCTCACTCCGGTGGTAGACGTGGCCCGCGAACCCCGCTGGGGCCGCGTGGAAGAAACCTACGGCGAAGATCCGTTCCTCGTCTCGCGCCTCGGCATCGCCGCAGTCCGCGGCTTCCAGGGCGACGCAACCTTCCGCGACAAGCGCCGCGTCCTCGCCACGCTCAAGCACTTCGTTGGCCACGGCCAGCCGGAGTCGGGCATGAACTGCGCCCCCGCCAACGTCTCCATGCGCGTGCTGCGCGAAACTTTCCTCTTCACCTTCCGCGAAGCGCTCCGCCAGGCCGGCGCCATCACCCTCATGGCGTCTTACAACGAGATCGACGGCATCCCTTCCCACGCCAACAAATGGCTCATGCACGATGTGCTGCGCAAGGAGTGGGGCTTCAAGGGATTCGTGGTCTCCGACTACTTTGCCATCTGGGAACTCGGTTATCGCCCTGACACCCACGGCCATTTCGTCGCCAAAGACCGCAAGGAGTCCTGCGCGCTCGCCGTCAAGGCCGGCATCAATATTGAGCTGCCCGACCCCGACTGCTACCTCTCCCTCGTCGAGCTGGTCCGCAAGGGCGTACTCAAAGAAAAGGAGCTCGACGATCTCGTCGCGCCCATGCTCTTCTGGAAATTTGAGATGGGCCTCTTCGACACGCCCTACGTCGATCCCGATGAAGCGGACCGCGTAGTCGGCTGCGATGAACATCGCGACCTGGCCCTCACCGCCGCGCATGAATCCATCACGCTCCTCAAGAACGAGAACAACCTCGCGCCGCTCGACCTGAGCAAGATCAAGTCGATTGCGGTCATCGGCCCCAACGCCCATCGCACGCTGCTCGGCGGCTACAGCGGCCGCCCCAAGCAGGAAATCACGGTGCTCGACGGCATCAAGGCCAAGGCCGGCAAATCGGTCAAGGTCCTCTACAGCGAGGGCTGCAAGATCACCATCGGCGGCAACTGGAACCAGGATGCAGTTGTGCCCAGCGATCCAGTCGAGGATCGCAAGCAGATTGCCGAAGCGGTGAAGGTGGCGCGCAAGGCCGACGTCATCGTGCTCGCCATCGGCGGCAATGAGCAGACCTCCCGCGAGGCCTGGGGCCTCAACCACATGGGCGACCGCACCAGCCTCGACCTCATCGGCCGCCAGGATGAGCTCGTCAAAGCCATGGTCGCGTTGGGCAAGCCGGTCATCGTATTCCTTTTCAACGGCCGCCCCAACTCCATCAATTACGTCGCGCAAAACGTGCCCGTCATCTACGAGTGCTTCTACCTCGGCCAGGAAACCGGACACGCCGTCGCTGACGTCCTCTTCGGCCACTACAACCCCGGCGGAAAACTCCCCATCAGTTTCCCGCGCTCCGCCGGCCATCTGCCCATCTTCTATAACTACAAGCCGTCGGCGCGGCGCGGCTATCTCTTTGACGATGTCTCTCCGCTCTATCCGTTCGGCTACGGACTCAGTTACACCAGCTTCACCATCGGAGATCCCCAACTCACTAAGAAGCGGATCAAGCGCGACGGCACAACCCGAGTAACAGTCGACGTAACCAACACCGGCCAGCGCGAAGGCACTGAAACCGTCCAGCTCTATATCCGCGACGTGGTCAGCTCCGCCACCCGCCCCATCAAGGAGCTCAAGGGTTTCCGCAAAGTCCGCCTCCAGCCCGGCCAGAGCACCACCGTCGCCTTTGACATCACGCCTGACTTGCTCGCCTTCTACGACGTGAACATGAAGCACCTGGTCGAGCCCGGCGAGTTCAATCTAATGGTCGGCAACAGCTCCCGCGACCAGGACCTGAAGAAGATCACCCTACAGGTAACTGCATAACATCCGCCGGATAACTTGGAAAGACGAGGCAGTTATGGCGATCAAGCTCTCCTTCACTGAGAAGTTCGGATACGGCCTGGGCGACCTCGCCGCCAACTTTGTCTTTCAGGCCGTCATGGCCCTCCAGCTTGACTTCTACACCAAGACCTATGGCCTCTCGCCCGCCCAGGCCGGCACCATGTTCCTCGTGGTCGGCCTCGGCTCTGCCGTCTTCAATCCCGTCATGGGCGTCATTGCAGACCGCACTGTTACCCGCTGGGGCCGCTTCCGTCCCTGGCTGCTCTGGACCTCGTTCCCCTTCGGCATCATCGGCATTCTCACCTTCACCACGCCTGACATCAGCCCGCAGGCCAAGCTCATCTACGCCTGGACCACTTACCTTCTCCTGCGCCTCATCTACGCGGCCAACAACGTGCCGTACTCATCGCTCACCGCCGTCATGACAGACGATCCCGACGAGCGCAACTCCGTCACCTCCTACCGCCAGTTCTTCGCCAACTCCGCCGGCTTCATCGTCGGCGCCCTCGCCGTTCCCATGATTGATGCCCTCGGCGGCAAAAACACCGCCCTCGGCTACCAGCTCACCATGGGCAGCTTCCTCGCCCTCTCCATCGTGCTCTTCCTCATCGCCTTCGCCGTCTCCAAAGAGCGTATCCAGCCTGACACCACGCAGGAATCTTCCGTCTCCCGCGATCTCGGCGACCTCATTCACAACCCCTCCTGGGTTGCCCTCTTTCTCGCCACTGTCTTCTACTTCACTGCGCTGCTCATCCGCGGCAACGTCATGCTGCCCTACTTTGAAACCCTCACCGGCGTCAAACGCTACTTCAGTTATCTCAACGGCGCCGGCCTCATTGCGCTGCTCGTCGGCGTCACCTGCTCCACCGCGCTGGTAAAGATATGGGGCAAACGCACCGTCTTTTTCTGGAGCATGCTCCTCACCGCCATCTGCACCGCCGCGCTCTATCTCCTCAACCCAACCGCCATCGTCTCCATCGTCTCGCTTGAAGTCGTGCGCCAGTTTATCTACGGCTGCTCCGGCCCCGTGCTCTGGTCCATGATGGCCGACGTGGCCGACTACGGCGAATGGAAGACCGGCCGCCGCGCCACCGGAACCGTCATCTCCACCGTCGTGTTTGCCTTGTGGGTCGGCGTCGCCCTCGGCGGAGCTGCCGCCGGCTGGCTGCTTGCGTTCTTCGGCTACGACTCCCACGCCCAGGTCCAGACCGCCCACGCGCAACTCGGCATCCAGCTCACGCCCAGCATCTTCGCCGGCCTGGCCTTCCTCGGCGCCACCGTCTGCCTCTACTTCTATCCCATCACTCGCGAAATGAATCACAAGATAGCCAACGACCTGGCCGAGCGCCGCAAGAAATTCGCCCCGCAAGCGGGCGCTTGATCAGGGCAACACAAAGGGGCACCCGCTTTTGCGCGGGCGCGACCGGGGTCATGTCAGCATCGGCGACGATACTTCCCAAGACGCATTCTGTGCCTGAAATCACCGTCTCGCGCAATGTAAATCATCGACGCTGGAATGGCCGCGTGAGTGCTCAGACCAGACAAACCGTGAGCGTTTTAGATTCGGGGTCAGCGTTGCGCATAGAGTCATTGGAGTACTGACGATGTTTAGGAAGATCGTTCCGGTTTGTGGGCTCATTTTCGCGTTACCTGCTTTTTCCCAATGTGCGAACCACATCGCCATGGTCCCAGTTCTCCCTATGAAGGCGGCCACCAAGCCTCGGGACTTTGTGCGCTTCAGGTATGCTCTCTCTTTCTCTGATTCACTCTTGATACGGTCGCACGAGGACGAGGAGACTGAAATCGGACCGTATGATCTTGGATTTCTGATTGCAAAAGATGGAAAAACGATGCAGCGTGTAGCACTCCGGGAACTGCAGGAGCTTCGGAGCAAGGACATGTCGGAGGACTTTACGACTCTTGCCGTAAGCCGTGCCTGTGGGAGTGGAGGGCCGATGTTCTTTGTCACGATGAAGTACATGGGTGACGAGATCAGTCCCGCCCTTGTCTTCGTATTGATTCCCACGGCAGGGGGATATGAGATCTCTAGGCTTCCAATGTTTTCTGGTGGAACTGTGGACGTTTCCAGAGCCGACCCGCTCCACCTCAGGGTTTGGGACAACCTACATGAAGGCGAGTGTAACGCCTGCGAGACTGCTTACCGAATCACCGACTATGAGATTCGTGATGGCAAGCCTGTCCGAACTCGACAACAAAGGACACGGCGCCTCTACTCTTCAGGCCAATTTGACGACTCCCGTATCCGATTTGTTCCCTGAACGAATCGCTTCCGCTGGGCGGGGTAGCCGCGCACTCCCGAAATAGTATTTGTTCGGGCACGAGTCACCGCCTATGCGGAAATCTCGATTCGAGGAACATGCTGGGTGCTCCTCCCCACTGCACTCGCACTCCTTATAATTTCCCCATGACCACTCTCACCGGACGCATCGCGCTGGTCACCGGCGCATCGCAGGGCATTGGACGCGCCTGCGCGCTTGAGCTCGCCCGCCACGGCGCAACCGTCGCGCTCGCCGCCCGCAACCAATCCAAGCTGGCAGAAGTTGCCGCCGAGATCCAAGCCGCCGGAGGCCAGGCCGCCGCCTTCGCCCTCGACGTCTCCAGTGAAGACTCCATCCGCGCCGGCGCCAAGGCCGTCCTCAACCAATACGGCAAAGTCGAAATCCTCGTCAACAACGCCGGCATCACCCGCGACGACCTCGCCATGAAAATGAAGCGCGCCGACTGGGACGACGTCCTCGCCACCAACCTCACCGGCGCCTTCCTCCTCACCCAGGCCATCCTCCGCCCCATGCTCAAAAACCGCTGGGGCCGCATCGTCAACATCACCTCCGTCGTCGGCCGCACCGGCCAAACCGGCCAGGCCAACTACGCCGCCAGCAAGGCCGGCCTCATCGGCCTCACCCGCTCCCTCGCACGCGAGCTCGCCTCCCGCGCCATCACCGTCAACGCCGTCGCCCCCGGCTACATTGAAACCGCCATGACCCACGCGCTCCCTGAAGAACTGCGCAACCAGATGCTCGCCTCCATCCCCCTCGCCCGCGCCGGAACCGACCAGGACATCGCAAACGCCGTCGCCTTCTTAGCCTCTGACGCCGCCTCCTACATCACCGGCCACGTCCTCGACGTAAACGGCGGCATGTTCATGGGCGGTTGACCGCGGCATCCCCGGCTTCTCCCCCGAATCCCCCGAATCCCCCGCAACCACAGGAACCCCCGCAACCCCTGCCTCACACTCCGCCCAACTCCGCCGATGATCCTCGAAGAGGACAAACTCCATGGCTCTCATCGAGTATCCGGCCGCGTCCGGATCACAAGACCGCGCCTTCCCCGGCGAACTGCGCTATCTCGCCCGCCAGCCCATCCTGGATGCCCGCGGCCAGGTCGTCGCCTACGAACTGCTTTTCCGCGCCGGCCTCCAGAACGCCGCTGACCGCGATGACGACATGGCCACCCGCACCATCCTCGACAATTCCATGGTCTTCGGCCTCGAAAAACTCGCCCGCGGACTCCCCGCATTCGTCAATTGCACCTCTGAGGTCCTCATCCGCGAACAGGTCCGCGTCCTCCCGCCCCGCATGACCGTGCTCGAAATCCTGGAAACGGTTAAACCTACAACCGAGCTGATCCAGGCCTGCATTCGCCTCAAATCAGCCGGCTATCGCATCGCCCTCGACGACTTCATCTGGAGCTCCTCCCTCCAGCCCCTCGTCTCGCTCGCCGACTTCATCAAGGTCGACTTCATCAAGTCCGGCGAGGACGAACGCCGTCTCCTCCTCTCCAGGCTCCCCTCCAGCACCACCCTCATCGCGGAAAAAGTGGAGACCCGCGCCGACTACGAAACCGCCCGCGTTGAAGGCTTCTCCCTCTTCCAGGGCTTCTTCTTCTGTGCCCCGGCCATGGTTCGCGTGGCCAAAATTCCCGCCAACAAGCTCTGCCACCTCATGCTCCTCCAGCTCCTCCAGCACGACCCCATCGACATCCACAAGCTCAGTGAGCAGGTCAAACGCGATCCCGGCCTCACCTACCGCCTCCTCCGCCTCGTCAACTCCCCCGCCTGCGCCATCCGCCAGAAAGTTTCCTCCATTGAGATGGCCCTCATCGCCGTCGGCGACGATCTCTTCCGCCGCGTCGCCTCCCTCGCCATTGCCAGCGAGCTCTCCAGCGGCGAAAACAGCGAAATCCTCCGCATGGCCTTCGTCCGCGCACGCTTCTGTGAGCTGGCCGCACCCTCCTTCGGCTTCGACTCCGGTGAGCAGTACCTCATCGGCCTCTTCAGCATGCTCCCCGCCATGCTCAAGGTCGCCATGAAAGACCTCCTCCTCGCTCTGCCCCTGCGCTGGGAGGTGCAGGAGGCCCTCCTCGGCCGCGACGATCCCATCCGCGCGCCCCTCCAATGGGTTGAAGCCGAAGAGCGCCGCGACTGGGAACGCTGTCATCAAACCGCGCGCGATTGCACCGTTGCTCCCGCTGAACTGGTCGACTGCTACCTCAACGCCGTCCTCTGGGCTGACCAGGCCCTCCCCGCGGCAGAAGCCCCCCCGCGAGGCTGAACCGCAAGTTACCTTCCACCAAACCTATTCACGGTTTGCCCCCGGGCCCGCTCCTGAAAACTGATCCAAGACCGGGATGCCCCAGGTCCCGGTATCGTCCTCATACCACAGTGAGGGTGCCCCCGGTCCCTCGCACTTGGGGACCGGGGAGGGAAGCCCACCGGTTGGGAGGACTCGTCAGTCCGCCCCGTGACCCCGGGCCCGCCAGCAGCGCCGGCATCCCGTCTTCAGTTCACACATTAAGCGCTTGCCATAGCTTGCTTTTGACGCGATAACCGCCCCCCCTGTGTTATCCTCGCAGCGATTATCCAGGGACTTTTTTCCGGCATTGTAGTTATCGCGGCACGTTTGCGCGCCTCCGCTTCGGGCCTCCCTCTGACTGCCATCTCCTGAAACCAAGCCCTGTGTGCCTGTAAGGAGATTGTCGCCATGCGTACATGTTCCGCTCTCATCCGCGCCCTCTATTCGATTCGCGCCTCCAGTCTCATCGCCGCCTCTGTCGTGCTTGCCCTGCTCGTCTCAGCAGCCCTCACAGCTAACGCGCAAACCGCGCACTTCAGCGGCGCAGCCGTCACTTTGGGTAGCGGATTCTACAACCCCAAGAGCGTAGCGGTGGACGCGATCGGTAACGTCTTTGTCGCCGATACCTGGAACAACGCGGTCAAGGAGATTGTGGCGGTCAACGGCAGCATCCCTTTCGCTAACCCCACCATCACCACCCTTGGCAGCGGATTCAACAGCCCCAATGGCGTGGCGGTAGACGGCAGCGGTAACGTCTTCGTCGCCGATACCGGAAACAACGCGGTCAAGGAGATTGTGGCCACAGGCGGCTACACCACCGTCAACACCCTGGGCAGCGGATTCAACACCCCCAATGGCGTGGCGGTGGATGGGAGCGGCAACGTCTTTGTCGCTGATACCGGGAACCACTCAGTGAAGGAGATTGTGGCGGCGGGCGCCTACACCACCGTCAACATTCTGGCCACCGGATTCCCCGGACCCGCTGGAGTGGCGGTGGACGGAATTGGGAACGTCTTCGTCGCCGATGACATGCTTAGCTCGGTGTTTGAGATTGTGGCGGGAAGCCCATTCAATTCCTATCACACCGTGGGCAGCGGATTCTACAACCCCATCGGCGTAGCGGTGGACGGGAATGGAAACGTCTTCGTCGGAGATACCTCCAACGGCGCCGTGAAGGAGATTCCTCCCAGTTGCATGGCAGGGGCAAATAACTACACATGTGTGATGACCCTGGGCAGCGATTTTACTGACCCCGAGGGCGTAGCGGTGGACGGGAGCGGGCACGTGTTCGTTGCCGAGGGAGGCAAAAGTGTGGTGAGGGAGATCGTGACCGCGGGTGGTAACTTCGGCTCGGTCAACCTTGGCGCCACCAGCGCCACCCCGCTTTACTTCTTCTTCACGTTCGACACAGCCGGCACGTGGGGCTCGGCGCTCGCGCTCACCCAGGGCGCCAACTTGCAGGATTTCACCATCACCAGCAAGGGCACTTCTTGTGCCCACAACGGAACCTATTCATGCCAGGCAGGCGACACCGTCAGTGTGAACGTAACCTTCAAGCCCCAGCATCCGGGCCCACGTTACGGCGCCGTGGAGCTTCTTGACGGCTCCGGCAATCTGCTTGCCACCGGCTACGCGCAGGGAACCGGCGTCGGACCGCAGGCTACGTTCGCCGCCGTCGATACCGCCTCCGGTGCATACTTGCCGAGCTGGATAGGCACCCTGGGCAGCGGATTCAATACCCCCGATGGGGTCGCTGTTGACGGGAGCGGCAATGTCTTCGTCGCAGATACCTACAACGGCGCGGTTAAGGAGATTCTGGCGGCCGGTGGCTACACCACGGTCAACACCCTGGGCAGCGGATTCAACTTCCCCACCGGCCCGGCAGTTGACGGCGCCGGGAACGTCTTCGTCACCGACCTATTGCAAAACGAGGTGAAGGAGATCGTCGCGGCCGGCGGATACACCACGGTCAACACCCTGGGCAGCGGATTCAATCACCCCGCTGACGTAGCGGTGGATGGCAACGGCAACCTCTTCGTCGCCGATAATGGCGACAACAAAGTGGAAGAGATTCTGGCGGCAGGCGGCTACACCACAATCAACATCCTGGGCAGCGGATTCAATCACCCGCTGGGCGTCGCAGTGGACGGAAACGGTAACGTCTTCGTGGCCGATGCTTCCAATAATGCCGTGAAGGAAATTCTTGCAGCAGGCGGTTACACCACGGTCAACATCCTGGGCAGCGGGTTCAGTGAGCCATATAAGGTGGCAGTCGATGGGAGCGGCAACGTCTTCGTTGCCGATTATTTGAACAGCGAGGTGAAGGAGATTGTGGCGGCGGGCGGTTACACCACCGTCAACACCCTGGCCGGCGGATTCCTCTACCCCACAAGCGTGGCCGTGGACGGCAGCGGCAACGTCTTCGTCGCCGATGGCTATGACACCAGCACCAGCCGGGTGCAGAAGTTGGATTACGCCGACCCGCCAAGCTTGAGTTTCGCCACCACGCCGTTCGGACAGACCAGCACAGACAGCCCGCAGACGGTCACGGTCTCGAACGACGGCAACGCGGCGCTCACCTTCCCAAAGCCTTCCTCGGGCAACAATCCCAGCGTGGCCACCAACTTCCTTTGGGACAGCTCCTCAACCTGCCAGCAGACCCATTCCTCCTCTTCCAGCGCCTTCTCACTCGCCGGAGGCGACAGTTGCACCATGGCTTTCGACTTCAAACCAACGGCGGTCGGTGCCATCAGCGGCAGCGCCGTTTTAACAGATAACAACCTGAATCTGACCGGCGCTATGCAGACGATCAATCTGAGTGGGACAGGCCTCGCAACAAAGGCAGTATTGACCTCTCCCACGCCGGGCAGCACCCTCACCGGCACCAGCGCCACTTTCACTTGGACAGCCGGCGGCGGGGTCAACAAGTACGAGTTCCAGCTTGGCACCACTGGCCCCGGCTCCAGCAACGTCTACAACGCCTCTGGGACAACCACAACTGCCCTCTCCAGTCCGCTGATCACCGGTATTCCCGCCTACGGTGTAACTCTCTATGCCCGGCTCAAGTCATGGATCAACGGCGCCTGGCAATACAACGACTACACCTACATCGAGTCAGGCGCCCCGGTTAAAGCGGCATTGACCAGTCCCGCGCCCAGCGGCACCCTCACCGGCACCAGCGTCACCTTCAATTGGACAGCCGGCGGCGGCGTCACTAAGTACGAGTTACAACTGGGATACACCGGACCCGGCTCCAGCAACGTGTACAACGCCTCCGGAACAACCACGAATGCCCTCACCACCGGCGCCATCACGGTGCCAGCCTACGGTGTAACTCTCTATGCCCGGCTCAAGTCGTACATCAACGGCGCATGGCAATACAACGACTACACCTACATGGAATCGGGCACCCCGGTTAAGGCGGTATTAACCACTCCCACTCCGGGCAGCACGCTCACCGGCACCAGCATCACCTTCAATTGGACGG
>Ga0265339_10003415_pt1 | contig 11103 bp, 6 predicted proteins | sample 4CB219metaG_FD_202085 | JGI IMG/M metagenome (GOLD analysis project Ga0265339, IMG submission 202085) | Rhizosphere microbial communities from Carex aquatilis grown in University of Washington, Seatle, WA, United States - 4-CB2-19 metaG | ecosystem: Host-associated > Plants > Roots > Rhizosphere...
CACGAGGCTCCCGACCATGGTGGGCGGCGTCGCCAACCTCAAGAACTTCGGCGTCGTCCCCTACTCGACGATCCGGACGCAGCTGCAGAACAGCTACACGCAGGTGGCCGCCGACATGCTCGCCGGCAAGCCGCCGATGCCGGGCTTCTTCATCACGAACGAGCGCCCCTACAAGTTCTGCTCGGACGAGTTCATCGGCAACCTCGATTGCAAGCAGTGGGACTTCGGCGCCAATCAGCAGGAGATCGTCAACGACGTCATCGATCGCTACAAGAACTACTTCGTGTTCGACGCCTTCCAGCGCGGTCGCCTGAACTGGACGATCGACCACTACTATCAGCGCATCATCGATCGCTACTTCTCGCACTTCATCGAGGCGTTCCAGTTCTATTACTTCTACGGCGCCGCCTTCCAGGGCTCGGACCTCAGCGACGACCTCCTCACGGCGTCGATGAACGGGCTCAACGCGCTGGGTGAGGTGCTGGAGACGCCGGAGCCGGGCGCGCACTGCCCGACGACGGAGGACCCGACGGTGCTGGCGCTGCCCTCGGCGCCCACGGGCGCGGGCGCCTGCCTCCCGGGCTCGGCGTCGATGAACATCCAGATCCCCGACGGGAAGCCCTACTACATCAACTTCTCCGACGACTACTACTACCGGATCACGCGCGCGGGCTCGCTCTACGAGAAGCTCGCGGCGCTCTACACGCTGACGTCGACCCAGGCGCACTTCTACCGCGTCGATACGTTCGCCGACGCGAACCAGTACGCCATCAACTTCTACAGCGTGTTCAAGGACGAGATGCTGAACCTGCTCTCGGGCGTCATCCGCGACGATCCGTCGACCTACGGCGGTTACGTCAACATGAGCGGCTCGACGCCGCCCGTGTACCAGCCGACGCCGGTGGTCGACTTCACGCGCTACGGCCAGGCCAACCCGCCCACGCCGGACTACATGAAGCAGGGCGCGCTGCGCGTCGCCACGCCGGTGAACAAGACGATCCAGTACTTCGCGATCGGGCTCTCGCTGGCGAACCTCGACACGAGCTGGGACAGCACGCTCGACGTCTCGAACTACCTCGCGGTCTCGCTCAAGGGCTCGAAGGAGGACTTCACCTACGCGCCCGGGACGAAGATCCTCGAGTACACGCACCCGCAGAGCGGCCTGACGTACCGCGCGCCCGTCGTCGCGAGCGACGCGACGGGCTCCGTGGACATCGCGGGCGGCATCGGCGCGAGGACGATCCAGGAGCTGATCGACATCACCGGTCAGCCCAACGTGCCCGCGACGATGCCCGCCAAGTACGGCGCCGACTTCGACAACAAGCCGCTGCCCGACTGGTACACCGCGAAGTCACAGCTCGACGCCTCGAAGGCGGCGGTCGCGGCCTACCAGGGCAGCGACGCGACCATGCAGCAGACGCTGCAGACGAACTTCCAGAAGGCGAACGCCATCTTCCAGTTCGTCGACCAGGGCCTCGTCTCCTACCGCGTCGACCTGCTCAACGACATCCGCAACTTCCGCCAGGCCTTCGGGTACTAACCCTCGAATCTCGAGATTGGAGCGGGCGAACGCCTGGGACACCCGCTCCCTTTCCTTCGAAGGCGACGCTGCGCTCCGCGAGTGGTGCGGGTCCTGTCATCTCGGGACCCCTCCCCGTTGGCCTGCCCGCCGACGCCGTGGACATGCGCAGCGTGGGCCTTTTAGGCAACCGCATCATCGGCAAGTGGCACTTGCCCGCGCCGGGCAGCCCAACGGGTCCCCTCCCTCAATGCCACCCGGCACCACTCGCTCCGCTCCGCCGGTAGTTTGCGCGGAAGGAGCGTCGCTCTGAGGGATCCCCACGAAACTCTCAAAGCCAACGTGGACGTGGACCTGAACGTCGTCGTAGACGCTGACGTAGTCGCTGTCGTGTGCCTGGACGCCCGCTACGGCCTGATGAGACCGGTGAGCATCGAGACGATGCGTCCCAGAAGCACGCGCGAGCTCTCGAGGCCCGCCTGATCGAACACCGCCATCGCCTCGAATGCATCGAGGATGGCGGCGCATTCGAGGGCGGAGCCACGAGCAATCGTATAGAAGCGCACAGCATCCCGGCTGAATTTGCCGCTTCCCTCTGCGATGTTCAGCGGGACCGAGAGGGCGGCGCGCCTTAGCTGGTCAACGATGTCGCCGTGCCCTTTGGGAACCTTGGTGACGAGCCGTGACGTCATCCCACGGAACTCCGTCGAGGCTCGATAGACATCTAGGCGCTGGAAGCCGAACATGTTGTCTATTCGGCCTGTCGGGCTCTCAGGTGCGTGCAGGCACACGACAGCGACTACGTCAGCGTCTAGGACGACGTCCAAGTCCGCGTCCACGAAGTGATCGAGACTCTTCAATATTTCGTGGGGAGCCCTCAGAGCGTCGCTCCTCCCGCGGGCCTCCAAACTGCTTGGAAGAGGTCCGGCGGCTTTGCCTTCCCGACTCGCCTTGCGGAGGAGGGAGGCGACCTATTGGCGGAGCGGAGCGAGTGGTGCCGGGTGGCGTTGAGGGAGGGGACCCGCTGGGCCGGCCGGCGGGCAAGTGCCACTTGCCGATGACGAGCATGCCTGCAAGGCGGGCGTCCGCATGTCCACGTCCCCGGCGGACCAGTGGGGAGGGGTCCCGAGATGACAGGACCCGCACCACTCGCGGAGCGCAGCGTCGCCTTCGAGAGCGGGCTAGCGAATCTCGATCTCGTACGGGACCCGCGCCTCGACGCCGCTACCGTCGCCCTGCAGGAACGGCGCGAGCATCCGCAGCGCCGGCCCCAGGCGGGCGCCGAGCAGACGGTCGAGGTCGGACGAGCCGTCGTCGGAGTCGAGCCCGGTGAGACGCGCGAGGAGACCGCCCGTTGGCCGCGGGAGCAGCGTGAGCGCCGGGAGCCCACCGCGCTCGAGCGGCACGTGGCCGAGGCGCGCCGCGAGGTCGATGGCCGCGCCGACGCCGCCCATCTGATCGACGAGCCCCAGCCCCTTCGCCTCGGCGCCCGTCCAGACGTGGCCGCGCCCGATCTCGTCGACGCGGGCGCGCGTCAGGCCCCGCGCGTGCCGGCCCTCGGCGACGGTGTTGATGAACAGCTCGTAGAAGTAGCGGATCTTCTCGGCGGCGATCTTGATCTCCTCGTCCGTCCAGGGGCGAAAGGGCGACTGGTAGTCGGCGTGCTGGCCGCGGCGGTTGGTCTCGACGCCGATGCCCAGCGTCGCCATGAGCTTCCGGACGTCGACCTTGTAGCCGAAGATGCCGATCGAGCCCGACAGCGTCGACGGCTCGGCGAAGATCGCGTCGGCGGGCGCCGAGACGTAGTAGCCGCCCGAGGCGGCGATGTCTCCCATCGAGACGATGACGGGCTTGCCCGCGCGGCGCAGCTTCGTGATGGCGCGCGCGACGATGTCGGAGGCGTAGGCCGAGCCCCCCGGGCTGTTGACGCGCAGGACGACGGCGCCGACCGAGCCGTCGCGCCGGCACTCCTCGAGGGCCTCGACGAGGGTGTCGCCGCCCGTGAGGTCCTCGCTGAACGGGAAGCGGTGGCTCTTTCCGTCGACGATTGTGCCGTCCACGAGCACGACCGCGACCCGGCGCGAGGGCCACGCCTCGCGCGTCGACGACGGATCGGGCGCGCGGATGGCGATGGACGGCCGGCCGAGCGACACGCGCAGCCACGCCTCGAGCTCGTCGTCGTCCTTGACGGCGTCGATGAGCCCGACGAGCTGCGCCTCGTACGGCGTGAAGAGGCCGCGATCGACGAGCGTGCGCACGCGCGCCTCGTCGATGACGCGGCCGCCAGCCGTGCGCGCGCGCGCGACGGTGGCGACGAAGCGATGGAAGACGTCGTCGAGGAGATCGTTCTTGTTGGCGCGCACGGGCGCCGTCTGCTCCTCGAAGACGAAGGGCTCCATCGCGCCCTTGAACTCGCCGATGCGCACGAGGTCGACGTTGACGCCCAGCGTGTCCATGGCGTGCTTGTAGAACGTCACCGTCTGCGAGAAGCCGGTGAGCGTGAGCGTGCCTGCCGGGTGCAGCGCGATGGCGTCGCACGCCGTCGCCAGGTAGTAGTCGCGCGTCTCGGGGAACGAGCCGTAGGCGTAGACGCGCTTGCCGCGCGCGCGCAGGCCGCCGACGAGGTCGCGCAGCTCCTCGACGCGGCCGAGGCCGAGCGGCAGCCCGTCGACGTGCAGCAGCACGGCGGCCACGCCCTCGTCCTCGCCGAGCGCGCGCAGGCGGCGCACGAGCTCGACGAAGGCGGCGTCGCTCTTGACGTGCTCGAGGTCCACGCGCGCGACGAAGGCCGGCGCGACGACGGAGGCTTGCCGCTCGCCCGTGACGCGCAAGAGCGTCGCCGCGCCGCCGTCGGCGTCGCCCCTGCCGGGGAACGCCATGCGCGCCGACGCGGTGACGCCGACGTGGTCGAGGTCGAGCGCGAAGCCGAGCTCGGCGCGGTAGTCGGCGTCGCTCGAGAGCGCGTAGTTCCCGCCGCTGGTCGAGCTCTCGCCCGTGGCGAACAGACGCACGCCGCGCGCGGCCATCACGGAGAGGCGCGCGCGCGGCACGATGTACCGCCAGTTCGTGCCCTCGAAGTAGTCGGCGCCGAGCGCGAGCTCGAGCCGATCCGTGCCGAGCGGCCGCCCCACGAGCTCGCCGCCGTAGAGCCGGGTCACGGAGACGGCACCCGTCGGCTGGTTGATGTCCTCGACGACGAAGCCGAGGGCGAGATACCGCCCCGCGCGGATCGAGAGCCCGGCGTCGAAGGTGTCGTGATCGAAGAGCCCGCCGCCCCAGACGTGCGACCAGGAGAGGCCGAGGCCCGCGTGCTCGCCGAGCTTGAGCCCATAGGCGAAGGTCAGCACGGTGCGGGCATAGGGATCGACGAAGACGCCCGGCGAGCCGGCGACGTGCGAGAGGGCCATGCCGAAGCCGCCGCTCGAGAAGACGGGCGTGGCCCAGTAGAGACCCACGCCGCGGCCCGCGAGCTGCGCCCACTGGCCCCAGGCGTCGATGGCGAGCGTGAGACCGCCCGCGGGGAGGAGGCCCAGCTGCGCTGGGTTGAGCTGGACCGCCGTGGGGTCCGCGTCGCCCGCGCGCGCCGCGTTGGCGATGTAGGGCCCGCGCGTCGGGCGCGCCTCGGGATCGAGGTATTGCGCTCGCGCGGCCCCGGCGCCGAGCAGCGAGAGCATGACGAGCGCGAGCGGACCGGCGAGGCGCGGCTTCGGACGGGGGAACATTGGGGCGGGGCGCAGTATAGTTCGGAGGCCGCCATGGAGAGCTGGGATCGTCCGCCGCCCGACATCGAGGTCATCGCCTTCTTCGAGCAGTGGCTGCCCCAGGCCTTCACGAAGTCGGGGCGGCGCGGGCCGCTCGAGGGCCCGACGGTGCGCGCATCGATCTCGGGCGAAAGCGGCGGCGCCTGGGACCTGTTCGTGCGCGAGGACGTGCTGTCCGTGGGGCCGGCGACGCGCGAGCCGCCCGACGTGTGGGTGCGCCAATCGGCGGCCGATCTGCGCGCCGCCGTGGGCACGCCCGATCCCGATCTGCCCGTGCTGGTGCCGCCGGGGTGGTCGGCGCTCGATCTGCTGTTCCTCGACCCGCGCGACGTCGAGATGATGCGTCAGGTGTCGGGGCGCGTCGCGCTCGAGATCGAGGGCAAGCGGCGCCGGCGGTGGTCCGTCGACGTGGGCTTCGGCGCGGCGGGCGTCGCCGCGGGCCGGCCGCGGTCGGTGGTGCGCGTCGACGGCGCGACCTTCGACGGCCTGCGCACGGGGGCGATCCCGCCCATGCAGCCGCTCTTCGACGGGCGCCTCAAGATCGAGGGCGACCGAGGGCTCGCCATGCAGCTCCTCCTGCTACTCGGCAGCCGGCTCTCCCGCGGCTGAGCCCGCGGCGCGCGCCGCCTTAGGTTCAGGCTTCGGCTCGGCCTTGGGCTCCACCTTCGCCTCGGCCTTGGCCGCGGGTTGAGCCTCGGCCTTCGCCTCGTCCTTGGCCTTGGGCTCCTCCTTCGCCTCTTCCTTCTTTTCGTCTGTCTTGGAGTCGCCCGCGGCGGCCTGATCCTCGCTCGCGGCCGGCGTCGCTGCCGCGGACGCCGTCGTCACCCGCTTCGCGCGCGGCCGCGGCGACGCCGGGTGCTTGCGCGCGCGATCGAGGCCACGCTTGAACGCGGCGTCGTTGGGCCGGCTCGCGAGGGCCTTGCCAAACTCTTCGGCGGCGCCCGCGTCGTCGTGCGCCGCGAGCAGCGCCTCGGCGAGCAGCGCGTGCGCGTCGGGATCGGCCTCGGCGAGGCCCACGACGGTCCGCGCCCAGCGCACGGCCTCGACAGGGTGATCGGCGTGGAGGGCGGCCACGGCGCGCTCGCGGAGCGTCGCCGCGAGCTGGCTCCCGCCCTGCGCGCCCGGATCGAGGCCGAGCGCGATCTTGTAGTGCGCGACGCCTTTGGCGATGTCGCCGCCGTCCAGCTCGTCGGCCGCGGCCTGCTCGAGCGCGCGCCCGGCCCGCGCCGCGAACCCCGCGGCCACGTCCGCCGCGCCCTCGCGGCGCAAGCGCTCGAGGCGCTCCTCGAGCGCCGGCACCTGCGCGAAGCCGAGCGCGCCGTCGGTCCTCAACATGTCCTCGAGCTCCTTCGTGAGCGCCTGGACCCGCGCCGCGCGCGCGTCGACGGGCGCCGCCGGGGGCGCGGCCGCGACGACCTGGCCCGCGCGCATCTTCGGGAGCTCGCGGTACGCGGCGACGGCCGCGCCGATCGTACCGAGGAGCAGGACGGTCACGGCCGCCCAGACGTGACCGCCGCCGCGCCGGGGCGCGGCCGCCGCGGGCGCCGCGGGAAGCTGGCCGCTCGCGCGCGCCGCGACGCCGCCCACCGGCGCAACGGAGCGCGTGCGCGGCGCCGGCGCCGACTCGGGCCCCTGTGCCGCCTCCACGACCACCGGCATGCGATCGCGCGTGCCGCCGCTCTCCTCGGCCCGCGCGTCCGGCCCGCGCAGGCCGAGCAGGTCCGACACCGCGCGCGCCCTGCCCCACTGCACCTTCGAGAGATCGTACTCGAGGGCCGCCATGCGCTGGTGGCGCTTGGCCGGATCGGCCTCGAGCGCGCGCAGGATGACGAGCTCGAGCTCCTCCGTCAGCTCGGGCCGCAGCTCGCGGGGCGGCCGCGGCGGCTCCTGCTTCTTGAGCGCCGAGGCCTCCTCGCCGTGCGGCGGCTCGCCCGTGACCATCTCGTAGAGCAGCGCGCCCACCGAGTAGACGTCACTCCGGCGATCGGCGAGCCCGCCCATCGCCTGCTCGGGCGCCATGTACTCGGGCGTGCCCATGGCGATGCCGGGGTTGGTGAGGCGGCTCGAGTCCTGCCCGATGCTGCGCGCGATGCCGAAGTCGAGCACCTTGACGAAGTCGGCCTTGCCGTCGCGCGCGACCAGGAAGATGTTCTCGGGCTTGAGGTCGCGGTGGATGACGCCGGCGGCGTGCGCGGCCTCGAGCGCGCGGCAGATCTGCATCGTGATCTGCGCGGCGCGCATCGGCTCGAGGCGCCGCTCGTGCGACAGCACGTCGGCGAGATCGATGCCGTCGAGGTGCTCCATGACGAAGTAGGCGCACCCGTCCTCGGTCGTGCCGAAGTCCGTGACGTCGATGATGTGCGGGTGGCCGATGCGCGACGCCGCGCGCGCCTCGCGCCGGAAGCGCTCGACGAGGTCCTGCTGCCGCGAGTACTGCGGGTGCAGGATCTTCACCGCCACGCCTTTGCCGATCTCGACGTGCTCGGCGGCGTACACGGTGCCCATGCCGCCCTCGCCCAGGATCTTCTGGATGCGGTAGCGGCCCTCGATGACGCGCCCCGTGAAGTTGGTGGGCGTCTGGCGCGGGCGCGGCAGCTCGGCCCGCGCGAGCTCGACGGCCGCCGGGTTCGAGTCCGACGACTCGCCGATGCGCGGGTGCTGCGAAGCCGGCGCCCCCTCGATGCGGTGGCCGCGCACGGGCGTGAGCAGGTCGGAGAAGTCTTCGGACTGCATGGCGAGGCCGATGCTCTCGCCCAGCAGGCGCTCGCGGTCGGTCTGCTCCTCGCGCATGGCGTCGCCGCAGAGCCCGCGCAGGAACTCGGCCGAGCGCTCGGCGTCGGCGCGCGGCGACAGGCGCGAGATGACGTCGGACAGCGCCTGCCGCATCTCCTCGGCGCTCCGGTAGCGGTCCTCGCGCGCCGGCGCGAGCGCGCGCATGATGACGGCGTCGAGCTCGGGCGTGATCCACGCGGCCTTCGACGACGGCGCCTGCGTGTTCGGGTGGCGCACGAGCGACATCGCCGTGGCGGCGTCCACGTTCTGCAGCTGCAAATATTGGTGCCCCGTGAGCAGCTCCCAGATGACGACGCCCAGGCTGTAGATGTCGCTGCGGGCGTCGGCCACCTCGCCGCGCGCCTGCTCGGGCGCGAGGTAGGCGGCGCGCCCGAACACGACGCCGGGCGCCGTGTGCTCCTGCTTGAGCACGCTGCGCGCGAGCCCGAAGTCGGTCAGCTTCACCTCGCCGAAGTACGACATGAGGATGTTCGGCGGCGCGACGTCGCGGTGCACCAGCTTGAGGTCGCCGTAGCTGTGCACGTACGCGAGCGCGCGCGCGATCTCGCGCCCGACGTGGAGCGCGACGTCGAGCGGGATGCGCGTCCGTGTGCGGACGCAGCGGTTCCAGATGTCGCGCAGGTCCTTGCCCTCGACGAGCTCCATGGCGATGTAGAACTCGCCGTCGATCTCGCCGGCGTCGAAGGTGGGGACGAGGTTCGCGTGCGACAGCCGCAGCACGACCTTGGCCTCGTCGAGGAAGCGGTTCGCCTTGGCCTTGTCGGTGCGCTCGGCGATGACCTTCTTGATGACGCAGAATTTCTGGAAGCCTGGCTCTCCCGTGGCCGCCACGTAGATCTCGCCCATGCCGCCGCGAGCGAGCGACTTCAGGAGGACGTACTTGCCGAACCGGCGCGGGAAAACTTCGGGCATTTCGCGCTTTCGAGCGGTCGCATCGTAGACCATTCCCGCCGCTGGGGCGAGGCCGAGGGGACGACGTCGGTAGGGTTTTTCCCGAGACCGAACGAAGCACGCGAAGGTTAGCGCGCGGGGTCACGAACGTCGCGCGCAACCGTCCGCCACCCGGACCGAAGAGGGTCCCGGCCGCGATTGAGCGTCACTCCCCGATCTCGACGTCCTCGCTCGGCGCGGGGGCGTGGCGGACTGCGACCGTGCGGCTCCGGGTGCCGAGAGCGGCGCGGAGGCGCTCGACGGCGGCCGTGCGGGCCGGCAGCTCCCACGAGGGATCGTAGGCGGCGACGCCCTCGACGCCGAGGCGTCCCAGGGCCCGGGCCGCGAGGTGCCGCACCGCCGGGGTGGCGTCGGTGGTCATCACGTCCAGCAGCGCGGCCTCGCGGCGCGCGCGCGCGTCCGCGTCGAGCGGGACCTGCGCGCGCCCGAGGGCGTCCGCCGCGACGGCGCGCGTGACGGGGCCGCCCGAGAAGAGCGCCTCGATCGTCGAGGGGCCCGCGAACACCTTCTCGACGTGGCAGCCGCCGCAGGCGTCGGGCCGGCCGGCGGCGGCGTCCTTGGCGGCGTCCGGGATCTCGATGCGGTGGCTGCGGTGGACGTCGAGGACGCCGTACACGACGCGCGGCATGTGGCAGCTCACGCAGCGGACGGCTTCGACGTGGCGCGAGTGCCGCGCCGCCGCCGCGCCGTCGGCGAGCGCCGCGTGGCACTGCGTGCACATGCCGTCGGCCGCGGCGCCGCGAAAGCGCGCGCGCACCTGTCCGCGCGGATCGCCCTCGTGCATGCCGTGGCACGTCGTGCACGTGAGCTGGCCGTCGCGCGCGCAGCGAGACTGGAGGAGCCCCTGGTACTCGTACGCCGTGAGCCGCGGCGTGCCGTCGCCCCAGAACCGCGGCGCGAACGCCGCGCGGTCGCCGCGCAGGGGCGTGTCGCGCCAGAGCGGTGTCGTCGTGCGCGCGAGGTCGTCGCCCGGGACGAACGGATCGCCGTGGGCCATGAACGGCGCCACGTCGGGGGTGATGCGCTGCCCGTGGCAGCGCCCGCACACCTCCGCCGACCGCTGGGGCGGCAGGCGCGCCGGGTTCACGATGGTCGGGTCGGCGGCCTTGCGCGCCCCGAGCCACAGCCGGCGCAGCGGATCCGCGTTGGCCGCGACGTGCGCCGCGCCCGGCCCGTGGCACGCCTCGCACGCGACGCCGAGCTCCGCCGTCGTCGTGGCGAAGCGCCCCGTCGCCGCGTCGAGCCTAGGGTTCGGCGCGACGTTGTGGCAGAAGACGCAGTTGTCGTTCCACCGCGTGACGTGCCGGTCGAACACGCCGCCGCCGAACACCGGCCGCCCGGGTACGTCGATCCGCGTGTCGTCCGCGAACAGGAACGCGCCCGTCATGGGGAACCACCGCTTCTCCTCGACGTGCCACGCGACCGGCAGCCGCCAGTACGTGTCGCCCTCCTGCGCGAGGTACTGCTGGTACCGGTGCGAGCCCACGGTGCGCGCGACCGTCACCGTGCGCGGCGCGCCGCCCTCCGGCGTGAACGTCATCCGAAACGCCCCCGCCCCATCGCGATCCATCTTCGCCACCACACCGTCATGCCGCAGCGTCGCTCCGTCGAACGCCCCCAGCACGCTCGCCGTCGTCGCCTCCGCCGTCATCGTGCGATGGAACGTCCGGTGCCAGCTCCGATGGTTGTCCTCGTGGCACCGCCCGCAAGCGTCCGACCCGACGAACGCGACGCCGTGCAGCTCCACGGGGCGAAGGCTGCTCGCCAGCCGACGCTGCTCGACGCAGAGGGCCGCGACAGCCAACAACAGGGCGGCGGACTTCGCAGCGCGCGCGCGCACGCTGCCATCTTACAATCGGGCCTCGCCAGAGTCGTCAACGCCTGAGGGGAGGACCAAAGATGATCCGCAAAGCCATTCCGCTGCTCGCGCTCGCCTGTGCTCTCGGCCGCGCCGACGCCGCGCCGCCCGCCGCCACGACCGAGGCGGATGCCACGGCGTTCCTCGACGCGACCGGGACGTTCGAGACCACCAAGAAGGTCCTGGCGTCGATGATGGACAAGCTGGCGGCGCAGCACCCC
>Ga0265339_10003416_pt1 | contig 11102 bp, 9 predicted proteins | sample 4CB219metaG_FD_202085 | JGI IMG/M metagenome (GOLD analysis project Ga0265339, IMG submission 202085) | Rhizosphere microbial communities from Carex aquatilis grown in University of Washington, Seatle, WA, United States - 4-CB2-19 metaG | ecosystem: Host-associated > Plants > Roots > Rhizosphere...
CTTGCTGCAGCCGCTGTTCGAGGGCCTGATCCTGCTGGCGGCAGTCAGCATCGGGGCGCTGCGCATGCTGCGCGTCAGAAATACGCTGGAGCTCTTCCGGTGACGCCGGCGTCCCTTGGCCTCTCGCGGGACGACCGCCCGATCCTCATTGCGGCCTTGTTCGTCCTCGTCATCCTGGTCGCGGGCACCATCTATACCGTCGCCCGTTTCGGCAGCGCGCCGCTGCTGTCGCCGGCCTATCTGCTGCAGCAACTGCAGATCGGCTCCTTCCTCGGCATCGTGTCGGCGGGGATGATGATCGTCATCCTGATCGCCCAGATCGATCTGTCGGTGCCCTGGACACTGGCGGCGGCCGCCATGATGGCCACATCGATCGGCGGGCCGTTCGCTATTCCGGTCGGACTTGGCATCGGCCTCCTGGTCGGCCTCGTCAACGGCTTCGGGGTGGCCTATTTGCGCGTGCCCTCGATGATCTTCACGTTGGGTGTCAATGCGGTGATGCGCGGCCTGATGGTCGCGCATACCGGCGGCTATGCACCGCAAACTGCCGCGACCGACTTGATGCGAACGCTCGCCTCCGAGCGCACGCTTGGCATTCCCAACGCCTTGTTCGTCTGGGCTGCGGTGTCGGTGCTGGTAGCCGTTATCCTGCAGCGCATGCCGCTCGGTCGTTACATCTACGCCATCGGCAACAAGGAGGCGGCGGCCTATTTGAGCGGCGTGGATACGCGTCGCGTCACCGTCATCTGCTTCGTACTTTGCGGTCTTGCGGCTGCTCTCGCAGGCGTGCTGCTCGCCGGCTACTCGACCAAGGCCTATCAGGGCATGGGCGATGCCTATCTGCTGCCCTCGATCGCTGCGGTCGTTATCGGGGGTACTAATATCCTGGGTGGACGCGGTCGTTATCTCGGCACGCTGGTTGGCGTAGTGTTGATCGTACTCCTCAACAGCGTCCTTTCGATTATGGACATGCCCGAGGCCGGCCGACAGGTGATCTACGGTCTCGTCATCATCCTGATGCTGCTCGTCTATGGACGCGGCGAACGCGTCACGAGCTAGACCAGAATCGCCGTCGGGCGCCGGGCCTTGCTCCGTTCATGCGCGAGAATCAGCCTTTGTATTCCACGATATAAAGGCCCGCACTGAAGTCCGTCACGTAGCACAGCGCGTTCTTGTCGACGAACACATCGGCCGAGTGCAGCACGACCGGACGGTTCGGGCGCGGGTCCATCCATTTTGCAGGCGGCGGCGGTACGAACGCGCCGATCTCCCTCGGACGAAACTGATCCTTGATATTGTACACCCGCAGGCCTGCGTTCTGATAGGTCGCGAAGATGAGTTCCTCGCTGTAAAACGCTTCGGGCCGGTTTTCGTGGACGTTGTGCGGACCGAAATGACCGCCGACCTTCAGATAATCCTTGTCCGCCGGCGCCGGGAAGGTCGAGATGCTTATCGGGTTGGACTTGATCTGGTTGTCGAGGACCCAGATCGGCTTGAACCCGTCCTCCTGATTGTCGAGCACGGTTTCGTCGACGACAATGAGGAGATTGCGATTTGGCAAGGGAAGGGCGTTGTGCGTGCCGCCGCCGAAGGGCGGAGCCCACACCTTGTGGGTCATGAGTTTTGGACTGGACTTGTCCTTGACGTCGACGACAGCGAGGCAGGCGTCGCGCCAGCTGCATTATGCAGCGCATTTTTCGCTTGATCGAGAGCGGGGAGTTTCACGAAGGGAGTCGCCTGCCGGCGGAGTCCGTACTCGCTGACCGTTTCGGCGTATCGAGGCCGGTCATTCGGGAGGCGCTGTCCCGGCTGCGGTCGATGGGCGCCATCGTTTCCCGAAAAGGAGCTGGAAGCTACGTGCAATACCGCGCCGGCGCACAACCGGATCAAGAGAACGCGACGCCCTTTGGATTTGTCAGCAGCCTCTCACAGATAAGGCGTTGCTTCGAATTTCGTGCCGCAGTGGAGAGCGAGGCGGCCTTCTATGCAGCCCGGAATCGCACGCCGGAGCTTCTGCTCCGGATGCGCAAGGCAGTTGACCTGCTGGAAAAAGCAGTCTCCGACGGCGCGCTGGGCGTGAACCCCGATATAGAGTTCCATTTGACGGTTGCCAAAGCTTCCTGCAACGAGTTCTTCGGATTCGTATCAAGCGCCATGCGGACGCAAATCGAGTTTTCGATTGATTTGGCGCGCAAGCTTTCGCTCACGCGACCGCGGGCCGTACCGATCACGGTCCAGGCCGAGCACGAGGACATCTACAGAGCCGTCGAGGCACAGGACGCGGAAGCCGCGAGGATCGTTATGCGCCGGCATATCGAGAACGCACGCTCGCGGATATTCGATGGATCAATGAACGTTGGGCCGGTCACCAGTGTTGACGAGAGGACCGCCTGACTTATCGCCAATGAGCCGACCTCATGGGCGACGCCGAGTTCTGGATCGCGCTATTCGTTGGCGTCCCTCGGTTACCCCTAAACCGCGGCACGCGTATTGAGGTAAATTGCGTAGAGGGAGGTCTGCCCGCAGATATAGAGCCGATTGCGTCGCGGCCCGCCGAAACAGACATTTGCGACAATCTCTCCGATCGGAATCGTGCCCAGATGCGTGCCATCTGGCGAGTAGCAGAAAACGCTGCGGCCTGCCGACGTCCATATGTTGCCATGAATGTCACAGCGAAAGCCGTCATAAAATCCTTCCGGACAGGTGGCAAACAATGACCCGGCCGGGACCGTTTGCCCGTCTAACGCGTATGACCAGATTGTTGGCGAAAGTCCGTCGACATGCGTCGCGCCGGTATCGGCCACGTAGAGCACCGTTTCATCCGGCGAGAAAGCGAGCCCGTTGGGTTGCACCCGGTCCGACACGACAACGGTTGTTTTTCCCGTGACGCCGTCGATCCGGTAAACGTTGCTGGCGCCGATCTCGGACTTGGTTTGTTGACCCTCATAGTCGCTATCGATTCCGTAGGTCGGGTCGGAGAACCAGATCGAACCATCCGATTTGACCACAACGTCGTTGGGCGAATTCAGTCGGCGACCGTCAAAGTGGTCCGCCAGAACGGTGATGGATCCGTCGTGCTCTGTCCGCGTGATGCGCCGCATGAAATGTTCGCAACTAATCAGCCGTCCCTCACGGTCAGCCGTATTGCCGTTCGAGTTGAAGCTGGGGTTGCGGAAGACGGATACAGATGCATCGGTCTTGTCAAAACGCATCATCCGGTTGTTGGGAATATCCGACCAGATCAGGTAGCGGCCCGCGGCAAAATACGCCGGGCCTTCCGACCAACGGCAACCGCTGGCAAGCTTTTCGAGATTGGCATGACCGATGACCAAGCGCGAAAATCGCGGATCGTGGATGATATGGGGGAGCATTCTTCCTCCTTGACGAGTCGCAGGTTCTCACGGCCCGCGTGATGCGTCTCGTCAATTTGAGTCAATCTGCCCAAATTTGCAAGAAGTCGGGCCCTGGTCGAGGCGGGGCCCGATAGTATGAAGCTGATGCTCCAGGAGGCCCGGCCTATTCCTTGGCCTGATCGGTGATGACAGAGCCGAGCTTCTGCCAGCGTTCGCCGTCAAACTGCACCATCTGAAACTGTTTGTTGACGCGATAGTCGGTCGGCGTCGTGGTGACGGAAATTCCCGGGAGTAACAGGTCCAATTGTACGTTCGTCAGATGGGTGGCCTGCTTGAGAACGTTGACGCGAGTGAGGTCATCGCCGCATTGCTTCAGAACGTCGATCAGCAGTTGCGTGGTGATGTAGCCGTAGACGTTCAAGTTAGAGGTCTTGTCGCCATCAGGGTAGTACTTCTTCATGAAACCGAGGTAGCGCTGCATTCCCGGATCGTCTTTCCAGGCGTCGTCTGCCGGATCCTTGACGTAGCCGACGCTGATAAGACCCTTTGCTGCGTCGAGACCTGCGGGTTTGAGTACTGCACCAACAGACGTCGCGTTGATGTCGACGATTTGCACCGGATGCCAGTTGAGTTCGGCGATCTTCTTGATCGCCTGCGCTGCCTGCTTGGGTGTCGAGGCGCTGAAGAACAGGTCGGCACCCGCGTCCTTGATCTTCAGGATCTGCGAATCGATGGTCGGATCCGTGAGCTCGTAAGAGGCTTCCGCCACCACCATGCTCGAAGCCGTGTCGCCGAGGCCCGCCTTGATGCCGTTGAGGTAGTCTTTGCCGAGGTCGTCGTTCTGATAGAGGATTCCGACCTTGGCGTTCGGATGTTCCTTGAGGATGTATTGGCCGTAGATGCGGCCCTCGACGAAGTAGTTGGGATTAAAGCCCATCGTCCAGGGATAATGCTTGGGATCGGTGAAGCGGGACGCACCGGTGGCGGCGAACAGCTGTGGCACCTTCTTGCCGTTGAGATATTTCTGCACGGCCGCATTGGGCGGCGTGCCGATGATCTGGAAGGTGGCCAACACGTCGTCGTCCTCGACCAGCTTGCGCACCTGCTCCACGGTCTTGGGCGGGCTATAGGCGTCGTCATACTGGATCAGGTTGATCTTGCGGCCGTTGATGCCACCCTGATCGTTGATCATCTTGATGTAGGCTGCCTGCGTCTTGCCGACCGTGGCATAGGCCGATGCGGGTCCGCTGAGCGGCACGGTCTGTCCGATCTTGATCTCGGTGTCTGAGGCTCCGGTATCGTATTTCTTCTGCGCATCGGCAGAAGAGATCGACAGCGCGACGGCCATTGCAAACGCAACCGCGACAGGCACAGTGTTTCCCATGGGCATTCCATCCTCTCTTGCGCTGATTTCTCGTTGGTGCTTCAGGTGCCTTTGAGCCCCGCCTCGCGGATCACCAGGGTCCATTTGCGCGTTTCGTCGTCGATGAACTTGCCGAATTCGGCGCCCGTCGTGCCATGGGCTTCCAGCCCCTGGACAAACAGCTTCTTCTTCACTTCGGGATCGGCAAGCACGAGATTGACCTCGCCTTGCATCCGATCGACGATCGGCTGCGGCGTGGCTGCAGGCGCCATGAAGCCGTACCATCCGGCAGCAACCACGTTGGACAAACCCTGTTCGCGCAAGGTCGGCGCCTGAGGGTAGATCGGGGAGGGCGCGGTTGCGGCCACGCCCAGCACGCGAAATTTGCCGGCCTGAACGTAAGGCAGTGCAGTGCTGATCGCGGTCAGCGTGGCGTCGACCCGGCCGGCCAGCAACTCGGTGTACGCCATGGCATCGCCACGGAAAGGAACGTTGAGACCTTTGATGCCGGCGTCCCTGAAGAGCAATTCGGCAGCCAGATGAGGCTGGGAGCCGGCACCGGGCGATGCAAAGGTCAGGCCGTTGGGCTGCGACTTGCCGTAAGCGATCATCTCCTTGAGGTTTTTGAAGGGAGCCTCAGCGCTGATGATCAGAAACAGCGGCGCGACGACGGCCATCGCCACCGGCACCAGGTCCTTGTGCGGATCGTAGCCCAGCTTTCCGAACAGAGCCTCGGCCGTCGCGTAGGGTGCTGCCGCATAGAGGAACGTATATCCGTCGGGGGTCGCATGCGCGACAGTCTCGTTGGCGAGGCGAGTGCCTGCGCCCGGCTTGTTTTCGACGATGAAGTTCTGGCCGAGACGATGTTCAAGCTGTTCGTCGATGATGCGCAACGAAATATCGTTGGCGCCGCCAGGGCCGTACGGGGATATCATTCGCACGACACGCGACGGCCATTTGTCGTCGGCATATCCCGGGACACTGCGGCTTGCCGCAAGCGCAGCCGCGGCGCCGACCAGGGTTCGGCGCGTGATCTTCACTCCCATCGCTATCCTCCCTTGTGCTGCAAACGATCAGTTCGGGACGGAGCGCCGAAACTTCTGCTTGAAAGTCTCGGACGCGGCCGGTCCCTCGGCTTATTTCGCAGTCTTCTTCTTGTCGGGTTCGCGTCGTTCGATCGCAGGCCCGGCGGCGCCGATGAGCGTGCGGATGCTGGCGGCGAGCGCGGCAAGGCGCGGGCCGATTTCCGCCTCCAGCTGTCCGGGCTGCAACCGGAACGCCGGGATGCCGCAATTGATCGAAAAGAATTGCTCCGCGTTGCTTGCGTGAAACAGCGGCGCCGCGACTGCATGGATCGAAGCCATGTACTCGCCGAAACAGGTGCAGAATCCGCGCGTCTCGCAGTCCTTGAGTGCGGCGCGATACCGCTCGCGATGGATCGACCACTGGTCCGGACTGTCGGTTCTCATCCGCTCCTCGATCAGTGCTGAACCGGTGGGCGGCAACAGCGAGGCCGCGGCCCGCCCCATCGCCGTGCTGACCACGGGAATCAATAGACCGATATCGGGAACGTGAGGGCCGACGTCTCCCGATCGCGCGGTCTCGACATAGATCATCGAGGTTCCGTCGAGCAGGCCGATCGAGACTGTGCCGCGGACGCTCTCCGCGAGCTCCTGCATCAATGGCCGCGCGAGTTGACGAAACGGCATGGCGGCCAGTAGCGGACGGACCATGCGCAATGGGCGTGCGCCGAGGCAGAATTTCGCGAGAGCCTCGTCGTATCGAAGATAACCGAGTTCCGCGAGAGTGTGCGTCAGCCGCGCCACCGTCGGTCGTGGAATCCCGGTGCGCGCCGAAAGCTCCATGTTGCCGAGCATGGTCGCGCCGGCCCCGAACGCTTCCAGCACCACCAGGCCTTTCGCAAGCGTCGTGGCGAAAGCGGCGTCGCCAAGGCTCTCTGCGAGCACGGCTCCCGCGGACTGCGAGGGAATGAAGGTTGGCTTGCGCCCCGTCGCCGATGTCATGACTTTTTGCATAGACGAAAGCGAGGTAATCGTCCAATTATTTTCATGAACATAGAACTCTGTCGAATAATTTGACAAACTTTCGAGCCGCCGAGAGGTTTCCTGAGCCATCGAACGGATTCCAGCGGCGGCGCTAACATGGACGTCAGGTGGCATGATGCTGCCGAGATCCAGCAGGTGCCTTCTGGCCACAGGTGGCGCGCAGCACGATGGATGCCAATCGATCCCCAGCCATGACGACAGCGTTGTGGCGTTCACTTTCGGGTTGCGGCGTTCTCCTTGGAACGCTTTTTTTCGCTGCCTCTCTAACCCCGACGCTGTTGCCGCGGACGCCTTTGACGCAGGGCGTGCTCTCGGGATGGTCTCTGGCGGTTGGATACGGCATCGGCGCATTCGGCGGTTGGCTCTGGGCCTATATGGAATTCGCGCAGCTCTATGGCCGCGTCCTGCGCGTCGCCAGGCTCGCCGCCGCGGCCGCTTGCGCGAGCGTTGCAGTCGTCTCGCTCTGGCAGGCGGCACAATGGCAGAATTCGATCCGTGCGTTGATGGGGCTCGAGCCGGTCGACACGATCCACCCGATCGAAGTCACTCTGATCGCGCTGACAGTGTTCGCAATCCTGATCGCGCTCGCGCGGTTCTTCCGACTGACCATCCGCTCGACGTCGACACGAGTTCGCCGCTTTCTCCCGCGGCGCGTTGCCAACGTCATCGGCGTCATCGCGGCGATCGTGCTGTTCTGGCTGGTGATCCATGGGGCTCTCTTCCGCGCCTTCCTGCGCACTGCTGAGGCGTCGTTCCGGGAATACGATGCGCTGATCGAAGCGGAAACAGCGCCGCCGACGGACCAGCTCAAGACCGGCAGCAGCGCGTCCTTGCTCGCCTGGGACAAGCTCGGACGGGCGGGGCGCGAGTTCATCGCCTCGGGGCCGACCCGCGAAGACATCGGCGCCTTTCTGGGCAGGCCGGCGCTTGCGCCGGTTCGCGTCTATGTCGGACTGCGGTCGGCGGCTACGCCGGAAGCGCGCGCCAGGCTCGCACTGGAAGAATTGAAGCGCGTCGGCGGCTTCGATCGATCCGTGCTGATCGTGGTGACGCCGACCGGCACCGGTTGGGTCGACCCGGCGGCGGTCGACAGCGTCGAATACCTGCACGATGGTGACGTTGCGAGCGTTGCCGTGCAGTATTCCTATCTCGCCAGCTGGCTGTACCTGCTCATCGACCCCGGCTACAGCGCGGATGCCGCTCGCGCTCTCTTCAAGGAGATCTACGGTTACTGGATCACGCTTCCCAGGGACCATCGGCCGCGACTTTATCTGCATGGGATCAGCCTTGGCGCCGCGAATTCCGAACGGGCGACGGACCTGATCGAAGTGATGGCCGATCCCTTCGACGGCGCACTCTGGAGCGGGCCGCCCTATTCGAGCAGGCTGTGGCGCTGGGTCACCGACCATCGCAACCCCGGATCGTCCGCCTGGCTTCCCCGCTTTCGCGATGGATCGTTCATGCGGTTCATGAACCAGCACGGAGAGGCTGCCGAGCCGGCGGGCCCCAATGCGCCGTGGGGTCCGATGCGGATCGTCTACCTCCAATATGCGAGCGATCCCGCGACTTTCTTCGATTATCGCAGCCTCTATCGCAGGCCGGACTGGATGCTGCCGCCGCGCGGCCCCGACGTGTCGCCACAATTGCGCTGGTACCCGGTTGTAACCCTCTTCCAACTGATGCTGGACATGTTCATGGCGACCGATGCGCCGATCGGCTTCGGCCACGTCTACGCCCCGGCGCATTATGTCGACGCCTGGATCGAGGTAACGGACGTTCGCGGCTGGTCGGCGGAACAGATCGCGCGGCTGAAGCGACACCTGTCCAAGCCGTAGTCCGCGACCATCGCGCTTTGGAAACCTCCGGCCGTGTGTCGCGTTTGTTGCTTGCGGAGGGCTACGCCGATGCATTCGCGTCATGTCATTGTTGCCGCCGTCGTCGCGGCAGCCCTGGTGGCTCTGGCCGTTAGCAATATTCGCCACGCGCCGTGGACCAGTCCCGCCCGCAGCGTCGAGCAGCGCGGCCCGCTCTCCGACGCCGAGCGCGTCAATATCGAACTCTTCGAGCGCGTCTCACCGTCGGTCGTGCAGGTGGCGGCGCAATCAACCTCCAATCCGTTCCGCGACGCCAGAGCCTCGTCCGGCACCGGATTCGTCTGGGATGATAACGGCGACGTCGTCACCAACAACCACGTCGTGCAGCAGGCCAGCGCGGTCGTGGTCCGTTTCGCCTCGGGCAGGGTGGCGCGCACCTCGCTGGTCGGCACCGCGCCGAACTATGATCTTGCCGTGCTCAGGATCACCGGCGCGCGCACGCTGCCGCCGCCGCTTGCGCTCGGCAGTTCGGCCGATCTCAAGGTCGGGCAAGCGGCGTTTGCGATCGGCAATCCATTCGGGCTCGATCAATCCATGACCAGCGGCATCATCAGCGCATTGAAGCGGCGTCTTCCGACCTCCGCCGGGCGCGAGATCGCCAACGTGATCCAGACCGACGCCGCGATCAATCCCGGCAATTCCGGCGGCCCGCTGCTCGATTCCGCTGGAAGGCTGATCGGCGTGACCACCGCGATCCTCTCGCCGTCGGGATCGAACGCCGGCATCGGCTTCGCGATTCCGGTCGACGTCGTCAACCGCGTCGTGCCCCAGTTGATCCGCAATGGCCGCGTGCCGACGCCGGGCATCGGCGTTGTCGCCGCGGACGAAAGCGTTGCCGCCAGCCTCGGCACCGAGGGCCTGATCGTGATGAGCACGGCGCCCGGCTCTCCGGCCGAGAGCGCCGGAATCCGTGGGGTCGATCTTACCTTGGGCAATTTGGGCGACGTCATCACGGCGGCCGACGGCAAGCCGGTTCACCGTCTCTCCGACCTGACTGATGAACTCGAGCAGATCGGTACCGGCAAGTCGGTCCGCATCAGCTTGACGCGCGGCTCGGAGACGCGCGACGTTACGGTCGACATCGTCGATATCGACCCCACGCAATAGAATCGTCAGTGAGCGCGTGGGATGGGTATCGCTTCGCTCCACCCATCCTACGCACTGTCGTCATTCCGCACAGTCGCTGCACAACTTCCGGAATGACGGCATTCGTTTATGACCGCGCGACCTTGCGCCTTTCGCCTTGGCTCGTTGAGCTAGGGCGGACGCAGTCGGCTAATCCGTCCTACGGCTCTGTCAAACAGCCCGGAGCATGCATCAATGATCTCGCGACGCGATCTGCGTCCGAGTTGTGCATCTCCATGACCCTCTTGAAATGCAGAGGGCGCAGGGAAGACCGGGTGGCCGCATGCACCCGGGGCCCTCGCGCAAAGAAAAATTTGCGCGAGCGCGGTGACCACAGGTACAGGCAGTGACAACCGGCCCTCCCTGCGCAGTGGTTTACGGCTTATTTCGCGCTCTCCTCGGTGAACCAGCTTGATTGCCACCGTCGCTGCGCAAGACCTCTGGAGACTTGCGCAACTTGGCGCCTGCATGGGCGCGCCGGGACCACACGACTTCGCCGTCCGCGCAAACGCTGCTCGTCTCTTCAGCGCCGACGCGTCCACCGCATCCCGCACTCAACGTCCGTGACGATCGCGAAGCGCCCCTCCGATCGAGGCGGGATGCGCGAGACAATCAGTTATTTCGGAAAAACAGAAGTAAAATATTTTTTGCTTTGGGACTGGACAACCCGAATCAGCTTGAAGCGGCTGGTGAAATTCGTTTTTTGGCGTAGGCAATTTTTGCGGGCTTTTGACGCCGTTGTGCGCGAAGCGCCGCGGAAAACACAGCAGCCGATGGTCTGTCGGGCGAATCACTTGACGTGCGTGGTTCATGCCGAGCCGCGGTCATTCCGGGGGCACCGCGAATGCGGCGAGCCCGGAATCTATACTCACAATGGAGGTTATGGATTCCGGGCTCGCTCGTTTCACTCGCGCCCCGGAATGACGACGGAACGGTGGTAGCAGGTAGCCCGCCTGAGCGAAGCGATATGCGGAACCGGACCAACGGCGATGAATACCTTTGGTCGGCTCCGGGATTTCGCTGCACTCATCGGGCTACGCTTGCTGAGCACGTGGGATGGGTTCAGCCGTTCGCGAAACTCAGCATCTACGCGCTGTCGTCATTCCGGGGCGCCGCGAATGCGGCGAGCCCGGAATCCATTACCACGGTTGGGGGTATAGATTCCGGACAGTCGCTGCGCGACTTCCGGAATGACGGCGTTCGTTTATGACCGCGCGGCGTTCGTTGACCTACGGCGGACCTAGTGTGGTGGTTCAGAAGTTCTCTTCAGTCTCGCCGCGAGTCCTCCAAGAGAACTTCTGAACCAAAACCACACTAGAAT
>Ga0265339_10003420_pt1 | contig 11095 bp, 8 predicted proteins | sample 4CB219metaG_FD_202085 | JGI IMG/M metagenome (GOLD analysis project Ga0265339, IMG submission 202085) | Rhizosphere microbial communities from Carex aquatilis grown in University of Washington, Seatle, WA, United States - 4-CB2-19 metaG | ecosystem: Host-associated > Plants > Roots > Rhizosphere...
CGACTCGGAGTTGCGCGATGCCAGCACCGGCAGCATGCGCCCGGCCCTGGCATCCAGTTCCATGATGCCATGCCGGTAGTCGGCGACGAGGATGCGCCCGTCGGAGGCGATCTTCAGCCCGTTGGGCCAACCCTCATATTCGACCACCAGCGACCACCCGCCATCGGGCGCGACCTTGAAGATGCGGCCGAAGGGAATGTCGACGATATAGAGATGGCCGTCGCTATCGAATGACGGCCCCTCGATGAAGCAGTCCGTGGGATGACCCGGCCGGTTGGCATCGGCCCACTCCGTGGCGATGCCCTTGCGGCGGAATTTATCAGGCATGGCCGAGAACACTTGTGTTTCGATCAGCCGCGGCGGGGTTTCCAGATAAAGCATTTTCTTGATTTCACCTGTGGCAGGACCACCGCACCTTAGAGTCTGGCTCAAAACGCGGCCAGCATTTTCCGGGCTTCCCAAGCCAAAATGCATCATTTTCGGTTATGGCCGGACTGCGCTCGTCATTGCGAGCCAACGGGTCCGCGCGAAGCGCGGCCCGATGACGGGCTCCGCGAAGCAATCCAGAATCCCACCGCGGCGAGTCTCTGGATGGCTTCGTCGCTTACGCTCCTCGCCGTGACGTTACCCCCAAGCGACAGGCGCGCACATTCTCGCCGCGCGCTGCACCCGAGGCTTGCATCGTCGCTGTTGTCGTCGTCTTCCAGCAACCGCTCGACGATGCCGCTCTCAACCGCCGGCTATTTCCTGGCCCGGTGCTTGCGCGTGTCTTTTGACGCGGTTGCGGGTGATGCCGGTTTGACGTCGGCAGCCATTTGTATGCAGGTGAGAAGATCGACGTAGCTTCGAGTGCCCAGCGCGGCAGCTTCGCCTTTGCAGCGACCGCGAACGGCGCCGGACGTTGCGCTCCAGGCAGTGCTCAGCTTCTGCTTGGCGTCTGTTTCATCGCGCACGCAATCTGCAACGCTCTGGGATTCGGGAAGCTGCATCAGCCTGTCCCCCGCCGACCTGGCCTTGCACAAGGCCTGGACATTCAGTTGGGGTACGCGACCATCGCGCGCGTCGGCCGGCACCGAGGCCGCAAAAATCAAAGCCGGCATCAAAGTCAGCGCTGCCGCTCTCGTGACAAGCTTAGGCATTGCATAAACCCCTGCTCAGCCAGATCGCCACCGAGCTGGCTGAGGGTCACAACGCTTTGCCGCTGATCTCGTTGCGAGCGGGTTGATCGGGTCTCGACGCGAAGCCTCGCAGCTTCGCGCCTGGTGATGCGCCGCTACGGCGAGCTGGTCACGGGCACGGATGACGGCGGCCGTCGTTTCCGAGGAACGTGCCGCTGTTGGGATCATAGGACCGATACCGCTGCATGCAGTAAGACACGGCATCACCCGGCGGCGGTGCATATGCCGGAGCGGGGGCGTAGCCGGGGCCATAATAATATGGTCCCGGAGGCCCATAGTAGTAGGGTGCGGCTAGCGCGCCGCCGATCAGCGCCCCGGCGGCAAGTCCGCCCACGAAGGCGCCACCACCCCATCCCCGCCGCCAGTAGACCTGGTTTGCCAAATTCGTATCAGATTTCGTGATAGCCAAGGGCTGGCCGATCGGCGCGGCAACGGCCGGTGCAACGGTGGCCATCGACGCACTTGCCAGCAAGGCGGTCGCCGCAAATAAGCGAATCGAACTCAACATGGAGCAGCTCCCCTGATGTTTGGTAGAAGGTTTATAGCGCAGTTAAGCTGGGCGTCATGAATTAAAGTTTAGATAGGATAGCCCGCTGACTGGCATTGTAAATCCAACTTTAACTTCGCGCGAACGATCCATAATCGGCCAAGGTCGCTCGCGTCATTCTTGCGTTCGCCGGGATCAGGCCGCAGGCCATTTGTATGCGGGAAGTTGCAGCGTGTCAGCAATATCCCGGCCAACGGCGAATTCTGCCAATCCCGGGATGGCAAAGGCCCTGATCACCAAATTGCGGAAATACAGACCCGCGCGGGTCCTGGGTGCAAAGGCACCTGCAAAGCGCCCGGCGCCGCGTTGCTTTCTCTCGATGTAGCCGCGCAATAGCGTTTCATATCTGGCGAAGGCGTGCTGGTAGTGCCCATCCGCCGCAGCAAGCTCACCCGCCAGCACGTAAGCCGAGATCATCGCCAGAGCCGAACCCTGCCCAGCCAACAACGACGCGCAGAAGGCGGCGTCGCCCGCAAGAGCGATACGACCGCCCGACCAGCGTGGCATTTTGATTTGGCTGACCCTGTCGAAGTAAAGCTCGTCCGCGCAATCCAGCTCGGCCAGCATTCTTGTGCAATCCCAGCCATCGCGGCCGTAGACATCACGCAGCATCGCTTTTTGCGCGTCGACCGTGTCAGGCAAGGCGGAGCTGTTCGCGGCAAACACAAGCAGGAAGAGCGTACGATCCTGACGAAGCGCGAAACGTCCGACCATCCGCCCCGGCCGGCCATAGATCAGATACACGTCGTCGTCGCGCGGGCGATAACCGGTGGCCTCGAACGCCGCGACGACATAGCCGAGATGTGTCTCGAACCGTGATTGCGGCCCGAATGCGAGCCTGCGGACCCCCGAATGCAGGCCATCGGTGCCGACCACCAGATCGAAACTCCGCTCGCCCGCGTGTTTCAACCGAGCCCGGACGCAGTCCGGTCGGTCTTCGAGCGCAACAATCTCGTCGCCGAAAATGCTTTCAACACGGCCTGCGATCTTTGCGAACAGCAATCGCGAGAGATCGCTCCGCCGCAGCGTCACGTAGGACCCGCCGGTCAATTTGATGAAAATTGTGGTGCCGAAGCCGGCAACGCGCCGGCCCGCATCGTCCACAATTCGCAATTCCTTCACATGGTAGCCGACGCTGTCAATCTGCGGGATCAGGCCCATGCGCTCGGCAATCTCATATCCGAGGCCCCAGAAATCGATAACGTACCCGCCCGTACGCAAGCTCGGAGCGCGTTCGACCAGCGTGGGTTCGAAGCCCGCCGCTTTCAGCCAGAAAGCCAGAGTCGGTCCTGCTATGCCTGCGCCCGATATCAAGGCAGTCTTCATCACCGCGACATAAGCACCGTCGAATTTTCTTCAACGGGAGACGACTGCGGCAAAGCCGTATGTTGGGTTTCGCTCTCGTTCAACCCAACCTACAAACCGGGCAGTTGCTTGTCCCTACCAGGCGTCGATGCAGGGTCGTTTCTTGTGCGTGCGCGGTTCAGGGGTCGGCACGGATTGCAGGCCGGCCAGAATCCAGCGGCGGGTCTCGGCAGGATCGATCACCTCGTCGATCTCCAGAACGGACGCGATCGAAACCGCCTTGCCGTTGGCATAGAGCTCCGCAACCTTGGTTCTGAAATATTTGTCTCGCTCGACCGGATCGGCGATCGCTTCCATCTCCTTGCGGAAGCCGAGACGCACATAGCCTTCCAGCCCCATGCCGCCGAACTCGCCGGTCGGCCACGCGACCGTAAAGAAGGAGGCATGGAAACCGCCGCCGATCATCGCCTGCGCGCCGAGGCCGTAGCCCTTGCGCAAGACAATTCCGAACAACGGCACTGTGAGGCTTGCGCCGGTCACGAACATGCGGGCGACATGGCGCACGATCGCCGTCTTCTCGGCCTCGGGTCCGACCATGAATCCGGGCGTGTCGCATAGCGATACGATCGGGATGTCGAAGGCGTCGCAAAGCTGCATGAAGCGCGCGGCCTTGTCACCCGCCTCCGCATCGATCGCTCCGCCGAGGTGTTTTGGGTTGTTGGCGAGCAACCCGAACGGTTTACCCTCGATGCGGACGAACGCGGTGATGATGCCAATTCCGAAGTCGCGGCGAATCTCGAGAACCGATCCGTCATCGGCCAGCAGATCGATGACGGAACGAATGTCATACACGCGCAGCCGGTTCTCAGGGATAGCCCGCCGCAGCAAGCGCTGATCCGGCGCCTTCCACTCGGCGACCGGCCCCTGGAAATACGACAGATATCGCTGCGCGACGGCGGTGGCTTCCTCCTCGTCCTCGACGAGGATGTCGATGACGCCGTTGGGCGCCTGGAACGACACCGGTCCCACGTCGGCGGGATCATAGACGCCGAGCCCGCCGCCTTCGATCATCGCAGGCCCGCCCATGCCGATCGACGCGTTCCTGGTCGCGATGATGACGTCGCAGCAGCCGAGCATTGCGGCGTTGCCGGCGAAGCAATAGCCGGACACTACGGCCACGACCGGCACCAGGCCCGACAGCCTTGCGAACTGTACGAAGGACGGCCCGTCGAGGCCGGTCAGGCCGATACCATCGGTATCGCCCGGGCGGCCGCCGCCACCTTCAGCGTAGAACACCAGCGGCAGGCGCCATTGTTCGGCAAGGCCGAGTATGCGGTCGATCTTCTTGTGATTCATGTGGCCCTGGGTCCCGGCCAGCACGGTATAGTCATAGGCGATCACCATGCAGCGGGCGTCTTTGGCGCCGAACCTGTCCGCGTTCACGGTCGCGACACCCGCGATCAAGCCGTCGGCGGGCGTGCTCCGGATGAGATCGTCGAGCTTGCGCCGACGGCGCTGGGCGGCGATCGCAAGCGATCCGTATTCGACGAACGAGCCGGGATCGACGAGTTGCGCGATGTTCTCGCGCGCGGTGCGCTGATTGGTCCTGCGCCGGCGCTGCACCGCGCCCGGCCGGCTCTCGTCGAGCGTCAGCGCGTGGCGCGCGATGACCTCCGCAAGATCGGGACGGATATGATCGAGATCGACTGCGGCCTCCTCCCCTGCCTCGTCGCCATCGACCTCGGCCGGCTCCAGGAACAGGATCGGCTCGCCATGCATCAGCGTCATCCCGTTGCCGGCGACGATCTTGACGACCTTGCCGCCATGCGGAGCCCCGACAAGGTGCTCCATCTTCATCGATTCAAGCACGGCTAGCTGCTGTCCCGGGCGGACCAGGTCGCCTTCGGCGACATCGATCGAGACCACCGTGCCTTGCAGCGGCGCTGGTATTGCAACCGTGCCGGCCGGAGCGGCTTTAGCAGCGGCCTTAGGGGAAGCGACGCCCTCGCCGGCTGCATTCTTGTCGGCGAAGAACAGCGGCCGCGCGATGGTCTTGGCCGCCTCGACCAGGGCCGCGGCGTGCGTATCGATGAATTGCGTGCTCAGCCGGTTGGCGACGAAATCGGGATGCGCCAGCACGGCCTGAAGGAACGAGATATTGGTGGCGATGCTTTCGACGCGAAGTTCGCGCAAGGAGCGCGCAGCCTTGCGCACGACATCGGACCAGACCGCACCGGGGGAATGCACGATGACCTTGGCGAGCAGGGAATCGAAGGCCGCGCTGGTCTTGTAGCCCGAATAGGCGAAGGTATCGACCCGCACGCCGGGGCCGGACGGCGGATCGAAGGCCGCGATGGTGCCGCCCGTCGGCTTCGTCTGGCCCTTCTCGTCCATCACTTCCATGTTGACGCGAAGCTGCATCGCATAGCCGCGCGGGGCTGGAATATCGACCTGCGAAAGGCCGAGCGAGGCGAGCGTCGCGCCGGCGGCGACCGCAAGCTGCGATCTCACGAGATCGACGCCGAGCACCTCCTCGGTCACGGTGTGCTCGACCTGCAGGCGCGGGTTCGCCTCGATGAAGGCGAAGGCGGAGTCGTCTGCCGCCGCTTCGCAATCGACCAGGAATTCGAAGGTGCCGAGATTGTCGTATCTGGCGGCGGCGGCCAGTTGCCTTGCCGCCCCGATGATGCGCGAGCGAAGGCCATCACTGAGCGAAGGGCTCGGCGCGATCTCGATGAGCTTCTGGTGGCGGCGCTGGATCGTGCATTCGCGTTCCCACAAATGGCTGATCGCGCCGTGGCGGTCGCCGATGATCTGCACTTCGATATGCCGCGCCTTGCGGATCAGGCGCTCGACGTAGACCTGTTCGCTGCCGAAGGCGGCCTTTGCCTCGGACTGACAGCGCGCATAGCTTTCCTCCAGGCGCGAGACGTCCTCGACGACACGCATGCCGCGTCCGCCGCCGCCGGCCACCGCCTTGATGACCACCGCGCCGCCTGCCGCGCGCGAGGCGAAAAACGCCTTGGCTTCTTTCAGCGTGGTCGGGCCGGCGGTGCCTTCGATCACCGGCAGGCCGCAGCGCTTGGCCAGCGCCTTGGCCGCAACCTTGTCGCCGAACAGATCGAGCGCTTCGGGCGAAGGCCCGACGAATACGATGCCCTCTTCGCGGCAACGCCGCGCCAGCGAGGCATTCTCGGCAAGGAAGCCGTAGCCGGGATGCAACGCGTCGCATGCGGTCGCCTTCGCGGCTGCGATGACTGCGTCGATATCGAGATAGGCGCGTGCGCCCTTCCCCGGAATTTCATGCGCCGCGTCGGCTGCACGGACGTGCAGCGATGTGGCGTCGTCCGCGGGATAGATGGCGACGGTGGCAAGCCCTGCGTCTGCCGCGGCGCGCGCGATGCGAATGGCAATCTCGCCGCGATTGGCGATCAGCAACCTCTGAAAGGGCATGAATCCGTCCGTTGGCACTTATGGGATCTCACCGCGAAGTCGCGCGAGCCCCTGTTCTCGGAAAATATGAAACCTCGACCGACTTCCCGCGCAAGCCAAATCTTGTTCCGCATCACGGAAAACACGCCTAGACTTGTCCCCGATTTGGGCCTCGATTTGGGATTGCTTGCAGGTGCGGCGTCTTGCCGGATGACCGCAGACTGAATGTCACATAACGTCCGTAATGACTCATCGAGAGGCAGCAGCCGCGCTCACCCGGACCACTGGATCGAAATCATGATCAGCGTCGACGTTCGTTCGGTGAGCAAGGCGTGGGGCGACACGCTTGCGCTCGACGATATCTCGTTCGCCGTCAAGAAGGGCGAGCTCGTCGTGCTGCTTGGACCGTCCGGATGCGGCAAGTCGACCATGCTGCGGCTGATCGCCGGGCTGGACGAGCCGGGGTCCGGCTCGATCGACATCGAAGGCCGCGATGTTCGCGGCCTGACCGGCTCCGCGCGCGGCGTCGCCATGGTGTTTCAGTCCTACGCGCTGTTCCCGCATTTGACGGTTGCCGACAACATCACCTTCGGTCTGTCGGTGCGCGGCGTGCTGAGGCAGGAGATGGCGCGGCGGCTCGAGAAGATCGCGGCGCTGCTCGGACTGGACGCGCTGTTGCGGCGCAAGCCCGCGCAGCTGTCCGGAGGGCAGCAGCAGCGCGTCGCGCTCGGCCGGGCGCTGATCGCGGAAGCGCCGGTCTGCCTGCTCGACGAGCCGCTTTCCAACCTGGATGCCCAGCTCCGCCAGGAGTTGCGCCGCGAGATTCGCGCGCTGCAGCAGCAGCTCGGGATCACCATGGTCTATGTGACGCATGACCAGACCGAAGCGATGAGCATGGCCGATCGCGTCATCCTGATGCGCTCCGGCCGCATCGAGCAGAACGGCCGGCCGGCCGACCTCTATCAGCGGCCGGAGACCCTGTTTGCCGCCCGTTTCATCGGCGGCGCGCCGATGAACTTCCTCGATCTCGACGACGGTCCACACGGCGCGGTGGTCGCGGGCACCGCTGGGCCCGCGCTGTTCGCCGCCTCCGGACGCGGCCGCGTGCTTGGTCTGCGGCCGGAGGACGTGACGGTGGATACCGTGGATGGACGAAGCCGGTTTCATGTAACTGTCACGACCGTCGAATATCTCGGCGCCGAGGCCCTCATCACCTGCATGATCGGGCAGCGCTCGATCGTGGCCCGCACGCGGGGCGATGGCGCTCCGCCCGTCGGCGCCACGGTGGGCCTCGTTTGGGATGCCTCGGCGGGACATGTCTTCGACGCGACGAGCGGGGCACGCCTTGCCCTCGATACGGGGGCCGGAGCGCTGTCGCCGCAGCTACACGCCATCACAAATCGGGGGAGCACTTCTGCATGAACATATTTGCCCGGCTGACGATTGCCGCCACGCTGGCGGTTCTGAGCGGTTCGGCCGCATTCGCGACCGAAATCACCTTCTATTATCCGATCGCCGTAGGCGGCCCGATCACCAAGATCGTCGACGGATACGCGGCCGAATTCAACAAGGCGCATCCCGACGTCATCGTGAAGCCGGTCTATACCGGCAGCTATCAGGACTCGATTGTCAAGGCGATGACCGCGGCCAAGGCCGGCAACGCCCCTGATGTCGTGATCCTGCTGTCGACCGACATGTTCACGCTGATCGACAATGACCTGATCGAGCCCTATGACGCAATCGCCACCTCCGATGCCGACAAGGCCTGGATCAAATCCTTTTATCCAGCGTTCATGGAAAACAGCCAGGCCGGCGGCCATACCTGGGGCATTCCGTTTCAGCGCTCCACGATCGTGCAGTACTGGAACAAGGATGCTTTCAAGGCCGCAGGGTTGGATCCGGACAAGCCGCCGACGACCTGGGACGAAATGGTTGCGTTCGGCAAGAAGCTGACCAGGCGCGATGCGTCGGGCGCGGTCACCCAGTGGGGCCTGGAAATCCCCTCCTCCGGCTTTCCCTACTGGTTGTTTCAGGCGCTGACCACCCAGAACGGCGCGATCCTCGCCAATCAGGACGGCACCAAGGTCGCCTACAACGATCCCAAGGTGGTCGAGGCCGCGCAATTCTTCGCCGACCTCAGTCGGAAATACGAGGTGATGCCGAAGGGCATCATCGACTGGGGGACCACGCCGAAGGATTTCTTCGAGGGCAAGACCGCGATGATGTGGACCACCACGGGCAACCTCACCAACGTCCGCAACAACGCCAAATTCGCGTTCGGCGTGGCGGCGATGCCGTCAAAGGCGCGCGGCGGCTCGCCCACCGGCGGCGGCAACATCTACATCTTCAAGACCGGCGACAAGGCCAAGCAGACGGCGGCGCTGGAATTTGCCCGCTTCCTGTCCACGCCGGAGCGCGCGGCGGACTGGGGCATCGCCACCGGCTACGTCGCGACGCGGCCCGATGCCTGGCAAACCGAGGCGATGAAGAAGTATGCAGCCGAGTTCCCGCCTGCCGTCGTTGCGCGTGACCAGCTCAAAAGTGCGGTGGCCGAACTGTCGACGCACGACAATCAGCGCGTCACCAAGGTGCTCAACGACGCCTTGCAGGCGATCCTGACCGGCGCCAAGGAAGCCAAGCCGGCGCTCGATGAGGCCCAGGCGGAAGCCACGCGCATCCTCGCCGGCTATCAGCACTGAGAACGCGCGCCGGCCGGCAATCATCGACCGGCCGGCGCCTTTATCCGGCAATGAAGGAACGCCGCAAACCGCTAGCGAACATTCACGTGCAGGGCTGGCTGCTCGCGCTCCCGGCCGTCGTCCTGCTGGCGACGTTTACGCACGTACCTGCGGTTTCGACCATCATCGACAGCTTTTTCTCGACCCCGCATGGGCGACGGCCGGCTAACTTCGTCGGCCTTGACCAGTACCGCGACATGCTGGCCGACCCGATCTTCTGGCTGGCGTTGCGGAACAACCTGCTCTACGCGTTGATCACGGTGCCGGTCTCGATCGGCCTCGCGCTGGCGATGGCGCTCTGGGTCAACGGCCGCATCAAGGGGCGCGCCGCGCTGCGGCTCGCTTTCTTCACGCCGACCATCCTGCCCATGGTCGCAGCCGCCAACATCTGGCTGTTCTTCTATACGCCGGACTATGGTCTCCTCAACCAGATCATGCGCGCACTCGGCTTTGGCAGCGTCAACTGGCTCGGCAGCCCCGCGACCGCGTTGCCGGCGCTGATGGCCGTGACGATCTGGAAGGAGGCCGGCTTCTTCATGGTGTTCTTCCTGGCAGCGCTGCAGCAGGTGCCGCCGGTGCTTTACGAGGCCGCGCGCATGGAAAATGCCGGCGGCTTTCTGGTGTTTCGCCGCATCACCTGGCCGCTCGTGATGCCGACGACGCTGTTTGTCGCGGTCAACGCGCTCATCAACGCCTTTCGCGTCGTCGATCAGGTCATAGCGATGACCGGCGGCGGTCCCAACAACGCCACCACGCTGCTGTTGTTCTACATCTATCAGGTCGCCTTCAGCTTCTGGGACACCGCTTACGCGGCGGCGCTTTCCACCGTTCTGCTCGCAGTGCTCGCCTCCATCGCGTTCCTGCAATTCTTTCTGCTCGACCGCAAGATTCACTATCGCTGAGGGCTATGGCACCCATGTCCGATCGATCGATCAAGCTGACGTCGACGGTTGCGGCCTGGCTGTTCGGGCTGCTCTGGGCGTTGCCGCTCTTGTACGCGATCTGGGCCGCGATCCACCCGTCCGCATTCGCCACGAATTTCGATCTGCTGGCGCCGCTCACGCTTAAGAATTTTGAGCGCGCCTGGACCGCGGCACCTTTCGCCCGCTATTTCCTCAACACCGTGTTGCTCGTGCTCGGCATCATGGCCGCGCAGTTCATGATCTGCACGCTTGCCGCGTTCGGGCTGGCGCGCTGGAAGTTTTTCGGCGCCGAAGTTCTCTTCGCGCTGATCCTGGTTCAGCTGATGGTGACGCCTGACGTCCTCATCATGGAAAATTACCGGAGGCTGCAGACGCTCGGCCTGATCGATACGCTGACCGGGGTCGGCCTGCCCTATGTCGCCTCCGCATTCGGCATTTTCCTTCTGCGCCAGAATTTCAAATCGATCCCGAAGGAACTCGATGACGCCGCACGAATGGAAGGCGCCAACACGCTGCAGACGATCTGGCGGGTCTATCTGCCGCTGGCCCGCCCGGTCTACGTGGCCTATGGCCTCGTCTCGGTGAGCTATCACTGGAACAATTTCCTGTGGCCGCTGATCGTGACCAATTCAGTCGAGACGAGGCCGCTGACGGTCGGCCTGCAAATCTTCGCGTCGGTCGATCAGGGCATCGACTGGTCGGTGATCTGCGCCGCGGCGCTGATGACCTCAGCGCCTCTGATGGTCGCATTCCTGCTGTTCCAGCGTGCCTTCATCCAGAGCTTCCTGCGCGCCGGCATCCGCTAATCGGCCTTGCCAGTTTGCGCTCTCCGTACTCCGTGGAAACGTAATCGCGATTCTGCACCAACGACCCGTGACGACGTGCTCGAACCGGAATAGCATCCGTCCAGAGGAGGCGGTCATGTTCAACCCAACTCAAATTGTCATCCAGGCGTTCGTTGAGCAACTTAAA
>Ga0265339_10003427_pt1 | contig 11092 bp, 7 predicted proteins | sample 4CB219metaG_FD_202085 | JGI IMG/M metagenome (GOLD analysis project Ga0265339, IMG submission 202085) | Rhizosphere microbial communities from Carex aquatilis grown in University of Washington, Seatle, WA, United States - 4-CB2-19 metaG | ecosystem: Host-associated > Plants > Roots > Rhizosphere...
AGGCGGCCGCGCCCAGGCCCGTCGTTCGCTCCGCCGGGCCGGCGTTCTGGAAGGGCAACATCCTCATCGTCACGATCGACGCCTTTCGCGGCGACCGCCTCGGCGTCGCGGGCTACCGGCGGCCGACCGGCGCGGGCGGCAAGTCGCTGACGCCGACCATCGACGCGCTGGCCGCGCGCGGGGCGTACTTCCGGCGCGTGTGGTCGCAGGCGCCGAACACGCCGCGCTCGTTCCCGTCGATCCTCACGAGCCGCCCGCCCTCGGGGATCGCCTGGGACAAGCCGGGCGTGAACTACCCGAACCTCCTGCCCAGCAACCAGACCTTCTTCGAGGGCCTCGCGGGGGCCGGGCTCGAACCGATCGGCATCTTCTCGCACTTCTACTTCACGGCGGATCGCGGGATCAGCAAGGCGTTCGCCGAGTGGTCGGACGACGGCGCGGGCACCATCGCCGAGTCGAACAAGGACATCGCCTCGCCGCGCATCGTGCCGCGCGTGATCGCGCGCCTGCGCACGGCGGCCGCGCGCAAGGAGCGGTTCGTCGTGTGGACGCACCTCTTCGAGCCGCACTCGTCGTACATGCCGCACAAGGAGTTCCCCACGACGCTCACGGGCGTGCAGGGGCTCGAGGAGAAGTACGACTACGAGATCGCCTTCGCCGACCTGTGGCTCGGCAAGCTGCTCGCGGCCGTCAAGGAGCTCGGCCTCGCCGACGACACGGCCGTCGTCGTCATGGCCGACCACGGCGAAGCCTGGGGCGAGCACAAGTCCTCGTACAGCGGCGAGCGGTCACTCTTCCACGGCACGGATCTCTACGACGAGCAGATGCGCGTGCCGCTCGTCATCGCCGTGCCGGGGCAGAAGGCGCGAGTCGTCGACGATCCCGTCGCGCTCGTCGACGTCGGGCCCACGCTGCTCGACATGGTGGGCGTGGCGCCGCCCGCGACGATGCGCGGCCGCAGCCTGCTGCCGCTCATCGAGGGCAAGCCGCGCGACGCCGGACCGATCTTCTCGGAGCTGCTGCCCGCGACCGCGTGGCCGCACCACGCCGTCATGATGGTCGCCGGCACGCACAAGCTCATCCACCGCGTCGACGAGCGGCGCTGGGAGCTCTACGACCTCGCCGCCGACCCGGGCGAGCAGCACAACCTCGCCGACGCGCCCGGCAGCCGCACCCTCTTCGAGGCCCTGCGCGGCAGGCTCGTCGCGTTCGAGGAGCAGCCGAAGTAACGTCGGCGCCGCGGCCCATGCTGACGACGACGCAGAAGGATGCCCTGCTCGCCCTGGCGCGCGGCACCGCCACGCGCGCCGCCTCGGGCGAGCACGGCGACGCGCCCGGTCCGGCCCCGTACGGCCTCGGCGCGCCGGGCGCCGCGTTCGTCACGGTGCGCGTGGGCGGCGAGCTGCGCGGCTGCATCGGCACCTTCGAGGCGCGCGAGGCCCTGTGGGACACCGTGCACGAGATGGCGACCGCGGCGGCGACGCGCGACCCGCGCTTCGCGCCCCTCGCCACGCACGACGTGCCGACGCTCACCATCGACATCTCCGTGCTCGCGCCGGCGCGCCGGATCAACAACGCGGCCGAGATCGAGCTCGGACGCCACGGCCTCGAGATCCGACGGGGGCCGCGGCGTGGCCTCCTGCTGCCGCAGGTCGCGACTGATCACGAGCTCGACCGCGAGAGCTTCCTCGCCGAGACCTGCCGCAAGGCCGGCCTTCACGCAGGCGCGTGGCGCGAAGCCGATACAGAGATCTGGGCCTTCGAAGCCGAAGTCTTCGGCGATTGAGGCGTCTCCACGTGGTCGTGGACGTGGTCGTGGTCGTGGTCCTAAACGCTGTCGTAGTCGCTGTCGTGTGCTTGTACGCACGCGTCCAGGCACACGACAGCGTCAGCGACTACGTCTAGGACCACGTTCACGTTCACGTCCACGTGAAGTGGTTCTAAGGCGTCTCGACGTCGAGCGTCGCCGCGAGGGCGGCGCGCCTCTCCGGGCGGGCGCGATCGAGGACGTAGCTGCGGATCTCGCGCCAGTCGGCGACGCCGGGGTCGCGGCGCGTGCAGGCGACGGCCTTGCGCCAGGCGGGATCCTCCGCGTCGTCGCGCCAGCGGGCTGCGCGCACCCACTGCGCGCACGCCTCGCGGCGGCGGCCGAGCTGCTCCCAGATCTCCGCGCCGCGCGCGAGCCCGTCGGCGCGATCCGGCGTCGCGTACGCGAGCTCCATGAGCATGCGCTCGGTGCCGCCGAAGCGCGCCGCGCGGCCGAAGACCACCGCAGCGAGGGAGAGCACGCGCGGCGACGTCTCGTCCTCGCCGAGCAGCAGGTCGACCCAGAAGACGGCGCGCGTGACGTCCTCGAGCAGCTCGGGGTGCGCGTCGACGAGGGGCAGGAGGCGCGCCTCGAGGGTCGGGCCCGCGAGCACCCACTGATCGAGGTTCCCCGGCACGGGGATGGGCGCCCCGTCCGGCGTCGCGTCGCCGGGCGGGATCCCGGCGTCGAGCTCGGGCGGCAAGTACGGCTCGGGGGGCTCGGGCGCGGCGTCGGGTCCCTCGCCCGGCGCCGCCGCGTCGACGCCGCCGTCGACCTCGCCGCGCTCGCGCGCGTCCGTGGCGTCGAGGGCCGTCTCGGCCCGGGCCGCGAGGCCATCGAGCTTCTCCTGGCGCGCCGCCGCGAGCCCGCGCGCGAGCGTCGCGCGATCGCGGCCGCCGCGCGCGAGGTACGCCTCGGCGATCGGCGGCACGGCCCGCAGCGGCAGCGCCGCGACCTCGGCGCGCAGCTCGGCGAGCGTCGCCGACGCGGGCGGCGCGTGGCGCGAGAGCGCACGCATCCGGAAGTCCATGTCGGCCGCGCCCAGCGCGACGGCGTGCTCGTACGCCGCGCGGGCCTCCCTGGTCGCGCCGATGGCGAGCCACTCGTCGCCCGCGCCGCGCAGCGCCGCCGCATGCGGGCCGCGCAGCTGCGCGCCGCGCGCGGGCGCGAGGCGCGCGAGGCGGTCGAGGTCGCGGCCCTCGGGGATCGCACGCCCGAGGGCGTGGAACTCCGCGGCGCGCTGCTCGAGCAGCGTCACGAGCCGTTGATAGTGCGCGGCGTCCAGGCGCTGGAGATCATCGAGCGCGATGAGCGGAGGGAGCTCCCGCACGGTCTGGCCCATGACGCGCCTCGTGCCCGCTTCGGCCTCCAGCCCGCGCCACGAGAGGTTCTTGCGCGTCTCGGGGATGGACGGATGCCCGTCGAGCGGCTGCCCCATGAACCAGGGCGGGCCCGTGCATGCCGACAGCGCCAGCGCGCCCAGCGCGAGGCGCCACCCCGCCCTCACCGCGTCCTCCGCGCCGCGAACGCCGCCGCGACGACCGCGCCAGCGGCCATGGCCCCCGCGAGCAGAGACAGGCTCCACAGCCCCACGGGCTCGCGGAGGAGCGCCGGCGCGAGCGCGGCGGCCGCCGCCGGCGCGGGCGCGAGCGGCAGCCACGAGAGCCCGCCCCCGCCTCCGACGAACACGAGAACGAACGCCCACACACCGAGCGCCGCGAGCGCGCCCGGGCGCAGCGCCCCGAGCCACGCCTCCGACAGCAGGCGATCGTGGGCGACGCCCCCGAACAACACGGCGTCGACGTGCAGCGCGCCCGGGTTCCCCGCGGCCACCGGGATCCCGACGACGGGCCCCATGCCCTCGAGCGTCGCCGTCCTCACCTCGTCGGCGAGCACGCCGTCGGTGGGCAGGTCGGCGCCGTAGAGCATCTCGTGGAAGTTTATCCGCGCCGTGTGGCGCCGGCGCACGGCCGCCATGCGCCGCGCGACGATCGCCGCCGTGTCGGCGAGCACGCGTGGAGAGAGGCGCGGTCCATACGTGGCCGTGAGCACGTCGCCGACGTCGCCTGGCGTCGCGTCCCCGGGCAGCGCCACGAGGGCGTCGACGAGGCGCGCCTGCTCACCCGCGTGGAGCGCCACCGGATCGTGGGTGAGGAAGTCGCGGGCGTCGTCGGCGAGCTCGCCGCGCACACGCCCCGGATCGCCCGCCGGGATGGCCGCCGCCTGGCGCGCCGCGCGCTCGACGGCGAGCGCCTCCGTGGCCGTGAGCGGGCGGTTCGAGCGCGCGCAGATGGCGACGACGCGCTCGCGCGTATCGCTGGCCAGCAGCCCCTTGGCGACTCCGCGCGTGGCGAGCGGCAGCTCCGGCGCGCGCAGATCGACGGGCACGAGGTGCGCGCGCAGGTCCGTCGCGAGGTACGTCTCGAGGCGCGCCGCGAGGTCGAGCCGATCCGTCGCGTCCTCGCCCTCGTCGTCGAACCGCACGACGACGAGCGCCTCGTGGTGATCGGCCGACAGCTCGAGGGCGACGGCGGGATCGAGGCGCGCCTGCGCGAGCACCTCGCGCACGTCCTCGACGTCGGGGGGGACGCGGCTCGCCTCCTCGCCTTCGATCGAGAGGTCGGCGAAGAGATCGGCCACCGACCAGGCGCTCGCGACGCCGGGCTGCGCGCGCAGCAGCTCCACGAGGCGCCCGAGCTCGTGCAGGACGGCCGGCTGGTCGCAGTCGGCGCGCACGTCGACGAAGGCGAGCGGCGCCGCGCTCCACTGATGCGTGCCGACGCGCAGGCGCCCCGCGACGACGGCGAAGGCGGCGAGCGGCAGGAGCGCGAGCAGGAGCACGAGCCCCGGCGGGCGCGCGAAGCGGTTCCACTTGTGAGGCGGCGCGCGGCGGGCCTCGAAGAGGAGGCCCGCCTGCACGGCCGCCGCTGCCGCGAGCGCCGCGGCCGCGCCCGCGAGCCGAACGCCCGGGACCGGCACGAACGCGAACGGCGCGGCGGCGCCGACGGCCGCCGCGACCGTCACGCCGAGCGCGCGCCCGCGCGAGAACCCGCCGAGCAGCGGGCGCGCCTTGAGCCCCGCGACCATGATGAAGACGACGGCGGCGACGACGAACGCCGCCGGCCACCAGGGCGCGCCGCCCGCGCGCGGATCCGGGAAGAGCACGCGCGCGCGCACGCCGTCGCCCGAGGCCACGGGAGAGAGGCCCAGGCCCGAGGCCGCGAGCGCCTGCCCGAGCTCGCGCCGGGCGCGCGGGACGTCGTCGACGTCGACGAAGAAGCGCACCTCGCGGCCGTTGGCCGAGAGGAACCAGCCGAGCGCGTCGGCGCGCCGCACGACCCGCTGCCGCGCCTCCTCGCCGTCGCTCTCGCTCGCCCCCCGCGCGAGGATGCCGCGCGCGACGACCTTCCCCGAGGTGTCGAGCGATAGCTCGAGCAGCCGCGAAGGCCCGAACACGCGCCGCACGCCGGGCACGGCCGCGAGCCGCTGCTCGGCCGCGGCGAGCGCCGCGCGATTCTCCGCCGAGAACGCGTTGTCCACCTCGACGGTCAGCTCGACGAGGCGCAGGAGCTCGAAGCGCGTCGCCGCCTCGCGCCCCCGCGGCACCACCGAGGCGCCGCGCGGCGTCCACGCGAACGCGTCCGCCGCGCGCGCCGGCGCCGCCACCGCGACGAGCGCGCCCACCGCCGCCGCGAACGCGACGATTCCTGACCGACCGGGGGGCACGGCCCGAACTATAGAGGCGGACGCCAAATCGGGTGCCGATTTCTGACCGACCCGCGGGCCCTGCCCTGCACTATGGAGACGTGGGTCGATGCCGGTGACATCCTTTCGCGTCCTTGCGGGCGGAGCGGACGGCCCCACCGAGGCCGGGGGCGAGGACGCCGCCCTCGTGCTGGCCCTGCTCCGCGGGGAGCCGCGCGCGGAGCTCGAGGCGTGGAACCGCTTCGCGCCGCGGGTCGACGCGACGCTGCGCCGCCTCCTCGGCCCGGGGCCGCGCCACGAGCGGGCCGACCTCCTGCAGGAGGTCTTCATCCGGTTCTTCGACCGCGTCGCGACGCTGCGCGAGCCGGCCGCCGTGCGGGGCTTTCTCACCGGCATCTGCCTGCGCGTCGTGAGCGCGGAGATCGCCGCGCGCCGGCGGCGAAGCTGGCTGCGCCTCACGTCGACGGGCGACGCGCCCGAGGGCGCCGCCCACCCGCGCGACGACGAAGCGCGCGAGGCGGTGGGGCGCTACTACCGGCTCCTCGATCAGCTGCGCGGCGAGGATCGTTCGATCTTCGTCGCGCGCACGATCGAGGGGCTCACGCTCGAGGAGGTGGCGGAGCTGCACGGCGTCTCGGTGTCGACGGCGCAGCGGCGCATCGAGCGGGCCACGGCGCGCATGGCGCTGCTGGTGGAACGCGACCCGCTGCTCGCGGCGTTCGCCGGCGGAGGGGCGCCATGAGCGCCGCGCGTGATCGCGAGGTCGTCGCCCGGCTCTCCGAGGCGGCGCGGGCCGTTGCAGAGCAAGACGCGGACGGCGGCGTCGGCCCCGAGGCGTGGCATCGGCTGCGGCAGGCACGCGCGCGCGCGCAGACGCGGGGGCTCGCGCGGCGGCGCTGGACCGCCTCCGCGGCGGTGGCGGCCGCGCTCGCGCTCGTCGTCGGGGGTTGGCTCGCGCGGCGGCCGCGCCCGCTGACGTACACCGTGAACGGCGCGGCCGTCGAGGCCAACGGGTACGTCGCGCGCGCCGGCACCTCGCCCACGGAGCTTCGCTTCTCGGACGGCACGCGCGTCGCGCTGGCGCAGGGCACGCGCATGTCGGTGGCCGCGACCGACCCGCACGGCGCGCGGCTGCGCGTCGAGGACGGCCAGGCGCACTTCGAGGTGACCCACCGCCCGGGCGCCGATTGGTCCGTCGAGGCCGGCCCTTACCGCGTGCTCGTCACGGGGACGGTCTTCGACGTCCGCTGGTCCGCCGGCGACGAGGCGACGGTCGCGTTGCGCGTCGGCTCCGTGCGCGTCACGGGACCCCACCTGGCGGCGCCCGTGACGCTCGCGCCGGGGCAGCGCTTCGTCGCACGCCTCTCGACGGGCGACGTGCGCCTGGAGTCCGGCGGTCTCGAGGACGAGCCGCGGGAGCCCGCTGACGCGCCAGCCGCTGACGCGCCCGCGAGCGCGCCGCCAGACGAGCCCGCGCCGCCGCCGAGCGCGCGCGTAGCGCCGCGGCCGTCTCGTCCTCCGGCGCCGGCGCGCGCCGCCGCCTGGGAGCCGCACGACTGGGCCCGCCGCGTCGCGAGCGGCGACTCGGCCGGGGTCCTGGCCGAGGCGCGCGCGCACGTCTTCGACGACGTGGTCGGCGGCGTCGACGCGGCCTCGCTCGCCGCGCTCGCGGACGCGGCCCGATACGCCGGCCAGCCCGAGCTCTCGGGGCGCGCGCTCACCGAGCTGCGCCGCCGCTTCCCGTCGAGCGGCGAGGCGCGCGCGGCGGCGTTCCAGCTCGGCCGCCTCGCCGACGGCACGGGCGACGCGCGCGGCGCGCGCGTGTGGTACCGGCGCTACGCCGACGAGTCGCCGCGCGGCCCCTACGCCGCCGAGGCCTTCGGCCGCGAGATGCTCGACACCGAGCGCCTCGAGGGCCGCGCCGCCGCCACGCCCGCGGCGCGCGCGTACCTCGAGCGCTTCCCCGAGGGCACCTACCTCTTGCAGGCCCGCGCGATCCTCGGCCTGCCGTGAGCCTCCGTCTGACCCTCGCGCTGGGGCTCGCGGTCTCCCTCGCGGCCGTGCCTGCGCGCGCCGAGACGACGCCTGAGGGCCCGCGCGCCGAGGTCGCCGTGCTCCGGCCCGCGAGCGACGACCGCGTCCTCGTCGAGGCGAGCCGGCGCCTGCAGCTCGAGCTCGGCGCGAACGGCCTCGCCAGCGCCCTGGTCGACGTCGGCGAGGGCTTCCCCGCGCGCGTCGCGCTCGTGCGCGTCGACGGCGTCGTCACGATCGACGTCCTCGCGGCGCCGGCCGCCGGCGCCCCTCTGCAGCGACGCGTGAGCGTGGCCCCCGAGGAGGGCGGCAGCGATCCCGCCGTCATCGCCGTGCGCGCCGCGGAGCTCCTCCGCGGCATCCGGCTCGAGGTGCGCCGCCCGCCGGCACCCGCGCCGAGGCGCGCGCAGGCGGCCGACGCCGTCACGGCCACGCCGTCGACCGCCGAGGAGCGCCCCACCTGGCGCTTCGAGGCCGGCGTGGGCGTGCTGTCGGCGCGGCCGCTCGGCGCCGCCCTCGCGCTCGGTCCCACCGTCTCGGCCGCGGGCCGGATCGCCCCTCACGTGGCCTTCACGGCCTTCTTCGCGGGACCGTTCTTCACCGACCGGCCGCCCACACCGGACGGCAGCGCGCACACGCGCGAGGAGCTCGGCGGGATCGGCCTGCGCGCCGACGCGTGGCGCTCGCGGCTCGACGCGTCCATCGCCGGCACCGTCGGGCTGCACCACCTCTCGGCCGTCTATGACGACCGCGGCGTGGGCACGGCGCCCGCCACCGCGATCCACTTCTACACGCCGCAGTCGGTGTGGAACCCCGCGCTCACGGTGGCGGCGGGCGCCGGCTGGCGGTTCTCGCGCCGGTTCGGGCTCGCCTTCCAGCTGCTGGCGATCTTCATCGAGTCGCCGCTCGCGCTCACGACGAACGGCCGCACCGTCGGAGCGCTGGGCGATCCCTCGCTCCTGTCGACCCTCTCGGCCTGGACCACACTTTGATGACCGACTCTCGGACGCGCGCGCGCACTACCTCTACAGAGAGGAGCCCGTCATGAAGATCAACCCGCCCCGCCCGATCACCCTCACGCCCTACCTGGTCGGCGGCTTCCTGCTGCTCGGCACGGCCTGCGACAAGCAGGCCGTGTCGGTGGCGCACCCCGCGACCGGCGACGAGGCCTTCGCCCTCACCGCCGACTGGCCCGCCTTCGCGCAGAGCCCGTCATCGAAGGTGGACATCCTGTTCATGGTCGACGACTCGTCGTCGATGGCGCCCCTGCAGGCGAAGCTCCAGGCGGGCTTCGCCGACTTCATGACCGCGCTCGAGAACCTGCCCGGCGGCGTGCCCGACCTGCACCTCGGCGTCGTCTCGTCGTCGATGGGCGCGGGCCGCAACGCCAGCGTCGATCACTGCCCCTCGGGCGGTGACCAGGGCATCCTTCACAACGCGAAGGTCGGGTCGACGTGCGCCGGCGTCACGCTCACCGATAGCTATCTGTCCGTGCGCACCGATGCGACCTCGGGCCAGGTCGTCACGAACTACGGCTCGGCGTCCCTCGCGAACGCCTTCGGGTGCATCTCCGCGCTCGGCGATCAGGGTTGCGGCTTCGAGCACCAGCTCGCCTCGGTGCTGCGCGCGCTCGGCGCCGACGGTGCGGCCGCGCCCGAGCAGAACGCGGGCTTCATGAGGCCTGACGCGTTCCTCGCCGTGGTTCTCGTGACCGACGAGGACGACTGCTCGGCGCCCCCCACCAGCGATCTCTTCGACGAGCCGTCATCGTACGGTCCTCTCCAGTCCTACCGCTGCAACGAGTATGGCCACCTCTGCATGATCGACGGCAAGCTCCAGCACCCGCCGCGCGACATGTCGACGGGTGAGCTACAAGGCTGCCGGTCGGCGGAGGACGGCCGCCTCGTGCGCGTGCAAGACGCGGTCACCGCGCTCAAGGCGCTCAAAGAGGATCCCACGGCCGTCTTCTTCGCGGCCATCACCGGACCCGCGACGCCCTACGTCGTCGGCCTCGGCCCTTCGGAAAACCAGAGCGACTCGTCCATGTGGCCCTTCATCCAGCACTCGTGCATCCACACCGAGAACAGCGGCACCGAGACCTACGCCGATCCCGCCGTGCGCCTCGCGCAGGCCGTCGCCGGTTTCGGCAGCCACGCCTTCCTGGGGAACCTCTGCGACGACACGATGGGCCCGGCGCTGAACGCGATCTCGACGCGCTTCTCGCGGCCCATGGCGGCCGCCTGCGTCGCGACGCCCGATCCGGCGGGGCCCGGCTGCACGGTGATCGACCGCGGCGTCGACGCCGCCGGCCGCACGGCCACGCGCTTGCCGAGCTGCGCCGACGCGGGCGGCGCGACGCCGTGCTGGCGCCTCGTCGACGACGTGCCGGCGTGCGGCGCGGGCGCGCAGCGGCTCGAGGTCGACCGAGGCGGAGTCGTGGCGCCGGCCTCGACGGTCACGGCGATCGACTGCACGACGGCGCATCCGTAGACCCGAGCGCAGCGTGGCTTCGCCACGCGGAGCGAGCGCTGGAGGGCACGGGGACCCTGTCAGGGTCCCCGATTTAGCGTCGCCCCGTTTTCATTTTATGAACGAGGCGGCGTGCGCGAGCGCGTTCACGCGCTCGACCTGCGAGTCGGTGAGGATGCCGGCCTCGAGCAGCATCTGATACTCGAACCGCAGGTGCGTGTTGAGCAAGTACGGACCGTCAGTGTTGATCGTGTACCGCACGCCGCCCTCCTCGAACTTCCTCAGCGCCTCTCCCAGGGCCTCGAGGTTGGGCACGGCGTGCGTGCGCAGGTTCGAGCTCGGGCAGATCTCGAGCACCGTCCCTGCCTCGGCGAGCTTGCGCACGGCCTCTTCGCTCTCCGCCGCCGCGACGCCGTGGCCGATGCGCGCCGGGCGCAGCTTTTCGAGGACGGCGAGCACTCCCGGCACGGACGTGTGCCGCGTCTCGCCCGTGTGCACGGTGGTGCCCATGCCGGCGTGCCGCGCGCGCGCGAAGAGATCGGCATAGCCATCGACTTGGGCGCCGAGCTCGAGCGTGTGCTGTTCGGGCCCCGCGAGGTCGATGCCCACGACCCCGCGCGCCTTGTACTTGACCGCCTTCTTCACGATGATCTCGTTGAGCTCGAGCGGGAACTCGCGCGCGAGACAGAAGATGAGGCCCGCGCGCACGCCGTACTCGAGGCACACGCGGTCCATCCCGCGCAGCGCCGCGTGGATGATGTGGTCGAGGTCGCGCTCACCCTCGAGGTTCCGCTTCATGGGGTTGAAGCGCAGCTCGATGAGCGAGACGTTGCTCGAGCGAAACTCCTTGCCGATGATCTCGTAGACCGAGCGCTCGATCGCCGCCGGAGAGCTCTGAATCTTTTCGGTCCATTCGTGGAGAATGGCCAGGTAGTCGTTGAGGTTCGCGACCGTGTCGGGCTTCGCCGTCACCAGGTCGCGGAACTCCCAGAACGTCTGGACGGGCAGCTTGAAGCCCTGGTCGTGCGCGATCGACCACAGGATGTGCGGCGCCACGGCGGCGCCCACGTGGATGTGGAG
>Ga0265339_10003431_pt1 | contig 11085 bp, 7 predicted proteins | sample 4CB219metaG_FD_202085 | JGI IMG/M metagenome (GOLD analysis project Ga0265339, IMG submission 202085) | Rhizosphere microbial communities from Carex aquatilis grown in University of Washington, Seatle, WA, United States - 4-CB2-19 metaG | ecosystem: Host-associated > Plants > Roots > Rhizosphere...
ACGCCCGCCGAGCCGCCGCTGCCCGCGATCGACGAGGCCGTCATGCCCCGCGTCGCCGACGCGCCCGAGGGCGAGCGCGACGACGCCGCGGCGAAGACCGTCGCGCCGCGAGCGGGTGACGCGCGCGCGCGCGCGGCGCCGGCGCCCGATTCGGGCGACGAGGGTGGTCGCTTGCCGGGGCTCGCGACGCGGCTCGATCGCTCGACGCTCCAGTCGCGCGTCGCCGACGCGGCCAGCGACGCGCAGGCCTCGCGCCTCAAGACGTCGTCGCGATCGTCGTCGCCGCAGGCCGTGCGCCGCGAGCGGGTGACGGGCGTGGGCGACTCCGTGCGCACGAGCGAGGCGACACGCGCGCCGAGCGCGGCGACGCCCGCTCCTGCGCCGGGCGCTCCGGAAGCGCCGCCCGACTTCGCGGGACCGGCCGCCGGCGCGGACGAGCCGGCGGCGCGCGCGGAGGCCGCCCTCGTCGAGCGCGCGAGCGCGCGGCCCGAGCGCGAGACGGGCACGGGCCCGCTCGACGCGGAGACGGGCGCGCGCATGTTCGACGTCGAGAGGCGCGGGCGCGTCGCGGACGATCAGACGAGCCGCGCCGTCTCGAACACCTCGCACCCGGGCATCACCGACTTCTCACACGCGGGCGTGACCGCAGCGATCGACACGCACCAGGGCCGCGGGCCGGGCGCCGCGCCTGGCGCGGTCGCGCAGCCGACCAACGGCGTCGCGCCGGCGCTCTACGGCGCGCGCAACCCGCAGGAGCTCGCCGCCGAGACGGTCGAGCGCACACGGGCGCGCGTGTACGACCGTTACCGACAAGAGATCCAGCGGCGCGTGCAAAATGTTCTCGTCTTCCCTAAGGTGCTCGCGCTGCGGCTCGAGCAGGGCGAGGCGGTCGTCAGCTTCATCGTGCGCCCCGACGGTGGGCTCGGCGAGGGGCCGCGCATCGTCAAGTCCTCGGGATTCGAGGAGTTCGACGCGGAGGCGGTGAAAGCGGTGCTGCGCGCTGCGCCGTTCCCCCGCCGTCAGGAAAACACGGGGTTGTCGCTCTCCATGCCGGTGACGTTCGAGAACCCGCTGGTTCGTTAGTCATCGCGCGCGATGCGACTTAGAATTGGCGCAGGTAGGTCGTGAGTTCGTCCCGCCAACCTCCGCAGCAGCAGAACGTCGGCGCCTCCGACCGGCCCGCGCGAGAGGCACACCGACCGACCCGCAAGCGGAAGGTGGCCTTCTGGCTCGCGTTCGCCGCGATCCTTCACGGAGAGATCGCGCTGATCGTCGGCATGGCCCTGTACTTCTGGGCGCCGCGCGACGCCGATCTCAAGCGCCAGCTCGCCGAGCGCGCGCCGGGCGAGTCGATCGACGTCGGAATGGTCGACGAGGACACGGCGCGACAGCTGCTCGCGGACATGGAGCGCGAGGAGGAGAAGCAGAAGGCGGCGGAGGTGCAGAAGGAGGTCGACTCGCTCAAGGCTCCGGGGCAGGTGATCGATCTGCCCGCGCCGCGCGAGGAGCGGCGGCCCGACGACGCGCGCTTCGCGGGCGAGCACGACAGCACGGTCACGCACGAGACGAAGCGGTACGGCAAGTTCGAGGAGAAGGCGCGGCAGGGCGCGCACGACACGACGGCCGAGACCGACAAGCCGACCGCCCAGGCACGGCCCGACGGGCGCCTCGCCATGCGCGATCCGGATCTGGGGCGGGCGCTGCACAGCAACGGACCGCTCGCGCCGGCGGCGAAGGCGCGCCCGGCCGGCGCGATGTACGGCGTGACGGATCCCGGCGAGGAGCAGGCGGACGGCGCGCTCGGCCGGCTCGGCATGAACGCGCCCGAGCGGCCGGCGGGCGGCGGCTTGCCCGCGGGCGGCTCGCCCGCGCTCGTCCCGACGTCGGAGCAGCTCGCGCACGTCATCGGAGGGGGCACGCAGGATGCGCTCAAGGACGTCGACGACGGCGAGGAGACGGCGCTCAACTCGAAGAAGTGGCGCTTCGCGACGTTCTTCAACCGCGTCAAGAAGCAGGTCTCCGAGCACTGGCACCCGGAGGAGGCGTACCGGCGCCGCGATCCGACGGGCGTCATCTACGGCCACCAGAACCGCTACACGGAGCTGCGCATCCAGCTCAAGGCCGACGGTCACCTCGCGAACGTCGGCGTGGGCCTGCCCTCGGGCCTCGAGTTCCTCGACGACGAGGCGATCACGGCGTTCAAGGAGGCGCAGCCCTTCCCGAACCCGCCGCACCAGCTGCTCGAGCGCAACGGCCTCATCACGTTCAGCTTCGGCTTCCTCTACGACCTGAACGGCCCGCCGCAGATGCGGTGGTTCAAGTACAACGACTGAGTTCGGGACCCTCACAGGGTCCCGCGCCCCCGGCGCTCGCTTCCGCGCGGCGAAGCCGCGCTGCGCTCGGGGTGGGGGAGTTCGCCTCACAGGGTCCCGCGCCCCCGGCGCTCGCTCCGCGCGGCGAAGCCGCGCTGCGCTCGGGTTGCGGCTGGCCTCAGGACTTGCGGGCGACGTAGAGGAGGCAGCTGCTCTCGGGCGACATCTCGCCCGCGGGGACGGTGGCGCCGGTTCGGTCGAGGGCTTCGACGAGCGTGAGGCCGACGCCGGCGAGTTGGCGCTCTTGGGCGGTGCGATCGATGAAGTAGTGCAGGAGCGCGTGGTCGGGGCCGCAGTCGTCGAGCAGCGCGTAGTCCTCCTCGAAGCGGCGCAGCGGCTTCATGCGGCGGTGCAGGCGCATGCTGCGCAGGTAGCGCACGAGCTGATAGACGAACGTCACGGGGTTGCGCGAGACGCGCAGCCGGGGACCCGCCTGCGCGCCGAAGTAGCAGCGGTTGTGGGAGGTGAAGGCCAAGACGCCCCCGTCGCGCAGCACGCGGTGCGCCTCGCGCAGGGTCCGGAGGCGATCCTCGTGCGACACGGCGTCGATGACGTTGTTGGGCGCGAACACGAAGTCGAGCGAGCGGTCCTCCCACCGGGCGAGATCGCGCATGTCCTCGAGGTGCACCTGCAGGTGCGGCATCGTCTTGCGCGCCTCGGCGACCACGAGGGGCGCGTAGTCGATGGCGACGTAGCACTTCGCGAGCACGGCCAGGACGCGCGCCGTACGGCCGTTCCCGACGCCGATGTCGAGCACGTCGCGGCCGACGACGTGGGCCTGGTACTTGAGCAGCGCGACGATCTCCTGCGGGTCGAGGCCCTCCTTGGGGTCGGCCCGCAGGACGATCTCCGACTGATAGAAGGCGCCGTTGAAGACGTTTTGCGCGTACGCCGCCCCGTGCTTCCGAACCAACGCGAACGTGTCCATCTCTTCCAGCGTGGACACTGCCGCCGCGCGCGCAAGCGCAGGCCGCGCCTTACGCGATGAGTCGATGGACACGACGCGGGGGGACGGAAAGGTCGTGTGGATCGTCGACGCCGATCATTGGCCGCGCGCCTCCCTGCGCGCCGAGCTCCTCGAGCGTGGCTACGAGGCGATCGGGTTCGAGAGCGCGCGCGACGCCGTGCTGGCGCTCGCGCTCGGCCGCACGCCGCGGCCGCAACTCGTGGCCGTCGACCTCACCGGCCAGACGGCCGACCTCGCGTCGCTGCGAGCGCTCCTCCGCGCGGGCGCGCCAGCCGTCGGCGTCGGCGGCGCGCTCGAGTGGAGCTCGCCCGCCGTCGAGAGCCTCGGATGGGCCGCCAGGCTCCGCCGGCCAGTCACGATCGGCGCCATCGCGGCCGCGGTCGCGGCTCTGTAGAACCAACGCAATCGCCGAGGACGAGGACGGGGGGTCCGGTGCTCGTCCTACGCGTACTCGGAGATGTCGGGGCAGGTGCAGTGGAGCTTGCGGTCGCCGAGGACGTTGTTGAGGCGGCCGACGGGCGGCCAGAACTTCGCGGCGCGCACCCAGGGCAGGGGGAAGGCGGCCTTGTCGCGGGCGTAGGCGTGCGGCCACTCGGCGCCGAGGAGCGCGGCGGCCGTGTGGGGCGCGTTCTTGAGGACGTTGCCGTCGCGGGGCGCGGCGCCGCTCTCGACCTCGGCGATCTCGCCGCGGATGGCGATCATGGCCTCGCAGAAGCGGTCGAGCTCCGCCTTGGGCTCGCTCTCGGTCGGCTCGATCATGAGCGTGCCGGGGATGGGGAAGGACATGGTCGGCGCGTGGAAGCCGTAGTCCATGAGGCGCTTGGCGATGTCGTCGACCTCGATGCCCGCGAGCTTCTTGAGGTGGCGCGTGTCGACGATGCACTCGTGCGCGACGCGGCCGCCGGCGCCCTTGTAGACGACGGGGTAGTGCTGCTCGAGGCGCTTGGCGATGTAGTTCGCCGAGAGGATCGCGACCTGCGTGGCGCGCTTGAGGCCCGCGGCGCCCATCATGCGGATGTACGTCCACGAGATGAGGAGGATGCTCGCGCTGCCCCACGGCGCGGCCGAGATGGGGCCGATCCCGGTCTTGCCGCCGCCCGTCTCGACGAGCGGGTGCGACGGGAGAAACGGCGCGAGGTGCTTGGCGACGCTGATCGGTCCCATGCCGGGGCCGCCGCCGCCGTGCGGGATGCAGAACGTCTTGTGCAGGTTGATGTGGCAGACGTCGGCGCCGATGTCGGCCGGCCGCGTGAGGCCGACCTGCGCGTTCATGTTGGCGCCGTCCATGTACACCTGGCCGCCGTGCGCGTGGACGATGGCGGTGACGCGCTTGATGCCGGGCTCGAACACGCCGTGCGTCGACGGGTAGGTCACCATCAGCGCGGCGAGGCGCTCGCGGTGCTCCTTCGCCTTGGCCTCGAGGTCGGCGAGATCGACGTTGCCGCCGTCGTCGCAGGCGACGACGACCACGCGGTAGCCGGCCATGACGGCCGACGCGGGGTTGGTGCCGTGCGCCGACGACGGGATGAGGCAGACGTCGCGGTGCGCCTGGCCGCGGCTCTCGTGGTAGGCGCGAATGACGAGCAGACCGGCGTACTCGCCCTGCGAGCCGGCGTTCGGCTGCAGCGACGTCGCGGCGAAGCCCGTGATCTCGGTGAGCATCGCCTCGAGCTGCGCGAAGAGCTCCCGGTAGCCGCCCGCCTGCATCGGCGGCGCGAACGGGTGCAGGCGGTTCCACGCGGGCCAGGTGATGGGCAGCATCTCCGCCGTCGCGTTCAGCTTCATCGTGCACGAGCCGAGCGGGATCATGGCGTGCGTGAGCGAGAGGTCGCGCGCCTCGAGGCGGCGCATGTAGCGCAGCATCTCGGTCTCGGAGTGGTGCGCGTTGAACACCGGGTGCTGGAGGTACGCGCTCGTGCGCGCGAGGCCCACGGTCTTGTCGAGCCAGGGCAGGTCGGCGCCGGCGGCGAGCTCGGCGGGGGACGGGCCGGACTTGCCGCCCGCGAACACCTGGAGGAGGTCGCGCACGTCGTCGGCGGTGGTCGTCTCGTCGAGCGCGATGGTGAGCGTCTCGCCGTCGAGGCGGCGCAGGTTGATGCGGCGCTGCTCGGCGGCGGCGAGCCACGCCTTGACGTCGGCGGCGCTGCCCGCGACGCGCACGGTGTCGAAGAACTGGCCGTGAGTGACCTTCACGCCCAGCCGCTTCAGGCCGAGCGCGAGCACGGAGGCCAGGCCGCCGACGCGCTCGGCGATGGCGCGCAGGCCCTTCGGCCCGTGCCACACGGCGTACATGCTGGCGACGACGGCCAGGAGCACCTGCGCCGTGCAGATGTTGCTGGTCGCCTTCTCGCGGCGGATGTGCTGCTCGCGCGTCTGCAGCGCCATGCGCAGCGCCATGTGGCCGTGCGCGTCCTGCGAGACGCCGATGAGGCGGCCGGGGAGCTTGCGCACCCACTCGTCCTTCGTGGCGAAGAACGCGGCGTGCGGCCCGCCGTAGCCGAGCGGCACGCCGAAGCGCTGCGCGCTGCCGATGGCGACGTCGGCGCCGAGCTCTCCCGGCGACGCGAGGACGGTGAGGGCGAGCAGGTCGGTCGCGAGCACGACCAGCGCGCCCGCGGCGTGGGCCTTCTCGCAGAGCCCGCGCCACGCGGCGGCCGTGCCGAGGGCGCCGTCGGTGGCGGGGTACTGGGCGAGGACGCCGAACACGGGCTGGCTCGTGAAGTCGAACGCGAAGACGTCCGTGACGACCACGACCTCGACGCCGAGGGGTTTCGCGCGCGTGCGCACGACCTCGATCGTCTGCGGGTGACAGCCGGCGGACACGACGAAGGCGGCGCGCTTCGTCTCGTCCTGCGCGGCGGGCGCGACGCCGGCCAGCATGTGCATGGCCTCGGCCGCCGCCGTGCCCTCGTCGAGCAGCGAGGCGTTCGCGACGGGTAGGCCCGTCAGGTCCGTCACCATCGTCTGATAGTTGAGGAGCGCCTCGAGGCGGCCCTGGGAGATCTCGGCCTGGTAGGGCGTGTACTGCGTGTACCAGCCGGGGTTCTCGATGATGTTGCGCAGGACGACGGGCGGCGTGACGCAGTCGGAGTAGCCGAGCCCGAGGTACGACCTCCAGACCTGGTTCTTCTCCGACAGCGCGCGCAGCTCGGCCAGCACCTCGGCCTCGGTCACGGCCGGCGGCAGCTTCAGGTCGGCGGCGAGCCGGATGTCCGCGGGCACCGTCTCGGCGACGAGCGCGTCGAGCGAGGGCAGCCCGAGCGTCGCGAGCATCTCGGCGACGTCGGCCTCGTCGGGGCCGATGTGGCGGGAGGGGAACCTGTCCTTTGATTCGAGATCGACGGCCATCGAAGAAGACTACTCGCCCTGCTCGCGGATGAACGTCTGGTACGCGTCGGCGTCCATGAGCGCCTTGAGCTCGTCGGGGTTCGCGACGGCGATCTGGATCATCCAGCCCTCGTCGTACGGGTCCTCGTTGACGTACTCGGGCGAGTCGGCCAGCGGCGAGTTCACCTTGACGATCTTGCCCGACAGCGGCGCGAAGAGATCCGAGACGGCCTTGACCGACTCGACGGAGCCGAAGACCTCGGCCATCTTGAGGGACTCGCCCTCCTTGGGCAGCTCGACCTGCGTGACGTCGCCGAGCTGATCGACCGCGAAGCGCGAGATGCCGACGGTCACGACCTTCTGTCCGCCCTTGTCCTCGACGCGGGCCCACTCGTGGTCCTTGGTGTAGAGCAGGTCATCCGGGTACGTCGCGCTCATCTCATTTCCCTCGTTTGTAGAAAGGACCCTTCACGATCTCGGCCGTCACCATCTTGCCGCGGCAGTCTATCTGCAATTGCGTGCCGGGCTCGCTCAAACCGACCGGCACGTAGCCCATGCCGATGTTTTTTTCGAGCGTCGGGGCCGGGCCGCCCGAGGTCACCTCGCCGACCTTGGCGCCGCCCGCGTCGTGGATGGCGTAGCCGTGGCGCGCGATCCCGCGGGCCGTCATCTCGAAGCCGACGAGCTTGCGCTTGACGCCCTCGGCGCGCTGCTTGAGGAGCGCCTCCTTGCCGATGAAGTCCGCGCCGTCGAGCTTGACGACCCAGCCGAGGTCGGCCTCGAGCGGCGTCGTCTCGTCGTTGAGGTCGTTGCCGTAGAGCGAGAGCTTGCCCTCGAGCCGCAGCGTGTCGCGTGCGCCGAGGCCGACGGGCTTGCCGCCGATGGCGTTGGCGGCCTCGAGCAGCCGGTCCCAGAGCGCGGGCGCCTCGGTGGCGCGGCAGAAGATCTCGAAGCCGTCCTCGGCCGTGTAGCCGGTGCGCGCGATCCAGCACGGCAGCGACGCGACGTCGCGCTCGGGGACGAACTTCATGCGCCCGAGGTCGCCGAGCGGCACCTTCGTCAGCGTCTGCAGCGCGTGCTTGGCGCCCGGACCCTGGAAGGCGATGAGCCCCGTGTCGGCCGAGGCGTCGACCACGTCGCACCAGCTGCCGACGTTCTCCGTGAACCAGTGGAAGTCCTTCGCGACGTTCGACGCGTTGGCGACGATGAGGTAGTGCTCCGCCGAGACGCGGTAGACAATCAGGTCGTCGACGATGCCGCCCGTGGGCCAGCACGCCACCGTGTAGAGCGCCGCGCCGTCCGTGAGCTTGCCGACGGCGTTCGTCACGAGCCGCTGCACGGCCTCGCCGGCGCGCGGGCCGCGGAAGTGGATCTCGCCCATGTGGCAGACGTCGAAGACGCCGACGGCCGAGCGCGTCGTGCGGTGCTCGTCGATGATGCCGGTCGCGTAGCTGACCGGCATCCACCAGCCGCCGAAGTCGATGAGCTTGGCGCCGAGCCGCTTGTGCGCCTCGTAGAGCGGCGTGCGCTGCGGAGGAGGGCCTTCGCCGGAGCCGTGCGTCGACGTCATGCGCCCGGCATCCTGCGAGAAACGCCCCCGGAATTCAAGATGCGCCCATGAGCAAATCGGCGCCGCGCACGCGCGAGAACTTCACCTGCGCGGACCGGTAGGCCTCGCGCACCGATTCGGCGTCGGCGGCCTCGTACTCGCAGACGCCCCACGTGCGGTCCTGGCTGAGCCAGCTGCGCAGGTGCCGGATGTTGCGCTGCTGCAGGCAGGGCACGAGCCGCACGGCGTCGGCGGCCTTGTCCTCCATCGAGACGGGCGGGTCGTACTGGTATTCGACGAGCAGGTAGGGCATGGCGGTCTCCTTCTTCTTCAGGACGTCGCGCGGGCGCGGCGTGGTTTGGATTGCGGCGAGGGCGGCCAGCTCTCGAGGGCCGACTCGAGCGCGCGCAGGCGCTCGAGCGCGCGCGCGGACAGCCCGAGCGGGCGGCCGCGGTCCTCGCGCGTCGCCTCGAGGTGCGCAGCGGCGGCGCCCCGGTCCTGGCGCGCGAGCGCCACGCGGCCGAGCAGCGCCCGGGCGAGCGCGAGCTCCGAGCGGCGGTCGACGAGGGCGGCGAGCGTGAGCGCCTCGCCGGCGTGTCCCTCGGCCGCTTCCAGCCCGCCCGCCGCGAGCTCGTGCTCCGCGAGGGCGACGAGCACGTAGGAGAGCATCGCCTTGGCGTCGAGGTCCTGGAGCGCCTGGAGCGCCTCGGCGACCCCGCACGCGGCGGGTGGCTCGCCGCGCGCGACCCGGGCGAGCGCCTCGAGGGCCGCCGCGACGGCGGGCTCGCTGCCTTCGGACATCTTCATGGCGATCTCGCGCAGCGCCGCGCACCGCTCGAGGGCCGCCGCGGCGTCGCCGGACTCGAGGAGGCAGAGGATGCTCGTCAACATCACCTGAAACGTCTCCCACGGCGCCTGCTCGCGCCTGTAGCCCTCGACGGCCGCCTCGAGCGCGGACATGGCCGGGCCGATCTCGCCGCGGTACCGGTCGAAAAGGCCGCGGGCCCAGGCGACGTTGGCGAGCTGGTCGGCGGAGGCGCCCAGCGAGGCGCGCGCCTCGACGAGCATGGCCTGCGCGGCGGGGACGTCGCGCTCGAGCATGAGCAGGCAGCGCGCCGAGTCGACGAGCTGGCGGGCCTCGGTCGCGGGCCCGGCGCCGCGCGCCGCCTCGAGGGCGCGCAGCAGGTTGCTGCGCGCGCCGTCGGAGTCGTCGCCGGCATAGTGGATCATCGAGAGGTAGAAGAAGCCGCGCGCGGCGTCGGCCGCGAGGCCCGCGTCCTGCGCCTCCATCACGAGGCGGGTCATCTCGTTGGCGACGTGCGGGAGGGCGAGCGCCGGGCTGCCGGAGTTGAGGAGGACGCCGAGCAAGCTGATGTGGTGCCGGATGCGCGACTTGCGCTCGAGGCGGCCGATGAGCGGCAGTCCGCGCTTGACGAGCTCGGCCGCCTCGGAGATCGCGTAGAGGCGCAGCGAGCGCTCGGCCGCCGCGACGGTGGCCGAGACGGCAAGCTCGACGTCGCCGCCGAGCGTCGCGTGGTGGGCGATCTCACCCGCGCTGGTCCCGTCCGACTCGACGCCGCCGCGCGTGCGCTGGAGGACGCGCGCGATCTGCAAGTGGACGATGCGCCGCCGCGGCTCCGAGAGGCGCCGGTAGGCGGACTGGCGCAGCAGATCGTGCGCGAAGTCGTAGGTGCTGCCCGTGGGCCGCACGATGCCGTGACGCTCGAGCTCGTCGAGGGCGGGCAGGAGCTCGGCCGGGCTCGTGGAGGCGACGTCGGCCAGCACGTCCGGCGCGAAGGTACGGCCCAGCGCCGCCGCCCAGGGCAGCAGCTCGCGCGCGCCCTCGTCGAGGCGCGCCAGGCGGTCGGCGAGCAGCGTGTCGAGCGAGCCGAGCGTCGCGTCGGCGCCGCCCGCCGCGCGGGCGCGCGCGAGCTCGAGGGCGTAGAGCGGGTGACCGTCGCTGGCGGCCAGGATGGAACCGAAAGCGCCGATGGGGTCGGGCCCCGCGCTGGCCACGCCGGGGTAGGCGGCGCGCAGGAGGGCGGCCAGCTCGGCGCCGGCCAGCGGACCGAGGGCGTGCTGGTCGAGCCGCCGGTCGCGCTCGAGCGCGCGGACGACGCGCAGGGCCGCCGCGTTGTCGCCGAGCTCGCCGGCGCGCGCCGCGCACGCCAGCAGGACGTGGCCTCCGCCCTCGGCGCGCGCGACGTAGTGGAGGAGGCCCACCGACGCCTCGTCGAGCCACTGGACGTCGTCGAGCACGAGCACGAGCGGGCTGCCCGGCTGGGCCAGCGTGGCGAGCGACCGCGCGACGGCGTCGTAGAGCCGGGCGCGCGTGCCCGCGTCGGCCGGCGCGGCGCCGTCGGTCTTCAGGGCCGCGCCGCGCGGACCGAGCTCGGGCAGGAGCAGCGCCAGCTCGGCGGCGACCTCGGGCGGCAGCGCTCCGAGCGCGCCCGAGCGAAGGGCGTCGATCCACGCGCCGTACGGGCGCACCATCTCGGCCTCGAAGCCGCGTCCGCGCAGCACGCGGCCGCCGCCCGCCTGCGCCAGCTCGCAGAGCTCGTCGAGGACGCGGGTCTTGCCGATGCCGGGCTCGCCGACGAAGAGCAGCGCGCGTGACGACCGGCCCGCGCGCGCGGCGTCGAGGCTCGCCTGCAGCGCGCGGCGCGCGTCGGCGCGGCCCACGAAGGGGAAGGTCGGCGTCGCCGCGCGGCGCACCGGCGGCGGCTCGGGCGCCCGGGGCCGCTCGGGCGGCTGGGCCGAGGTCGTCCTGCCGAGCTCCCGGCGCGCCTGCTCGAGCGCCTGCGAGGTCTTCGAGCCGAGCTCGCTCTCGAGGATCCGCCGGCAGGTCTCGTACTGCGCCTGCGCCTCAC
>Ga0265339_10003433_pt1 | contig 11084 bp, 7 predicted proteins | sample 4CB219metaG_FD_202085 | JGI IMG/M metagenome (GOLD analysis project Ga0265339, IMG submission 202085) | Rhizosphere microbial communities from Carex aquatilis grown in University of Washington, Seatle, WA, United States - 4-CB2-19 metaG | ecosystem: Host-associated > Plants > Roots > Rhizosphere...
GCGTGAACCTCCCTCGCATAAGTCCGGAGCGGAGATGCACGGTGTAAGTTCGGGGAGGCTGCCGGACTTTTTGACTTCATGCCTACCGAGGATTTTCCCTACTCCCCTGTAGGCCAATTGACGGACGCGATATCTGTATCGTGGCCTGATTGTGTTCTCGCGCAAGCCGCATAGCATTGCTAAACGGCTAGAGCAAAGAAACTTGGATCTCCGAAATCACTGAAGCTAAGAGGATCTCGATCGTTTCATTTCTTTCGCTAGGACGCGGGAAAATACATTGGTTTACCGGCTGAAGATATCACCGCATGACCCCTACAGAGGCGAGCAAATGCACAACATCAAGACACCATGGACGCGTCGCGGTAGTGGGTTCACTCTGATCGAACTGCTGGTCGTCATAGCCATTATCGCCCTGCTGGTCAGCATCATGATGCCGTCGCTGGCCAAGGCAAACGGCTTGGCCAAGAGCAGCAAGTGCTTGCTCCAGCTTCGCCAGATCGGCCAGGCGACGCAGGTCTATTCCGAGTACAACCGGGAGCTCCTGCCCCTGAGCCAGATGTCAGCCTCCTACTACAATGTCCAGCCCTGGGAAAAGGCGATCATTCCTTACGCAGGTGGCGACGCTAAGGCTGTCATGAGCACCACCGGCAACAGCACGGCCTTCATGAACTCCTTCATTAATGGCCTATATCGCTGCCCGTCAGACACCAGGGACTTGGCCACCGAGACGACACCTGAGGCCAAGATCAAGTTCAGCTATGGCGAAAATGGATCGTTCGAACTGGATCCCGATCCCAACGGTCCGTTCGCCAGCGTCGACTGGCCCGGCAAACCAGCCACCTGGCACCAGTTGTCTCAGACGCCCGCCCCAGCTGCCACGGTCTTCTACGGCGAACTGGCCATCACGACTGTCATGAATGACCACTTTATGCCCTACTTGTGGACCAGCGACGCCAACGCCGCAAAGGAAATCGACGGCGCTCGACACAGCAGCCGTTCCAATTACGTCTTCGTGGACGGCCATGTCGAGCCCAGGCCCATGGCCCAGGTATTCAAGTGGGATACCGACATGACCAAACGGATCGACCGGCTCAACCCGATGCTGGCCGCTCACTAGGCCTGTTTGCCAACTATCGAGATCGCACCTCCCTATTGAGTTTCGACCGAAACGAAGGAGTCAAGGACAGTGAAACGCACCCTAAGTTTGATTCTCACCCTGGCGGCCCTGGCTTGGCCCGTTTCGCAGGCGCAGGCCAAGGCGATCTCCGTTGCGCCCAATTGGAGCCCCATGGTAATGATTGGCCTGGACGTGGCATGGACAGACAGCAACAATCCAGCCGCCGGCGGGTACGTCACGATCTCCGGACGAACGTCGTCCGCCTCCGCGCCGGTTACGCCCGGGACCACCAACCTCAAGAGCGTCGGCTGGCAGTTGGAAAACGGCAGCACGTTCCAGGTCGGTGATTACTTCACGCCGCCCCTTGGCGTGCTCAATGGCGCATCCTTTGGCCGATCGTTTGGATGGTACAGCGCCTCCGACCTGCCGACGGGATACGTGTGGAAGATTGTCCAGACCTCTGCCAGCCAAGGTCTGAAGGTGTACGACCCCTATTCGTCCACGTTTGGTGAGCTCTTCACCATCGCCGCCGGCAACGCCGTCACGTACAACGGCAACTCGAGCAACTACCCCAATCCAGACCTGGTCAATGGCGTGCCGGAATACACCGACGAGATGTTCCATCCGGTGTATGCCGTGCCGGCCCAGACTGGCAGCGTGTCCGCCACCTACACCGTTTACCTGGCCACGACGGCTGGCACGGTCGTGGGCAACGTCACTCCCGGCTACGAGCGGTTCAACTTCAACGCAACGCGTAATGCCGGCACGCTGCTGACGGGCGACGCCACTATCGACGGCAAGGTGGACTTCGCGGACTACCTGGCCCTGGAGGCCAACTTCGGCGCTGCAGGCACCGGCGCGTGGAACACCGGCGACTTCAACGCTGACCGAAAGGTGGACTTCTCGGATTACCTGATCCTCGAGTCCAACTTCGGAGCGGCCTCGGCCGTCCCCGAACCTACGACGCTGACGCTCATGGCCTTGGCGACAATGCTGCTTGTGAAATGGCGGACAATGGGTACCGGATCGGACACCTGTGGCGTTTACACCGTGGTTAACCGGAACACTTCTGGATATTAGAACAAAAGGGTACCCCAATGAGGACTGTTCTGATCATCGGCACGATTCTGACATGCAGTCTGGCAACCTTTGCCCACGCATCCTATCTCCCAGTCCCCGGGTACAACTCTGGCGGGACCACAGACGGCATCGAGGGCGGCGGCGGGATGTGTATGCTCAACGTCAGCTTCACGGCCGTCAAGGACGGCAACGGCATCGTCACTGGCGGTACGCTCAGCATGGTCCCCCAGGGAAAAACCATCTACCTGGCGCGACGGCCGGCGGGCAGTTTTGATCCCGCGGCCGTGTGGGGCGTCCTGGACGGCACCGGCTATAGCCGCCGGCTCGGATGGAATCCCGGCACCGGCCTGGCCGACATCCCTGCTGGCGACAGCATCTGGATCCAGCGGGTAACGGCCTCCCCGGGCCTGAAGTGCTACTACGCCCAGAACGCCAACCCCGCCGCGTCGGCAAACCCGATCACCAAGGCGTACACGTACTACAGTGGCATGTTCGGCACTGCCGGCAGCGACACAAAGTGGCAGTGGGACCAGATGATGGACCACAATGCCTACGCTCTGGACATGGCGGACGCGCAATGGGTCGCCGGCCAAACGCTCAATGCGACGTACAAGCTCTACATTGGCGACGCCGGCGGCAACGAGATCCTAAACGCGCAGCAGGAGCCGATGTTCCAAAGCGCAACGGAAGTCTGGACCTGGACGGTTCCTGAACCGACAACACTATGCCTGCTGACAACGGGCCTTGCCACCTTCGCCCGCCGCAAGAAGTCGACGCATGACTGAGTTCTCTATCGTGCACCACACACGCTCGCCTGACGGGCGTTGTTTGAATAGTCGCGGACGTAAAACGGGCTTGCCTTTTTGCGTCGTTCGACGGCACCGAACTACGCAAAAAGGCAAGCCATTTCCGGGGTGGGCAGGATCTTAGGCAAGTCCAGCCCATGACCACCAGGAAGACGATCGCCAGCTTCCAATGTAAACGCGTGGGGTCCTCAACAACTCGCCTATTCCAGCAAAAACGCGATTAAGTCCGCTAATTCATAACATAAGTAGAATTAGGTATTCTACTGCCTAACGTGATTGTAGGATTCATATAGAATGTGACTTTAATGTCACTAGGCTGGCGCCTCGCCTCGCCGGCCGTGAATGAGCAGTAAATATGAGCGAAATAATGCCTGCGTCTGGGTCCGCGGCGGTCCCACAGTACAACCATCGCCACCAGCATGAGTTGCAGGGGCTTTATCGCATCAGCGAGATCCTGGCCACCGAATCAGGCCAACGACAGATGCTGGCGGAGGTTCTGGACGTGCTGGCCGACGACCTGGGCATGACCCGCGGCACGATCTGCCTGCTCATGCCCGACGACAAGGAACTTGCCGTCGAGGTCGCACATAACCTCTCCGACCGCCAGCGCCGCGCCGTCCGCTACCAGATGGGCGAGGGCATCACCGGGCGGGTCGTCCAGAGCGGCAAACCCATCATCGTACCCAAGGTCTCGCAGGAGCCCCTGTTCCTGGACCGCCTGCACAATCGCAAGAAGAGCGTCAAGACCGAGGTCAGCTTCATCTGCGTGCCCATTACGCTGGGCAGCATGGTCGTCGGGGCACTGTCGGTGGACCGCCTCTACGACGAAAAAGCCGACCTCGAAGAAGACGCCCGCCTGCTCTCCATCATCGCCGGCATGATCGCCAACGACGTCCGCAACCGCCGACTGCTCCAATCGGAACGCCAAGCCCTGGAGGAAGAGAACATCCGCCTCCGTAGCGAGCTGGAAGACCGCTGGCGGCCGGAGAACATGATCGGCAACTCCAACGCGATGCGGCAGGTGTATCAGGCGATCCACCAGGTCTCCGGCAGCGACACGACGGCGCTCATTCGCGGCGAGAGCGGCAGCGGCAAGGAACTGGTCGCGCACGCGATACACTACTCCAGCCCGCGGGCCAAGGGGCCGTTCGTCAAGGTCAACTGCGCCGCCCTGAGCGAAGGGCTGCTGGAGAGCGAGCTGTTTGGTCACGAGAAAGGCGCATTCACCGGTGCCCTGCAGATGCGCAAAGGCCGCATCGAGGAAGCCGACGGCGGGACGCTGTTCCTGGACGAGATCGGCGATTTCTCCACTGCGACGCAGGTGAAGCTGCTGCGCGTGCTGCAGGAGCGGGAGTTTGAGCGGGTGGGCTCCAACAAGCCCATCAAGGCCAACGTGCGGATTATCTGCGCGACCAACCGCAACCTGGAAACGCTGGTGGAGCAAGGCACGTTCCGCCAGGACCTGTACTACCGCATCAACGTCTTTCCGATCTTCCTGCCCGCACTGCGGGACCGCAAGGACGACATCCTACAACTGGCCGACCACTTCGTGGAGAAGTACAACAAGAAGCTCAGTAAGGACGTTCGCCGCATCACCACGCCGGCGATCAACATGATGGTCGCCTACCACTGGCCTGGCAATGTGCGTGAGCTGGAAAACTGCGTCGAGCGGGCGGTGCTCCTGTCCACCGACGGCGTGATCCATGGCCATCACCTGCCGCCCACGCTGCAGACCTCCGACGCCAGCGACACCGTCGGCGAGGGCACGCTGGAGAGCCGCCTGGCCCTGTTCGAGCGTGACATCATCGTCGACGCCCTAAAACGCTGCGGCGGCAACATAACCTCCACCGCCCGCGACCTGCAATCCACGCCCAGGATCATCAAATACAAGATCGACCTCTTGGGCATCGACTGGCAGCGATACCGCAAGTGAGACAGACCTGAGGCTGGGGACTGGTGGCGCACCATCCAGCCTCCGGCCTATCTTGAAGTCGAACCTCCGTTATCGCCGATAGGTATGTATAATGAGTGAATGCATGCGGGTCGTGCCGCTCCTATAGGTGACTGTGTTGTCGAAGGTTCCTCTGGATCTGAACAAATTGATCGTCTCTGACCTCTCCGGTGTGCGGGAGGTTTGTCGCGTCCTGACCTCGGCTGGGCAATTCGCCATTGATACCGAGTTCATCCGCGAGCGTAGCTATCAGCCGCAACTGTGCCTTGTGCAGGTGGCCACCGCGGACTTCGTCGCCCTGCTGGACCCCCTGGCCGTGGATTTGTCGGAGGTCTGGCAGTTGGTGACCGAAACTCCGACCGTCAAGATCGCCCACGCCGGCACGCAGGACTGGGAGATGTGTTTCCTGAAGTCGGGCAAGCCGCCCGTGAACATCTTCGACGTCCAGGTCGCCGCGGGCCTCGCTGGCCTGCCCTACCCTTCGTCATATGGCAAGCTCGTGCAGCACGTCATCGGGCAGGAGATTCCCCAAGGCCACAGCTTCAGCGACTGGACCCGCCGGCCACTGACGCTTGAGCAGCTGGAATACGCCGCCGCCGACGTAACATATTTGACGGGCGTTTACGATTACCTCCGCCAGAAGCTCGGCGAACTAGGTCGCCTGGAGTGGCTCAAGCAGGAGATGGAGCCATTCGAGGGCACGGGGCTGTACTTCTGCGAAGCGCGTGACGCGTGGCGAAAGGTCAAAGGCATCGGACGACTCGAGCCGCGTGAATTGGCCGTACTCCGCGAGCTGGCTGCCTGGCGAGAAAAGGCTGCACAACAGGCCGACCTGCCGGCGAGAACCTTCCTTGCCGACGGCGGACTGGTGGCGATCACCTTGTCCCGCCCGGTTACCGCCGCCGCCATCGCAGCCTGCAAGTTCGTGCCGCGCCCGCTGGCCTCGGAGCACTGGCAGGAAATCCTCGACGCCATTCAGGTTGGCCTGAACGTGCCCGCCACCAAGCTGCCCCGCCTGCCGAAGTTCCCCATGATCGCCAATAGCGACAAGGCACTGATCGCCCAACTGGTCGATGCAGGGGCGACATACTGCCTATCCCAGAGCATCACGCCCGAGGTCTTCGCAGCCAAGCACAACTATACTGAACTCGTCCGCGTCCTCACCAGCGGCACCCACCCCAAGCACACCCCACGCCTCCTCACAGGCTGGCGTCGCGACCTGACCGTCCAAATCCTCCAGACGTCAGGAACGGGGCTGACGGTCAAGGAAGAAAGCCAATAGCCAATGGGTATGGCGAAGTTGGTCACTATTTCTTATTGGTTCCTATTCGATGACTTGCAGAGAGGTCTCTTTCGCAGATCGACTCTCGCGTAGGATAATCGCCGCCATATGGCTGGAACCCCGTATACCTATTGGCCATTGGCTATTGGCAATTGGCTTCTTCCTGCTATAGTTTCAAAAAAGGGAGCATCACCATGGAATACCGTCAACTGGGTAAGAGCGACCTGAAGGTCAGCGTGATCACATTTGGTTCCTGGGCCATCGGAGGCACGATGTGGGGCGGCGCCGATGAGGCCAAGGCCGTCGACGCCATCCGCGCAGCCTTCGACATGGGCGTGACCACGATCGACACGGCCTATCTCTATGGGTTCGGCGAAAGCGAGCGACTGGTCGCCAAGGCCGTTGCCGGCATTCGGGACAAGGTGCAGATTCTCACCAAGTTCGGCCTGCGAGAAAACTACGGGCAGGGCGAGCCCTTCTTCGACCTCGTCGACAAGGGCACGACGTACAAGATCTACAAGATCGCCACGCAAAAGAGCATCCTCGAAGAGTGCGAGCGCAGCCTGCGCGACCTCAATACCGACCACATCGACCTCTACCAATGCCACTGGCGCGACCACACGACGCCGGTGGAGGAAACGGCCGAGGCCATGGCCAAGCTCATCAAGCAGGGCAAGATCCGCGCCGCCGGCGTGAGCAACTTCACCGCCGACGAGATCGCCGCCGCCAACCGCGTGGTGCCGCTGGCGAGCGATCAGCCGCCCTACAGCATGGTCGAGCGCGGGATCGAGAAGGACGTGCTGCCCTACTGCCGCGAACACAATATCGGCGTGATCGTCTACAGCCCGCTGCAGCGAGGCCTGCTTACTGGCAAGTTCGACCCAAACCACAAGTTCGCGCCGGGCGACCACCGGGCCAACCAGTACCATTTCAAGCCCGAGAATATCCGCCGCGTCAACACGTTCCTACAGGGCCTGGCGCCAATCGCAGAGGAGCACAACGCCACGATCGCACAGGTCGTCATCAACTGGACAATCATGCAGCCGGGCATCACCGCCGCCCTTGTCGGCGCCCGCGACGCCCAGCAGGCCCGCGACAACGCCGCAGCCGCCAACTTCCGCCTGGCCCCACAGGAGATCAAGCAGATCAACGACATGCTAAACGAACTGCAACTGGAGCGGTGAGTACCAACGTGGCGAGGGCGTCTCGCCCTCGCATCTCGCGGCCGTCTCGACAGCGTTTGCAGGCAAGACAAGCGCGACATTCACTGCACCAGACGCGACTGATGCTTGCCTGTCGGCGCTGTTCGAATGCGCCAAGGCGCAGTAGTGGGCTTGCCTTTCAGCGTCGTTCGACAGTGTCAAACAGCACCGACAGCCAAGGCGGCCCACGCGTCCAGTCAGGATCGAACGGCGCCGTCGGCCAAGGCGGCCCCGGTGTCCTGGTCGCCAAGTCGCCTTCTTCTCTCTTCGCGACATTCGCTAATTCGCGGCGTAATTCGCGGCGAGATCTTGCCCGCTCGGGGCGTGTCTTGTACCATGTCGCCATCAAGGAGTACCCTCATGGCCAAGACTTCCACGGCTCGCGTTGAGAAGGCGTATAAGCTCGCCCACGAACAGTTTGCCGAACTGGGTGTCAATACAGACGCCGCCCTCAAGGCACTAGGCAAAATCAGCATCTCCCTGCACTGCTGGCAGGGTGACGATTTGGCCGGGTTTTCAGGCGGCAGGCTCGCAGGCAGCGGACTGGCTGCCACCGGCAATTACCCCGGCCGGGCCCGCAACGGCGACGAAATGCGCGCGGACATAGACAAGGCCTTCTCGCTGGTCGGCGGCCGCCACCGCGTGAACCTGCATTCAATCTATGCGGAGACTGACGACCCCTTCCTCGAGCGTGACGAGATCGCCCCCAAGCACTTCTCCCGCTGGATTGACTGGGCCCGCAAGAACAAGCTGGGCCTTGATTTTAACGGCACGTTCTTTGCGCACCCCAACGCCTCCAGCGGCATGACGCTGTCGCACTCGGACAAGGGCATCCGCCAGTTCTGGGTCGATCACGCCATCGCCTGTCGCGAGGTGGCGGCGGCCATGGGCAAGGCCCTGGGCAGCCCGTGCGTGCATAACGTGTGGATCCCCGACGGCATGAAGGACGTGCCCGCCGACCGCCTTGCCCCCCGCGAGCGGCTGAAGGACTCCCTCGACCGCGCGTTCGCCAGGAAGATCGACCGCCGCCTGGTTGTGGACGCGCTCGAAGGCAAGCTTTTTGGCATCGGGTCGGAGAGCTACGTGGTCGGCTCGCACGAGTTCTACCTAGGCTATGCCGTCACCAACAATAAGCTGATGACCATCGACACCGGCCATTACCACCCCACCGAGTCACCGGCGGACAAGATCTCCGCGGTGCTGCTGTTCGTCGAGGAGATACTGCTGCACGTCAGTCGCGGCATCCGCTGGGACAGCGACCACGTGGTAGTCCTGGACGACGAGCTCAAGGCCCTGGCGGCGGAGCTGGTCCGCGGAGAGTTCCTCAACTGCGTGCACATCGGCCTGGACTATTTCGACGCCAGCATCAACCGCGTAGCCGCATGGACGATCGGCCTGCGCTCGATGCAAAAGGCCCTGCTGACGGCCCTTTTGGAGCCCGCCCGCGCCAGGAGCGCCGAGTCCGATGGCGACTTCACCAGCCGCTTGGCCCTGCAGGAGGAAAACAAGACCCTCCCCTGGTCAGCCGTCTGGGACTACTTCTGCCAAACAAACGACGTCCCCGTCGCCCAAGGGTGGCTGGCAGAGGTCAAGCGGTACGAGAAGGATGTGTTGGCGAAGAGGGATTGACTGGTTGATGTTGACTGGTTGACTGTGGCTGGTTAACTGGTTGACTGGTTGACCGGTTGCTCCTCCCGCACGACGCAAAAAGGCGAGCCACTTCAAACATCCAGACTGGATGCGTGAACTGGCTCGCCTTTTTGCGTTGTTCGAATACATCCAGACGCAAAGTGGCGTCTTGCCCTCTACCATGGCATAATACTGTGGCGCGATAACGAGTTAACCAGTCAACGAGTTAACCAGTTAACGCCTTTGGAGTTCGCAATGGCTGAAAAGAACGTTTACAAGGACACTCTGAACCTGCTTACCACTGGCTTTGATATGAAGGCCAATCTCCTGAACAAGGAGCCGGCCATGCAGGCTAAGTGGAAGCAGGACGACCTCTACGGGCAGATCCGCCGTGCACGTGACGGCGCGACGCGATTTCTCCTGCACGACGGCCCGCCGTACGCTAACGGCAATATCCACATCGGCACGGCCTTGAACAAGATCCTCAAGGACATGGTCGTCCGCATCCGCAACATGGAAGGCATGGACAGCCCCTACGTGCCCGGCTGGGACTGCCACGGGCTGCCGATCGAGGCGAAGGTTGCCGACGACCTGGGCGGCAAGATCGCGGGCATGGACCCGCTGGATATTCGCCGCCGCTGCCAGGAATACGCTGCCAAGTTCCAGAAGCTCCAGTCCGACCAGTTCCAGCGACTGGGCGTCATGGGCGACTTCGATAATCCGTACATCACCATGGACCCGCAGTACGAGGCCTCCACGCTGGAGGTCTTCGCCAAGCTCGTCGAGCGCGGGCTGGTGTACAAGCAGCTCAAGCCAGTCCACTGGTCGATCGAGAACCGCACGGCCCTGGCCGAGGCGGAACTGGAATACAAGGACAAGCAGGACACCAGCATTTACGTGGCGTTCGAGCTGACGGACGAGTCGGCCGCCAAGGTCCCCGGCCGCGTGGGCAAGGTGTACCTGGCCATCTGGACCACGACGCCCTGGACACTGCCGGCGAACCTTGCCGTGGCGGTGCACCCGGACTTCGAATACGCCAGCGTGCAGTGTGGCCAGGGCGACGACGCCCGGACGCTGATCATGGCCAAGGACAGGCTGGCCGCCTTCCAAGGGGCCGCATGCAAGGGCCAATCCTGCGGCGGCGCCATCGTCGGCACCTGCCGCGGCAGCGAACTGGCCGGCCTGACGTATAAGCACCCACTGTTTGCGGGCAAGACCTGCCCCGTCGTGACGGCCGACTACGTGACACTCGAGGACGGCACGGGCCTGGTGCACACCGCACCCGGGCACGGCATCGAGGACTACGGCACCGGCCTCAAGAACAAGCTGGAGATCTACTGCCCCGTCCAGGCCGACGGCACGTTTGACGACACCGCCCCGGAGTTCATCCGCGGCATGCGCGTGTGGAAGGCCAATCCCGTGATCGTCGAACACCTCAAGCAGGCCGGCACGCTCCTGGCCGAGGAAGTGATCACGCACAGCTACCCACACGATTGGCGGAGCAAGACGCCCACGATCTTCCGCGCGACCGAGCAGTGGTTCATCGGCGTGGACCGCTCCATCGGCGAGAGCGGCCTGACGCTGAGGCAACTGGCCATGCAGGTCTGCCGCACCACTCCCGAAGAGGGCGGCGTGCAGTTCGTGCCCGACTGGGGCCGCAACCGCATGGCCGGCATGCTCGACAGCCGACCCGACTGGTGCATCAGCCGCCAGCGATCCTGGGGACTGCCGATCCCGGCCTTCTACAACGCACAGGGCCTGCCACTGCTGACGGCAGCCAGCGTCCGCGCAGCGGCCGCCACCATCGCCAAGCACGGCTCCGACGCCTGGTTCCGCATGATGCCCGCGGAGCTGCTGGCCGGCTACGACCCACGCCACGATCCACAACTCACCGGCCGCCATGAGCAGTTCAAGGTCAACGAGCTCACCGTCGGCCGCGACATCTTCGACGTCTGGTTCGAATCAGGGTCGAGCTGGTTCGCGGTGTGCCTTGCCCGCTCGCTGGCCAGCGACGTGC
>Ga0265339_10003435_pt1 | contig 11080 bp, 10 predicted proteins | sample 4CB219metaG_FD_202085 | JGI IMG/M metagenome (GOLD analysis project Ga0265339, IMG submission 202085) | Rhizosphere microbial communities from Carex aquatilis grown in University of Washington, Seatle, WA, United States - 4-CB2-19 metaG | ecosystem: Host-associated > Plants > Roots >...
GAGTCAGCACGATTGGCGGTTCCACCAGAGTCTTTAGGCTTACACGCTCAATCAGCGGGAAACGGCTCTCTGAATCGACCGGCAACGCTTTAGCCAAAGTCGCGCCCACCGGACGTAGTTGCTGGTCGTTTTCCTCCAGCATCTTTCGCAGGCGCTTGGCCGCGTTTACGTCGCCGGCTCTTTCGAGCTTATCTGCCAGGAAAGCGGTGTAGTTTCGCACTTTATCGATGTCGAGACGAAGTGCCCCATTTACGATACGAACTAACTCGCTCATGAACTCGGGTTGCGATTCCATGAAACGATTATGCAATTTTTTGAAACGAACGTCAATACTGATGAAACGCCAGGTGCTTTGCATTTCGTCCTCTTCTGGGCCGCAACCTATTGCCTGGATTGGACTTGCAAGAATATGCCTAACAAAGGCCGCAATTTTCCCTCTAAGACGCTGGCGGGGCTTTTATGAGACGCTAATGGCCAGCCCGGCGCAAAGTGGATCCGCAGCAGCCTCTCTTTCGGTACTGGGATTGTGCTCGCGACCGTCGTGGGGTTGCGATTGCCCGTCTACTCGACCACTAAGTCGGCTGGGAATTCCGTTCTTGCAACGGAAGTCGCCCGCCAAATTCAAACCGGACGGCGACCACGATGGGCCGCCGTCCAAGTGCGAATCCCTTCTCCCCTCCCCTGTCCCTATGGCCATTGGCTTATGTTGCGCCGTTGGCTTCGGCCTTCTCCACGTGCTCTTGCGCGAGCTGGAGCACGCGGATCGCCTGGGACAACTCGGCCAGCCCGAACGACGATACGAAGTGTGTCTCGTCTCCGTCGCGGTACGACCGCTGGACGTTGAAGCTCGACTTCGCCGAGTACGCCATCCATCGGGCTAACGGCACGAGCCAGAGCGTCACCTTGGAATCCCCCTCGACGATCGGTCTGCCCACTGCCGCCGCCGAGGACGTGCTGATCGGCCTCTTGCACCTGGCCCAATTGGAATCGTTTGGCCGCCGCAAGACCCTGGCTGATGGTGAAGAAGGACCTCAAAGCGGCCGGCATTCCTTACCAGACGCCAGAGGGAATTGCCGACTTCCACGCCGCAGGGCGACACACTCATATCACGCAACTCCTTCGCAACGGGGCAACGCTGCCGAAAGCCAAGGAGCTCGCCCGGCACCAGGACGTGAAGATGACGATGCGCTTACACGCACATCGGAATCGGCGACCAGGCGAAGGCCCTGCGCCAGCTTCCTTGCCAGCATATTGTCAGCATTTCGCCCACCAGTAAGGGGCAGTCGCTGCCAGCACCTGACGGAAACGGCAATTTCGAAATCGACAAAACCCCTGATCCTGTCAGGGGTTCCGTCATTGATTGTCACCCCCTGGCATCGGGTGACAAAATGGAGGCAGCGGGAATCGAACCCGAAGCCGCCCAGGGCGGCCGCCCCGTACAGGAATTGGTGGATCACAAGCTGACAATGCCATCAAGGTTTGCGGATCGCTCTCTGAAGCGAGCGGAAGGATTACCTTGATTGGATTGTCGCTAGCGCAGACCGTTTCCGGATAATGGTTTACGGAAAGTCATGCCGTCTTTTTTCTCCGGCGGTTGCATGGGCATATCCATTATTTCAAGGGCTGCGAAACGACTCTCAGGGCATTGTTGATTGCGGTAGCCTCGCTCTTGTTCAGCGGGTAACCTTGCCATCCGCCGCCGTCGAAAGCGCATCTACCCCCCCGCGACACCAACGCTCGGCCTGGCTGTCGGCGACAGTATTATACTGGAGTCCTGGCCTCACGCCCAATCCAACCCGCCCGCCTCCACCTGGTCCCGGCCGGGAACCGCTGGTCAACTGCCACCACACCCCTCACCGAGTCGGGCCGCGGGCTGGGGCGGGCGGACGGAGACAAGTATATATGGTGACTGCCTGGCGTCCCGCAGCCCGCGCGCCGTCTCCCCGAGCAACCGCGATTCGCTTGCCCAGGCCATCGGCGCGAGGAGCAAGCCGCAAGCGGAGCCCCCCGAGCCGAGCCCGGTTGCGGGCGGGGTGGGTTGCTCGCCCTTGCCTGCCGCCCTCCGGCGCGGGATGCTGGTGGGTATGGCCAAGCTCCTTGCCAAACTCGTTGCGCTGCTGACGCCAAAGCGGCGCTGGGCGCATTTCTCGCTCAAGTCGCCGCAGGTTATTGAATAGTTGGTCCGTCGCGGACGACGAAGTCGGACTTCTGCTGGGATTCCTGCAATCCGCTCTGACGTCACTTCATGCGAATTCGCCGGACCACGAGATACGCGGAAGCCGTGAGAATTCCTACGAATCCGCCCCGAAAACTGAAGTTGTGCATGGTCCGGTTGGTGAAACCTGGGCTCCGCGCGGCTCTTGCTTACCGGGGAACCGGCTCGGGGTGACCGCTCACCCCCTTTCCGGTAACGTCGCCTTGGTGGACCGTCTCCTCGCAGGTTTTGGCCATCATGTGCCCGCAGCATTGGGGCGGCTTCGCCTCGAATTCGGCATGCACGACGCGGCCACACGATTCGCAATGGTAAATGTTGGCATTGTGAGTTTTCATAGCTCAACCTCTTAATTCCCCTTGGACCGGCTGCGCCGTCGTCGCAGCTAACAGCGACGGGTCAAGAACACGCCCAATGCGGCGCCGATCCCGACGGCGATGAGCAACGATTTAACTGGTTGTGAGCGAATCCGCTCGTCGAGCGTGCGCCTGACCTCGCAAGCCTTTTCACGCCCTTGGTCCAAGTAGCCGGCGGCTTTCTCGCGCACGGCGTCGAACCCTGCTTCGGCCTGCCGTACGGCGGCGCCCCCGACGTTTTTCAAGCATTCGGCCGCCTCGTGCGCCTCGTTTCCAAGCTGGTCGACGGCGGATCCCAACTCCCTCGTGTTGGTGTGAATGACTTTCGTCATGGCGATGATCCCTTCGTGTAGATTGGAGATTTGGACCCGAGACCCCAATGAACTCCGTCAACTAGTTCAGGTGCATTTTCCGTGCCACCGCGGCACGAAGCCGAGATCAGTTAGGCCCGTGTCTGGCGATGCACTTGGGAATCGACCCGCACGATCCCGACAGTTGGTTCGCACAGAAGCGCACGACATTGGCGGCGGCCCTGGTGCTCACGGCGCCGGGAATCCCGATGCTGTTTCAAGGACAGGAGTTTCTCGAAGACGGCTGGTTCCAGGATTCGGTCCCGCTCGACTGGCACAAGGCGGAGGAGTTCAGCGGCCTGGTGCGGATGTATCGCGACCTGATACAGCTTCGCCTCAACCGGTCGGGCTCGACGCGAGGTCTTTCGGGATCGGGGCTGAACACGTTCCACCAGAACCAGGCCGATGACGTGATGGCCTACCATCGTTGGCACCAAGGGGGCCTCGGCGATGACGTGGTAGTCGTCGTGAATCTCTCGCACCTTGCCCACGAGAACTACATGCTTGGGTTCCGGAGCGGCAGATGTGGCGGACACGGACAACGGCGGCGGTAGCGAAATCGGTTCCGGCCTACGCAGAAGCTGCTCGGCCAGCGTACCGTGGCCGCCGCCGAGGACCGCCCGGGCCGCGGCGGCAAGGAGCACGGCATCGTCCTTGGGGATCTTTGCTGCGGCCAGGATGAACACCCCGCCGGGCTTGCCGAGCAAGAGGTCCCCGCAGCTAGCCTGAAGGTCGGTCTTGAGCCGAGCGACAGCATCCCCGGAGCGCTGATCCAAAATGACCAGGTCCAGGTCCAGGCCGCGGCGGCGCGCGTAGGCGTGCCATCGCATGAGTTGGTGGACCAGAGGTTCGTCGCCGGCCGTTGCGACAATCGCCAGTACAATAGGGCGGTCTCCGGAGATGGCGTGTCGCCACAGGCCCGGCTGCCCCTGCAGGTTCGCGGCGTTGGCGTCCGGCCGGCGCAGCGCGGGGCCAGTGAAGACCACGGCACTGGCCAACTGGTTGAAGACGGCGATGTCGTCGGACGTCAGGTCCAGTTCCCGCAGTTCCTTCCGCGCCGACTCTCGGGCGAGGTCGAAGGCGCGACTGGCGGCGTCCAGTTCCCGAAAGTGCTGGGCCAGGGTGGTCGCCCCCTCGTGATTCTCTGCTGCCCCCGTGACAAATGCGATGCGCGCCGTACCTCCCGGAGAGAGGCGAACGCGCCGCCGCAGGCTAAAGACCGGATCGAGCACTGCGCCGGTAGTTCCGGACAGGCGGCACCCCGTGTCCAGGGCCGCCGGGTTCGCCGGCGTTCGGCCACGGCCCAGGAAGCGGGCCCGATCGGTCTCGTACTCAACCTCGGCGCTCACCGGGTTATCCATCGCCGTGACGTGGATCGCCCAGACCTGCTTTTCGTCAGCGCCCCGCGGCCGGCGGCGGGCAATTAGAGCACCTGGGCCAGGCAAAAACTCCGTCTCCAGGAACAGCTTTGCGAAAGCCGGGGCGGCTTGGTCCGTGCGGCGGTTGCTGAGGCACACCTCCGTATAGCTAGTTAGATCAAACTCGCGGGGCCGGGCACCGTGGTTGACAAAGGTGACCAGGCGAACTTCCGCGTCCTGGTCCGGTGCAACGCAGATGGCCAAACAAGTTTCGATATCGTTATCTCTGCGGCGGAACTCGGCCCGGTCGGGGTGGAAACAGACCGCTACTTCATCGATGGCTCGGCACAGGGGCTGGCGCCCGATCGACCAAAGCGCACCGTCGGTGAGATCGCGGACGTAGATGAATTGCCCCCAGCAATCGCGCGTAGCATCCTCACGCCACCGCGTCACGTCCAGGTCTCGCCAGGAACTGCTCCCTGCCCCAGCAGCGGTGATCATGATGCTATACCGTCCGTTGGACAGGAGCGCAACATCGGGCACCGGCGTTTCGGGTTTCGGACGCACCGCTCCCTGGACTGGGAAAGCTCGGCGGCTGGGTTTGTCGGCAATCATGCTGTTTCCTTCACCTTCGTCTTGGCCGGGGACTTCACTTGCGCCCCCGTCGTCAAAACCTTGTTGACGATGGCCTGGGCTTCGTCGATAATGCGGTGTAGATGATCCGCTCCCCGGAAGCTCTCCGCATAAATCTTGTAGATGTTCTCGGTCCCTGACGGCCGGGCCGCGAACCAGCCGCTCTCGGCGATTACTTTCAACCCGCCGATGAGAGCGCCGTTGCCCGGTGCGTGGGTGAGGACCGTCTGTATTTTTTCGCCTGCCAATTCGGTGATCTTGAGCTGCTGGGGTGAGAGATTCACCAGCAGTTCCTTCTGCTCCGGCGTCGCCGACGCCTGAACCCGGTCGTAGAAAGGCTCACCGAATTCGCGCGTGAGGTCGCAGTAGATCTCGCCGGGATCGCGGCCCATCCGGGCGGTGATCTCGGCAGCGAGCAAGGCCGGGATGATGCCGTCTTTGTCTGTCGTCCAGACGCTGCCATCCAGACGGACGAAAGACGCTCCAGCGCTCTCCTCTCCGCCAAAGCCAAGCGAGCCATCCAGCAAGCCAGGAACGAACCACTTGAAGCCGACCGGCACTTCGTAGAGCTTCCGGCCAAGCTTGGCGGCAACCCGATCGATCATCATGCTGCTCACCAGCGTTTTGCCGATCGCCGCATCCTTGCGCCATTTCGGCCGGTGTTGGAAGAGGTACAGAATTGCGACCGAAAGGTAGTGATTGGGCGGCAACAAACCCGCGCTTTTCGTAACAATCCCGTGCCGGTCATGATCGGTATCACATGCGAAGGCAACCTTGAATTGGTCCTTCAGGCCGATCAACCTCTGCATCGCATAAGTCGAGGATGGGTCCATGCGGATCTGGCCGTCCCAATCGACTGTCATGAAGCGGAAGGTCGGATCGACTTCCTTGTTGACGACCTTCAGGTCCAGCCCGTAGCGCTCTGCAATCGGCGCCCAGTAGTGGACGCCGGCGCCACCGAGCGGATCGACCCCCAGGTGGATCTTGGCGCCGCGAATGACCTCCATGTCGATCACATTGCCAAGGTCTTTCGTGTAGGCGTCGAGGTAGTTGTGTCGGTGGGTTGTGGATGCCCCCAGCGCCTTCTCATACGAAATCCTGTTAACGCCGCGGAGGCTGCTTTTGAGAAACTCGTTCGCCTTCGCCTGGATCCAGTCGGTGATGGCTGGCTCCGCCGGCCCGCCGTGGGGTGGGTTGTACTTGAAGCCGCCGTCATGGGGCGGATTATGCGAAGGCGTGATCACGATGCCATCGGCAAGACCGCTTTTCCGCCCTCGGTTGTAGGTCAGAATCGCATGGGAAACTGCAGGAGTCGGGGTATACTCGTCCCCCGTCGCAAGCATGACTTCCACGTCGTTGGCCGCCAGCACCTCCAGCGCGCTGGCAAGCGCCGGCACGGAGAGTGCGTGCGTATCCATGCCGAGGAACAACGGGCCGTCGATCTGTAGCTGCGCCCGGTACAGGCAAATGGCCTGACTGATGGCCAGGATATGCCATTCGTTGAACGCCTTATCGAACGCCGAACCGCGATGGCCCGAGGTGCCGAACGCAACCCGTTGCGCCGGCACCTCGGGACCAGGCGTCTCAGCATAATAGGCCGTGACAAGTCTGGGCACGTTGACGAGCATGGATGGCTCCGCCGGTTTGCCGGCAAACGGGCTTACCTTCATAGCGCGGACCTCCTTTGTTGTGGTGAGCTCGCCTTGAGTTTCCGGTAACGCCGAATCAAGGTGTTGGTTGAGCTATCGTGCTTGAGCTGGGAATCGGCCTGGCTTTCGAGTTCTGGGATGATGCGCTGGGCAAGCACCTTTCCCAACTCGACGCCCCACTGGTCGAACGAGTCGATCTGCCAGATGGCACCCTGAGTGAAGACGCTGTGTTCGTACAGCGCGATCAGTTTCCCCAGCGCCGCCGGGGTTAGCCGCTCCAGCAGGATCGTATTGGACGGACGGTTGCCCTCGAAGGTGCGGTGTGGCACCAGCCAGGGCGACGTGCCTTCGGCCTGAACCTCCTGAGAAGTCTTTCCAAAGGCCAGCGCTTCCGCCTGGGCAAAAAAATTGGCCAGGAGTATGTCGTGGTGGCGGCCGAGTGGGTTAAGCGGCTGGACGAACGCGATGAAGTCACAGGGGATGAGCTTGGTTCCCTGATGGATCAGTTGGTAGAAGGAATGCTGGCCATTGGTGCCCGGCTCCCCCCAGTAGATCGGCCCTGTCTGGTAGGCGGCTTCCCTCCCATCCAGCGTGACGTGCTTGCCGTTGCTCTCCATTGTCAGTTGTTGGAGGTAAGCCGGGAAGCGCTTCAGGTACTGCTCGTATGGCAAGACCGCGACTGTCTGCGTACCGAAGAAGTTGTTGTACCAGACGCCCAGGAGTCCCAAGAGCACGGGTAGATTTCGCTCGAAAGGGGCGGTGCGGAAATGCTCGTCCGTCTGATGGAAGCCATCGAGCATTGCGCGAAAATGTTCGGGGCCGATGGCGATCATCGTCGAGAGCCCGATCGCCGAGTCCATCGAGTAGCGCCCGCCGACCCAGTCCCAGAACTCGAACATGTTGGCGGTGTCAATGCCGAACCTCGCCACCTCCTCGGCGTTGGTAGAGACAGCGACGAAATGTTTGGCAACAGCCGCGTGATGTTCCAAAGTCTGGAGAGTCCAGACGCGTGCCGTGTGCGCGTTGGTCATCGTCTCCAGTGTCGTGAAGGTCTTCGACGAGATGATGAATAGCGTCTCCGCGGCGTCGAGGTCTTGGGTCGCCTCCGCGAAGTCGGTGCCATCGATATTGGAAACGAAGCGGAAGGTCAGGTCGCGCTGACTGAAGTGTCGCAAGGCCTCATACGCCATCACCGGTCCCAGGTCAGAACCGCCGATGCCAATGTTGATGACGTTGCGGATCGGCTTGCCGGTGTGGCCCTTCCACTCCCCGTCGCGCACCCGGCGCGAGAAGTCGGCCATTTTGTTGAGGACGGCATGCACCTGGGGCACCACGTTCTCGCCATCCAAGACGATGGATTCCACTTTGGGGGCGCGCAGGGCCACGTGCAGGACAGCCCGCTTTTCGGTTACATTGATCTTCTCGCCCCGGAACATGGCATCGATATGGGACCGCAGGCCGGATTCCTCGGCCAATTGCAGGAGGAGCTTTACCGTTTCGTCGGTGATGCGGTTCTTTGAGTAATCGAAGTAGATGCCGACGGCCTCGGCGGTCAGGCGCTCCCCGCGTTTGGGGTCGGCGGCGAAGAGCTTCCCGAGGTGCAACTCCCGAACCTGCGCGTAATGGGCTTCGAGGGCCTTCCACGCAGCGCGTTGAGTGAGTGGTGAGATGGCTGCTGACATCATCGTTCTCCTTCGATGGTTGCTTGTGCTTCAGCTGGTTGCCGCTAAAAGACCGGCCTTCTTGAGCGCCGCGCTCTTGGACGCGATACACTCCAACAGCTCGTTCCAGGACTTGACGAACGATTTGGCTCCTTCGTTCTGGAGTTGGGTGGCCAAGACATCGATGTCAATGCCAGCCTTGGCGAACTTGGCCAGCACCTCGTCGCAGCGGCGGGACCGCGCGGGCAGGGTCACATCAATCTCCCCATGATCGGCGAGGGCTTTCAAAGTGACTTCGGGCATCGTGTTCACGGTGAAGGGTGAGGCGAGAGCGCGGATGTACAGGATGTCGGAGGCTTCGGGGTCCTTGGTTCCGGTGCTGGCCCAGAGGAGGCGCTGGCGGCGGGCACCGGCGTTGAAAACACGCTGCCAGGCCGGCGAATCCATCAAAGACTGGTAAGTCAGATAGGTCTGACCGGCCACCGCGATGCCGAGTTGGTCGCGCAATTCCTGCGGTGCTTTGTCCTTCACTGCGACATCCCAGCGGCTGATAAACATCGATGCGACGGAGCCGACAGCGGGGTTCAGCCCGGAGCTGATACGCCGCTCGATGCCGTGCAGGTACGCCTCGGCGGCCGCGACGTATTGCGCGCGGGAAAACAGTAGCGTCACGTTGATCGGCACTCCCGCGAAGATCGCCTCCTCGATGGCGGGGAGGCCCTCCTTGGTGCCCGGTATCTTGATGAAGAGGTTGGGCCGGTCCGCCCGGGCGTGAAGTTCCTTGGCCGCGGCGAGGGTGTCGGCCGTGTTATAGGCCAGCAAAGGTGAGACCTCCAGTGACACCCATCCATCCACACCGTTGGTCTGGTCGTGGATCGGCCGAAACAGGTCGGCGGCCTGGCGTAGGTCCTCCAACGCCAGCTCAAAGAACAGCGCCTCGTTTGACTTGCCTTCCTTCAGTTTCTGGCGGATGGCGTCGTCGTAGTCGTGACTGTTGTTGAGGGCGTGGTCGAAGATCGTGGGGTTCGAAGTGAGTCCCGTGACCGAGAACTCCTGAATGTAGCGGCGGAGAGTGCCACTGGTCAGCAGGCCGCGGGTGATGTTGTCGAGCCAGAGACTCTGGCCCATTTCGTGGAGTTTCTTGGTTGCTTTCATCGTTTCGCTCCTTCAGTAGGCGGGGTAATGTCGTCTCATCCGAACACTTGCTTGGGTCAGGGATTGTGCCAGCTGCCGTCTACGGCGATTAGGACGTCTGCCTCTTTCGGTCCCCAACTGCCAGGCATCTTGTGGGCGAGATCGTCCCTCACCGAAGAGCACCAGCGCGTCCGATTGGGAGGCGGCCATCAAGCACCTCCTGTAGGGGCCGAGGTTTTTTCCTCATGGCCGCCGAACTGGTAACGCAGGGCGGACAACACCTTGTCGGCGAAGTCGGCCTCGCCGCGCGAGCTAAAGCGTTCGTACAGCGCGGCACTGAGTACTGGGGCGGGAACCGACTCGTCGATGGCCGCTCTGATCGTCCAGCGCCCCTCACCCGAGTCCGACACCCGGCCAGCGAACTTCGCTAGATCGGGGCTTTCGAGGAGCGCGAGGGCGGCCAGATCCAGGAGCCAGGAGGCGATGACGCTGCCGCGACGCCAGACCTCAGCGATGTCGGCCAACTTCAGGTCGTACGGGTAGTGCTCGGGGTCACGTAGCGGCGCAGTTTCGGCATCGACGGTGCGCCGCTGTTTGCCGGCGTTGGCGTGGCGGAGGATGTTCAGCCCTTCCGCGTAGGCGGCCATGATGCCGTATTCAATGCCATTGTGGACCATCTTGACGAAGTGACCCGCACCGCTCGGACCGCAATGCAGGTAGCCGTGTTCGGCAGTGCCGCCTACCTTCTCCCGACCGGGCGTACGTGGCGCCTCGTCGATACTTGGAGCAAGGGCGGCGAAGACCGGGTCGAGGCGCCGGACGATGACTTCATCGCCACCAATCATCAGGCAGTAGCCGCGCTCCGATCCCCAGACTCCACCGCTGGTCCCGACATCAACGTAGTGAATGCCTTTCGGTTTAAGCTCAGCGGCACGGCGAAGGTCATCGTGGTAGTAGGAGTTGCCGCCGTCGATAACGACGTCGTCGCGTTCGAGGAGTGGGATGAGGGTCTTCAGCGTCGGATCGACCGCAGCCGCCGGTACCATCATCCAGGCGGAGCGGGGCTTTTTTAACTTCTTCGCGAAGTCTTCAACCGACGTCGCCCCGACCGCTCCCTCGTTGACGAGTGCCATTACGGCCTCCGGATGGAGGTCGTAAACGACGCACTTTTGGCCGGCCCGCAGAAGGCGCCGCACCATGTTGGTTCCCATCCGGCCAAGTCCGATCATACCTAATTCCATCTGGTTTTCCTGTCTTTTGAAAATCGAAACGCCCGCTCCTCGTAGACGTCTCGATTGAACCCGTCATGGTCCAACTTTCTGGTTTTCCAGAGACTGCACTTTGGCCAGGCGACGCTTGTGGCGCTCGGCACCGCTGAAGTGAGTGGCGAGAAAAGTCTCGATCAGTTCTAAGGCGAGTGCATTCCCGATCACTTTTCCGCCCAAACAAAAGACATTCATGTTGTCATCCTCGACGCCCTGATGGGCGGAGAAAACATCATGAATTAGGCCGGCGCGAACGCCGGGAACTTTGTTCGCCGCGATGGACGCTCCCACGCCGCTGCCGCAGAGTGCCACGCCGCGTTCAATCTCCCCCGAGGCGACGGCTCTGGCCAGCGGGATGATGAAGTCGGGGTAGTCATCTTCGGGGTCCAGTTGGTGTGCGCCGAAGTCGACGACGATGTACCCCGAGCCACGCAGCGACTCCGCTATCTGGCTTTTCAACGC
>Ga0265339_10003438_pt1 | contig 11077 bp, 7 predicted proteins | sample 4CB219metaG_FD_202085 | JGI IMG/M metagenome (GOLD analysis project Ga0265339, IMG submission 202085) | Rhizosphere microbial communities from Carex aquatilis grown in University of Washington, Seatle, WA, United States - 4-CB2-19 metaG | ecosystem: Host-associated > Plants > Roots > Rhizosphere...
TCCGTGGTCGTTGGAGTCGGTGTATTCGGTGCCGGCGTCGAGGTGATCCGCGGCGTGCGCGTCGGCGTGCCGGTTAAGGTCGGCGTGCGCGTCACGGTGGCGGTCGCGGTGCGCGTCGGCGTCAGCGTTCGACGCGTATTCGTCGCCGTCGCCGACGGCGACGGCGTACGGGTCCGCGTCGGAGTCTGCGTGTGTGTCCCGGTGCGCGTTGGCGGTCGCGTCTCGGTGATGGTCGGTGTCGGACCGGTGCTGGTCGGCGTCGCCGATGCCGTGGCAGTGCGCGTCGGGCTGGGCGTCGCCGTGAACGGAGTCTCGGTCCGGGGCGTATCGGTTGCGGTCGCGGTGCCTGTGGCTGTTCCAGTTGGAACGCCCGTCGGCGTCAGCGTCGGCTCGACGGTAGCTGTCGCAACGTTGGTTGCCGTTGCCGTCGACGCCGAAGTCGGCGTCGCGGTCTGCGTATTGGTCGGAATCTCCGTCGCCACCACGGTTGCCGTGGCCGTTGGCGCCGCCGGCGTGGTCGGCGTCGCAGTCTGGCTCACGGTCGCAACCGCCGTCGGGGTAGCCGGTATGGTTTGGGTCTGCGTTGCCGTCGGCGCCGCCGTACAGCCCGACAACGCGGAATTGACCGCCAAGACTAGCTCGTTGAGCTCGACAACCCCGTCGCCGTCGGCGTCGAACGAGGGGCAAGCGCCGAGCGTCTCGGTTCCCTGCGCGATCTCGACGCCGAGAATGAGCTCATTGATGCTGACTGCGCCGTCGCCATTGCAGTCGCCGACACAGCTCGGCAGGTCCACCGCCATCGCCGGCGGCCGGCTGACGGTGGCGCCCAAGACCAGAGCCAAGCCGAACAGGAACGCCTGTCGAGCCCCGAGCCATCGCCCAGAGCTCGCTCCGGGTCGACGCGTCGTCGACCCAATCCACCACCCAACAATGCCGCGCACGTGACGCATCCGACCAGTTCAGATGCGCAGACGAAGCAATTTGCTGCAAGAGGCCGCACGGCACTTCGCAGCCCGTCATGCTGGCTCCGGGAAGTGGCTGGTCGAAGCCGCGGCCGATCAGGAGACTGCGTCGGCGGCGGCGTAGCCGTTGAGACGCGGCCGGGCCGGCGCTGCGCTGCGCCGCGCTCGCTGGTACTCGATCAGCAGCGCATGCAACGCCCCTGACGGGACCCAACGCTGCGTCGCGCTGCCGAGCGGATCGTGCTGATGCAGGTCGTCGATGAGTGCCGCGCACAGACTGGTCAGCTCGTGCGGCGCCAACTCGCCATGTTGCAGCTGCAGGCCGAGGGCGCCGGCTTTGGGCGCTCTCGCCAGCGCTGTGGCGCCGACGCGATGGCGGATGAGTGCGATGCAGGCGCTGCGAACGTCGCTGTTCTTCATACGACTCCCTCGTCTCGTGGCCGGTGATTTACGGGAAACGAGACGTGAGGCAGCAATGGATATGCCGCGTCGAGCCGGTCGTCGGCGCGTGCGTGCGATGCGTATGTGCGACGAAGATAGCCGGATTCTAGCGTCACTGTTTCGTAGCATGTGTCAGTCTGTAACGGCGCGACGTCAGGCACGGACGCCTCCTGCATACGCGCACAGCGGCGCATATCGCTTCGCACACTCAATGGTGCGTCGCGCCGTTCTCTCCCCCCTGTCGTTGCGTGCGTGGTCCGCGGTACCGTAGGCGCGCGGGCTAACCTTCTGGCCCCGGGTCGCGTGCGATGCCGCTGCGCCGCCGCGCATTCGGCCGGCTGCGCGGAATATGGTCGGGACCGATGTCCTGCGAGCGCATGCGCCGCAGGGCCGCGCGCACGGCCTTCGGCTCGAGCCCCAACGTTTCGCAGACGACGGTGAACGAGAACACCGAACGGCGCTGACGGCTCAACACCCATTGTTCGGCTTCGACGCGGGCGCGCGGCTCCGGACTCAGGTAGGCGCGGATCGCGTCCTCCAGCACCGCCAGCATCAACGCCTTGGTCCCCGTATACGGGGCGGTGCGCGCCTCGCCGCCGCCAATGCCGATGAGCGAGGTGATATCGTCCGTGTTCACTGGACCGACGTGTTTCGAGTCGAAGTTCGACAAAGCCACTGCTGCCTGCCCGCAGCGTACTGAAACCGTACGCTACCGGCGTCCCCTCACAGCGATGCTCCAATCCGCGTCGCCGTTTTGCTAGCCCTTTTTGTCGACCGTACGGACTCGCGCAAGGCCAGAACTGACTGATCTATCAGCGCGTCTCTTGGCGGCGGGCGGCGCGTGTCAATGTCGCGGCGTCGTAGTCAACCAAGTCGCCGATGCGCGGCAGGATCACGTCCGGAGGTGGAAACTTGGCCATCGCATCAGGATCGAGAGCGTAGTGTCCCTGGCGCGGCAAGACCGTGGTCACGCGCCGCCCCCACGCCGTCTTCACGGCGGCGAGAATGCGTGGCTTATCGTCGATCAGAACGTAGTGCCTGCTGGGATAACGCCGCCGCACGTCGGGCAGTTCCCGTTCCTTGTGAATGTAGATGAGGACATTGCCCTCCACCGCCTCGGTCAATCCGGCGCGCTCGACTTTGCGCGGCTGAAACACCGCGTCGCCGTCCGATAGGATCACCGCCGGCCCCCATTGGCGGACATGCTCGACGGCGTCCAGCGCACCGGGGAACAAGCGGTTGGCGAACGGATAGTTGATGAGGAAATTCGACATCGCCAAGACGTGGGCGTCGCGCGGGTTCTCTACGCGGTAGCGCTGCAGCGCCCCGAGATAGTCGGCGTAGCCGAGCTGTTCGCGCAGCTCCTCGAACAGCTCCCAATAGCGCCGCTGACGCCGCCGGCCGACGGTCTGCGTCAGATGGCGCATCAAGTCGGCGGCGATGCGATCGTTGTCGACCAGCGTGTTGTCGACGTCGATGAGAAAGACGATCGAATGCTGTGGCATACCCGGCCCTCGCACGTGCGGCGCCTTCTACACGCTCGCACCGTCGCCCGAAAGCGGCTACACACGCGCCGATGCAACTGCGCTCTGGAGGTGTGGCGATGGTGGGATGGGTGCGACGAGCCGTGCTCGCGGCTGCGGCTGCGGCCGCATGCGGTGGATGTGTAGCCAGCGGACCGATCCACGCGCGGCTGCACGATGGCGGGTCGGTGACGATGCACTATCGCACCGAGCGCTTCGGTCCGGACGGCACGATGACCGCGACGATGCCGAGCGGACAGACGTTCACCGGCCGCTTCCTGCAGGTGACGTCGGACACCGACTCGGAAGCGCTCGAGCCGTTCTGGATGGGCTGGGGCGAAGGCTGGGACGGCTGGTCGCCGTGGTCCGACGACGACAGCGACTGGATGGGCGAAGGCGGTATTATGCCGCAGTTCTCGCAGTACTATTCAGGCAAGGTGATCGCCAACCTCCTCGGCGACCGCGGCGGTCGGATGCGCTGCGCCTTCCGCCTCGCCGATCCCGAGCACGGCATGGAAGGTGGCGGCGTCGGCGGCTGCCAGACCGGCGAGAAGCAGAAGATCGACGCGAACTTCTAATTTTGATCAGACAAAGCTTTTCACCACAGAGGCACGGAATTCACCAGAGAGAAGGCCTGCCTTTGCCGTAAGGCCCTGACGCCGTTCAAACGCCATCGGCGATGGTCTTGGGAACGATGCCGATCGCCGGCGTCTTCTTATGCACTCTGTGTCTGTTGTGGTGAATTCTCTCGTCGGTGGCGCACCGCGTTCAGTCGCAGTTCCCGGTGAGCGACGAGATCCACTGGCTGATCAAGTCGACCGCTTCCTCGTGCACCTTCTGGCGGCCGAGCTCCGGCATCGCGACGCCGGGAGCGACCGATTGCATGCGGTAGATCAGGATCGAGCCGTCCGGATTACCCGGCAGGATGTCGACGCGGCGCCCGCCGGAGCCCTGCCCGGCCGCGACCGGCGCCTTGCAGACGCCGTAGCGGCCCGGCGTCGTCTCGTCGATGTTCAGGTAGAGGCCAGACGTGCGCGCCAGGCCCGTCGGGTTGTGGCAATGCCCGCAGTTGGCGTCGAAGTACGCGCGCGAGCGCTCCTCGACCGTTCCGGTGGACGGGTCGTTGAACACCGGCAGCTTCGGTGCCGCCGTCGGATCGGCGGGCGCGCCGGTCAGATAGCCCATGGTCGTCCAGCGCGTCAGCTCGTTCTCGGTTCCGTCGGCGTACGCGTAGTCCTTGTTCAACTGACGCGCCTTCGGGCCGAGCGGGCCGAGGACGTCGTCATGCTCGGCGTGACACTCCTTGCACTGATTGGTGTTCGGCACCTGGTAGTTGTCGGTGAAGGTCCCGCCGTCGGCGGTCGGATACGAGATCGCAACCGCCTTGCCGATGATCAGGCGCTTCGCATCCGTCTGCTGGTCATTCCACAAGTACGTGATCGCTTCCCATTTGTCGGTTCGGTGCACCAGCAAGCGCGTCTCGATCAGTCGTTCGCCGAGTGAGGCGTCGCGCTCGTCGCGCGGAAAGGCGAACGTCTTGATGAGCACGCTGCCGACCGGGAACTTGAAGCTGTCGTGCAAGGAGTACGTCGCGCTGGTGCCCGGCGGCAGCCAGACGAAGCGCCGCTTCAACGCGTAGTCGGAGAACAGCGGCGTGTTCAGATCATACGGCAGCACGCCGTCGTTCGGCTGCTGCTGCGGGCCGTCGCGGAAGAACCGATAGCTCGACAGCAAATCGCAAAACGGCTGATCGGCCGTGAAATTCACCCCGTCGCCATCCGGCACGGTGCAGCGCGTCTCGCCGCTGCCGGTGCTCGGCGTCGCCGTCGGCACCGCCGTCGCGGTCGGCGTCACGAGCGGACATCCGACGGCGGCGTTGCTGACCGCAGCGATGAGCTCGTTGACGACGATCTGATCGTCGCCGTTGGCGTCGAGGGCCTGACAGGTCGTGGTCGGCGACGAGTCGAGCGCCAGGTTCACGCCGGTGATCAGCTCGGCAACGGTGACGACGCCGTCGCCGTTGCAATCGCCGACGCAGGCCAGGCTGGGGGTTGCCAGCGCGACGGCGAGTGCACTCAGAATGATGCGGAACTTCAATGCATGCATGATGGAGTCGGGTGGGAGTCTGGAGGGATGGTGCCGCAAGGAACGAGCTCGGTCGAGAGGCCGCGGAGGGCAACCTGCCCTCCGCGGCTCCCCGCCGCTACTTCACGCCTGGAATCGCGACCGGCGTGAGCGCGGTCAGCGAACAGTTGAACGGTGCCGGATCGAAGCTGGGCATCCCCGTCCCGGCGATCAAAGCGGACAAGTTGAGGTTGGCGAAGCTGGGCGCGCTCGGCTCTTGCAAGCAGGTGCGCAGCGCATCGGGCAGCGTGCCGCCGTTCTCCTTTGCCGAATCGATATCGCCGTCGACGACGACCTGCGGCACCTGCTCGCGGCCGATGAGCTGCAGCAGCGGGTCGAGGTCGCTGTCGGGCATGGTCCCGCCGCCGATGTAGGTGTTGTCGTGGATGTACACCGACTCCGTGTAGGGATCGAAGCTCGGATCGTTGGGCGGCGGCACACCGAGGAACTGCGCCGTGTTGAAGCTGATGACGCTGATCCCACCGCTGTTGTTGTCCTGGTACGTGTTGCCGAAGATCTCGACCTGATCGTTGGCGAGAATGAAGGTCCCTGTCCCGTCGGGAACGCCGGCAACGATGTTGCCCGCGGGGGCGAAGTTCGCCGTGTTGTTCTCTACAATCATGTTGTTGTAAACGCGCGTGCGCTGTCCGTAGACCTGCAGGCCCGGCAGGTTGAAGACCAGGATGCCGCCGGTGTTGTGGGTCGACAGATTGTCGTGCACGTCGGCCTTGGTCGAGTTCTCGATCTCGATGCCGGCGACGTTCAGCTCGACGTCGTTGTTGCGCACGATGATGTTGCGCGACTGGCCGACGTAGATGCCGGTATCCGACGCGCCCTTGGCGACCGACTGCTCGACCAGGACGTCTTTGCACTGGACGGGATAGATGCCGTAAGCGCCGTTGGTGACGTTCGGCCCAGCCGTCCACTCGGCGCGCACGCGCCGCACCGAAACACCGTCGGCGCCGAGCACCTTCAGCTGATCGCCCGGCGCGTTCTCCAGGCCGATGTCTTCGATGGTGAAGTCGTTGGCCTCGACCAGGAGTCCCTCGCCGCCGGTCGGCACGCCGCTCAGATCGAGCACCGTATCGTTCATGCCCTCACCGCGGAGGGTGACGTGGTCGACGGTCAGTGAGAGAGCCGACGTAATCGTGTAGTGCCCGGCTTTGATCAAGATGTCGTCGCCGGCTTGGGCCTCGAGCAGCGTCTGCAGAATATCGTCCGACGATGTGCCGGCTGGGATCACGATGTGCCGGCCTTCGTTGAGCAGCACGGGGGAAAGCGGCTCCTGCGAGCAGTTCACCGTCGAGATGTCATGCGTCTTGCCGGCAGTCCCATTGGCGAGATCGAGATCGATGAAGGTCGTGCCCGGCGCCTCCTGCACGCAAGTGCGCAGCGCGTCGGGCAGGACGCCGTCGACTTTCTTCTTCGGATCGACGTCGCCGTCGAAGATGATGTCGGGCATCGCGGTGCCGCCGATGAGCCCGATGACTTCGGCCGGCAGATCCGGATCGGTCCCGCCCCCGACATACGTGTTGTCATGGACGTAGACGGTCTCGGAGTACGGATCGAAGTCCGGGTTGTTGGGCGGCGGCTGGTTGGCCAGTGCAGCGGCTGTGTTGTAGCTCACCAAGAGGACCTGGACGGTGTCGTTGTCGCGGAAGCGGTTGTTGAACACTTCGACCTGATCGTTCGACAGCACCATCGAGCCGGTGCCCTTGGGCACGCCGGCGACGGTGTTACCCGACGGCGCGAAGTTGGGGGTGTTGTTTTCGAAGCTGTCGTTGTCGAACAGGCGCGTGCGTCGGCCGTCCTGGATCGGCGGGCCGGGCAAGTTGAAGACCAATAGACCGCCGGTGTTGTTGGTGGCGGTGTTCTGGTAGACGTCCGCGTCCGTCGAATTCTCGATCTCGACGCCGGCGACGTTGAACTGAATGTTGTTGCGGCGCACGACGATGTTGCGCGACTGGCCCACGTAGACGCCGGCATCGGAGGCGCCCTTCACCACGGAGTCCTCGATCAACACGCTGCGGCACTGCACCGGATAGAGCCCGTAGGAGCCGTTCGACGTCTGCGCCCCGTCGGTCCACTCTGTGCGCACGCGTTGGATCGTCACACCGTTGGCACCGAGGATCTTGACGATATCGCCTGGCGCGTCTTCCAGACCGATGTCCTGCAGCACGAAGTTGTCGGCCTGCACCAACAGCCCCTCGGCGCCGTCGACCTGCGTGGCGTACGACAGAATCGTCTTGTCCATGCCCTCGCCGCGGATGGTGACGTTGGCGACATCCAGCGAGAGCTGTGTGGTCAGGTTGTACTTGCCGGCGTGGATGAAGATCTCATCGCCGGGCTGCGCGTCGACCAGCGCGGTCAAGAGGTCGTCCTGCGCGGTATCGCCCGGGTGGATCTCGACGCATCGCCCGGTGGTGGTCAGGCACGCAGCGACCGGACAGCCGTTGAGGGCATCGTTCACGGCGGCGATGAGCTCGTTGATGGCCACCGAGCCGTCTGCGTCTACGTCGAAGGACGTGCACGCCGAGACGTCGGCGAGGCCGAGTGCGATGTTGACGCCGAGCACGATCTCATTGACGGCGACCGTTCCGCTGCCGTCGCAATCGCCGGTGCAACTCTGCGCAGTGGCTGGCCGCGACGCAAAAACCAGCGTCATCGCCAGGGCGGTGGACAGGGCGAAGCGAGGCAGCAGTTGGGTTGTGTAAGTCGTCATGACCCCCTCGTGTACTCGACTCCGCCTCTCGGAAAAAAGAGGGGAGCCCCCGATTTTGGAGTGATCTCGTCGGAAAAAATCGAGTCTGCGGGGAAATCGTCGGTTTGGGAAGCGCGAAGCGCGTCCCAGGCGGGGAGCGGTTACTCGACGTCCGCGCGCACGATGCGGATGGCGGGGTTGTCGCTGACGGTGAAGTCGATGATGAGCAATCCACCCGGCGAGATCGGTTCGGCGCTGGCGAGGGCAATGCGGATGCGGCCCGGTTCACTCAAATTGGTCACCATGACGGCGCCGTCGGCACCGCGCATCTTGCGCACGCGCAGCGGTTGGAATCCGTCGCCCGAATAATCGACGGTGAGGTCGAGGGCGTTGTACGGATCGCCGGCGTCGATCAGCAGCGGCACGCGCAGCATGCCGTTTTGTGGAGCCCGCGGCAGGCGCAAGCGCACCAGTCGCGAATTGCCAGTCGTCGCCTGCAGCGCGGCGGTGCTACTGGGCATCCAGTTGCCGGTGCAGTCGCCGTACAGCATGGCGACGAAATCCTGCTGCGTCGCGTCGCCGCTCAACGGGTCGTACGCCAGCGCGCCGCGCTGGCAGGTGCCGGTGCTGACGCTCGGCGTGATGGCGCGCGCACCGCCCGACGGCACCGGGTCGAACACCCAGTCGGAATTGCACTGGTCGGCGACCGCGAAGCGCGGCAGCAAGCCGACCTGCCGCTGCAGAATGCGCGCCGCGTCCAGCGTGCTCAACGAGCCGTTGCCGGTGACGTCGCACGCCAGAGTCTGGTGCGTATCGAACGTGCGCAAGCCGGCGACGACCTGCAAGACATACGATGCGTCGAGCGCCGAGATGGCGAACGGATTGCCGAAGTCGCCGATCTTGCGCGGCTCGACGACCAGTCCGGAGCGCGGGATGTTCGAGAACGTGTAGCTGCCGGCGCCGCTGGAGTTGGTACTTTGCGTGGCCGCGCCGCTGGAGCTGACGAGGACGTTCGGCACGGCGCGATTGCCGACGTAGTAGCGCACGCTGCCGGAGACGCTGCCGACCAGCGGCGTCGGAGTGGCGGTCGGCGTCGGCGACAAGGTCGGCGTGCGCGTCGCCGTGGCCGTGCGCGTCGCGGTCGCCGTGCGGGTGGCGGTTGGCGTGGCGGTCACCGTGCGCGTCCGCGTCGGCGTTTGCGTGAAAGTGCGCGTCGGCGTCGCCGTGAACGTGCGCGTCACCGCGATGGTGCGCGTCGACGTCGACGTCGGCGGCGCCGGCGTCGGCGTCGAGGTCGGCGTCGGCGGCCCGGTTGCGACGCGCACGACGACCTGCTGAGCCGGCCCCAGGTTGCCGTTGGTATCGCGCACGCGGATCGCCAGCACGGTGTCGCCGACCGGAAACTCATCGGCGTTCTTCACCTGGAAGCAATATTGACGCGAGCTGCCGCTGCCGAGAAACGCGAAGTCACCATATTGGTTGCGCGTGCACGCGACGGTCGTGGCGTTGGCGAGCTCGAAGCGGCAGGCCATGTCCTCAAGCCCCGTCGTCACCGCGCTGGTGGAGGCGAAGTCCAGCGCCGGAAAACCGGGAACGCCGCCAATCGTCAGGCCGTAGCAATCGACCGCCGGGCTGCCGTTGCCGAGGCTGCGACTCGCCTCGACCTGCAATGACGGTCGGCCGTCGGCGCTGGTGATCGGCTGCACCGTGCTGTTGGAGAAAACCCCTTCCGTGCCCGGCTGACGGCCTGAAGATCCAGGCCCCGCCTCGACGACGAACATGAACTGGCCGCCGACGCGGCGGTAGATGCGGCGCCCCTGCCCGTCCACCTCGGGTGTCGGGGTGGGAGTGGACTGGCAAGAGAACTCACAGCAGTACGGGCAGCCGTCCTGGTTGACCGGCGCGGCATAGCGGACGATCGGGCCGCTTTGCGCGCCGGCGGCCAACGGAAGCGTACCTACGGCGCCGAAAACGAGGACGAATGTCCACACCGCGGCGACGATGAGCTGTCGTGCTGAGGTAGAAATGGTTTGGGCTCCCGGGCTTTGAGACGCTACAGAGCAATTATTTGCTGCAACGCAACCAAGGAGCCAGCGAAATCGTAAACGACGCCGTGCTTTCCGAGTGGAAAGCACGGCGTCTCATGGGAAACCGCCGGTCGGGTGACCCAGGTCTACGGGATCAGTCCTGCAGCGGTCCCTTCCAGAACCCCGATGCCATCGGGGAAGGCGAGGTTGACGTCCATGATCTCGGGCGCCTGCGGCGCGCCGTCGACGAAGCGAATGCGCCGCACCTTGCCGAGCCCATCGCCTGGGCCGATGTTGCCGCCGTCGATGGTCAAGCCGATGTCGGCGAAGTACAGCGTTCCGTCCGACGCCAGACCGAGGCCGAACGGATTGCCGGTCGGCGTCGGCAATCCGCCGCCGGGGGTCGGCGACAGTACGCGGCGCACGAACTTGCCGTCGGCGTCGTACTGGCCGATGACGCCGTTGAGCACGCTGGCGACGTAGAAGCCGCCTCCCGGGATCAGCACCATGCCGCCCGGCGTCTGCACGTTCCCGTCACCGGGAATGAACAGCTCCTTCGTCACGCGACCGTCATCGACCAGCGGATCACCGGTGTTGTCGACTCGCCCGCAGCCGCCTGCAGCGGTGTTGTCGGTGGGCAGATCGCCACTGTAGCGATAGACGCCCGCCAAGCCGCTCTGCGTCGAGCGCGCCGACGAGACGTAGATGCGTCCCTGGGCGTCGATGCCGACCTGGCCGGCCGTCGCAATCGTCGTGTCGAGCTTGCAAAATTTGGACGTCGCGGCGTCGAGCGGCGGGAACCACTCGATGAGCTGGCCGGTGCCTTCGCCGGAAGCCTGGTTGCCGACGTCGGAGGTGATCAGCCGCCCGTCGCTCAAAAAGCCGCAGCCATAGTTCTCCGCGTCATCGCCCGGTTGATAGTGCGGCTGCAGGTGCTTGAGCTCATTGTATGAGAAATTCGGAAACGCGCCCGTCAGCTCGATCAAGCCCCATCCGGCCCCAAGGTGCGAGGATCCTTGATTGGTGTCCTCGCCGGCAATGAAGCGCAGCTGGCCTTGCGGACCACGCGTGAAGCAGATCTGCCCGTTGATATCGCGGCCGATGCCGGGCGAATCCGCGTCGCTCGGGATGACGGTCTCGCGCTGGAAGCCGGGGCCTGGATAGTAGGCGTGCAAGCGGTTGTTTTCGCCGCTGAACACGATGCCGGCAGTGATGGCCGTCACCGGGCATCCGTCGAGCGCGTTGGTCACGGCCCGGACCAGCTCATCGACCGTCACGGCGGCGTCGAGGTTCGCGTCA
>Ga0265339_10003440_pt1 | contig 11073 bp, 6 predicted proteins | sample 4CB219metaG_FD_202085 | JGI IMG/M metagenome (GOLD analysis project Ga0265339, IMG submission 202085) | Rhizosphere microbial communities from Carex aquatilis grown in University of Washington, Seatle, WA, United States - 4-CB2-19 metaG | ecosystem: Host-associated > Plants > Roots > Rhizosphere...
GTTAGCGATAACCCGGCGGCGCCGGCGAGCTACGTCCTCGACCTCGACATCCGCAAGTTCGAACTCGACGTGGCGCGCTCGCGGATTGAGATCAACATCGCGGCGAAGCTCATCCCCGCTTCGCTCGACGTCGCCGCCGTGGAAGAGACCTTCAGCGCCGACGCCGCCGTCGCCTCGACCGAGCCGGCGACCGTCGCTGCGGCGATGAGCGGCGCGCTGTCGTCAGTGATGAAGCGCATCGTCACCTTCGTCGGGACGCGGCTCTGAGTTAGGCGCGACCGCCCTCGTCCGGCGCTTCGCGCCGCTCTCTACCGCGCAAGCCGGAGAAGAATTGTTTCCCTCTTCCGCGTGCGGGAGAGGGCAGGGTGAGGGCGCGCCGGCGCTGCGCTTATCCCAGTCGGCCGGAAGCGTGGGCGAGCATGGTGTAGACCTTGCCGGCGTCGGACAGCAGGGTGGCGCGCGATTGCGCGCCATCGCGGTCGTTCTGACCGACCTTGGCGAGCAGCCGCTCGAATTCCTGCGTGTAGCGGTTCACCGCGTCCTGGAACTGTTGGTCGGAGCGGTAGCGGCGACGGATTTCGTCGAACGACTGCTGACCGGCGGCGGTGTACAGCCGCCGCGTCGCTGCACCGGCGTCGCCGGCGCGCCAGCGATCCCACATCTCGGCCGCCGCTTCGGTGTCGACGAACTTGGCGACGTCGAGCGAGATTCCTTCGGGCGCGTCATTCGCTGGGCGACCACTCGAGGCGGTCGGCGTCTCGTCGCGCGAGGCCGCGGCGAGCAGGTTGGACAGCCAGCCCGACTGACTGCGCTCGCCGTGCGTCGCGGCGGGCGCCGGGGGGGCTGGGCGCGTCGGGCGGGTCACGGTCGGCGCCGTTGTGCGGACCGGCTCGGGCGCGGAGGGCGGCGCGGCGGTCATCACCTGGCCGTCGTCGTCGCTTTCCGGCGCGCGGCGCGGCGCTTCCGCCTTGCGCGGCGCTTCGGCGCGCGGCGCGGGTCTCGCCGGCGTCGGCTCGACGACGTCAAAATCCGCCCCCGAAGCCGTCACCACGGCGGTCAGCTCCTTGAGCGCCTTGATCTGGTCGGAGACGACGCGACGCATTGCGGTTGCCGCCTCGGCTGTTTCCTCCGGCAATTCGAACACGCCGCGCTTCAGTTCGCGCCGCGTCGCGTCGAGTTGACGCTGCACCTCGGCGGCCATCTGCCGCACTTCATCGACCGATTCGCGGAACCGCTCGGCGGTCTTGGTCATGACGTCATTGAGGTTGGCGTTGGCCTGATCGTAGGCGACCTGCAGCGCCTCGGTGGTCTTGAGGCGCTCCTTGCCGGCGGTGTCGCGGATCATTTCGAACTGGCTGACCGCGTTGGTGGCGGCGTTCTTGGTCGACACCGCCAGCGAGGCGCTGATCTCCTGCGCGCGGCTCTGCGCCTTGGCGAAGCTCTCCTCGAACGAAGTGGCGAAGTGGCGCGCCACCGCGTCGAACTCCTGGCTCTTCTCGGTGATCTCGCCGAACAGGGCCTTTAGGCTGGCGTGACGATGCGCCAGCGAGGCGTCGACCGTTTGCTGATTGACGGCGAGTTCGCGCGCCACGTCGGCCAGTGCCGTCGTATGGCCCGACAGGCGCTCGACCAGCACGCCGGACTCGCTGCGCGTCTCGCTGGATAGGCGGTCGAGCGCCGAGACCTGGTTGGCCATCGCGCCCAGCGCCAGCTGAAGCTGTTCGATCCGCTCGCCCAGGCCGCCCTCGATCGCGACGAGCCGCTCGCCCGCCGCGCCGACCATGCGGTCGAGCACTAAGCCGACCTGGCTGAGGCGATCGAGCACCTGGCCGAGTTCGGCGCGCATGCGCTCGCTGGAGGCGCTGAGGGTCGAGACGGAAGCGCCGGCGTTGGTCTCGACGGCCTCGCGTAGCGACGCTCCGGCCCGCTCGATCTCGGCCGTCAGGCCGGTGACCAGCGCGCCGATCGACTCGGCCGATTGCGTCCGCGTTGTTTCGGCCGCGGCGCGCAGCGCGGCGGTTGAGGAATCGACCTCGGCGGTCAAACTGCCAACCAGTGCATTCAGCGAGTTGGCAGACTGCGCCTGCGCCGTTGCGGCGGCGTTGCGCAGCGCGGCGGTCGACGTGCCGACTTCCGTCGTCAGCCCAGTGATCAGCGAGCCGATGGCTTCGGCCGATTGCGCCTGCGCCGCTTCGGCAGCGCTGCGCAGCGCGGCGGTCGACGTGCCGACTTCCGTCGTCAGCCCGGTGATCAGCGAGCCGATGGCTTCGGCCGATTGCACTTGCGCCGCTTCGGCGGCGGCGCGCAGGGCGGCGGTCGAGGACTCGACCGCGACGCCGATCTGGCCGCTGAGCGATCCGAGCTCGCGCACCGAGCCGCCGGCGCTGGCGGTGATCGCGGCAAGCAAATCGTCGCCGCGCCGCGTCAGCAGCGCGACCAGATTGCCGATTTGCTGCTCGAAGTTCTGCGACGCCCGGGCGCTGACGCCGGCGATCTGGTCGGCGACCTCGTCGCCGCGTGCGCCGAGCTTGGCGACGAGATCGGACGCCGGGCCTTCGACCAGCCCGCGCAATTCCTCGATCCGGGCGACGAGCTGCGCTGTGCTTTCGGCGCCGATGCGCCGCACGTGGCTTTCGACCGTCTCGCCGAGATTGACTGAGTGGCGGGAGATCGCCTCGGCGATCTCGGTTCCACCCGATTGCAGCTCGGTCGCCAGCGTGTGCAGCGGCGCGACGATGTCGTCGCGGAACCGGGTGACGCTGTTGCCGAGCGTGCCCGACATGTCGTCGAGCCGGTCGGCGAGCTTGGCGTTGATGTCGCCGGCGAGTTCGCCTAGCGCCTGCGACAGCGCCTCGGCGCGCCCACGCAGGGTCGCTTCCAGCTCTGCGGACTTGGCGGCGATGCCCTGGGTGATTTCGCGACCGCCGTCGCTGAGCGTCCGAGCGGCGTCGAGCGTGCTACGCGCCAGACTCTCGTTGATCGACTTGGCCCGTGTCTCCAGCACGCCGTCGATGCGCTGGAGGATGTTTTCAAATGCGCTGCGCACCTCATCGAGCTTGTCGGTCGACCGGGCGTCGGCCGCTTCGATGCCGGAATCGAAGGTCGCCGCCGCATCCTGGCTGCGTCGGACGAGCCGTTGGTCAAGCTCGCCGCCGCGCACGACGATGGTTTGCTCGATCGCCGTCAGCGTCGCGTCGAGCTGGGTGGTAAGCAGCTTCGTCTCGGCCTCGACGCGTGCGACGACATCGCGGCTGCGCTCGGTCAGCGTCGTCTCGAGGGCGACCACGCCGTCGCGCAGCGAGTCGTCGACCGTGCGGGTATGAGTCGACAGCGCCAGTTCGACCATCGTCTGGTTGGCGGCGGCCGACGTCTCGAACTCGGACAGCCGCGCGGCGCTCGCCTCCTCCAACCGCTGGCGGTGATCGCCGAGCGTTTGGTCGAAGCGGTTGCGATGATCGGCGAGGCTCTCGTCGAAGCGGCTGCGATGCTCTTCCAACCGTTGATCGAGATGCGCCTGGTGCTCGTTGAGGCGTTCGTCGAGTTCGGCCTTGCGGCTGGTCATCACCGAATCGATCGACTCGATCTGGGTCGACAGCGACTCGCCGAGTCGTTCAGTGTGGCCGGCTATGCGTTCGATGGCGCTTTCGCCGCTCTCGCCGACCAATGAATTGAGCGCGCCGATCTGCTCCTCGATGCGCCGAGTCTGGTTGTTGAGGTCGGCGACCAAGGCGCCGCCGCGAGAGCTCAGCGTATCTTCGAGGCCGGCGATGGTTGCGCCGAGCGCATCGTTCATGCTGTCGCCGCCAACGGCGATCGCCGCGACCGCCTCGCTGGCGGCGGAGGTAAATTTCTCACTGACGTCGTGGGTCTCGTCGCTCCAGCGTTGCAGCGCGGCGCGGGCGACCGCCTCTAGGCGCTCCTGCGCGGCGATCGCCTCGGCGGCGACCGCGTCGGCGGCGCGGCGCGCCGAATCCTCGAATTGGCTGCCGATCACGCCGGTCGAATCGTCGATCAGCCCGCGCAACTGCGCATGGCGCGCGTCGAAATGCTCCGACCAGGCGGCGCCGGCCGACTCGAACAGGTTGCGCGCTTCCTCGGTCTTGCCCGACATGCTGGTCTCGAATCGCGCGTTGGCGGTGACGAGCGCGTCTTCGAGTGTCTGGCCGCGCACCACCACCGACTCGTGCAGCCGGTCTACCGCGAGATCGAGCCGCGTCGCCAGTCCATCGCCCTGGGTGACGACGACGTCGGAAATGCCACGGGCGCTCGACTCCACGCGCTCGATCAGCTCGTCGATGCGCTGGCCGAATTCGCGCGCCAGCGATTCGCTGGCGACCGACAGTCGGGTCGCCACCGCGTCGCCGTGGAGGCGGATCGCTTCGGCAGCCTGCGCGCCGCTGTCGGCGATACGACCGACGACGACATGGTCGTGTTCGTCGAGCGCGTGACCCGCCGCGGTGGTCGCGGCGCTGAGTTGCGAGACGATGCCGTCGGCGTGACGGCGCAGCGACTCGACCGCGGCGGCGCCGGTCGCCTCGATGCGGCTGACCAGATCCTCGTTGCGGCCGGTGAAATCGGCCGCCAACGACTCGCCGGCGTTACGAATGCGCTGGTCGATGTCGGCGACGCGGCCAATGATGTCCTCGGCGCTGCGTCCGCTCGCTGCGGCGAGCCGGGCGGTGACGTCGGTGGCTATGGTGTTGATGCGTTCGACCGCCGACGCGCCGGCGCGATCCATCGCCTGGGTGACGCCCTCGGCTGAGGCGCCAATGCTGGCGGCGACGTCGCCGCCGACCCCGGAAACCCGTTCGCCGAGCCGGATGGCGATCGACTCGAGATCGTTGGCGATGCCGCGATGGGCGTCGTCGATCACCGCTCGCACTCGACCGCCGCTGGCCAGGATCGCCTCACGCTGGTCGGCCATCTCGGCGATCAGCGAGCGAATGCGACGTTCGTTGTCGGAGTAGGCGCGTTCGAGCGTCGTCACCTCCGAGCGCACCAGGGTCTCGAGCTCGGCGGCGCGCGCCAGGGCGCGCTCGATGCCGTCGCCCATCGTCCCGATCTCGCGCCGAACCGCCTGAGCGAGCGAGGCGACGTTCTCGCTCGCCACCGTTTCCGGCTCGGCGAGGCGGAGCGCGACCTGGGTGATCGAGCGGGCCGACAGCCGCAATTCGTTCAACCGGCGGGCCAAAGCGGCGAAGCCGAAGAACAGGATCAACGGCCCCAGCGCGGCAAGCGCCAGCAACACGGTTTCCGGCCGGGTCAGGTATTGGCGCACGGCGTCGGCGCCGCCGCTCCACGGGAAATGAATGGCGACGTAGGCGCCGCACAATCCGAGCCACAGCAGCGAGCCGATGGTCGCGGCGATCACCGGCGCCAAGGTCGGCCGGCCGACCGCCAGGGCTTGGAGGATCGGCCCGATCGCCGCGCGATCGTCGTTGGCCGGCGGGTCGGCGACCAATGGAGTCCTGATATCGTCGGAGGGTGTCAGGCGGCGCGCCGGCGGATCGATCGGCGGGGGCAGGGCCGCGTTTCGGCTGGAGCTGGACTCGGGCGGCGTCGCGGTGGGCTCTTGCCCATCGCCAGACAGGTTGAGGGCGTTCTCAATCGCCGACATTGCTGCCGAGACCGCGTCCTTCGCCGGTTGCTTCTGCGCCATCGTGTCCGCCTTGTCACTCAACGCCGCGGCGTCGCCCCATGAGGCCCGCACCGCGCGGCTTCCTCCCGCCCCCTGACGCCATTGGCCTCGCGTCATAGGGTTGAAGAGTATTAACCACGCAGTCTACAGGTCGCGCATTGAGATGGAAACCTCTGCGGAATCGTATCTTTCAAACGTCGTTAACGGTTCGGTGACCATGATGGCGGAGGGTTGGGGAGAGGCGCGGCGGGGCCATCGTCCGGCCGCATCGGCGGGCGACGAAAAATCGTTCGAATCCAAAGGTTTTTGAGATCGAGATGCCAGCCAGTCCGGTCGCCGCCGTTCCGCCGCCGCTCGACGCGGGGGCCCGCGACGCCCTCCCGGCCCCGCCGACCGGCGAACCGCCCCTCGACCTCGTCCACTTGGCGCGCCAGACCGACGGCGACGCGGCCCTGCAGCAGGAGCTTCTGGCCCTCTTCGACAAGCAGTCGAGGAGCCTGCTCGCCCTTGCCTCCGACCTTTCGGCCGAACGGCAGCGGCGCGCCGACGCCGCCCATCAGCTCAAGGGCTCGGCGCTGGCGATGGGCGCCGGCGCGGTCGCACGGGCCGCGGCGTTGGTCGAGACGGGGCTGGCGGAGGGCTCGGCCAGCCCCGAGGCGCTGGAAAGCGCGATCGCCGCGCTGGCGGCGGCTGTCGCCGCGGCCTGCTCCGTGGTCGCCAAGCTGCGCGACTAGCCGTTCCGCCTTTCCGCTCCCGCGCTTCGAACGTCGACGCGCTGCGTTTTCGCCCTTCCGTTGGGCCGCCATGGGCCTTATGAAGGCGCCCGCGCAAGAGACGCCCGCCGACAAGAACGTCAGCGCCGGCGGCCGAAGGTGGCTGAGGATAAGGAAGTCGCGGACCCCATGACGAAAGTGACGTACATAGACGCATCCGGCGTGTCGCGCACAGTCGACGCCCAGGTTGGCGCGACGGTGATGGAGACGGCGCTACGCAACAGCGTCCCCGGCATCGAAGCCGAGTGCGGCGGCGCCTGCGCCTGCGCCACCTGTCACGTCTATGTCGCCGACGAATGGACCGAAGTTGTCGGCAAGCCGTCGCAGATGGAAGAGGACATGCTCGACTTCGCCGCCGACGTGCGGCCGACTTCGCGCCTGTCGTGCCAGATCAAGGTGTCCGAGGCGCTCGACGGCCTCGTCGTAACCACTCCCGCCAAGCAAGGCTAGAAGACATGAGCGACATCATCCAGACGGACGCCGTTATTATCGGCGCTGGCCCGGTCGGCTTGTTCGCCGTCTTCGAGCTGGGGCTACTCGATATCAAGGCCCATCTCATCGACATCTTGCCCAAGATCGGCGGGCAATGCGCCGAGCTCTATCCGGAGAAGCCGATCTACGACATTCCCGGTTATCCGGTCGTCACCGGCCAAGGTCTGGTCGACGCGCTGACCAAGCAGATCCAGCCGTTTCAGCCGACTTTCCATCTCGGCGAGATGGTCGAGCGGGTTGAAACGCTCGGCACGCCGGATAAGCCCTATTATCGGGTGGTGACCGACGCCGGAACGACGATCGAGGCCAAGGTGGTGATCGTCGCGGCCGGCGGTGGCTCGTTCCAGCCCAAGCGCCCGCCGACCCCCGGCGTCGAGGCCTACGAAGGCCAGAGCGTCTTCTACTCCGTGCGCAAGATGGAGCACTTCCGCGGCCGGCGGGTGCTGATCGCCGGCGGCGGCGACTCGGCGCTCGATTGGGCGCTCAACCTCCACCCCATCGCCAGCCGCATCACGCTCGTCCATCGTCGCGACGAGTTCCGCGCCGCGCCGCATTCGGTCAACGCGATGCGCGCACTGGTGGCGGAGAAGAAGATGGACCTGGTCATCGCCCAGCTCACTGGCCTCAAGGGCGCCGGCAGCCAGTTGAGCGCGGTGACGGTGCGCGGCGCGGACCAGGCGACGTTCGACGTCGAATGCGACGATCTGCTGGCGTTCTACGGACTAACGATGAAGCTCGGGCCGGTCGCCGAATGGGGCCTCAACCTGCATGAGAACCTCATCCCGGTCGACACCGCGACCTTCGAGACCAATGCGCCCGGCGTGTTCGCCATCGGCGACATCATCACCTATCCGGGCAAGCTGAAATTGATCCTGTCGGGCTTCCACGAAGGGGCGCTGGCGGCGCAAAAGGCGCACCACTACGTCTATCCCGACAAGAAACTGCTGTTCCAGTACACGACCTCGTCGACCAACCTGCAGCGCAAGCTCGGCGTGAGCTGAGGCGGACGGAAGGCTCGCTTCACCCAGCGGCGCCGAGCGTCGCGGGCGGCAGGTTCGATGGGGCCAGCAGCAACAGGCGGCGCAGTTCGTCGGCCGGGCAGGGGCGGGCGAACAGGAAGCCTTGCATCTCGGTGCAGCCGAGCAATTGCACTTCGCGCATCTGGCGCGTGGTCTCGACGCCCTCGGCGGTGACGTCAATGTGAAGGGTCTGGGCGAGCTGCGAGATCGCCCGGACGATCGCCGACGACTCGCGCCGCTCTGGCAGACCGGCGACGAAAGCGCGGTCGATCTTGATGCGGCTGAAAGAGAAGCTCTGCAGGTAGCCGAGCGACGAGAAGCCGGCGCCGAAATCGTCGAGCGCGAGCGTGACGCCGAAATCGGTCAGCTCGCGCATAATGGCGAGATTGGCTGTGGAATCTTCGAGAAACACCGATTCCGTGACTTCGAGTTCGAGCCGTTCCGGCCGCAAGCCGGCGTTGCGCACCGCGTCGACGACCGTCGCGACGAGGCCGCGGCCGGCGAACTGGCGGGCGGAGACATTGACTGCGACGCGCGCGTCGGTCGGCCATGTGGCCGCCTCGGCGCACGCGGTCCTGAGGGCCCATTCGCCAAGCGCCTCGATCAGGCCGACTTCCTCGGCGATCGGGATGAATTCACTTGGTGGAACGAGGCCGCGTTGTGGATGGCGCCAGCGCGCCAGCGCCTCGACGGCGACGATCCGGTCGTCGGTCAGGCTGATGATCGGCTGGTAGTGCAGTTCGAACTCATTGTTGGTCAGCGCGCGACGCAGGTCGCGTTCGCCGTCCATCCGCTCGATGGCCCGCGCGGTCATCTCGGGTTGGAACAGGCGGAAGGCGCCGCGGCCGGCTTTCTTCACGTCGTAGAGCGCGACGTCGGCCTTCTTCAGCAATTCGTCGATTTCGCCGCCGTGCTCCGGCGCTATGGCGGCGCCGATCGAAACGTCGACGTCGACGTCGTAGCCGTCGATCGTCAGCGGCGCGCGCACCGCCTCGCCGATGTCGTCGGCCAGCGTCGCGACTTCGGCCGCCGAGCCGATCGGCCCCTGGATGACCGCGAATTCGTCGCCGCCTAGCCGCGCGACCGCGCCGCGCGCGCCGACGCAGCGCCGCAGCCGCCGGGCCATTTTCTTCAGCAACAGGTCGCCGACCGGATGGCCGAGCGTGTCATTGACGCGCTTGAAATGATCGAGATCGAGGTAGAGCACCGCCAGCGAGCCGTCCTCGCCGACGCGGGCCAGCGTGCGCGTCAGGGTCTCGAAGAACAGCGCCCGGTTGGGCAGTCCGGTCAGCGCGTCGTGGCGCGCCGCATAGGCGATCTGCTGGAAGATTCGGCTCTTCTCGATGACGATCGAGATCTGGTTGGCGATCTGGTTGAAGATCGATTGGTGGATGTCGCGATAGGCGTTGACCTCGCGGCTGGTGAAGAACAGGAAACCGATTGGCCGGCCGTTGGCGATCAGCGGGCAGGTCAGGCTGGAGCGGCCGCCTTCCTCCACCACCAGACGCGTCGACAGCGAAAACGGCTTCGCCTCCAGATAGGCCTCGAGGTCGTTGAGAATGCGCGGCTGACGCGTCTCGAGGATCTGCAGCAGACTGCTGCCCGCCATCGGCCGCGAGAAGCCGACGACCAGCCGCGGCGGACCAAGATTGGACCGCGCCCAATGCGCCTTCAGCCTTTCGCCGTCCGCGCTGAGGAAGGCGCAGCCAATGCGGTCGTAAGGGATCAGGTCGGAGAATCCGTCGAAAATGCGGCTCAGCACGTCCTCGGGCGAAACGCCGTGCTCGGCGTTTTGAACCAGCTCGAACAGCCGCTGCAGCTCGGCTTCGCGGTGGGTGAGTTCGGAGGCCAGCGACACCAACTCCTGGCCGAGGGCGGCGAGCGGATCGTCGGGGTCAGGGGGCGGCGGCGTGACAGCTTTGCCCGATCGAAGCCGCCGCACCAGCTCGGCGTAGCGCGCCGCGGCGTCAAAACGAGGGGACTGCGAGGCGTCGTTCATGGGCGCGTTCGGCTCTCCCGGCGGCGTTCAAATTGGCGCGCGCCGGCGCGCATTTGCGGTCGGCAGCTTTCAAATTCGCAAGCAGGTTAGGGGGATGGGATTATCAAGGGATTAACAGAATCGATACGGAATTGCGGTGCGTCAATTTGCGCAAATTCGGGGATTGCGTTGAAACAAACCAGCGACCCGCCACGTATGTTGGTCGACGCACACTGAGACAGCCAAACCGATGACCAGATTGAAAGCCCCGTGGAACGAGCGCAACGGCCGCTTCTCGCCGCTCAAGGCGATCGTCTTCGCCGGCCTGTTCGCGCCGGCGGCGTGGATCGCCTTCGAGCTGGCGAGCGGCATGCTGTTTCCCAAGCCGGTCACCGAGCTCATCCACCGCACGGGCGATTGGACGGTGCGGTTGCTGCTGCTGTCGCTGCTGATCACGCCGCTGCGCCGTTTCGCCCGCTGGCCCAAGCTGGTCGCGGTTCGGCGCATGGTCGGCGTCGCCGCCTTCGCCTATGCGCTCGCTCACCTCAGCCTCTATGTCGTCGACCAGGGCTACAATCTCTTCCACGTCGCCAGCGAGATCGTGTTGCGTTTCTATTTGACGATCGGCTTTGCCGCGCTGCTCGGTCTCGCGGCGTTGGCCGCGACCTCGACCGACGCGATGATCCGGCGGCTCGGCGCGCCGGCGTGGAATCGGCTGCACAAGCTCGTCTACCTGATTGCGCCGCTGGCGCTGCTGCACTTCTTCCTGCAGGCGAAGGCCAACGTCGCCGAGCCGGCGATGATGACCGGACTCTTCTTCCTGCTGATGTTGGCGCGTTTCCTGACGCGCTTCGGCTGGCCGCAGTGGGCGTGCGCGCTCGCTTCGGCGTTGATCGCCGCGCCGGCGACCGCGCTGAGCGAAGCGGCTTGGTACGCCTTCGTCCGCCACATCGCGTTCGCTCGCGTGTGGGACGCCAATTTCAGCCTGCTGCTGGCGCCGCGGCCGAGCTGGCTCGTCGCAGCGGCCGGCGTCGCGCTGGTCGCAATCGCGGCGGCGCGGACAGAGCGTCCGCGCGCCCGTGCGCCGGCGCTCGCCGGGGCTGAATAGGCGACGCGAAAAAGGCGGCCGACAAGCGGCCGCCTTCACCTGCGATCACGACAGCGAGCCCCGCA
>Ga0265339_10003442_pt1 | contig 11071 bp, 9 predicted proteins | sample 4CB219metaG_FD_202085 | JGI IMG/M metagenome (GOLD analysis project Ga0265339, IMG submission 202085) | Rhizosphere microbial communities from Carex aquatilis grown in University of Washington, Seatle, WA, United States - 4-CB2-19 metaG | ecosystem: Host-associated > Plants > Roots > Rhizosphere...
TCGTGACCCCGAAGGGGATCATGCCCGGCTGGGCGGGGTTGCCGCAGATCATGATGAGCTGCGGATCGAGCAGGAACTCGCCCACCATCCAGGAGGGCAGCGGCGTCGCGCCCTCGGCCTCGGCCGGGATGGCGGCGTCGGCGGTGACGGTCACGGGGACGTCGTCGATCTGGAAGAGCGAGGCGGGCGCACCGTTCGCCGAAGCCACGTTCCAGGACTTCACGACGTGCCCGTCGACGAGGAGGCGGACGACGTCGACCTTCACCCAGCTCGCCGCCTGCAGGCGGAGGCTCACGTGGACCTCGAGGGTGCCTGCGGCCGTCGGCGTCGGCGCGACCATGTCGCCCTCGGCCTCCGAGCCGACGCGCAACGTGAGGAACGGGCCGGTCGTCGCGACGACGCGGCGGGCGCGCACGGCGCCCACGAACTCGCCCTCGTCGAAGCCGGGCACGCTGTCGTTGGCGACTCGGACGTACGAGCGCGGGAACCCGGCCTCGATGTTCGACGAGCCGTGCGTGTCCGAGTTGCCCGTCGCCGCGAGCGTCACGCCGAAGCCCAGCAGGGCGTACCAGTCGTCGAGCGTCTCGTGGACCTTGCCCGCGCACGCCAGCCAGCCGTTCAGGACCTCGATCGCTTCGAAGTCGAGCGAGCAGCGCGGCGGTCGGGTCAGATCGTGCCAGTCGCAGGTGCGCGGGTCGTTGAAGTAGGCCGCGAAGGGCAGGCGCGGGTGGTTGAGCTGGACGAGCGGCGCCGTCGGCAGCCCGTGCAGCCGCTCGAAGAGCTGCTTGGGCGACATCGACTGGACCTGCGCCGCGGACAGCGCGCCGTTCGTGTCCGTGCGCGTGGCGTCGACGGCGACCGGCATGGCGTTGAAGTGCCCGAAGCTCGCCGAGGCCTCGTCGCCCACGATCGACGCCATGGGTGGCGCCTCGGGCCAGAGGTGGGCGATGGGCGCGCCGAGGTCGGTCAGGTAGTCGTGGTCCGACGACACCACCACCTCGATGCCGGAGGCGGCCTCGGTCTTCACGCGGTCCTCGGGCGTGACGAGGCTGTCCCACGAGCCCGTGCCGTCGGGGCTGCCGCTGTGGATGTGCATGTCGGCCGCGAAGTAGCCGCGCGTGTCGACGGTGCGCGCGAGCGGCAGGTCGACGGTGATCTCGCCGCGATTGGCCGGCAGCTCGACGTCGGCCGTCGCGAGCTCGTACTCGAGGCCGCGCGCGGCGACGATCCGATAGTGGCCGAAGGGGATGCCGTCCTTGTGGGCGGGCACGCCGGCGGCGCCCGCGCAGCCGCTGGCGGGGACGTCCCAGGTCGTGCCGATGGGCAGGCGCGCCTCTCCGCTCCACAGCGCGATGCCGTTCCACGTCGCGAGCGCGCCGCCGCCGCCGAGCTCGTTCAGGGACGAGGCCATGCCCTGGCAGACCGGCCCTTCGAGGAAGTTGCCGAAGTGGAGCTGCTGGTTCGTGTCGGCGTTCCAGAGGAAGACCTTCGCGGGGACTGGCTTGCCCGTGCCCACGTCGTGGACGCGCACGTGGAGGAGCGTCGCGGAGAGCGGTCCTGCCTCGGGCGGCGAAGCGTCAGAGGCAGCGTCGGGCCGGGCGTCGGCCTCGAGGCTCGCGTCGGCAGAGGCGTCGAGCCCGCCGTCGGCACCCGCGGCGCCGGCGCCGGCCGCCCCGTCACCTTGCAGCCCGACGACGCTCGGGACCGCCCCCGGCGGAGGCTGGCAGCCGGCCGCGAGCGCCGCCACGACCAGGGTCGCGAATGCAGCGTGGCCAACAGCGCGGGCCGAGCGGGAGGCTCGAGGCACGTCGCTTTATATAGCATCGAGGGCCCGCTCGACCCGGTATGCTGAGCGGACATGATGTTTAGTCGACGCGGTGTAGCCGCGCAGGGTGGTCTCTCGTGCAGTGCGTGATCCTCGCGGGCGGCCTCGCCACCCGGATGCGGCCTCTCACGGACGTGAGGCCCAAAATGTTGTTGCCCGTCGCCGGGCGGCCCTTCGCCGACCACCAGCTCGAGTGGCTGGCGCGCCACGGTGTCACCGACGTCGTGCTGTCGATCGGCTACAAGGGCGAGATGTTGCGCGAGCACGTCGGCGACGGCGCACGCTACGGCCTGCGCGTCGCGTACGTCGACGAGGGCGAGAAGCTTCGCGGCACGGCCGGGGCGCTGCGCCTCGCGCTCGCCGAGGGGGCGCTCGAGGAGTCGTTCCTCGTGACCTACGGGGACTCGTTCCTGCCCATCGACCACGCCGCGGTGTTCCGCGCCTTCCGCGCGTCGGGACAGCCTGCGCTCATGACGGTGTTCAAGAACGAGGGCAAGTGGGACACGAGCAACGTCATCTTCGAGCCGACGCCCGCTGCAGGAGAAGGGGCAGGGCGCCTCGTGCTCTACGACAAGAAGCGCGCCACGCGCCCCGCCTCGGAATTCACGTACATCGACTACGGGCTGTCGGCGCTCGAGCGGCGGGTCGTCGCCGAGGAGGTGCCCGACGAGGGCAAGCCCGACCTCGCTGACCTCTTCCACTCGTTGTCGCTGCGCGGGCGCCTCGCCGGGCTCGAGGCGGCCGAGCGGTTTCACGAGATGGGCTCTCCCGAGGGCCTCGCGGAGCTCGAGACGTGGCTCGCCGGACGCTGATCGTCCTCGACCGCGACGGCGTGCTGAACCGGACCGTCGCCAACCCCAAGGAGCCGCGCCCGGACAGCCCGCTCGCCGTGAGCGAGGCCGAGGTCTTTCCGTGGGTGCCGGGCGTGCTGCGCGATCTGACGGCGGCCGGGTACGCGCTCGTCGTCGCGAGCAACCAGCCCGCGGCCGCGAAGGGCAAGACGACGCGCGCCGTGCTCGACGCCGTCCACGCCGAGATCCTGCGCCAGGCCCAGGCCGCGGGCGGCGTCATCCTGTCCTCGCACATCTGCTTCCACCGGTCAGAGGACGGGTGCGCGTGCCGCAAGCCCGCGACGGGGCTGCTCGTCGAGGCCTTCGAGCGGCACGCGGGCTACGAGCCGGCGGCCTCCTGGATGGTGGGCGACCGGGCCACGGACGTGCTCGCGGGCGCGGCCTTCGGCCTCCGGACGGCCTTTCTGGCCGAGTCCGGCTCAGAGGATTTCGCGACGCTGGCGGCGCGCGCGATCAGTCCTTCCTTTTGGGGGGTTGATTTGCGAGACTTCGCCGTCCATCTTTTGGGCCCCCCAACCACGCGATAAGAAGGCAAAAAGGAACCAAAGTGGCCAACATCCCCTCACTCGACAAGATCAAGATCTTCGCGGACGGCGCGAGCGTGACGGCCATCGTCGCGGCCAGCAAGAACCCGCGCATCGCCGGCTTCACGACCAACCCGACGCTGATGCGCAAGGACGGCGTGTCCGATTACCGGGCGTTCGCGAAGGAGGTGCTCGGGCACCTCAAGACGCAGCCGATCTCCTTCGAGGTCTTCGCCGACGACTTCTCCGAGATGAAGCGGCAGGCGATGGAGATCAAGACGTGGGGCGAGAACGTCTACGTGAAGATCCCGATCACGAACACGAAGCGCGAGTCGTCGATCCCGCTCGTGAAGGAGCTGGCGCACGCGGGCGTGAAGCTGAACGTCACGGCGATCTGCACGATCGAGCAGGTGCGCGAGACGGCGCAGGCCCTCGCGGGCGGCGCGCCGTCGGTCGTCTCGGTGTTCGCGGGCCGCATCGCGGACACGGGCCGCGACCCGGTGCCGATGATGAAGGAGTGCCTGTCGATCTGCCGCGCGGCGGACAAGAAGATCGAGCTCCTGTGGGCCAGCCCGCGCGAGCTGCTCAACATCATCCAGGCGGCCGAGGTCGGCTGCGACATCATCACGGTGACGCCGGACCTCCTCAAGAAGCTCGAGCTCGTCGGCAAGGACCTCGGCGAGTACAGCCTCGAGACGGTGCAGATGTTCTTCCGTGACGCGCAGGCCGCGGGGTACAAGCTGTGAGCGCCGACTTCGTCAAGACGTACATCGAGGAGACGCTGAAGGCGGTCCGCGAGATCGACGCGGCGGCCATCGACGCCGTCGCGGTCGGCCTCGGCGCCGCGCGCGACGCCGGCGGGCGGCTCTTCATCCTCGGTGTGGGCGGCTCGGCCGGGCACGCCAGCCACGCCGTCAACGACTTCCGCAAGATCTGCGGGTTCGAGTCCTACACGCCGACGGACAACGTCTCGGAGCTCACGGCGCGCGTGAACGACGAGGGCTGGGACACCAGCTTCTCCGAGTGGCTCAAGGTCTCGCGGCTCTCGAGCAAGGACTCGCTGCTCGTGTTCTCCGTGGGCGGCGGCAACCGAGAGAAGAACGTCTCGATGAACCTCGTGCTCGCCCTCGAGCTCGCCAAGAAGGTGGGCGCGAAGATCTTCGGCGTCGTCGGCAAGGACGGCGGCACGACGAAGGCCACGGCCGACGCGTGCGTGCTCATCCCGACGGTGCACGCGGATCGCATCACGCCCCACACCGAGGGCCTCGCGGCCGTCGTGTGGCACCTGCTCGTCTCGCACCCCGCTTTGAAGCGCTCGGCCACGAAGTGGGAATCCACCAAGTGAAGTAGTGCGGGTCACCGCGAACCAACGCTTCGCTCGTCGGGGGCATGGCTCGCTGCCGCTCGCATGCCCCCGCGCCCCCCTCGCTCCGCGCGGCGAAGCCGCGCTGCGCTCGCTCTGGTATTGAAACGTCATGAGCCGTGAAATCGTCAGGAGCCGCGAGACGAAGAACCAACGCTTCTTCATCGTCGGCGGCGCCGGCTTCATCGGTAGCCACTTCACGGATCACCTGCTCGGCGCGGGGGGCGCCGCGGGCGTCACGCTCTTCGACAACTTCTCGTCGGGGCGCGAGTGGCACTTCGCGGCGCACGCCAAGGACGCTCGCCTGCGCGTCGTGCGGGGCAACGTGGAGGACACCGAGGCGCTCGCCGCCGCGATGGACGGGCACGACGTGGTCATCCACCTCGCGTCGAACCCGGACATCGCGCGGGCGGCGCGCGAGCCGTCGATCGACTTCACGCAGGGCACGGCGCTCACGGCCAGCGTCGTCGAGGCCATGCGGCGCACGAGCGCGCGGCGCATCCTCTACGCCTCGGGCAGCGGCATCTACGGTGACCTCGGGACGTTCGAGCCGAGTGAGGACCACGGCCCGGTCGTGCCGGTCTCGACCTACGGCGCGAGCAAGCTGGCGGGCGAGAGCCTCATCAGCGCGTACGCGTTCATGTTCGGGCTCTCGGGGTGCGTCTTTCGCTTCGGGAACGTCGTGGGCCCGCGGCAGACGCACGGCGTGGGCTTCGACTTCGCGCGGCGGCTCCTGGACGCCAAGGCCCGAGGTGACGCGCCCATCGTCCTCACGATCCTGGGTGACGGGAAGCAGTCGAAGTCCTACGTCCACGTGAGCGACATCGTGCGCGCCGCGCTCGCCGCGCACGAGCGCACGGAGAAGGACTTCGCGGCGTACAACGTCGCGACGGGCGACTACATCACGGTCACGGAGATCGCCGAGCTGGCCGTCGAGTGCGTGGGCCTGCCCGCGGGCAGCGTCCGCTTCGAGTACACGGGCGGCGACCGCGGCTGGAAGGGCGACGTGCCGATCGTGCGCCTCGCCACCAGCCGCATCCGCGGGCTCGGGTGGAAGAACGAGATGTCGTCGCGCGAGGCGCTGCGCCGCTCGATGCTGGCCATGATCCCCGACCTGCAGGCGGGGCGGATGTGAGCGCCGTGCCCGCGCCCGTCATCTCGACGGCAATCGTTGATCCGGACGTGACGCTTCACATCCCGACCGACGATATCGCCGAGCCCGAGCTCTCGATCGTCATCCCCGCGCTGAACGAGGAGCTCACCATCGCCGACTTCGTCGCCTGGTGCCACGAGGGCATGAAGAAGGCGGGGGTGCGCGGCGAGATCCTCATCGTCGACAGCGGCAAGGACCGCACGACGGAGCTGGCGCTCGCGGGCGGCGCGCGCGTCCTCAAGACGCCCAAGCGGGGCCTGGGGCGCGCGTACCTCGACGCCATCCCGCACATCCGCGGGCGCTACGTTCTCATGGGCGACTGCGACTGCACCTACGACTTCCGCGAGCTCGCCCCCTTCGTCGAGAAGTTCCGGGGCGGCGCGGAGTTCGTCATGGGCTCGCGCTTCCGCGGCTACATCGAGCCGGGGTCGATGCCGCCGCTCCACCGCTACCTCGGCACGCCCGTGACGACGTGGATCCTCAACGTCATCTTCTCGGGCAAGTTCACCGACATCCACTGCGGCATGCGCGGCATCTCGCGCGCGGCGCTCGAGCGCATGGACCTGCGCTCGCAGTCGTGGGAGTACGCGTCCGAGATGGTGCTCAAGTCGGTGCACATGAAGCTGCGCACCGAGGAGGTGCCCATCCGGTTCCTCAAGGACCGGGACGGGCGCATGAGCCACCACAAGCGCTCCGGCTGGTTCTCGCCGTGGCACGCCGCCTGGATCAACCTGCGCGCCATGTTCGTCTACGGCGCCGACTTCTTCCTCTACAAGCCGGGGCTGCTCTTGCTCGTCCTCGGGCTCGTGCTGACGCTGGGCCTGTCGTTCGGCGACGTCCAGGTCGGCCCCATCGGCTTCTCGATGCACTGGATGCTCCTCGGCGTGACGCTGGGCGTGCTGGGGCTGCAGTGCGTGTACATGGGGATCTTGTCGCAGGTGTACTTCGACTACGCGGGCGACATTACCGCCAAGTGGTTCCGGCGCTTCTCGTACACGCGCGCCGTGACGGCGAGCGCCGTCCTCTTCGCGGCGGGGCTCGGCATGAGCGGCTTGCTCATCGGGTCGTACGTGAGCCACGGCCTCGCGCTCGTCCAGAACGCCGCGGTCAACCACCTCGCCGTCACGGGGCTCTTCTTCATGATCGCGGGCTTCGTGACGTTCACGTTCACGCTCATTCTCCACGCCACGGCCGTGGCCGTACGGCCGCGGTGATGGCGCCCGAGACGCGCACCGAGTCGTTCGGCCAGTCGTACCAGCCGGGGCCTGTCGACAAATTCGGCGTCTGGCTCTCGGCGCGGCAGATCCGCCGCTGGGTGCCGACCTTCATGGGCCAGCGTGTCGCCGACCTCGGCTGTGGCTTCCACGCGACGTTCGCGCGCACGATCCTCGACGAGGCCGCGCAGACGACGCTCGTCGACGTCTCGCTGGCAGACGACTTGAAGGGCCACGCGAAGGTCCGCGCCGTCGAGGGCGCGCTGCCGGCGGCGCTGGCGGGGCTGCCGTCCGCGGGCTTCGACGTCGTCCTCATGGTCTCGGTCCTCGAGCACCTCTGGGAGCCGCTCGAGACGCTGCGCGAGATCCGCCGCCTGCTCGCGCCCGGCGGCGTCGCGCTCGTCAACGTGCCGTCGTGGCGCGGGAAGAAGGTCCTCGAGCTGTCGGCGTTCCGCCTCGGCCTCTCGCCCGCGGCCGAGATGGACGACCACAAGACCTACTACGACGTGCGCGATCTGTGGCCGCTGCTCGTACGCGCCGGCTTCCTGCCGAGCGGGCTCCAGTGCTTCTCGCACAAGTTCGGGCTCAACACCTTCGCCGTGTGCCGCGTGCCGCAGGGGGACGCCGGGTGAGCGAGGCGCCGGCCGACGTGCGCGGCGCGCTGCCGCGCCTGCGCGAGGTGCTGCTGCTCGAGGACGCCGAGCAGGCGGCCATCGGCTACGCCACGGGGGCCGTCGCGGCGATGCGCGGGTTCGTGCGGGCGGGCGCGGACCGCGCGCTGGTCGCCGAGCGGGCGCTCGACGCCCATCCGGCCAGCGCGCTCGCGCTCTACCGCGAGGCGGCCGTGTTCTACATGGCGGCGCGCGCGAGCGTGGCCTCGGACGGACCGCTCGGCGAGCCGCTGGACGCCCGCGAGGTGGTGGGCCGCTTCCGGGCGCTGACCACGCGCTACGCGCCGCCCGTCGGTGCGCGCGAGCTCGAGGGCTTCCTGTCGCTCGTGGCCGTGGGCGGGCTGCGCGGCGGCGTCGACGCGGCGACGGCGGACGAGGCGCGCCGCGAGGCGGAGCAGGCGCGCGCGATCGTCCGCTGGCTCGCGACCCTCGTCGAGCCGCGGGGCGTGGACGAGGTCCGGTTCGTGCGCCGGCTGCGCATCGGCGTCGTGGGCCTGGCCGCGCTCTGGCTCGTGGCCTCGGCCGCGGGCTCGTTGTTCGGCAAGGAGAACGTCGCGCTGCACAAGCCGACGTCGTCGAGCGGCGTCCACCCGGGCACGTATGCGGCGCGCGACGGCCTGACGGACGGGATCATCTCGGGCGCGATCTACGGCGTCCACACCGCGGTGAGCGACGCGCCGTGGGTGCAGGTCGACCTGCAGGCGGTCTACGCGCTCGACAAGGTGAAGATCTACAACCGCGGCGACGCGTACTTCGACGACGGCCTGCCCTTCACGCTGCAGGCGTCCGCGGACGGCGTGGTCTTCGCCGACGTCGAGACGCGGACGAGACCGTTCGGGCAGGACGCGCCGTGGGTGGCGAAGCTCCATGGCGCGCACGCACGCTACCTGCGCGTCCGCGGCGAGCGCGGCAAGTACGTCGCGCTCAGCGAGCTCGAGGCCTTTGGGCACCTCCTCAAACGTTGACGCCGCCGCCCGCCGGGCACGCGCGGCGGCGTGGGCGGTCCTGGGCGTCGCTGCGCTCTACACGTTCGTGCGCGCCTGGCGCCTGACGCTCGACTACTACGACGGCTTCGACTACCTCCACAACGCGAGCCGCCTGCTGCGCGAGCCGGTGGGCGCGGCCATCGACGACCGGCGGCCCATGCTGCTCTCGGTGCTGCAGGTGCCGGTGGTCGCGCTGTGCCGGCGGCTCGGTCCGGGCAACGCGTGGCTGCTGCGGGGCCCGCATTTGCTCAACGCGCTCTTGTCGATGGGCAGCGCGGCGGCGCTGGTCGTCCTGCTGCGGCGCTGGTACTCCACGACGCTCGCGCTCCTGGGTGGCGTGCTCTTCGTCTGCGGGCGCGCCTTCGTCCACTACGGCGCCCACGTGATGACCGACCTCGCCGTCACGGGGCTGTGCGCCGCGACGCTCGCGCTCCACTTCGAGGCGGTGCGCACGCGCAAGCTGGGCGCGTTCGTGCTGGCCGGCGTGGTCTTCGGCCTCGCGGTGGCCATGAAGTTCTCGGCGCCGAACCTCGTGTTCGCGATCCTCGCGGCGGAGGCGATCTCGCTCTTCGACGTCGCGCCGGCGGGCGCGCCCGGGCCGCGCGTGCGCCTCAACCTCGATCCGTGGCGCCGCGTCGGCTTGGCGATCGAGGGGCTCGCGACGGTCGCGGCGTTCGCGGCCGTACAGCTCGGGTCGTTCTCGCGGCTCTACGGCTCGGGCGCGTGGACGGTGTTCCGCGAGGCGAGCGCGTCGCTGTCGGACGTGCACTGGAGCCTGGCGGGCGAGAGCTGGAGGGACAACCTCCCCATGCTCATCGTGATCCTCTCGTGGCCCGTGGTGATCCTGGCCGCGGCGGGAGCGCTCGTGGCCGTGGTCGGCCCGCGGCGTGGCGACGTGCCGTTCGCGGCGTGGCTGATCGCGATGGGCGGCGCGCTCGTCTTCCTGCACGGGCACAACGAGACGCGCTACCTCTTCCCGGTCGTGCCGGCGGTGATCTACTTCGCGCTCCGCGGCGTCGAGGCGGTGCTCGACCTCGGGCGCCGCGCAGGCCCGGTCGGCGTGCGCACGGCGGCCGGCGTCGTGGGCCTGTTCGTGGCGGTCGCGCTCGCGGCCGGCGTCGCCCAGGCGGGCGAGGACGCCGATCCCGCGTTCACGGCCGACGTGCACGGGCGCGCGGCGCGCGCGATGGCGGAGCGCCCGCCGGGCGAGCCGCCGTACGCGGTCGGCGTCTTCACGACGCTCGCGCCCGCGACGCCCGGTCCCCTGGTCGAGGACGAGTTCTGGAACGCCTTCCACGCGTCTCCCTTCCAGTTCTCGTACCTGCTCGGGGAAGAGGCGAAGGCGTTCCCGGCGCCGAACGCCCCCGCGGCGAACGATCGGGACGCGCTGTTCCCGCGTCTGCCCGACGGCGCGCGTGTGCTGCGCTTCGCGGGCACGTACTTCGAGACGCGCGGCTTCCCGAAGGGCCCGCACAACCAGGCGCTCGAGGTGTGGACGGTGCGGCGGCGCGAGCTCGACCTCGCGCAGCTGCGCGCCGATCACGGGCGCGCGACGCTGGTCTCCGCGCCGGCGGGAGGGCCGTGGTGGATCTACACGAAGACGGCCAGGCGCCCGTGGGCCTTCGCGGGCGCGTCGGACACCGGCGACTTCGGCCTCCCCGACGCGGCCGACGTCGACGGTCTCGCGCTCGTGCGCGTCGACGTCGAGCGCTTCGAGTAGCGGTGGTCCTCGTCCTCGTCCTCGATTCGTTGAGCGAAGCCCTCACGTCGAGATGCGCAGCAAGATGCCGCGAGCGGGCCCAGCGAGGTCGAGGACGGCGACGAGGACGGGGGCTAGTGGAACTAGTGACCGCTACTCGAGCGTGACGGCGGTGCGCATCGGCAGGTAGTCGGCGCGCCAGCGCGCGAGGAGGGCCGCGGCGCCGAGGGAGCGGCTCGCGCTGTCGGCGCGGCGCGCGCGGAGGGCGGCGGGGAGGCCGAGGAGCGCGTCGCGGTGCGCGCGGGCGAGGGCGCCGGCCAGCGGGCCGAGCCCGGACGACGCGACCACCTGCGCGCCGGGGCCGCGCGCGCCGAGCGCCGCCACGGCCGACCAGGCGTAGCGCGCGACGCTCGCCGCGAGCGCGACGGGGACGGCGGGCCAGGGGAAGCACTTGGCGACGACCCAGTAGCGGTTGCGCTCGACGTGGTACGCCTTGAAGGGCGAGAAGGTCTGGCCCGTGCTCGCCGAGAAGCGGTGGCTCGCGCGCGCGGCGGGCGCGAACCAGCCGGTGCGGCCGCGCAGGCCGAGGCGCAGGCAGAGCTCGACGTCGTCGCAGTAGCAGAAGAACCGGTCGTCGAAACCTCCCGCGGCGCGGGTCTCGGGCCCGTCGAGCAGCATGGCGCAGCCGCTCGCGAGCAGGACGGGACGCTCGTCGGCGTAGCGGCCGTCGTCGGGCTCGCCGCGGCCCCGGCCGCGCACGGTGCCGTCGAGCGCCATGCGCAGAC
>Ga0265339_10003443_pt1 | contig 11070 bp, 9 predicted proteins | sample 4CB219metaG_FD_202085 | JGI IMG/M metagenome (GOLD analysis project Ga0265339, IMG submission 202085) | Rhizosphere microbial communities from Carex aquatilis grown in University of Washington, Seatle, WA, United States - 4-CB2-19 metaG | ecosystem: Host-associated > Plants > Roots > Rhizosphere...
GTCGGCGTGCTCTCGCCAACAAGGGCCACGGCGGTGACGCCGCTGCAGCGCCGTGTGTTGGCGGCGACGATCATCGGCTCGGGCATGGCCTTCGCCGACGGAAGCATCGTCACGGTCGCCATTCCCAAGATGCGCGCTGCGCTGCAAGCGACTCTCCCGGAAATGCAATGGGTCGCCAGCAGTTACACGCTGGTCCTTTCCGCCTTTCTGCTGCTGGGCGGCGCGGCCGGGGATCGCTATGGCCTTAGGCGCGTCTACGCCCTTGGCATCGCGCTCTTCGCGACGGCTTCCTTCGCCTGTGCGCTCTCAGCCAGTTCGACCGCGTTGATTCTCGCCCGTGCGGCGCAGGGGTTCGGCGCAGCCCTGATGGTTCCCGGTTCGCTGGCGCTGATCGCCGCGCATTTCCCGGAGGACGAGCGCGGCCGGGCGATCGGCGTCTGGGCGGCCGCGACAAGCATCGCCGCGGCGACCGGCCCGCTGCTCGGCGGATGGCTCATCGACCACGCGCCCTGGCAATCGATCTTCCTGATCAATCTGCCGTTTGCGGCGCTCGGACTTGGGATCGTCATTCGTGGCCTCGCCGATCTCCCTCAAGGAAGCTCGGGAATGGACTGGTGGGGGGCGTTTCTCGCCGTCATTGGCCTTGGCGGCGTCGCCTTGAGCCTCACCTTGTTCGGCGAAGCGGGGGCCGGCGTACAACGCGCCGCGATTGCCTGCGGGACCGGCGGCCTCGTCGCGCTGGCGGCCTTTATCGTGTGGGAATCCCGGGCGCCGAGCCCCATGCTGCCGCTGCAGTTCTTTCGCCATCGTCGCGCCAACGGCGTCAACGTTCTGACGGCGTTGCTCTACTTTGCGTTGTCGGGGGCGATCTTCTTCCTGCCGTCGGCGCTCATTCAGCGACATGGCTGGAGCGCTGCAAGTGCGGGATCGATCTTCATCGGCTTCACAGCCATGCTGGCGATCTTGTCGCGCTTTGGCGGCGCCATTGCCGATCGGTTCGGCGTACGCGTTCCCCTGACGGTCGGGCCGGCGATTGCCGCCGCGAGTTTCGCCGCGCTCGCCCCGACTGTCGCCATCGGCGACTTCTGGACCGCCATCCTGCCGACCATGCTGCTGATGGGCATCGGCATGGGCGTCACCGTCGCGCCATTATCGACCGCTGTGATGGCTTGCGCGCCGGCTGGACAGACGGGCGTCGCCTCGGCGATCAACAATGCTGTGGCGCGCGCCGCCGGCCTCTTCGCGGTCGCCTCGCTCGGCGCTGTGGTTGGCGATGCATTTGCCGGCTTCTCCGCCCTCGCGCTGATTTGCGCCGCCGCCGCGGCCGCGAGCGCTGTCGTCGGCTTTGCCACTCAAGGGCCCAACCAGGCGGCTTAGGACGCGACTGGGGGAACTCGCAGCGACCGTCACAACCGCACAACAAAGGTTGAAACGGTCCAATTCTTGGCGGCGTCCAGGCGATCTGGTATAGCCTCGCCCCGGAACCGCGCGCAGCCCGAAGGGCGCCAAGCTGGAGCGGCTATGAGTTATTGCGATTTCGCCGCCCTGGAGCGCACGCCGCTCGAGCGCGACCCTTTCGATTTTGTCGTCGTTCCCGACTTCCTGCGGAGCGAGAATTTCCCCGCCGTACTTGCTGACTATCCCAAGGTTCCCGGCCCTGGTTCGCATCCGCCCGCAGAACTGGAGATCCGTGGCCATTTCCAGGCGCTGATCGACGAATTGCAGGGACCGGACTTCCGGGCGGCGATCGAGCGCAAGTTCGCCATCGACCTTTCGGGTCGGCCGACCATGTACACCGTGCGCGGCTATGTGCGCGAACGCGACGGCGCGATCCACACCGACTCGAAGACCAAAATCATCACTGTCCTGCTCTATATGAACGAGCGCTGGCAGGAGGACGCCGGCCGCCTGAGACTGCTGCGCGGGCCCGACAATCTCGATGACTATGTCGCCGAGGTGCCACCCTACGGCGGCACGCTGTTGGCGTTTCGCCGCGCTGACAATTCCTGGCATGGCCACAAGCCGATCTCAGGCCAGCGGCGCGCCATCCAACTCAATTGGGTCACCTCGCAGGCGGTCGTCGACGCCGAGCAGAACCGGCACGGTTTCTCAACCCGGTTGAAGCGGCTCAAGAACCTGTTCGTGAGAAGTTCGGCGGCGTGAAGCCGTAGATCGCGTGGCCGCAGCGGATCGCGGCGCAAGGGCACTCTGACGCTGAGCGAAGCGGCGGCGCGGAGCGGAGGACAAGGGGACAGACGATGTTCAACAAGAGTTTGGTGATTGGCCTGGCGGCCATGGCGCTCGCCGGCGCGTTCAGCCTGGCGGCGACCGCCGCGAACGCCGAGAGCGTGATGAAGGAATGCGGCGCGGACTGGAAGGCGGCCAAGGCTGCCGGCACGACCAACGGCCAGACGTGGAACGAGTTCCTCAAGACTTGCGAAGCGCAGAAGAAGGCCGCCGCTCCTGCCGCGGCCGCTGCGCCGGCGGCGGCTCCTGCCGCTGCGCCAGCGGCGGCTCCTGCAGCCGCTCCCGCCGCTGCGCCTGCGCCTGCGATGACGCCCGCCGCCGCCGCGACACCCAAGCCGAAGAAGACCGAGGCTCCTGCCGCCGCGGCCACCGGCGCCGGCCAGTTCACGGCCGAGGCCGAGGCGAAGGCGCACTGCCCGAGCGACACCGTCGTCTGGCTCAACACCAAGTCGCACAAGTATCACTTCTCTGGTCACAAGAGCTACGGCACGACCAAGCAGGGCGCCTACATGTGCGAAGCCGACGCCAAGGCGGCCGGCAATGTCGCCGCCAAGGGCGAACAGCCGAAGTGATGTGTCGCTAGCGGCCACCCGTCGGCCGACGTTTCCGCGCCGCTTAGCCCCAATGGGCTAAGCGGCGTTTTCGTTTCTTGGCGGCGCCGGCGCCGCAGGATGAGCGCGCCGGCGAGCGACCGCGGCGCTCCGTCGCTCAGCTGCTCGGCAATCCGGGAATGGCCACGCCGAAGATCTGCAGCAGCAGGATCACGTTCAAGGCGAGGATGACGACCGTTCCGACGGCGGCCGCGAGGTTGGTCAGCCGGCTGTTGACGAAGGCGCCCATGATGTCCTTGCGGCGGGTGAACATCAGCAGGGCGATGACCGGCGCCGGCAAGGCGAAGCTCAGCACAACCTGGCTGACGACCAGCGCGCTGGTCGAATTGACGCCGAACCAAACGACGATGAAAGCCGGCGCCATCGTCACCAGGCGGCGCACGGCGACCGGAATGCGGAAGCCGACGAAGCCCTGCATGATCAACTGCCCGGCCATCGTGCCAACCGCCGAACTGGACAACCCAGACGCCAGCAGCGCAGTCAGAAACGCACCTGCCGCGCCGGCGCCGAGTAACGGCGTCAACGTCGAATAGGCCGTCTCGATTTCGGCGACGTCGCTATGGCCCTCGTGGAGGGCGCTCGCCGCCATCACCACCATCGCCACGTTGACGAGACCGGCGACCGCCAGAGCGATCACGACCTCGACGTTGGAGAAGCGCAGCAACTGGCGGCGCTCCCTGTCGTTGCGCGCCGGGGCGCGGTTCTGCGTCAGGCCGGAATGCAGGAAGATGGCGTGCGGCATGATTGTCGCGCCGACGATGCCGACCGCGATCGTCAGGGCGCCGCCGTCGGGAAATCGTGGCGTGATCGAACCGAAGCCCGCCGCAGCCCAATCGATCGGCGCGACGAACATTTCGACGAGATAGCAGATCGCGATGGCGGCGACCAAGGCGCCGATGATCAGTTCGGTCGGACGGAACCCTCGTCCCTCGAACATCAGAATGCCGTAAGTCAGAACCGCCGTGACGCCCATCCCGGCGAGCAACGGGATGTGCAAAATCAGGGAAAGGCCGATGGCGCCGCCGAGGAATTCCGCCAGATCGGTCGCCATCGCCGCCACTTCGCTGACGATCCACAAGGCGTAAACGACGGGCAGCGGAAACTGCTCCCGGCACATCTCGGCGAGATTGCGCCCGGTGACGATGCCAAGCTTGGCCGACAGGGCCTGAAACAGCATCGCGACGCCGTTGGCCACCAGCACCACCCACAGCAGCGCGTAGCCATATTTCGCGCCGGCCTGGATGTTGGTGGCGAAATTGCCTGGGTCCATGTAGGCGATCGAGGCGATCACCGCCGGTCCGGCGAACAGCAGCGGGCGGAACCCTTTTGCGCGGCCGGCGAGAACCTCACGGATCCCCTCGACGGTGCGCTCCGTCATTCCCGCTCGAACCGCAATGTCGCTCATTGATCCTCGCCCATAACGCGACCGTTTACGCCTTGGATGACTAATATAGCCATTGCTACGTTCTAGTCAACAGGCTGTGAAATGATGTGACGGCTTGACCGCATCGCCGCGACAAAATGCCGGTTGTACTTTGCAGCCATGGCTGCATATTAGCGACGGCGATGACATTGTGTCGCCGCCAATTGCAATTGGCGATCGCGACAAAACGAGCGAGGACAGCTTGGCGACCAAGGAAGGCCGACGGGCGCGGACGGCCGAAGACGCGCAAATCACCACCGAGGCCGCGCAGGCGCGACGCTTTGGCAAGGCGCGCACCGCGCGCTCGGCGGCAACGCTCGAAGACTACACCGAACTCATCGCCGACCTGATCGCCGCCAACGGCGAAGCGCGCATGGCCGACATCGCCCGCCGGCTCGGCGTCGCGCACCCCACGGTGTCCAAGACCATCGCCAGACTGAAGCGCGAAGGTCTTGTGACCGCGCGGCCCTATCGCGGCATTTTCCTCACCGAGGCCGGCCTCGCCATGGCCAAGAGCGTGCACCAGCGACATCGCCTGGTGGTCGACGTACTGCTGGCGCTCGGCGCGCCGCGCGAAGCGGCCGAAGCGGACGCCGAAGGCATCGAGCACTATGTGTCGGCGGCGACGCTGCGCGCCTTCGAGACATTTTTGCGGGAAGGCGGTCGAAGCCAGTCAAGATGAATGCGCGACGACGCGCGCTCAGCCGTTGCGCGTGGGGAAGGTCCGCGCCTCAGTCACGCCGCCGGCACGCATAGGCGTGGGTCACATAGGGAAAGGCGACCGTGGCTCGGTCGGCTAGCGACGGCGTCGCCGCAATCAGCGCGCGCACTTCCTCGGCAACGCGCGCCTGTTCCTCGGCCGGCAGCGCGGCGATGAAGCTGACCGACATCGCGCGCTCAACGATGACCCGCTCCGCCGCTCCGACGTGCTCGTAAGCGAAACGGCTCTCGCTGAGCGGCGTAAAGCCCGGCGCGGGAAAGAGCGACCGCCATTGTCCGCTTTCGTGGCGCGGCGCGTCGCCCTGATGGCGATTGAGGATCTTGGTCAACGCCGCCACCCAGGCGACGCGGGAGTCGCGCACGTTCCACACCAGCGCGAGCGCGCCGCCCGGCTTCAGCGCGCGCCGTATCTCGACCAGCGCCGCGGGCCGCGCGAACCAGTGGAACGATTGCGCGCAAACGATCGCATCAACCGACGCGTCGGCGAGCGGCAGGCGTTCGGCGTCGCCGGCGAGCGCCTCGACGTCCGGATGAGCGGCGACGAGTTCGGCGCGCATCGCCGCGACCGGTTCGACCGCGATGACTCCCGCGCCGGTCGCGCCGAGCAGCGGCGTGAACTTGCCAGTGCCGGCGCCGAGATCGACCGCGACGCGCCCTGGCGCGAGGCCGAGTTCATCGCGCAGCCATTCGGCGAGCGCCGCGGGATAGTCCGGCCGCGCATGCTGATAGGCCCCCGCCGCAGCGCCGAAACCCTTCGCCGCGGCATGGTGGACAGACGGTTGATCGCTCATGCATGCCTCTTAGGCGCGATGGTCAGAGGCGGCCAAGAAACGCTCGTTGCACGCCAAGTCAAGCGCGCCTGTCGAGCGATAGGGGCGTCCTGGGAGTCTCGCCTGCCGAACGCAAAGGAGGCTGCCGAAGCAGCCTCCTCCTCTTTCGTCGTCCGGGACTAGTAACCAGGGTTCGCGCGGAACGACGGACGAGCCAAGCCAATACAGCGGCTGTGCGTCGGATGCGACGCCTCGTGCCGGAGGGTCAGTTTCAATCTGCGCGATCGCGTCGTAAATGAGCATTCGCGCTAGAAATATGAGATTTATCACCGTCGAATCCGTGCCGATGTGGCGCCTGGGATTGCGCCGGCATAGCCGAAGTCGTCGAAACCGGTCTTGAGCGCGATCGTTCAAACGCGCCGGCGCGCTGCCGTGTTCTTGCTCACGCCTACCCGCAGCGCCGTTGTCTCCTTGATGCGCTTGACCGGAATCGTGGTGCGCGTGTTGGCGACGCCGTCGATGCGGGCGAGCGTCTCGGTGAGGAAGCGATGGAATTCGTCGAGGTCGGCGAGGGCGACCTTCAACAGATAGTCGTAGGCGCCGGTGACGAAGGCGCACTCAAGCACCTCGGGCCGCGCGAGGATCGCCGTCTCGAAACGCGAGGAGAACGCCTCCGACTGCTTCTCCAGCCGCACTTCGACATAGGCGACGAAGCCGGCCCCGACCGCCTTGCCATCAACCAGCGCGACGATTCCGCGGATGATTCCCGCCGCTTCAAGCGCCCGGACGCGCCGCAGGCACGGCGATGGCGACAGGCCGACGCGAGCCGCCAGCTCCTGGTTGGCGATGGCGGCGTTGTGCTGGAGTTCCCGGAGGATCTTGCAATCGATTTCATCCATGCGCAATCCAATGGCACAAAATGAGTTGATTACAAAACTGGATTGCGGCGCAGCAAAATGGCGCGCGGCACAACGCGCGCCGATTTCGCCGCCCCCGGGATAGCTTGGCCGAGGCGACGGCGGCGCCTTCCGCCGCGCGCGCCGAGGGGCCTCAGTCATGACGCGACGCGCCTATCATGTCCTGATCGACGTCCTACGCGATGAGGGCGTCACCCATGTCTTCGGCAATCCCGGCTCGACCGAGATGCCGCTGATGGATGCGCTGGTCGACGCGCCCGACGTCGCCTACGTGCTCGGCCTGCAGGAAGCGACGGCGGTCGCGATGGCCGATGGCTGGGCGCTCGCCTCCGGCAAGGTCGGCTTCGTCAATCTTCATGCGATGGGCGGCCTCGGCAACGCGATGGGCGCGCTGGTCGCCAGCAAGGCAAGCGAGACGCCGCTGGTCGTCACGGCGGGGCAGCAGGACACGCGCCACCTGTCGAGCGAGCCGTGGCTGTCCGGCGATCTCGTCGCGCTCGCTTCGCCGGCGATGAAATGGGCGGGGGAAGCGCGTCGCGGCGCCGACGTCGGCAAGATGTTGCGGCGCGCCTTCGCCATCGCCCGCACGCCGCCATGCGGGCCGGTGTTCCTGTCGCTGCCGATGGACGTGCTCGGCGAGGAAGCAAACGAGCCGGCGCCGCCGCGCTCCGCCCTGGCGCGGCTCGGTCCGTCGCCGGACGCGGCGGCGATGGCGGAGGCGCTCGCCGCCTTCGGCCCGGACGATGTCGTCCTGGTGCTCGGCGACGATCTTGCGCCTTCGGCGGCCGACGCGCTGGTCGCCTTCGCTGAAGCCGGCGGCTATGCGGTGTGGGGCACACAACTCACGTCGCGCGTCGCCTTCCCCGCCGCACATCCGTGCTGGGCCGGCGTGTTGAAACCGGACTTCGCCGAGATGCGCGCGCGGCTCGCCGGCGTGAAGGCGTTGGTGCTGGTCGGCGGCCGCGCTTTCATCGCCTATCCCTATCGCGACGTCGAACCGATCCCCGAGGGGATCAAGATCTTCCACGTCGCCGAGACGCCCGAAGCGTTTGGGCGCGAGCACGCCGCTGACCTCGCCCTCCTTGGCGAAGTCCCAGCGACGCTCGCTGTCGCCGCCGCCGCCCTGCGCGGAAAGGTCGACGCGACCGCTGTTGCGGCGCGTATCGCCGCGCGGGCCAAGATCAAGGCGGCTCACGCCACGACGACGCGCGCCGAGATTCTCGCCGCGGCCGCCTCCGGGCTGACCTCAGACGCGGCGGTGCTGGCGGTGTTCGACGCCCTGCCCGGCGACGCGCTGATCACCAACGACTCGGCGGCGACCTTTGGCGCCGTTCAGGAGCTGATGGCGACATGTCCGGGGCGCTACTTCTTTTCCCGCGGCGGCGTGCTCGGCTGCAACATGCCGGCGGCGGTCGGCGCGGCGTTGCAGCATGCCGGGCCGGTCGTCTCGCTGGTCGGCGACGGCGGCGCGATGTACTCGCCGCAGGCGCTGTGGAGCGCCGCCCATCAGCGCGCCCATGTCGTGTTCTTCGTCTTCAACAACCGGCGCTATGGCGTCTTGCAGAACGTCGCGCGCCAACTCGGCTGCGCCAACGCGGTCGCTGGCCGCTTCGTCGGCATGGATGTCATCGACCCGCCGATCGATTTCCTCGCCCTCGCCGCCGCGATGGGCGTGCCGGCCGAGCGCGCGGAAACTTGCGAGGCGATCACAGCGGCGGCAACCAAGGCGCTGGCGCGGTCGGGCCCAAGCTTGATCGAGATTCCGGTTAAGTGACCCCTTCCCCCTTGTGGCGGAAGGATAGCGCTCACCTCAATATCTGGCTCAAGAACGCCTTCGTCCGCTCGTGTTGCGGATGAGCGAAGAATTCGTTCGGCGCGTTGATCTCGACGATCTCACCTTCGTCCATGAAGGCGACGCGATCGGCGACGTTGCGGGCGAAGCCCATCTCGTGGGTGACGACGACCATCGTCATGCCCTCGTTTGCCAGCTCGGTCATCGCGTCGAGCACTTCCTTGACCATCTCCGGGTCGAGCGCCGAAGTCGGCTCGTCGAACAGCATGATCTTCGGGTTCATGCACAAGGCGCGGGCGATGGCGACCCGCTGCTGTTGGCCGCCCGAGAGCTGGCCGGGATATTTGAGCGCCTGCTCAGGGATCTTGACCCGCGTCAGGAATCGCATCGCCAGCTCTTCCGCCTCGCGCTTCGGCGTCTTGCGCACCCAGATCGGGGCCAGCGCGCAGTTCTCGAGCACCGTCAGGTGGGGGAACAGGTTGAACGACTGGAACACCATGCCGACTTCGCGTCGCACTTCATCGACGGCGCGCAGGTCGCGGCTGAGTTCCACGCCGTCGACCCGGATGACGCCGCGCTGATGCTCCTCGAGTCGGTTGACGCAGCGGATCAGCGTCGACTTGCCCGAGCCCGATGGCCCGCAGACGACAATGCGCTCGCCCCGGCCGACGGTCAGGTTGATCGCGCGCAAAACATGGAACGCGCCGTACCATTTGTGCACGTCGACGAATTCGATGATCGGCCCGTTCGCCATCGACGCCCTTTCCTCGGCCGCCCCTCCGAACGCGGTCGTCGACCGCGTCTACGGCCAACCCCACTACTGCCGCCGCCCCAACGACAGCCGCCGCTCGATCGCCGCCGAATAGCGCGACATCGCATAGCAGAAGACGAAATAGAACAGCGCCGCAAAACCGTAGCCAGTCGGCAGCAAGGTCGGGCCACTCCAGGCGGTGTCCTTGAGGCCGTTGTCGATCGCGGCGAGAAAATCGACCATGCCGACGCTGGAAACCAGCGTCGTGTCCTTGAACAGGCCGATAAAATTGTTGACCAGGCCGGGGATCACCAGCGTCAGCGCCTGGGGCAGGATGACCAGGCCCGTCAGCCGCCAATAGCCGAGGCCAAGCGCCATTGCGCCTTCGTATTGGCCGCGCGGCAGGGTCTGCAGGCCGCCGCGCACCTCTTCGGCGAGATAGGCGGCGGCGAACAACACAGCGCCGACCAGCGGCGGGATAAAGCGATCGGGGCTCCAGCCAGGCGGCAGGAACAGCGGCAGCATGTTCTCGGCCATATAGAGCACGGCGATAAACGGCACGCCGCGCACAGCTTCGATGAAGACGACGCTCGCCGCCTTAACGATCGGCAGCCGCGAGCGGCGTCCCAGCGCCAGCAACACGCCGAGCGGCAGCGAGAAAACGATGCCAACCAGCGCGGTCAGCAGCGAGACGAGGATCCCGCCCCACAGCTGCGTGTCGACCAGCGGCAGGCCGAGGCTCAGCGCGCCGCGCAACAGGATGAATCCGACAATCGGATAAACGATGAAGAACAGGATCGCGCCGAAACCGCGCCTCGGCGCGCGCGGCCACAATAGCCAAGCGATCAATACGGCGCCGATCGCCTCGACAGCGTCGACCCGCCACCGTTCGGTCTGCGTGTAGGAGCCGTAGCGGAAATAGTCGAGCTTGGCGGCGATGAAGGCCCAGCAGGCGCCATCCTGATGGGCGCGGCACAGCACGCCGTCAGGAGCCCGCCACACGGCGCGGACCGTCGCCCAGGCGATCAGATCCGGCAGCGACCACAGGCAGAATGCGGCGATCAGAAACGTCACGACGGTCGACGACCACGACGAGAACAGATTGGCCCGCATCCAGCCGATCGCGCCGCGCTGGGCGAGCGGCGGCGGCAGCATCGGCCCGCTCGCGTGGCGCACATAGGCGACGGCGGCCATGCTAGCGCTCCTTCAACGCGTTGCGCGCGTCGAACAGATTGAGCGCGAAGGAGACGACCAGCGAGATCGTCAGATAGACGGCCATCGTCACCGCCATTACCTGCATCGCCGCATGCGTCTGGTTGAGCACCGTGCCGGCGAAGACCAGCACCAAGTCGGGGTAGCCGACAAACACGGCGAGCGACGAGTTCTTGACGATGTTGAGATATTGCGAGGTCAGCGGCGGCGTGATCAGTCTGAGCGCTTGCGGCACGATGATCAGCCGCAGCGCCAGCGGCCGATGCAGGCCGAGCGCCGCCGCCGCCTCGCTCTGGCCGCGCGGCACCGCCAACACGCCGGCGCGCACGATCTCAGCGATGAAGCCGGCGGTGTAAGTGACGAGCCCAAACACCAGCGCCGCGAACTCGGGATGGATTTCGATCCCGCCATGCAGGTTGAAGCCGGCGAGTTGCGCGACTTCAAATCCGATCGGCCGATGAGCGGCGAAATAGGCGACAGTCGGCAAACCGACGATCAGCGTCAGCGCGCTCCATAAGTCCTGCGACCGTTCGCCTGTCGCGACCTGTCGCCGCCGCCCGGCGAGCGCCAGCGCCACAGCTAACCCAGCAGCTAGCGCCAACGCCGCGCCGACCAGCCATGCGCCGT
>Ga0265339_10003444_pt1 | contig 11070 bp, 8 predicted proteins | sample 4CB219metaG_FD_202085 | JGI IMG/M metagenome (GOLD analysis project Ga0265339, IMG submission 202085) | Rhizosphere microbial communities from Carex aquatilis grown in University of Washington, Seatle, WA, United States - 4-CB2-19 metaG | ecosystem: Host-associated > Plants > Roots > Rhizosphere...
GGGGTTCCAGGGGATGAGGTTCACCTTGCAGGGCATGCCGCGCAGCAGGCGCACGAGGCGGTCGGCGTCGGCGTCGCTGTCGTTGACGCCCGCGAGCATGACGTACTCGAACGTCACCCGGCGCCCGTGCGCGAGCGGGAAGGCGCGCGCCGCCTCGAGCAGCTTCGCGATCGGCCACTTGCGGTTGACGGGCATGATGCGGTCGCGCACCTCGTCGGTCGTCGCGTTCAGCGAGATGGCGAGGTTCGGCGCGGGCGAGAGTGTGCCCAGCTTCTCGATGCCGGGGACGAGGCCGACGGTCGAGACGGTGATCCGCCGCGGCGAGAAGTTCAGCCCCCACGGGTGCTGCAGGAGGCCGAGCGCGCGCGTGACGTTGTCGAGGTTGTGCATCGGCTCGCCCATGCCCATGAAGACGAGGTTCGTGGGGCGGCGGCCGGCCAGCTTGGTCGCGCGGTAGACCTGCTCGACGATCTCACCGGCCGTCAGGTTGCGGCCGTAGCCGAGCGTCGCCGTCGCGCAGAAGCCGCAGTCCATGGCGCAGCCGACCTGCGACGACACGCAGAGCGTGAGCTTGTCTCGGTCTTGATCGTCGTCCGGGATGAGGACCGACTCGATGGCCCGTCCGTCGACCGTGCGGAAGCGCAGCTTGCGCGTGCCGTCCTTCGCCTCCTGGACGACCTCGGTCGTGAGCGGGCGGAGCGGCACGGCGGCCACGAGCGCGTCGCGCGCCTCCTTCGGCACGTTCGTCATCTCGTCGGCGCTCTCGACCCCCTGGCCGTGCAGCCACCGGAAGACCTGCTCGCCCCGGTAGGCGGGCAGGCCTTCTGCCGTGAGGCGCGCCGAGAGCTCGGCGGGCGTCAGGGCGCGTAAATCCAGGTCCATCTGGGCGCGCAGACTAGCGCGCGAACGGCCCTCTCGCTAGCGGGAGCGACGACGCCGCGTGGCGAAGAGGCCCACGAGGCCGACCACCAGGAGGCTCCAGGGCGCGGTCTGGCCCGCGTCCGGGTCGAGGGCGCAGGAGCAGCCGCCGCCGCGCTGGCCGAGCTTGGTGAGCGTCTGGGTGCACTTGCCGTTCGAGACGCAGGTGCCGCGGCCGTCGGCCGTCGTCGTGCACATGTAGCAGTCGCCGGGGCACTGCATGAGGATGCACGGGTCGGCGATGCACTGGGTCGTCGTCTGCTGGCAGACCTGACCCGCGCCGCACGCCGTGCCCTGGCAAGCGTCGCCCTTGCACTTGCCGTCGGCGGAGTCGCAGTACTGGCCCTGGCTGCACGCGACCTGCGCGCACTTGTCGTCGGAGCAGACGCCGTTCATGCAGCTCTGGCCGGCGGGGCACTTGCCCGGCGGGCAGAGGCCGACGCACTTGCCGTCGTTGCAGTAGGTGCCGTCGCCGCACTTCACGCCCGCGCACTTGTCGGCCTGGCAGCCGCCCTTGTAGCAGACCTGGCCGGGGTTGCAGCCGAGCGTCTCGCAGTCGAGGCAGCGGCCGTTCATGCAGACGGCCGGCGCGTTGCACATGACGCCCGCGCACAGGTCGACGCAGAGCCCGGTGTCCTCGTCGCAGTGCTGGCCCGTGCCGCAGGTGACCTGGGCGCAACGCTCGGGCACGCAGAACGTCTCCTGGCACTTGTAGCCGGCAGGGCACTGGAACTCGCCGCCCTGGCAGACGAGCGTGCAGGCGCCCTCGCGGCACGAGAACTTCGACGGGCACATGGCGTTCTGGTCGGCCATGCCGTCGCAGTCGTTGTCCTTGCCGTCGCAGATCTCGGCGCTCGGGCCGACGCAGCCGTCGCAGACGAGCCCGCCCTTGCGGCACACCGTCTTGCCGGCCTTGCAGACGCCCACGCCGACTTGCGCCTGCGTCTCGCCCGGGCAGAGGCAGTCGACGCCCGTGCCCGGCAGCATGCCGTCGTCGATGAGGCCGTTGCAGTCGTCGTCCTTGCCGTTGCAGGTCTCGGGCTGGGGCATGCCACCGCTCGTGTTGCAGACGAGCTTGCCGCCCACGCAGGCCGTGACGCCGGTCGAGCAGGTGCCCAGGCCGCTGCCGCACGCGACGCCGACGCCCGGGATGTTGGCGCCGTCGTCGACCATGCCGTTGCAGTCGTCGTCGATGCCGTTGCAGATCTCCTGCGTGGGCGTGACGACGGGCGCGTCGCAGACGGTGCCCGTGCCGGTCCCGTTGCAGGTGAGGATGCCGCCGCGCTTGCAGGCGCCCACGCCGTTGTTCGTGCAGGCGGCGCCCACCATGAAGCCCTCGTCGACGTTGCCGTCGCAGTTGTTGTCCAGGCCGTCGCACTTCTCGGCGGGCACGGCGCAGCCGCAGGGGCCGCCGCAGGCGTTCGTGGGCAGGCCCTCGTCGACCACGCCGTTGCAGTTGTCGTCGGCGCAGTTGCACGTCTCGACGGCGCAGTGCTTGGCGCTCGTGCCCTTGAGGTTGTCGGCGTCGTTCGGGTTGTTTGACACCGCGCACATGTTGCTCACGCCCTCGTCGATGAGCCCGTTGCAGTTGTTGTCCTTGCCGTCGCAGATCTCGACGGGCGGCACGGTCGACGCGATGATGCCGATGAGCGCGGCCTTGACGGCGTTCGTGTCGGTCAGCGTGACGCGGATGGCGGCGTTCGTGCCGCCAGCCTTGGCGATGAGGTCGTTGGCGGCGCTCGTGCTCGTGTCAGTGAGCACGTAGGTCTTCACGCCCGAGGTCACGTTGAGCTGGCAGGCCTGGAGCTCGGGGTGGAAGGCCGCGTAGCCCGTCTGCGCGCACGTCGCGAGGTTGAGCGTCGCGGTCCCCGACTTGCCCGTGTCGCACGTCTCGTCGCCGTCGGTGACGAAGATGATGATGTTCGTGCGGCAGGCGCCCTTGGGATCGATGAAGTTGTTGCTCGCGTCCTTCGCCTTGACGAAGTTGTCGAAGTACATGCGGGCGTAGAACAGCGAGCGCCCGATGGGCGTGTACCAGTTCGCGTGGGTGCGCAGCTCGGGGTCGGCGATCGTCGTGACCTTGCCGGCGTCCTCGGTGCCGTCGATCCAGCGGTAGACCTCGCTGATGTTGCCGTCGGTCGGGTCGAAGTCGCCGGCCACGGGCTTGAGCGCCGCGGGCCGCTTCGTCACGTCCACGACGAGCGAGCTGCGGTAGCCGTTGTCGAACCACGCCCCGTAGGTCGTCTCGGTCGTGTGCGTCGCCAGGCGGCAGCCGCACTCGCAGCCGCCGCCGCAGCCGCCCGTGCAGCCGACGGGGAGGGCGGTCGTGTTGTCGTTGCTGTAGTGACCGTTCGGGCAGGCCGGCGTCGTGTTCGGGTTCTCGATCTCGGGGTAGCGCATGAGCCCGAAGTTGGCCTCGTCGGTGCCGACCTGGGCGAGCGCGGCGCGCAGCGCGTTCTTGAGGCTGTAGATGCGGCTGTTCGAGCCGTTGCCGTTGCAGAGCTTCGTGCCGTCGTCGGTGTCGTTGTGGAGCATCGACCCCGAGGTGTCGAAGACGACGAGGATGTTCGGCCGGAGCGACTGGGCGCGGGCGACGCCGCCCGCACCGAGGACGAGGACGGCGGCGAGCGGAGCCAGTAGTGAAGCGAGCTTAACGGGACCGGGACGCGACACGGGAACCTCTACCGCGCATCAGGGCGGCAGCATTCCAGTTCGGCAGCAACGGAACCCGACTGAAGGCAGTCGCACCGGCACCGTGGGCGCCGGGGTCGAAGAGTCGCACTGGAGGCCGGGCGCGCGCGTGACGGCAGGCGTCACCGAGTTGTCGATGAAGCTGGCGATGTCGTAGGCGCCGCCGCGCATCTCGTACGGGCCCGTGCCCTTCGTCGAGGCCGCGCCCGTGATGACCCACTCCTTGGCGTTGCCGCTCATGTCGTAGAACTCGTCCCCCGCCGCGGCGGACTGATCCGAGACGCACATGCTCGCGGAGCCGGTCGGGATGGTGGCCGCGGCCTTGCTCATGGCGGCGGTGTAGTCGAACCCGTTGCACAGGGTGCCGGTGTAGTTGTTGCCGTAGGGGAAGGTCGTGTTGCCGGAGCCGTTGCAGACGTCGAACCACTCGGCGACGGTGCAGAGGCGCCAGCCGTCGGCCGGCTTGCCGATCTTCTCGCAGGCCGCCTCGGCCTCTTCCTTGGTCACGTTCGTCCACGGCTGCTTGCCCGCCACCGAGCAGGGGCGGCGGGTCGAGTCGAAGCCGTGGTCCGTGCCCGACGCGTCGTAGCGCGTGGCCTCGTAGACGAACATCGTGACGTTCTGCGCGGCGACGTAGACGACCTTGTCGTCCGCCGTCTTGTTCGACACCGAGTCGAGCTCGTCGACCTCACCGTCGCAGTCGTCGTCCTTGCCGTTGCAGACCTCGGTGCCCGGCGTCTTCATCGAGCCGACGCACTTGTGGCCGGTGGCCTGCGTGTTGTCGCAGGCCCACACGCCCGTGCCCGCGCAGGGGCCCGTGCCGACGGTGCAGGCCTTGCCGATGTCGAACGCCTCGTCGACCTTGCCGTCGCAGTCGTTGTCGAGGCCGTCGCAGCCCTTCGTCGTGTCCTCGAGGTCCTGGTAGGCCGCCGGGTACTTGCAGACCCAGCCGCTCTGGCCCATGCAGGTCGGCGTCGTGCCCATGCAGACGCCCATCGCCTTGCAGGTGATCGTCGCGGCGGCGACGCCGTCGTCGATCATGCCGTTGCAGTCGTTGTCGAGGCCGTCGCAGATCTCGACGCCGCCGTTCGTCTTCGAGCAGGCGGTCTCGCAGCCCGGCACGTTCGGGTCGCGGTCGTAGAAGCCGTCGAGGCAGGCGCCCTGCTGGCAGGTCCCGTTCATGCACGTCGCCTTCGCGAACGGGAACGAGCAGATGTGGTTGCAGCTGCCGCAGTTGTTGACGTCGTTCTTGAAGTCGAACCCTTCGTCGGTGACGCCGTCGCAGTTGTTGTCGAGGCCGTCGCAGGTCTCGACGCCGCCGTTCGAGGGCTCGCATTCGCAGCCGTTCGAGGCCTTCTTGTCGGCGTCGACGAAGTCGCCGACGCAGGTGATCTTGCACGCGCCGGCCACGCAGTCGGGCGTCGAGTTCGGCGCCGTGCAGTTGTTGAGGCACGTGCCGCAGTTGAACGGGTCGGTCTGGCGGTCGGCCGAGTTGGGATCGCAGAGGACGATGCCGGCGCCGCCGCCCGCGCCCGAGGCGCCGCCCATGCCGCCCGCGCCGTTGCCGCCGTTGCCGCCGAAGCCGGTGATGAGCTCGGGGCCGGAGTCCGGGAGCGGAGGCACGTCGGGCTGCGAGGAGTCCGGGGGCGTCACGACGCCGGCGTCGATCGGCACCAGCACGCCGCCGAAGTCGTAGAGCCGCTTTTTACAGCCGGCGCCGAGGACGACCATCGGCACGAGGAGGGCCGCGATCGCGATCGAGCGCTGCGGCAGAAAGGTGAGGCGCGACCTAAGAGACCTAAGCGAGAAGGCCATGTGCGTGCGTGCGTCCACTATAGACCAGATTCCGGCACGCAAGAATATCGGCGGTTGCCGGGGAGGGCTGAAATCCTCCCCGGCCGCGGCCGGGACCGGCGTTTACGCCAGCTCGGAGCTGGTGAAGAAGAACCCGAGCTCGATCTTGGCGTTGTCGGGGCTGTCGCTGCCGTGGACGGCGTTCTTCTCGATGTCCGTGCCGTACTTCGCGCGGATGGTGCCGGCGGCGGCCTTCTTCGAGTCGGTCGCCCCCATGACCTCGCGGTAGCGGGCGACGGCGTTCTCGCCCTCGATGGCCATGACGACACAGGGGCCCGACGTCATGAACTTGACCAGGTCGCCGAAGAACGGCCGGGCCTTGTGGACGGCGTAGAAGCCCTGGGCCTGGTCCTGCGACATCTTGAGGTAGCGCAGGCCGATGATGCGCAGGTCGCTCTTCTCGATGAGGTCGATCACGCCGCCGATGGCGCCCTTGGCCACGGCGTCGGGTTTCACGATTCCAAAAGTACGTTCGAGTGCCATTGAGTCCGTTCTCCTTTACGTGCCTTACGAAACCAGGGGGGCGATGGTCTTGCCGAGGTCGGCGGGGGTGGCGGCGATGGCGATGCCGGCGTCGCGCATGGCCGCGATCTTCTCCGCCGCCGTGCCCTTGCCGCCGCTGATGATGGCGCCGGCGTGGCCCATGCGCTTGCCGGGGGGCGCCGTCTGGCCCGCGATGAAGCCGGCGACCGGCTTCTTCATGTTGGCCTTCACGAAGCGGGCGGCCTCCTCCTCGGAGGTGCCGCCGATCTCGCCGATCATGAGGACGCCCTTCGTCTGCGGGTCCGCCTCGAAGAGCTGGAGGCAGTCGATGAAGTCCATGCCCTTGACGGGGTCGCCGCCGATGCCGATGGCGGTCGACTGGCCGAGGCCGAGCGTCGTGAGCTGGTGCGCGGCCTCGTAGGTGAGGGTGCCCGAGCGCGAGACGACGCCCACCTTGCCGGCCTTGTGGATGTAGCCGGGCATGATGCCGATCTTGCACTCGCCCGGCGTGATGATGCCGGGGCAGTTCGGGCCGATGAGCGTGACGCCCGTGCGGCCTTCGAGCGCGCGCTTCGCCCGCACCATGTCGAGGGTGGGGATGCCCTCGGTGATGCAGACGACGACGGGGACGCCGGCGTCGGCGGCCTCGAGGATGGCGTCGGCCGCTCCGGGCGGCGGGACGTAGATGACGGTCGCGTTGGCGCCCGTCTTCTTGACGGCGTCGGCGACGGTGTCGAACACGGGGAAGCCCTCGTGCGTCGTGCCGCCCTTGCCGGGCGTGACGCCGCCGACGACGTTCGTGCCGTACTCGCGCATCTGCTTCGCGTGGAAGGTGCCGGCCGAGCCCGTGAGGCCCTGGACGATCAGCTTCGTGTTCTTTCCGACGAGAACGGACATGACTACTTGGCTCCCTTCGAAGCTTGCACGAGCGCGACGATCTTCTGGGCGCCGTCGGCCATGTCGCCGGCCGTGGTGATGGGCAGGCCCGAGTCGGCCAGCATCTTCTTGCCGAGCTCCACGTTCGTGCCCTCGAGGCGCACGACGAGCGGCACCTTGAGGCCGACCTGCTTGACGGCCGAGATGACGCCCTCGGCGATCGTGTCGCACTTCATGATGCCGCCGAAGATGTTGACGAAGATGCCCTTCACCTTGGGGTCGTGCGTGATGATCTTGAAGGCCGCCGTGACCTTCTCGGCCGTGGCGCCGCCGCCGACGTCGAGGAAGTTCGCCGGCTGACCGCCGAAGTGCTTGATGGTGTCCATGGTCGCCATCGCGAGCCCCGCGCCGTTGACCATGCAGCCGACGTTGCCGTCGAGCGTGATGAAGCTGAGGTCGAACTTCTTCGCCTCGACCTCGGCGGGGTCCTCCTCGTCGAGATCGCGCAGCGCCTCGAGGTCCTTGTGGCGGTAGAGCGCGTTGTCGTCGAACGTGACCTTGGCGTCGAGCGCGATCACGCGGTTGTCCTTGAGGACGACCAGGGGGTTCACCTCGAGCAGCGAGGCGTCGAGCTCGACGAACGCCTTGTACGTCGTGACGAGCAGCGCCGCCGCGTTCTTCGCGGCATCGCCCGTGAGGCCGAGCCCGTAGGCGAGGTTGCGCGCCTGGTAGCCGGCGAGGCCGACGACCGGGTCGACGAACTGCTTGAGGATCTTCTCCGGCGTCTTGGCGGCGACCTCCTCGATCTCCATGCCGCCCTCGGAGGACGCCATGACGACGACGCGGCCCGCGCCGCGGTCGACGACGACGCCGAGGTAGAGCTCGCGCGCGATGTCGGCGCCCTGCTCGACGAGCAGGCGCTTGACCTTCTGGCCGGCCGGGCCCGTCTGGTGCGTGACGAGCTGCATGCCGAGGATCTTCTGCGCAGCTTCCTTCGCGGCGGCCACGCCCTTGACGACCTTGACGCCGCCGCCCTTGCCGCGGCCGCCCGCGTGAATCTGCGCCTTGACGACGACGACCTCGCTGCCCGTCTCGGCGATGATCGCCTTCGCGGCGGCCTCGGCCTCGTCGACGGTGAACGCGGGCGTGCCCTTCGGCACGGGCACACCGTACTTCCGCAGCAGCTCCTTGCCCTGGTACTCGTGGATCTTCACAGCTTCTTCGAGGCCTCGATGAGCTCGCGCACGGCGCCGGCCGACTTCTCGAGCATGGCCGCCTCATCCGCCGACAGGGCGATCTTCACGACCTTCTCGACGCCGCCCGCGCCGATGACCACCGGCACGCCCATGTAGAGGTCCTTGTAGCCGTACTCGCCGTCGAGGAACGCGGCGCACGCGACCATGCGCTTGAGGTCCTTGAGGTACGACTCGGCCATGAGCACGGCCGCCGAGGCGGGCGCGTAGAAGGCGCTCGTGCCCATGAGCTTGACGATCTCGCCGCCGCCGTTGCGCGTGCGGTCGACGATCGCGGCCAGCTTGTCGGCCGCGATGAGCTGCGGGACCGGCACTCCGTTGACGGTGCAGGCGCTCGTCACGGGCACCATCGTGTCGCCGTGGCCGCCGAGCACCATCGGGCGGACGTCCTTGACGGAGACGCCGAGCTCGCGGGCGATGAAGAGCTGGAAGCGGGCGGAGTCGAGCACGCCGGCCATGCCGACGACCTTCTTGCCCGGAAAGCCTGTGACCTTCTTGAGCTCGTACACCATGGCGTCGAGCGGGTTCGACACGACGATGACGAACGCGTTCGGCGCCGCCTTCTTGAGGTTCTCGCCGACGCTGCGGATGATCTTCAGGTTGATCGAGAGCAGGTCGTCGCGCGACATGCCCGGCTTGCGCGGCACGCCCGCCGTGATGATGACGACGTCCGAGCCGGCGACGTCGTCCCAGCTCGAGCTGCCCTTGACGTTCGCGTCCCACCCGAGGACGGCGCCGTTCTGCTCGAGGTCGAGGGCCTTGCCCTTGGCGACGCCCTCCTTCTCGGGGATGTCGAAGAGCACGACGTCGCCGAGCTCCTTGCGCGCGACGAGCGCGGCGAGCTCGCCGCCGATGTTGCCTGCACCGATGAGGGAGATCTTCTTACGAGACATGACGGGGGCTCCTTACGCGGACTTGATGTTGGCGATGATGGCGTCGCCAAAGGCTGAACAAGAAACTTCCTTCGCGCCATCCATGAGGCGCGCGAAGTCGTAGGTGACGGTCTTCTGCGCGATGGTCTTCTCGAGCGCGGCGATCGTGCGCGTGGCCGCGCCCGTCCAGCCGAGGTGCTCGAGCAGCATGACGCCCGAGAGGATGACCGAGCCCGGGTTCACCTTGTCCTGGTTGGCGTACTTCGGCGCCGTGCCGTGCGTCGCCTCGAAGACGGCGTGGCCCGTGGCGTAGTTGATGTTGCCGCCCGGCGCGATGCCGATGCCGCCCACCTGCGCCGCGAGCGCATCCGAGAGATAGTCGCCATTCAGGTTCAAAGTCGCGATGACGTCGAACTCGTCGGCGCGCGTGAGCACCTGCTGGAGCGTGATGTCCGCGATGGCGTCCTTGACGAGGACCTGGCCCTCGGGCGGCTTGCCGCCGCAGTCGTCCCATCCGACGGCCTTGCCCGCGTACTCCTTCTTGACGAGGGCGTAGCCCCAGTCGCGGAAGGCGCCCTCGGTGAACTTCATGATGTTGCCCTTGTGCACGAGCGTCACGCTCTTGCGCTTGTGCTTGATGGCGTAGTCGAGAGCGGCGCGGATCAGGCGTTCGCTGCCCTCGCGCGAGACCGGCTTGATGCCGATGCCGCTCGTCGCGGGGAAGCGGATCTTCTTCACGCCCATCTGCGTCTGCAAGAACTCGATGACCTTCTTCGCCTCGGGCGACTCGGCGGCCCACTCGATGCCCGCGTAGATGTCCTCGGTGTTCTCGCGGAAGATCACCATGTTGACCTTCTCGGGCGCCTTGACCGGCGAGGGCACGCCCTTGAAGTACTGCACGGGGCGCAGACAAACGTAGAGGTCGAGGATCTGGCGGATGGCGACGTTCAGCGAACGGATGCCGCCGCCGACCGGCGTCGTGAGCGGGCCCTTGATGCCCACGTAGTACGTCTTGAAAGCCTCGATGGTCTCGTCGGGGAGCCAGGTGTCGAAGAGGTTCTTCGCCTTCTCGCCCGCGTACACCTCGGTCCACGCGATCTTCTTCTTGCCGCCGAACTCCTTCTCGACGGCGGCGTCGAGCACGCGCACGCTGGCGCGCCAGATGTCGGGGCCCGTCCCGTCACCCTCGATGAACGGGATGATGGGGCGATCGGGCACCTCGAGGTGCCCGGCGGCGTGCACGGTGATGGGGTCTGCTCCGGAGGGAATCTGTGGCTTTGCGCTCGGCATGACGGCCAACGATTAGGTGTGACCGAGGGGCCCTAACGCAAGGGAAAAGTTTGTGGAATCGCTAGTGCCGGCGAGTCTCTCTTCGGTACCCTGGCGGCGTGGACGGGTCGCTCGTTTTCGCCGTGCTTTTCGTCTGCGTCCCGTGGGCGATCGGGGCGGGCATCGTGTGGTGGCGACAACCCAGCCGTCGGGCGCGGCGGCTCCTCGCCCGCGTGCCCGAGAAGGCGCTCGTGGAGGTCGTCGAGGGCGAGCTCGTTCGCGTCCGCGGCAAGGTGCGCAGCGCGGGAGGCGTCCTCGAGGCGCCCTTCAGCGGGCGGAGGTGCATCGGCTTCCGCGCCGTCGCCGAGGAGAAGGAGATGCAGAGCTTGTGGAAAGAGGTCGTTCGCCTCCAGGAGTGCGCGTCGTTCCTCCTCACCGCGGACGGCGTCGAGGCGAGCGTCGAGGGACCCTTCTTCGTCGGTCTCGACGTGGACTATCGAAGTGGGGAACAGCTCGTGAAGGCGCAGCTCGATGCGCTCGCCAAGCACGGCGTGCGAGCCATTGTCGACAGGCGCGGGCGGCGTGCGCTGCGATTCCACGAGGCGATCCTCGAGGAAGGCGACCCGATCTGGGTCGTCGGCCGTGTGCGGGTGGCGGTCGATCCCCGCGGGCAGAGCGAGACCCTTCGAGGGCCGCCGGTGCTGCGCGTCCTCGAAGGAACGAAGCGCGGGCCTGTCGTCATCGTCGACGACGACCGACCCGCGAGCCCGCCCGCGTGACGCCTCAGTGGCAGGTCGGCGCGAGCGACACGTACTCCTGGCCGAGCGGCGTGAGCTGGCCCGAGCCGGAGGAGA
>Ga0265339_10003445_pt1 | contig 11069 bp, 8 predicted proteins | sample 4CB219metaG_FD_202085 | JGI IMG/M metagenome (GOLD analysis project Ga0265339, IMG submission 202085) | Rhizosphere microbial communities from Carex aquatilis grown in University of Washington, Seatle, WA, United States - 4-CB2-19 metaG | ecosystem: Host-associated > Plants > Roots > Rhizosphere...
AATGCGGCGGCAAGCCTCGCCGTGATGGTCCGTCCGGTGGACGGGGCAAAGGAGCTGACCGAATTCCTCGCCGACCGGCGCCGCAACGCGGTGCTGCTGGGTCCCGGCGGCGGCGTCGGTCCGGAAATGCGCGCGCTGGTGCTTGCCGCCCTGCAGGGGCATCGGGCGGTTGTTTTGGATGCCGACGCCCTGACCAGCTTCGCCGAAGACAAGCGCCCGCTCGGCTTGGCTTTGGGGTCCCATACCGGCGATTGCGTGCTGACCCCGCATTCTGGAGAGTTTTGTAAGATATTCAATGAGATAGAAGATAATTCTAAACTTAAATCAAAACTTGAGAAAACGCGCACAGCGGCCTCCTCAACAAAGGCAACAATCCTGCTCAAGGGCGCCGACACCGTCGTCGCCGACCGCGAGGGCGGACGGGCCTCTATCGCAGACAATGCGCCGCCCTATCTCGCGACCGCCGGAGCTGGCGATGTGCTGGCCGGGATCGTCCTGGGACTGCTCGCCCAAGGCATGCCGGCCTTCGAGGCGGCGAGCGCCGCGGCCTGGCTACACGGTGAGGCGGCCACGGCCTTCGGGCCCGGATTGATCGCCGAGGACCTGAGCGAGATGCTCCCGAAGGTCTACGCCCGCTTGTTCGACCGTCTGGCGGCCGGCCGCGATTGAAAATCCGGCGCTTGGGGCCATTTTAATAGTGCCGCGCGTTTTCGCCGTGCTATGAACCCCGCGCCTTGCGCTGGGCCGTGGCGCCGCGTAAAGCCCGTCCGAATTGTCTCAATTGCCCTTTGCGGGCGTGGCGGAATTGGTAGACGCGCGGGATTTAGGTTCCCGTGACGAAAGTCGTGGGGGTTCGAGTCCCTCCGCCCGCACCATGCCGAGGGCCCCGTCCTCCAGTCAGTGAAGTTAGGCTCATGCAAGTAACCGAAACTCTGTCCGAAGGCCTCAAGCGCGAATTCAAGGTGGTGGTCCCCGCCGCCGAGCTCGACGCCAAAGTCAACGAACGCCTCGATGAGATGAAGGACCGGGTCCGCATCAACGGATTCCGGCCGGGCAAGGTGCCCGTCTCGCATCTCAAGCGCGTCTACGGCCGTTCGGCGATGGCCGAGGTGATCGAGGCAACCGTCCGCGACACCAACAACCAGATCGTTAGCGAACGCGGCTTCAAGCTCGCCGCCGATCCGAAGGTCACGCTGGCGACCGAGAAGAACGAGATCGAGAAGGTTATCGCCGGCGAAGGCGATCTTGCCTACACGATGGCGGTCGAGATCGTGCCGCCGATCACGCTCGCGAACTTCAAGGACATCAAGATCGAGCGGTTGACCGCGGACGTGGCCGACACCGAAATCGACGAAGGCATCACCCGCATCGCCGAGCAGAACAAGCCTTACGCGCCGAAGGCAGAAGGCGAGAAAGCCGCGAAGGACGACCGCGTTACCGTTTCCTTTGTCGGCACTATCAATGGCACGCCATTCGAAGGCGGCAGCGCCGACGATTCCGTGGTGCTGCTCGGCTCCAATACCTTCATTCCCGGGTTCGAGGATCAGTTGATCGGCATCGGCGCCGGCGAGACCCGCACCGTCAAGGTCGCCTTCCCACAGCACTACGGCAAAGAAGACCTCGCCGGGAAGGCGGCCGAATTCACCGTGACTGCCAAGTCGATCGAAACCCCGGGCGCGGTGACGGTCGACGACGAATTTGCCAAGAGCCTTGGCCTGGAATCGCTCGCCAAGCTGCGCGACGCGATCAAGGACCGCATCGTCCGCGAGCATGCCGGCGTGTCACGGCAGAAACTCAAGCGCGCGTTGTTCGACATGCTCGACACGCTGCACGAGTTCGAACCGCCGCCGTCGCTGGTGGAGGAGGAATTCAACCGGGTGTGGAAGTCCGTGCTCAGCGAGCTTGAGACCGAGAAGAAGACCTTTGCGGACGAGAATACCACCGAGGAGAAGGCCAAGGCAGAATATCAGGCGATTGCCGAACGGCGCGTCCGTCTCGGCCTTGTGCTCGCCGAAATCGGCGAGAAGAACAAGATTACCGTCACTGACGATGAGCTCAACCGGGCGGTGATGGAGCAGGCGCGTCAGTTCGCCGGCCAGGAGCAGCGCGTCTTTGACTATTACCGTCAGAATCCGCAGGCTGTCGCCGCCCTGCGCGCCCCGATCTACGAGGAGAAAGTGGTCGACTTCCTGCTCGAACTTGCCCAGGTGAGCGAAAAGAAAGTCAGCCGCGACGAGCTCTTCAAGCAGGACGACGAATCCGCTGCGGCCTAGACCCCCGCTTGCGGCCGGCCATTTGCGCAATAGATACCCAGCCCGCGATACGGCTAAGCTAGCCGCTAAGTGATTCGCGTGAAGGAGCCGAAATGAGAGATCCCGTCGATACCTATATGAATTATCTGGTGCCCATGGTGGTCGAGCAGACCAACCGTGGCGAGCGGGCCTACGACATCTATTCACGCATGCTCAAGGAGCGGATCATCTTCATCACCGGCCCGATCGAGGACGGGATGGCGACGCTCACGGTTGCGCAGCTGCTGTTTCTCGAAGCCGAGAATCCGAAGAAGGAAATCTCGATGTACATCAACTCGCCGGGCGGGGTGGTGACATCGGGCATGGCCATCTACGACACCATGCAGTTTGTGCGTCCGCCGGTGTCTACGCTTTGCTGCGGGCAGGCGGCGTCGATGGGATCGTTGCTGCTCGCCTCGGGCGCCAAAGACCTGCGCTTCGCGCTGCCGAACGCGCGCATCATGGTTCACCAGCCGTCCGGCGGGTTCCAGGGTCAGGCGACCGACATCATGCTGCACGCTCAAGAAATATTGAACCTGAAAAAGCGGCTGAACGAGATCTACGTGAAACATACTGGGCAGTCGCTGAAGAAGATCGAGGATGCTCTCGAACGCGACTACTTTCTGACCGCCGACGCCGCCAAGGACTTCGGTCTGGTCGACAAGGTGATCGAAAAGCGTCCCGAAGAAATGCTTCCCAAGCCCGCCTGAGGCGCCTAGCTGGTCATCGATGCAAGCGGAACTTTCAGGCCTGGCCCCGGATTTGGCGGTTGGCGTGCTGTGAGTGAGCCACTGTTATCGTTAATCGAATCTTGATTATCGAGCCGTTAGCATGCTTCGCTTATGCTGCGGGTGACGTGTTAGGGGGAGCGGTCCACCCCACTCGGGGCCGCCGCAGTCGGAGAAGTCCGGCGCGAAACTTGCTTGGCTTGTACTGTCGCATTTGGTCTGAGGTCAGCTTAAGTGCCTGGAAAGACCCCCGATAGTACGAGGCAAGTGTGACGGAGAAGACCGGAATGAGCAAAGTCGGCGGCAGCGATTCCAAGAACACGCTTTACTGCTCGTTCTGCGGCAAGAGCCAGCACGAAGTCCGCAAGCTCATCGCCGGCCCGACCGTCTTCATCTGCGACGAATGCGTCGAACTCTGCATGGACATCATCCGTGAGGAGAATAAATCCTCGCTGGTCAAGTCGCGCGACGGCATCCCGACGCCGAAGGAAATCCGCAAGGTCCTCGACGACTACGTCATCGGCCAGGATCACGCCAAGAAGGTGCTCTCGGTCGCCGTCCACAACCACTACAAGCGGCTCAATCACCAGACCAAGCACAACGACGTCGAGCTCGCGAAGTCGAACATCCTGCTGATCGGCCCGACCGGTTCCGGCAAGACGCTGCTGGCGCAGACACTGGCGCGCATCCTCGACGTGCCATTTACGATGGCGGACGCGACGACGCTCACCGAAGCCGGCTACGTTGGCGAGGACGTCGAGAACATCATCCTCAAGCTGCTGCAGTCCGCCGACTATAACGTCGAGCGCGCCCAGCGCGGCATCGTCTATATCGACGAGATCGACAAGATCTCGCGCAAGTCCGACAACCCGTCGATCACCCGCGACGTGTCGGGCGAGGGCGTGCAGCAGGCGCTGCTCAAGATCATGGAAGGCACCATCGCGTCGGTGCCTCCGCAGGGCGGCCGCAAGCACCCGCAGCAGGAATTCCTGCAGGTCGACACCACCAACATTCTCTTCGTCTGCGGCGGCGCCTTCGCCGGCCTCGAAAAGATTATCTCGTCGCGTGGCCGGTCCACCTCGATCGGCTTCAGCGCCAAGGTGCTGGCGCCCGAGGACCGCAAGACCGGCGAAATCTTCCGCGAGGTCGAGCCGGAGGACCTGCTCAAGTACGGCCTCATCCCGGAATTCGTCGGCCGTCTTCCGGTGGTGGCGACGCTCGAGGACCTCGACGAGGCATCGCTCAAGCTCATCCTCACGCAGCCGAAGAACGCGCTGGTGAAACAGTACCAGAGGCTGTTCGAAATGGAGTCGATCGACCTGACTTTTGCCGAGGAGGCGCTGGGCGCCATCTCGCGCAAGGCGATCGACCGCAAGACCGGCGCCCGTGGCCTGCGCTCCATCATGGAAGGCATCCTGCTCGACACCATGTTCGACCTTCCGAGCCTGGAAGGCGTCGAAGAGGTGGTGATCTCCAAGGAGGTCGTCGAGGGAACCGCTCGTCCGCTCTACATCTACGCCGATCGCAGTGACCGGACGGCTGAATCCGGCGGCGCCAGCGCCTAGGCCTGCCCGCCCGGGCAGGGAACAGCTTGTCGAATCGCGCCTTTAATGGTGGCGTGTTGGGGTGTGCGGTTCGTTTTTACCGAGAAAACGGGCCTTACTTGCGGACGACAGATCGTCATCCTACGTATAGCGTTAGAAAAATACTGAGCCACGACGCTTCGTAGGTTTCTATCCGGCACTGTGCCGCGACGCCGAATAGCCGGGTCAAAGCACAGGGGCACAACAAAAAGGACTACGCCAATGACAGCCAAGCCACGACCCCCGCTGCAGCCCGGCGAAACCCGGGCCTATCCGGTTCTCCCGCTGCGCGACATCGTGGTGTTTCCGCACATGATCGTTCCGCTCTTCGTCGGCCGTGAAAAGTCGATCAAGGCGCTGGAAGAGGTCATGCGCTCTGACACCTTCATCCTTCTTGCGACGCAGAAGAACGCTTCGGATGACGATCCGGCGACCGACTCGATCTTCGAGGTCGGTACGCTCGCGAGCGTTCTGCAGCTGCTCAAGCTGCCCGACGGCACCGTCAAGGTGCTGGTCGAGGGCGCCGAGCGCGCCAAGGTGCGCAAGTACACCGACCGCATCGAATATTACGAAGCCGACGCCACCGTGCTGGCCGACGACATGGGCGACCGTGTCGAGGCGGAAGCCATGGCGCGTTCGGTCATCACCGAGTTCGAGAGCTACGTGAAGCTGAACAAGAAGGTGTCGCCCGAAGTCGTCGGCGTGGTCCAGCAGATCGAGGACTATGCCAAGCTCGCCGACACGGTCGCTTCGCATCTCGCCGTCAAGATTCCCGACAAGCAGGAAATCCTGGAGACGCCCGTCGTCACCCAGCGCCTCGAGAAGGTGCTCGGGCTGATGGAGAGCGAAATCTCCGTTCTGCAGGTCGAGAAGCGCATCCGCACGCGCGTCAAGCGCCAGATGGAGAAGACGCAGCGCGAGTACTACCTCAACGAGCAGATGAAGGCGATCCAGAAGGAGCTCGGCGACGAGGAAGGCAAGGACGAACTCGCCGAACTCGAAGAGAAGATCAAGAAGACCAAGCTGTCGAAGGAGGCCCGCGAGAAGGCCACCCACGAACTCAAGAAGCTACGCCAGATGTCGCCGATGTCCGCGGAAGCGACCGTCGTGCGCAACTACCTGGATTGGCTGCTGTCGATCCCGTGGAACAAGAAGAGCAAGGTCAAGAAGGATCTCACGCTCGCCGAGCAGATCCTCGACGCCGATCACTATGGCCTGGAGAAGGTCAAGGAGCGCATCGTCGAGTATCTCGCCGTGCAGCAGCGCGCCAACAAGCTGACCGGTCCGATCCTCTGCCTGGTCGGTCCCCCGGGCGTCGGCAAGACCTCGCTCGGCAAGTCGATCGCGAAAGCGACCGGCCGCGAGTTCGTGCGCGTGTCGCTCGGCGGCGTGCGTGACGAGGCCGAGATTCGCGGTCACCGCCGCACGTATATCGGCTCGATGCCCGGCAAGATCATCCAGTCGATGCGGAAGGCGAAGACCTCGAACCCGCTGTTCCTGCTCGACGAGGTGGACAAGATGGGCGCCGATTTCCGCGGCGATCCGTCGTCGGCATTGCTCGAGGTTCTCGACCCCGAGCAGAATCATACGTTTAACGATCACTACCTCGAGGTCGACTACGATCTCTCCAACGTGATGTTCATCACCACGGCAAACACGCTCAACATACCCCCGCCGCTGATGGACCGCATGGAGATCATCCGCATCGCCGGCTACACCGAGGATGAGAAGGTCGAGATAGCGCGCAAGCACTTGATCCCTGCTGCGGTTGCCAAGCATGGCCTCGACTCAAAGGAATGGTCGATTGACGATGAGGGCCTACTCACGCTGATCCGCCGTTACACGCGGGAAGCGGGCGTGCGCAACCTCGAGCGCGAGCTATCGACTTTGATCCGCAAGGCGGTCAAGGAGTTGATGACGTCGAAGAAAAAGACGATCACGGTCACCGCCGTCAGCCTTAGCGACTATCTTGGCGTGGCGAAGTATCGCTACGGCGAGATCGAAGCCGAAGACCTAGTCGGCATGGTCACCGGTCTTGCCTGGACCGATGTGGGCGGGGAACTGCTCACCATCGAAGGCACCTCGATGCCCGGCAAAGGCCGCATGACCGTCACCGGCAACCTGCGTGACGTGATGAAAGAGTCAATCTCGGCGGCGGCATCTTACGTGCGCTCGCGGGCGATCGCCTTCGGCATCCAGCCGCCGCTGTTCGACAAGCGGGACATCCACGTGCACGTGCCGGAAGGCGCGACGCCCAAGGATGGACCGTCGGCGGGTGTCGCCATGGTCACGGCCATCGTTTCGGTGATGACCGGCATTCCGGTGCGCCGCGACGTCGCCATGACCGGCGAGATTACGCTGCGTGGCCGCGTGCTGCCGATCGGCGGCCTGAAAGAGAAGCTGCTGGCCGCCGCGCGCGGCGGCATGAAGACCGTGCTGATCCCTGAGGAGAACGCCAAGGATCTCACCGAGATATCGGAGGCGATCAAAAAGAATCTTGAGATCGTGCCGGTGTCGCGCATGGACGAAGTGCTGGCCCGCGCGCTGGTGCGCAAGCCTGAGCCGATCGAGTGGGATGAGGCCGCGGCCAAGATCCCAACCGAAGCCGCCGCCACCGACGGTGCGGTGGAGGAAGATGGTTCTGGTCTGACGGCGCACTAAGCAAGCGGAAGGTTCACGAAAACGCAAAACGGCGCCCCTCGCGGGCGCCGTTTTCATTTGTCCCGGGCCTTCGTGCGTGTGGCTTGCAACGCAAGCCGGACTGGCGATAGTGGCGGCGAGGGCGGTTAGCTCAGCTGGTAGAGCGCCTGCTTTACACGCAGGATGTCGGCGGTTCGAGTCCGTCACCGCCCACCAGCCTTCGCTCGGTGCAATTTGTCGGCGCGCAGCAAAACGCAAAGCGGCAGGCGCGGAATCTTTCCACGCCTGCCGTAATTTCACCTGAGGGTCCGGCGAAACGCCGTCAGATCGATTCTTTCAATTCCTTGGAGGCGCGGAAGGCGACCTTCTTGCTTGCCTTGATCTGGATGGCTTCGCCGGTTGCCGGATTGCGGCCCATGCGCGCGGCGCGCTTGCGCACTTGCAAGATGCCGAGGCCGCCGATGCGGATGCGCTCGCCCTTCTTCAAATGCTTGACGATGTTGCCGACGAAATCGCTGAGTACGGTTTCCGCCTGCTTCTTCGACATCTCGTGCGTTTCCGCCAGCGAAGCGGCGAGGTGCTTTATCGTGACTGTCGGTGGTGTCGGAGCTTTTCCAGGAACCATTGCCATCGTTGGGACCCTCCTCATGGAATCCGTGAGCTTGGCGAAGCGCCAAACACGTCGCCCGCATAGACGATTCGGGGGCGGTCTGACCATCGATTCTTCGCATAAAATAAGGCTTTTTCGCAATTTTGGCTGTGCAAAGCGGTTTACCTTGACTTGGGGTAGGGGCGCCTATAACTCGACCGGACGCCCGCGGGGGCGTAGCTCAGTTGGTTAGAGCGCTGCCCTGTCACGGCAGAGGCCGCGGGTTCGAGTCCCGTCGCTCCCGCCATTATATCAATGACTTAGCGCACCTTCGCAGTTGCGATAGCGACGCGTTTTGGGCGGCCATTCCATGCCCGAATTATGCTCGTAGAAGCCGCAATCCTCGCCCCGCGAGCACTGTTCTTCGACGTGTTCGGGACGCTGGTCGACTGGCGCTCGTCGATCGCGCGGGAGGCGGAACATATCCTGGGTGACCTCGGCTACCAGCTCGACTGGGCGGCCTTTGCCGACGCCTGGCGCGGCGAATACCAGCCCGGGATGGAAGAGGTGCGCGCGGGGCGCATTCCGTTTTCCAAGCTCGACGTGCTGCATCGGCACAATCTCGAACGCATCCTGCCTCGCTTCGGCTTGCAGAATTTGTCGGACGAAGTGTTGCAGGACCTGAACCTCGCCTGGCACCGGCTCGACGCCTGGCCGGATGTGCCGGCGGCGCTCAAGCGGCTCAAGCAAAAATTTCTGCTGGCGCCGTGCTCGAACGGAAACATTTCGCTGATGGTCGATCTCGCGCGGCGCAACGATCTGCCGTGGGACGCAATCCTCGGCGCGGAGGTCGCGGGCGACTACAAGCCGAAGCCGCGCGTTTATCTCGCGGCTTGCGCGGCGTTCGATCTTGCGCCGGGCGAATGCATGATGGTTGCCGCGCACAGCGGCGACCTTGCGGCGGCGGCGCAGTGCGGACTGCTCACCGCGCACACCGCGCGCGTCGATGAATACGGGCCGAACACCGGCGAGGCCAACCCGGCTGTGCCCGTCAATTTTGCCGCGAAGGATCTGGCCGGTCTTGCCGACCAGCTCGGCGTCTAACTCGCGTCGTCAATTGCGACGACGACGTCGGTCGCCGGCTTTGGCTTGGCGAGCGGATGTCTTGATGAAGTCGACGAACGCCCGCAGCGGCGCGGGCACGAGTCGCCGTCCGGGGTAATAGAGGAACGGCCCGGAAAAGCGCTGCCACCACGGCTCGAGCACCGGCTCGAGAACGCCGGCATCGAAGTGCGGCCGCAGCCAGTCCTCGAACAGGTAGATGATGCCCGTGCCGGCGATCGCCGCATCGACAGCGAGTTCGGTCGCTCCACCGGCCCGCACGATCAGCGGGCCCGCCGGATCGACCCGCACAAGCTTGCCGTTGCGCTCGAACTCCCACAGCGTCATCGCCCCGCTTGGGAAACGCCCGCGCAGACAGGCATGGCCGAGCAATTCGCGGGGATGCTCCGGCCTGCCATGCCGATCAAGGTAGGCGGTGGAGGCGGCCGCGGCGAAGCGCTGCACGCGCGGACCGATCGGCACCGCGATCATGTCCTGCTCCAACCGTTCGTCGTAGCGAATGCCGGCGTCGCACCCGGCTGCGAGCACGTCGACGAAACTGTCATCGGTAATCACTTCCAGCTCGATGTCGGGATAGGCGGCGAGGAAAGGCGGAACAATGCTGGGCAGCACCAGCCGCGCCGCGCTGACCGGTACATTAAGACGCAACAAACCAGCCGGCGTGTCGCGAAAGGAATTCACCACGTCGAGCGTCGCTTCCACCTCGGTCAACGCCGGGCCTAACCGTTCCAGCAGGCGCTGGCCCGCCTCGGTGGGGACGACGCTGCGCGTTGTCCGGTTGAGAAGCCTGGTGCCGAGTTGTGTCTCGAGGCGGCGCACCGCCTCACTCAGTCCTGACGGGCTACCGCCGCTGGCACGCGCGCCCTCGCGAAAACCGCGAGCGCGCGCGACCGCCACGAAAGCGTTGAGATCACCGAGGTCGGCTTTCATTGTTCGAAAATCCGTACAACCTGTGCGGATTGTACATATTTCCGCGAGAGGGGGCGAGGGCTATCTGCGGGGTGTGTTTGAAGGAGATTGAAATGCCCAGCATCGACCAATCCGGCACCTTCCCCATCGGCGGCCGTACCGTGAGACGGCTCGGCTACGGCGCCATGCAACTCGCAGGGCCCGGTGTGTTCGGCCCGCCCAAGGACCATGGTGCCGCACTCGCCGTTCTTCGCGAGGCCATTGCGCGCGGGGTGAACCACATCGACACCAGCGACTTCTATGGGCCCCATGTCACCAATCAAATCATCCGCGAAGCACTGCACCCTTATCCTGACGATCTCGTCATCGTCACCAAGATCAGTGCTCGGCGCGGCGCGGACGGATCATGGATTCCGGCCTTCTCGCGCGCGGAGCTTACCCAGGCGGTCCACGACAATCTCCGCAATCTCGGACTCGACGTTCTCGATGTGGTCAACCTTCGCAGCATGTTCGACATCCATGGACCAGCCGAGGGATCGCTCGAGGCGCCGCTTACCGTCTTGGCCGAGTTGCAGCGGCGAGGCCTGATCCGCCACATCGGGCTGAGCAATGTGACGCCAACGCAGGTCGCGGAAGGGCGCAGGATCTGCGAGATTGTTTGCGTGCAGAATCAATACAACCTGGCGCATCGGGACGACGATGCGCTGATCGACCAGCTTGCGCGCGACGGCATCGCCTATGTGCCGTTCTTTCCGCTCGGCGGGTTCCATCCGCTGCAGTCGTCAACTTTGTCTGCCGTCGCCGCGCGCCTCGGCGCCACGCCGATGCAGGTCGCGCTGGCCTGGCTGCTTCGGCGCGCACCCAACATTCTCTTGATCCCAGGCACCTCGTCGGTCGCGCACTTGCGCGAGAATCTCGCCGCGGCGGAGCTCGATCTGCCAGACGATGCGCTTAAGGAGCTCGACGGCGTGGCGAATATCGAGAGGGCCGAGGCCGTGGCTTCTTGAGCGACAGAGGAAGCGTCTAGCCTTTGTAGACCGGCTCCGGCTGGGTGAACCAGCTTGCCAGGATGTGGTAGACCATCTTGTAGTTCTTCTGCTGGAAGCTGGCGTGCGAGATGCCGGACATCACGGTGAACTGCTTGTCCGGGTTCGGCAGCTTCTCGAAGAACTTCACGAGGTCGGTCATCGAGGCGATGCCGTCGTGC
>Ga0265339_10003446_pt1 | contig 11068 bp, 9 predicted proteins | sample 4CB219metaG_FD_202085 | JGI IMG/M metagenome (GOLD analysis project Ga0265339, IMG submission 202085) | Rhizosphere microbial communities from Carex aquatilis grown in University of Washington, Seatle, WA, United States - 4-CB2-19 metaG | ecosystem: Host-associated > Plants > Roots > Rhizosphere...
ACGACAACAGGAGCACAGACAAGACTCCAAATACCGTCAAAGTGAAAGCGAGGTCGCTCATGGCACGGTTACCTGCAACTGAACCCATTCATTTAGCCATTCGCATCGCTTGTCAAGCGCGGATACAACTGGATCGCGATCGCGTCCGATCTCCGAATTGGTTCCGGTAGAAGTATCGGTCGGCTGGCACCGGGACGATTCACCAATTTTGTCATAAAATTCAACTTTCTTGCCAGCTTCGGGACTGAAACCAGGCCCGGCAACATGGCTCCAATCAAGTTGGAACGCCCCGCGCCAGACTCGACAGAGGCGGGGCGTTGGTTACAATCCTTTCAGACGTTCGACCATATTGCCTTATGCCCAAGAAAAGCCTCCGGCCGCCGGCGCTGAAAATTCTCTTCATCGGCGGCACCGGCAAAATCAGCACCGCAGTCAGCCAGCAGGTGCTGGCCCAAGGACACGACCTGTTTTTGCTCAATCGCGGGCGACAGGCGAAAAATCCGCCGGGCAGCCGCAGCCTGACCGTTGATGTCAACGACTTGAAGGCTGCCCGCGTCGCCTTACGGAACCTGCGATTCGACGTGGTCGTGGATTGGATTGGTTTTACGACAGAACACATCGAGCGCGACCTCGCGTTGTTCAAGGACCGGACCGCGCAATTCATTTTCATCAGCTCCGCCTCCGTCTATCAAAAACCGCCAACGCATTATCTGATCACGGAAGCGACCCCGCTGCACAATCCCTTCTCGGATTATTCCAGCAACAAAATCGCCTGCGAGGAACGCCTGATGCGCGCGTATCGGGAGGAAAATTTTCCGGTGACCATTGTCCGCCCTTCCTACACTTATAATCATTATTTTCCCGTAGCCGTCGGCGGCTTCGGCTGCTACACGCTGGCCGACCGGCTGAAACGGGGCAAGCCCATCATCGTCCACGGTGATGGCTCGTCATTGTGGGTCATGACGCATGCCGAGGATTTTGGGCGGGGCTTCCTGGGATTGCTTGGAAACCAACAGGCGGTCGGGCACGCGTTTCACATCACCTCGGACGAAGTGCTGACGTGGAACCAGATCTACCAGACCATCGCCGAGGCCTTGGGCGTGAAAGCGGACATCGTACACATTCCGTCGGACTTTCTCGCCAGGACGGCGCCGGAATATGCCGGCAGTTTATTGGGCGACAAATCCTGGAGCGTGGTTTTCGACAACCGCAAAATCAAGACATTCGTGCCCGGTTTTCAGGCCCTCATCCCCTTTCGCGAAGGCACCCGGCGGACTGCCGCCTGGTTCGATGCCGACCGGAAACGCCGGCGGATTGATGCGGCCGTGAACCGGCAGATAGACGCCCTCCTCAAGGCCTATACCGGCCAGACCGCGCATTGAGCCGGGGCCGGGTTACTGGTTTTGCGCCGCTAGAAATCGTTCCGCGTCGATCGCCGCGGCGCAGCCCGAGCCCGCCGCCGTCACCGCCTGCCGATAAACGTGGTCCGCGCAGTCGCCCGCCACAAACACGCCGGGTATATTCGTCATCGTGCCTTGTTGCGGAACCACAAAGCCGTTGGTGTCCGTTTCGATCTGTCCCTTGAAAATTCCCGTGTTCGGCACGTGGCCGATGGCGATGAACACCCCCGCGCAATTCAGGACCGATTCCGCGCCGGTCTTGAGGTTCTTCAGTTTCACACCGGTGACCTTGTCCTGTTTCACGTCGAGCACTTCCGTTATGGCGGAATCCCAAACCGGCTTGATTTTGGGGTTGGACAAGGCGCGTTCAGCCATGATTTTGGACGCGCGCAACTGGTCGCGGCGGTGAATCAAATGAACGGTCGAGCCGAAACGCGTGAGATAGATCGCCTCTTCGCACGCGGAATCGCCCCCGCCGACCACGACCAGCGGCTGGTTGCGGAAAACCGGCAGCGCGCCGTCGCACGTTGCGCAATAGGTCACTCCCTTGGTCTCCAGCAGGTTCTCACCCGGCACACCCAGATGTCGGTGGCCGGCGCCAGTGGCAATGATGATGGTTTGCGTCTCCACCGTTTCACCGTCCACGGTCAGCGTGAAGGGTTTCCGGGAAAAATCCGCGGCCTCAACCGACCCGAAACTGGCCCGGGCGCCGAAACGTTCCGCCTGTTTTTGCATCCGCGTCATCAGCTCGTACCCGTCCACGCCTTCGGGAAAGCCGGGATAGTTTTCAACGATGCTGGTGGTGGTCAGCAGGCCACCGGGTTGTTTGCCGGTGAGCACGAGCGGTTGGAGATTGGCGCGCGCGGTATAAAGCGCTGCCGTCCAACCGGCGCAACCTGAACCGATGACAATGACTTTTTCCATAAGGCGCGAAACATAGTTCGCCGGTGCCGGAGTTGCAAGTTTGCCGCACGATTTGAATTTGCCGCACACGCCGGTTGGGGCTTTACTATCCCGGATGAAGCGCTCCACTGTCCTGAATCTGGCCGGAATGGCCGCCGTCGCTATTTTTTGGGGCGCTCAACTCATTTGCCAGGCCCAATCCGCCCCGACCAATGTCTGGATGCTCGACCTGCCAGGGCCATATACCACGTCGTCTCCGGCCATCGCCCCGGATGGCACCATTTATCAAGCGACCTTTTCCGGCAAATTGCTGGCCGTCACCCCAGCGGGAAAATTAAAGTGGATGTTTCAAACCGGAAGCGAGATCCGCTCTTCTCCGGCCATTGGCGATGACGGAACAATTTATTTCGGATCCCGCGACGGCAAATTCTACGCCGTCACGCCCGATGGCAGCCTCCAATGGACCTTCCCGACGGGCGCATGGGTGGATTCATCGCCGGCCCTCGGGGCCGACGGGACGATTTATTTCGGGTCCTGGGACACCCATTTCTACGCGCTCCACCCCGACGGCTCCCGGAAATGGACTTTCCCAACCGGCGACATCATTGATTCATCACCGGCCATCGGCGCGGACGGCACCATTTATTTCGGTTCACACAACAAACAGTTTTACGCGTTAAAGCCCGACGGCACGTTGCGTTGGAAGTTCGCCACCAGCGGCCAGATCATCTCCTCCCCGGCCATTGCCGCCGATGGGACCATCTATTTCACTTCGACGGACGGCAATCTGTACGCCCTGCAACCGGACGGCACGGTGCGCTGGCGCCTGCACACGGGCGGTGCGATGGAATCCTCGCCCGTGCTGGACGCAAACGGCAACCTCTACCTGTCCGTGAATCTAGACGACGTGTCGGTGAGCCCGGACGGGAAAATGCGCTGGCAGGTGTTGTCTTTTTTCCTGGTTGACGCCTCGCCGGCGGTCACGGCGAATGGCGGGATTTATTTTTCGGCGAACGCAAGGGATTTGATGGCGATCACGCCGGACGGCCAAACGATGTGGCGGTGCAACACGGACACCAATTCCGAGCACAACAACATCGTTGCCTCTCCGGCCATCGGCAAGGATGGGACCATTTACATAGCCAACGTCGCATACTTATGTGCGATCAATTCCACCAATCGTCTGGCGCCGTTGGCGGCGGGTTCCTGGCCGATGTTCCGTGCCAATCCACGTCACACGGGCCGCGTGAACGCAAACTGAAGGCTTTACAGCCGTTCGCGCCCGCCGTAGCCGCTTTCGAGATCGTGCCAGAATTCCACGTCTTCCTCGTCCTGCTCCCAGCAGAGAAAAACCTCCTTGCCGCCGATGATGGCCGGAAAATCCACCAAACCGCGTTCCAGGTCCTTGACAATAATCTGGCGGCGCTGAAACTCGGCCAGAATGTCCTGCACGTCCGCCAGCGTGCGAACCTGGTCATTGACCGTCTGGCCGCCCGCGTCGTGGCCCTGCTTCATCAATGCGCCCAGCCGCTTTTCGTGGCGCTCCAATAAATGGCGAAGCTGATTGAGCCGCTCCAGCCACTTGCGGATCTGCGGCAGCATCGCCCGCGCCTCATCGCGCGTGTAATGTTTTTTAAAACGATGTTTCATCAGCCATGGCGTTCACGGCGGGAAAATAAAAAACCATTCCTGGCGTTTGCGCAAACGCAAACGCCAGGGAACAGATGGATAAGATCGCGATGGCAGACTACTTCTGCCAGGTGCGCTTCTTGTGACGATTCAAACGCAGCTTCTTGCGACGTTTGTGTTTGTTGATTTTGGCCTTGCGGCGTTTTTTCAGTGAACCCATGCGCCAATGGAGTACTTCCAAGGGGCCTGGTTTGTCAATAACTCTGTGGCTTATCTGCCCGGGGCGCGCGCCGGGATTTTACGATTCTATTCAAACCCGGCTGATTTCCGCAACCGCGCGGACGAAAGATATTTTTCCCGCTCCGGGTTGTTTGAAAAAAGTCCGCGGCTATGGGTTTTGCCTAGCCCGATAGAATATTCGGGGTCCGGCGCCGGCGCCCGGAACCGTCAGGACCAGTGAACCGGAATCGTTCGTGACGCTGAACAGCGAGGCCCAATCCAGGAGATTGGTGGATTGTTCGATGACGTATCGGCCGCCGGTTTCCGAGTTGAACCGCATCTGAAACAAGCCGGGGTTGTTCGTTCCCAACGCCGCCAACGTCGGCGGAGGATACACGATGCCCGCCAGGTCCTCGGAAAAATTCGGCAGCGGCAGAACGAGACTGCCGTTGGTGGTGGCGGCCTGACTGAAACCCGCATTCGTGCCGGTCGCCGGATCATACCAGTCGGCCAAGTACCGGCCGGGTGGCCAGTTGGTGATGGTCACGGTTTGGCCTGATTGCAGGGGCAACGTCGCCGTGGTCCCGCCGGCGGGAAAAGCGGCGTTGGGCGAAACGACGTAAAGCAAGGCTTCATGCGTACCGCGCAGGCCGATGGCCTGCTGCGACGGCTGCCAGTTGCCGGTGTAAGTGGACGGCAGCACTTGATTCAACTGCACCCAATCCAGATAAAACCAGTCACCGCCCGCGTTGGTGATGGTAATCACGTGTTTGCCGGCGGGCAGATTGACCGTAATATTGGTGTTGTATTCCTCATCCACGGCATAGGTGCCGTCCAGGTTCGGAAGATTGGTGCTGAACAGTTGGGTGTTGTCTGCGAGCACGACCATGATCGAAGCGTCCGAGACGGAATTCAGGTGCATCACCAGTTGCGCGTTGTTGGTAAACCAGGCGCTCAACCGAAAGGGCGTCTTCAGATCGGCGTGATAAATCCCGTGAACAAAGCCGTCGAGCGCGGCGGCGGAATTGCCCACGGCGGCCGCATTGGGAACGGCCACCTGACCGGAAACCAGGACACCCCAGTTGCCATTCAGCGGGAGTTGCACGTCAAACGGCTGGCCGCCGGGTATTGGATTGCCCACCGTCGTCGGCGGAGCGCCGGATGTTTGAAAATTAATGTTCGTCCATGCGCCTTGTTCCCAGCCGGTCCGGTTCAAGATGGCGCCAAGCGCGGCATAAACCGGATAGTCGCCTTCACTGTCAATGTTCTCCCACCACCACGACATGGCCGTGCCGGCGGAACCGCCGAGTGCGCCGCCCCAGATGCCTTCGCGCCAGCCACGGAGATAAAGATCGTTGGTGCGATTCCAGCCGGCCGCCGAGGTGCCGAATTCCTCGATCACCACCGGCTTGCCGTAACTCTGGAGAAACGACTGGGCGACCGCTGACAGTTGGGTGGCGGGCGCCGGTTCGCCATACGAATGATAATTCGCAAAATCGAGCTGTGGCAGCGACCAGATTTCCGGGCGATCGCTGCTGCCGGTAAGGCTGGTGGTGACGAGATGGCCAAAGATGTCATTGGTGTGCATCCACGCCCCCATCACCCCATGCCAGGCCGCCACGTTGGTGGCGTTCAGAAAAGAGTAATCGTTGTCGATCTCATTGAAAAATTCCCAGGCCAGCAGGTTCTGGCTGTAACCCCAGCGGGCGACGAGGTAGCGCAGGCGTTTTTGATAAATCTTCATGGCCGCCGAGTTGGTGAAGAAATCATTCGCCGCCGTGCAAAAACCCCCGTTGGTGACGTTGTAAGGATTCTGGGGCCAGTAATTGCCCCCACCCCAGTAAGGATCCGGCTGCGTCGCGAACATGCCATGGTAATCGAGGCAGAGCAGCAGGTAAATGCCGTGCTGTTCGGCCTGCTGAAACACGTAGTCCAGTTGCCATGCCGGCTGGAGTGAATAGTTGTTCAGCGAGGTCGCCGTGTCTTCGATGCCGAACGCCCAAGGACACATCCAGATTCGGGCATAATCTTCGCCGACGTTTTGCATGGCCGGGAACCACGTGTCGTAATTGTAAGTGCCCGGCCCATCGAACCAGCCCACGTTTTCGCCAATCAATCGCAGCGGCTGGCCGTCGCCGGTTTGAAAATATTGTTTACCAGGGGCAATCCCCACGTAGCCAGACCGCGCGAGCGATGCCGTGGCGGGCACGACGAAATTGGTGCCCACGGGCGTGCCGCAAGGCTGGTTGTTGGTCTGGATGGCGAGCAAAAGCGAATAGGCGCCGGATTCCGGCGGCGTAAAGCGCAGCCGCCAGCCGGGCGAACCCACCGCCGTGTCCTGTTCATATCCGGCCGAAAGGGAACGCTGGTAGTTCTGGTACCAGAACGCGGGGACCGTTAACGTTTTGCCCGATGGGAAGGTGAAGGTAGCATCGAGCCGGATGCTATCCGGGTCAAAAGGATTGGAGACGGTTGGAACGTTGGTAATACCAAACTCCAGCCGCTGCCATAGTTGGGCGGAAGTGAGCTGGATGAACTGGGGCGCGGGTTGGGCTTCGGACACAGACTCCAGCAGACCAGCCGCAAGGATAAGAAGGCCAATGGCTGCTTTCGGCTTCACGTATAAAGCCTGTCTTATCCTGGAGAAAATACAATCAATAAACCACCTTGTTCAGCGGATACTCAATGATACCTTCCGCGCCGGCGGCTTTGAGTTTCGGAATCAGTTCACGCACCACATGCTCGTCAATGATTGTCTCCACGGCCACCCAGCCTTTCTGGCTCAGGCCGGAGATCGTCGGGTTGCGCAATGCGGGCAGTGATTTAAGCAGGCTCGCCAGGTTCTTTTCGGCGATGTTCATCTTCAAGCCGACTTTCGTCTCCGCTTCCAGTGCACCCTTGAGCAGCAACGCCAGCGTCTCGATTTTTTTGCGCTTCCACGCATCCTTCCACGCCGTGTGATTGGCGATGAGCCGCGGCGTCGAGACCAGCAGCGTGTCCACGATGCGCAGCTTGTTCGCACGCAACGACGAGCCGGTCTCCGTCAATTCCACAATCGCATCCACCAGTTCGTGCGCCTTCACTTCGGTCGCGCCCCAGGAAAATTCCACTTCCGCCTTCACGCCATGGCGGCGGAGATATTTTTTGGTGAGATTGACGACCTCCGTGGCGATGCGTTTGCCCTTCAAATCCCTGACGGATTTGATTTTCGAATTTTCCGGTACGGCCAGCACCCAGCGCGCCGGCTGCCGCGTGGCCTTGCTGAACAGGAATTCGCCGACCTCGTGCACCTTGGAGCCGTTCTCGACGATCCAATCGCGGCCCGTGATGCCGCAATCCAGATAGCCGTGCTCGACGTAGCGGCTGATTTCCTGCGCGCGAATCAGCCGGATTTCCAGTTCGTCGTCGTCCACGTACGGCACATAGGAACGGCTGCTGACGGAAATATTGTAGCCCGCCTTGGCCATCTTTTGAATGGTGGCTTCCTGCAAACTGCCCTTGGGCAGGCCAAATCTCAGTTTCTTGCTCATTTCAAATTTTCAACGGTAGGGCTGACCTGCCGGTCAGCCGGACGCGCGGCAACACGTCCCTACCGATCTGGCGTGTGACGGGATTAGTCTGCCAAGTCCAGCCCGGGAACGCCACTTTCTTCTTTATCTCCAAAATCCTGTTCGCCCTCGTTCTCGTCCTCGTAATCGGAAAGTTAAAATTCGAGGACAAGGAGGAGAGCGAGAACGATTACGATTTCCAAATGACGCGCCGCCCTTGAACCGAAATTTCTCCCCGCGCAATCGCCGCCACGCACCTGGAATAAAGCTCATATTCCGCTGTGTGAATCCGCTGAATCAAAGTGTCGGGCGTGTCCTGATCCAGCACCGGTACGGTTTGCTGACCGATGATGGGCCCGGCATCCACGCCGGCATCCACAAAATGCACCGTGCAGCCTGTCACCTTCACGCCGTGATCCAGCGCCTGTCTCCACGCTTCCAAACCCGGAAACGACGGCAGGAGTGATGGATGGATGTTGACGATGCGCCCCTCAAACGCGCGAAGAAAATCCCCTTTCAGTACCCGCATGAAGCCCGCCAGCACAACCAGATCCACCTTCGCTTCCTGTAACGCGCCGACAAACGCCCGCTCCGCCTCCTCGTCCAACTTGGTGCGGAATTTTCCCGGCGGGATGAACCGGGCCGGAAGGTTTCGTTCGCGCGCATGGGCTAACATTCCAGCGGTTTCGACATCGCTCAAAACCAGCGCGACCGCGGCGGGGATTTTTCCCGAGGCGCAGGCATCGGCAATGGCGGCAAAGTTCGAGCCTTTGCCGGAGCCAAGGACGCCCAATCGAAATGGATTGCTCACTGCGCTTTGAATAACAGAGCGAACTTCCAAAACAAGTGAAAAGGGGAACTCGCGCGGCAATGCTTTACGCGATCCACCGCGTGGCGCAGCTTTACGCGGAATCGTAAATCAGAACCGCCTTTAGCTTTTGCCTTCTGCCCTCTTTAATCAATTACGCAGTTCAATTGTCGCTCACGCTGACCTCGGGTCAGTGTCGTCTGCGACGGTATCCGTCTGACGAGCCACGCCTGATCTCCGTCGATGGAAAACGTTAAATAAATCAATTCACATAATCAATTCACATAATCTTGACATAATCGTTTGATTCTATAATACTTCACCCCTCAGGCTTACTCACCATGCTTGGGAGGTGCCAAGGCTTCTGGGAAGTTTGATTCAGTCAACGCAATGATTTCCGCTGAACCGGAATCGCTGAAACCCGATAGCAATTATGAAAACTCAGCCGGTCCATTGGTCCCTCGTAGCCGTATTATTGGCCAGTCTCGGCTTGATGCTGGCCAGTCCGGCGGCAGCGCAGATCTTCACGAACTTGCACAACTTCAAAGCGGGCGTAAAAACTGACGGGTTTGAACCGTATGCGGCTTTGATTATCTCGGGCAACACCTTGTATGGAACGACGTACCTTGGCGGTTCCAATAATGGCACGGTGTTCGCCGTCAAGACCGACGGCACGGGTTATACGAATGTGTACACGTTTACATCGGTCGGTAACGACGGACGCAACCCTCATGGCGAACTGGTATTATCAGGCAACACCTTGTACGGGACAACCGTGGGCGGCGGAAGTCCAGGCGCGGGCAATGTGTTCAAGGTGAACACCGATGGCGGCGGGTTTCTAAGCTTGCATACCTTTACCGGTGTTACGGGCGGCGATGGCGGCGGTCCAGAAGGCGGACTCGTCATATCCGGCAGCACCTTGTATGGAACGACGGTAAGCACCGTGTTCAAGATTGACATGAATGGCCTGAGTTTTACCAACTTGCATCGCTTCGCGGGAGGCACCAACGATGGATATCAGTCGAATGCCAGACTGCTACTATCGGGCAACACCTTGTATGGAACGACCTCCATGGCCGGCGCTTCAAACCGGGGCACGATCTTCGCCGTCAACACCGATGGCTCGGGCTATACGAACCTGTATAACTTCGGGGGCACCGGCAATGGTCCGCTGGCCGGCTTGATTCTGGCGGGCAATACCTTGTATGGAACGACCTTCGGCGGCGGCGTCACGGGTAATGGCACGGTCTTCCGAATCAACACGGATGGCACCGGTTATACGAACCTGCATAGCTTCAGCCTCGGTTCCACCGACAACGGATCGGGGCCTTACGGTCCCGTGATCTTCTGGGGCCGCAGCTTGTTTGGGACGACGGAACAGGGCGGCGGCTTTTCCGGTGGCACGGTGTTCAAAATCAACACCGATGGCACCGGTTATACCAACGTGTACAGTTTCACCGCGCCGTCTATTCTTAGCACCAACGTTGATGGAGCCGTTCCGACTGCCGGATTGGCCTCATCGGGCAGCACGCTTTACGGAACGGCCGAACAAGGCGGATTTTTTACCGGTGGCACAGTGTTCGGTCTCACGTTGCCGCAAGTGACCATCGTTTCTTTCCAGACCAATCTGGTTTTGACCTGGGCGACCAATTCCCTCGGGCTCACTTTGCAATCCGCGCCGGATCTTCTTTCAGGAGCGGGATGGAGCAATGTTTTCCAGGAACCCGCCGTCATCAACGGGCAGAACGTCGTCACCAATCCCATGTCCGGCACCCAGATGTTTTACCGATTATACTAGCGCTTGAAAGGGGTCAGTGTAACCAAGTGACTTAGTTGAAGCCTGCGAAGGAATATTGTGAGGACACCAGGCCAAAATATTTCGCCGGTCAATAATCATTTCCAATCCGGCGGTGCGCCCCCACCCATTTTGCCGGAATCAAAACCCAAATCCGGGTCCGGACGACATCTGCTCGTCATCCTGCTCAATCTCTTTCTCGCTCTGTTTCTGGCAAGCGGCTTTGTCTCCCTCATGGATGATTCTCTGGTCCTCCTTTTTGGCCTTCATCTGCTGACGGTGATGAACGGGATTCTGACTTTCATCGCGATGCTCGCAGCGGTGCTGGTTTATGGGTTGATGGGGCTTACTCCCATGATCCCCAAGCGCGTGTTTCTGCCGGTCACACTTTTCTATGTGGCAAGTCTGCTCGTTTCGCTTCTCATTTTAATTTATACTTTCGACCGTGCGCCCCAGGGCGACTGGGTCCTTTCACTCTGCCAGGTCCTCCTGGTCGTGGGCCTGGTTTGGTGGTTGCAGGGCGGAGTGAAGTTCCGCTGGCCAATCGTCGAAGACAAACACCTGGGAGACCGGAGCTTCAGTTGGGGGAATCTGTCCGTGTTTGTGCTGGTGAACGTTTTCGTGTTGCTGCCGGCGGTAATTGTTTCTGTCTTCTTTCTCGCCGCCCTGGCCGTGGATCATTACAGCGAAGGTTTCATGGCCCTGCGCCCAAACGGTTTCTCGGTGCAAGTGAGAAAATACGTCCGCAACGACGGCAAGACGATCG